>Ga0160472_100028_pt1 | contig 300595 bp, 303 predicted proteins | sample HID1973M_E11MG_FD_108267 | JGI IMG/M metagenome (GOLD analysis project Ga0160472, IMG submission 108267) | Enriched mosquito-associated microbial communities from UW Madison campus, WI, USA - HID1973M_E11 MG | ecosystem: Host-associated > Arthropoda: Insects > Digestive system > Unclassified ... | reverse complement strand
GAGGCGGGTCGGCTTCGTGCTGTCGATGGCCGTGCTGATCTTCAGTTGTCCTTCACCTACCTGCAAGGCAGCATCGTCCTGCACCGCCATGCCGTCCCGGCCGTCGACGCCAGGAGACTGCGTCTCGCCAGCATGATGCGGCGCGCCCTGCTGCTCTGGGCGATCAGGGCCTCGGGGCAGATCCGGATGCGCGAGGTCGACGGATAGGAGACCCTCGCGCAACCTCTCGAGCTGATGCCACTGGACCTCGCCGCCTGATCGGAGCCAACCTCACATGCCCGGAGCGAGCCCCCAGGGAATTTCCACAGTCTGCGCGACATGACCCAAGGAGGCCATGATGGGCACAGGGAACTTCAGCGACGACTTCAAGCGGGATATGGTAGCGCAGGTCACCGAGCGGGGCTACCCGATCAGAGAGGTGTCAGAACGGTCGGGGTGAGTTTACACTCGCTCTATGCATGGAAACGCAAGTTCGCGCAGGCGGCATCGGGTGATGCGGAGAAGGATGCCGAGATCCGGCGGTTGAAGCGGGAACTGGCGCGGGTCTCCGAGGAGCGTGACATCCTAAAAAAAGCCACCGCGTATTTCGGCAGGGAGGCAAAGTGAGTGCCGGTCGTAGCGGATAGCGCAGCAGTTATCTTTGTGACGCGTTGCCAGAGGCTCTCGGGGCCGGGCTCCTCGGCAAGGCCTCTTACCCAGTCCGTATAGAACTCCCCGCAAAGCGCCATGATGGTTTGCAAGGGGACCCGATCCACATTCCGCCGCCAGGGGCCGAGCATCGGGCCAATGAGGATGCCGAAGCCCTGCGCCGGATGCTGGCAAGCCGCCACCGGGACTGGGGCGCTGGCACTCTCACCTGGATCGCGGCCGAGCGGTATGCCCGGCTCGAGGCCGAGGCGATCGCCGTCCTGATGGCGCGGCCGCTCGCGTCGGTGCGGGCACTGGACTTCGTTGTGTTCTGGTCGGCAGCGGCTCACGCGGGCCTTGCGCCGCCACCAGGAGCGACGGCAGCGGTTCTCAGTGCGCTTGCACATTGGGCGATCCCCGAGGATTTCGAACCCGGCCCTGCAATCCTTTGCCCGACTTCCCCGAGCCCCAGGCGCTGGCCGATCTGACCGGAACGACGCCCGCAACGGTGGAGAGGCAGCTTGCACGGCTTCGCAAGCTCGGGATCGTGACGACGCGCGGCCGACGATCGGAGGGGTTTTGCTGGTCGCGGGTGGCCGAGTTGATGGCCGGCGCACCCTGGCCGAAAGAAGGTTGATGGCCGGGCGCCGAGGCCAGTCGGGCGGCGGATCGGTCGGCAAGAGCCACGGATTGCGGCTCACACGGCCCGTTGGCGCTGCTGGGCTAGGTCGGAGCGGGCGGAAGAAACAGGGCCTCAGCGGCCCGCTCAGAACCTCTGGCGGGCAATCCGTGCTGGCGGAAACCATGCCGAAAACGGTGCATTTTGCTGACACTTGGCAAGCCGTTACAATATCACGCGAAATAGGCGAAAATGGCCCTGAAACTTGACGCGAAAGGATGACGTTTTTGAGCTGGTCCCGCCGCGAAATGTCACGGGCGATGGCAGCGGCCGGTTTCACCCGGCAATGGCGCTACAGGCGGGACTGGCGGGAATGGCGGCGCGAGCAGGCAGAGGCGCTGGGCCTGCGCTGGTGCATCCTCTGCGGCGGCGCGCTGGGCAATCTGAGGCTCGGTGCGCTTTTCTGCTCGGCATCCTGCCGCGAAGGGGCGCGGCAGCGACGGCGCAAGCGCGGGGTGCGACCGGGTGCGATCCGGCACCGGGCAATCAGGGAAGGCGAGGGGCTGGACCTGGACGCGCTCGCCGCCGCGCGGGCGGAGGCATTCTACCTCTGCCACGGCCGGGAAATCGCCCGCCCCGTGAAGCGACGGCAGCGGCGCAAGGTGAAGGGTCGTGGCAATGGCGGAGCGTGAGTTGTGGCTCTCCGTTGTGCTGGGGGCGCTGCGCGATGCGCGGGGCGGCGATCGGGCGGCGCGCGCCTGGCTGCTGGGCGGCTCGCCCGATCGGGCAATGGTCTGCGCGCTGGCCGGCATCGAGCCGGATTGGCTCGCCCGCGCCGCGCCTGAGTTGCTCGCGAGAGGCAGATTGCCGGCCGGGTCGGCTGATGAGGCGGGCGCCGGCTTGCCGGCCCTGCTGGCGCGCCTGGCAGCGCTGCAACGGCTCGCGGCATGAGGGGCGCGGCGGCGGTCCCGATTTCCGGCAACGTGGTCGCGGCCGGGCGCGAAGCTTGGCGGGCCTTCAAGGCATCGCGCCAACTCGGGCTTGATCAGCTCTTGGACGTGGGCCGGGCGCTGCTGGTCGGCCGGCGCCATGCGCTCGGGTTGGCCGGGACCGATCGCCCGACCGGCGCGCGCTATATCCGCGCTTTCTGCGATTGGTGCGGGCATGAGGGCTTTGACGATCTGCCGACGCCCTGGCGCATGGACCTGCTGTGGTGCGCCGAGCATGAAGCCGAGGTTCGGAGCGCCTATGCCGCGCAGCTCGCCACGCGGACGAAATCCCTGCCTTCGGTCAATCCGCGCACCTTGCGGCAGGCGGTGGCGGTCCAAATGCGCGCGGGCGCGCCGCGACGGCGCAAGGGCGCGGCTGTGCCAACGCTCCCGATCGAAACCCTTTGCCGGATGATCACGGCCCGCCTCGAGGCGCGCGAGCCGGCGGAAGCCCTGGCCGAGATTGCTGCGCTCGCGGGAATGCTCGAGGAGGCGGCGCGATTCGCTGCCAGCGGCGGAGCAGGCAGGTAAGATCGGCGCTCCGCGTTTCTCCGCGATCCGGTGTGTCCATGGTGTGTCCAAGCCAAAATCAACGGGAATTCCGCCGAAGCGACAGGCCTTGATTTCGTCAACGATTTCAGGTGGTTTTGATGGTGCTGCGAGAGAGGATTGAACTCTCGACCTCACCCTTACCAAGGGTGTGCTCTACCACTGAGCTACCGCAGCGCCGATGGAGGGGCGTTTAGACCGACTGGTCGGAGCGTGCAAGGGGGCATTCGCGAAAAAATGGAATTCACCTTTCAGCCGATCCACCACCGGATCCATGGCCCGATGCTGGACGCAAGCGCGCGCAGGCGCTAACAGGGGCGGATGACGAAGGAACCCCGCCAGCCGTATGCTGCCAAGGATCGTGAGGCACGACTGAAAGCCGCGCTGCGGGCGAATCTCGCACGCCGCAAGGCGCAGGGTCGGGCGCGGGCCTCTCTGGACGTTTCCCTCGATCAGGACGCATCCCCGCCGCGGGCGACAGAGGACGGGCAGACGCCCGAAAACGAGGAATAGATGGATCAGATCATCGTAAGGGGGAACGGGCCGCTCCATGGCGAAATCCCCATTGCCGGCGCAAAGAACGCCTGCCTGACGCTCATGCCGGCGACGCTGCTGACCGACCAGCCGCTGACTCTGACGAATGCGCCGCGCCTTTCGGACATCCGGACCATGACCGCCCTCCTGCAATCGCTCGGGGCCGAGGTCGCAAGCCTTCAGGACGGGCAGGTGCTGGCGCTGTCCAGCCATGACCTGAACAACCATACCGCCGACTACGACATCGTGCGCAAGATGCGCGCCTCGATCCTGGTGCTTGGCCCGATGCTGGCGCGGGACGGGCATGCGATCGTCTCGCTGCCGGGGGGCTGCGCGATCGGGGCGCGGCCGGTGGACCTCCACCTCAAGGCGCTGGAGGCGATGGGGGCCGAACTCGACCTGCGCGATGGCTATGTCCATGCCAAGGCCCCTTCGGGCGGGCTGCGCGGGGCGGTGATCGACTTTCCGGTCGTCTCGGTCGGCGCGACCGAGAACGCGCTGATGGCGGCCACGCTGGCCCGCGGCACCACGGTCCTCAGGAACGCCGCGCGCGAGCCCGAGATCGTGGATCTTGCCCAGTGCCTGCGCCGCATGGGCGCGAATATCGAGGGGGAGGGCACCTCGACCATCACCGTCGAGGGGGTGCAGACGCTTGGCGGCGCGACCCATCCGGTGGTGACCGACCGGATCGAGCTTGGCACCTACATGCTGGCCCCGGCGATCTGCGGGGGCGAGGTCGAATGCCTCGGCGGGCGCATCGATCTGGTCGCGGCCTTCTGCGAAAAGCTGGACGAGGCCGGAATCGACGTGACCGAAACCGACCGCGGCATCAAGGTGGCGCGCAAGAACGGCCGCGTCCGCGCGGTCGATGTCGTGACCGAGCCGTTCCCGGGTTTCCCCACCGACCTGCAGGCGCAGATGATGGCGCTGCTCTGCACGGCCGAGGGAACGTCTGTCCTTGAGGAACGGATCTTCGAGAACCGCTTCATGCATGCCCCGGAACTGATCCGCATGGGCGCCAGCATCGAGGTGCATGGCGGCCACGCCACCGTCAAGGGCGTCGGCAAACTGCGCGGTGCGCCGGTCATGGCCACCGACCTGCGCGCCTCGGTCAGCCTGATTCTCGCCGGTCTCGCGGCCGAGGGGGAAACCATCGTCAGCCGGGTCTACCACCTCGATCGCGGCTACGAGAAGGTGGTGCGCAAGCTGCGTGGCGTGGGCGCCGATATAGAACGTATCAAGGAGGTCCCCGCCGATGAATGACGCGCGTTTCAGCGATGCCGACCCCGCGCCGCTGGCGCTGGCGGCGGCCGATACCGATGACCTCACCGTCATCTCGGCCCTGATTCAGGATGCCGTCCTGCCGATCACCGAGATTTCCTATGACCTGAGCCATCGCCAGCTTGCCCTGCTGCTGAACCGCTTCCGCTGGGAGGATGCGGACGAGGCGCGGCGCGAAGACCGCCCTTACGAGCGGGTGCGCGCGGTCCTTCTGATCTCGGATGTCCTCGCCGTGCAGAGCGACGGCATCGACCGGGCCGATCAGGACCTGATCCTCGAATTGCTCGCCCTCAAATGGGAGCCCGGCGAGGACGGCACCGGCAGGCTGCTTCTCGAATTTGCCGGCGACGGCACCGTCGCGGTCGAGGCCGAATGCCTGAATGTCGAGCTGCATGACGTGACGCGCCCCTATATCGCGCCCTCGCGCCGCGCACCCGAACATCCTGCCGACTAGCAGGGGCAGGCTTCTTCCTTGCCCAGCCCCCACCGGGACCTCGTCCCGGTGCGCCGCATGGCCGCTTGAGCCCCCGTGCGGCAGAAGTTAACAAGGGCCAACCAATACGAGCGTGACCATGCCCATCCACCTCTCGACCGCCGATTCCGATTTCGAGCAGCGCTTCACCGCGATGCTTTCCATGAAGCGCGAGGATTCGGCCGATGTGAACGATGTCGTGGCCGCGATCGTCGCCGATGTGCGCGAGCGCGGGGACGAGGCGCTGGTCGATCTGACCGGCCGCTTCGACCGGATGGCGCTGACGCCGGAAAGGCTCGCCTTCGGCAAGGACGAGATCGAGGCGGAGGTCGCCAAGGTCTTGGACGAGGACCGGGCGGCGCTGACGATGGCCGCGAGCCGGATCCGCGCCTATCACGCAAGGCAGATGCCCGAGGACGTCGAGTGGACCGACCCGGAGGGTGCGACCCTCGGCTGGCGCTGGACGCCGGTTTCTGCCGCCGGGCTTTATGTGCCGGGCGGGCAGGCAAGCTATCCGTCCTCGGTCCTGATGAACGCCATTCCCGCCCGCGTGGCCGGGGTCGAGCGGCTGGTGATCTGCGTGCCGACGCCCGCGGGTCAGGTCAATCCGCTGGTCCTGCTGGCCGCCCAGCTTGCCGGCGTCGATGAGATCTATCGCATCGGCGGCGCGCAGGCGATCGCGGCTCTGGCCTATGGCACCGAGACGATCCGGCCGGTGGACAAGATCACCGGTCCCGGCAATGCCTATGTCGCGGCGGCCAAGCGCCATGTCTTTGGCCGGGTCGGGATCGACATGATCGCGGGCCCGTCCGAGGTGCTGGTCATCGCCCAGGGCGCGCAGAATCCCGAATGGTTGGCCCTCGATCTGCTGGCGCAGGCCGAGCATGACGCGGATGCGCAATCGATCCTGATCACCCCCGATGCGGCGCTGGCCGCCGCCGTCGTGGCCGAGGTCGAGCGCCTGCTGCCCACCCTGCCGCGCGCCGCCGTCGCCGGGGCAAGCTGGCGCGATTATGGCACGGTGATCGTGACGCGCGATCTGGACGAGGCCGCGGCGCTCTCGGACCGCATCGCGCCCGAGCATCTGGAGCTTTGCGTCGACGATCCTGAGGCGCTGGCGCTGAAGACGCGCCATGCCGGTGCGATCTTCCTTGGCGGCTGGACGCCCGAGGCGGTTGGCGATTATGTCAGCGGCCCGAACCATGTGTTGCCGACGGCACGCTCGGCCCGCTTTTCCTCCGGCCTCTCGGTCATGGATTTCCTCAAGCGCACGACCATGGCGCGGCTGACGCCCGAGGCGCTTGCGGCCATCGGGCCTGCGGCGGTGCGCCTCGCCGCCTCCGAGGGGTTGTCGGCGCATGGGCTGTCCGTCGCCTCGCGCATCAGCGCCCTGAACGGTTCGCGCGAATGACGCGGATCGCGGTGACAGCGCGCCTCTGCCGGATCGAGATCGACGACAGCGCGCTGCCGCCGCCCTCGCCCGAGATGGAGCAGGACCGCCGTGTCGCGGTCTTCGATCTGCTCGAGGAGAACAGCTTCGGCCTGCCCGGCCGCGAGGGACAGCCCGCCCCCGGCGGCCCCTATGCGTTGGTGCTGGCGCTGCGCGAAAAGCGCCTCGTTTTCGACATTTCGACCGAGGCGGGCGAGAAGGTCGCCGAGTTTCACCTCTCGATGGGTCCGTTCCGCCAGACGGTGAAGGATTACTTCCAGATCTGCGCCAGCTATTTCGACGCGGTGAAGCGCCTGCCGCCGGCCCAGATCGAGGCCATCGACATGGCGCGGCGCGGCATCCACAACGAAGGGGCGCGCACCTTGCGCGAGCGGCTGGAGGGCAAGGCAGAGGTCGACATGGACACGTCGCGCAGGCTTTTCACCCTGATCTGCGCCCTTATACCGGAGTGATCCGTGGCGGGGCCGATCCCACATTCGATCCTGTTCTGCTGCGACCATAATTCGATTCGGTCCCCGATGGCCGAAGGGATGATGAAGCACCTTTATGGCCGCGCGGCCTATGTCCAGTCCGCTGGCGTCAAGAACGACATGGAGGTGGACGGCTTCGCCATCGCCGTCTGCAAGGAGATCGGCGTCGAGATCTCGAAGCACCGCTCGCGTTCCTTCGCCGAGATGAAGGAATGGGGCGATGACCTCGGCAGCTTCGACCTTGTCATAGCGCTTTCCCCGGCCAGCCAGCGGCAGGCGCTGGAACTGACGCGGGTTTCGCATCTCGACGTGGAATACTGGCCGATCATGGACCCGCTGGGGCTTGCCGAATCGCGCGATGCGAAGCTGGCAATCTATCGCATGATCCGCGACCAGATCCGCGATCGGATGGTCGATCGCTTCGGCCCGCCGACGCAGCCGGAGGCCGCGGCGGGCAGCGCCTGATCCCGGCCGTCAGACGACGACCGCCGCACCTTCCGTCGCGGGGCTGACATGGGCGCGGAAGGCGCGGAACAGCTCGCGCCCCATCCCCTCGGCCGAGGTGGCGGGATCGAAGCTTGCATTCTCGCGCGTCTCGAAGCCGGGCGTCAGGCATTCAAGCGTTCCCGCCACCGCGTCCAGCCGCAGGATGTCGCCATCCCGGAGCCGGGCGAGGGGGCCGCCATCCGCCGCCTCGGGCGAGACATGGATCGCCGCCGGCACCTTGCCCGAGGCGCCCGACATGCGCCCGTCCGTGACCAGCGCCACGCGCAACCCGCGATCCTGCAGCACCGCCAGCGTCGGCGTCAGCGAATGCAGTTCCGGCATTCCGTTCGCGCGCGGGCCCTGAAAGCGGACGACGACGATGGTGTCGCCGGTGAGCTCGCCGCGCTTGAAGGCGGCCTTGACCTCCTCCTGATCCGAGAAAACGCGGACAGGGGCTTCGATCACATGACGTTCGGGCGCCACGGCCGAGACCTTGATGACGCCCCGGCCAAGATTGCCGTCAAGCTGCTTCAACCCGCCCGTCGCGGCAAAAGGATCGCTGGCCGGGCGCAGGATCCTGTCGTTCAGCGAGACGCGCGACCCCTCGACCCAATGGACCTGACCGTCGCGCAATTGCGGCTCCTGCGCATAAAGGTCGAGGCCGCCGCCCGCGATCGTCTTGACGTCCGGGTGCAGCAGCCCCGCCTCCAGCAATTGCCCGATCATGTAGCCGAGCCCGCCCGCGGCATGGAAATGGTTCACGTCCGCCAGCCCGTTCGGGTAGACCCGCGCCATCAGCGGCACGCTTTCGGAGAGGTCGTGGAAATCCTCCAGATCGAGGATCACCCCGGCCGCCCGCGCCATGGCGGGCAGATGGATGATCAGGTTGGTCGAGCCGCCGGTGGCCATCAGCCCGACGATGCCGTTGACGAAGGCGCGCTCGTCCAGCACCTCGCCCGCGGGCAGGTAGTCGTTGCCCAGACGGGTGATCGCGGCGGCGCGCCGCACGGCGGCGGTGGTCAGCGCCTCGCGCAGCGGGGTGTTCGGGTTCACGAAGCTCGATCCCGGCAGATGCAGGCCCATGAACTCCATCAGCATCTGGTTCGAGTTCGCGGTGCCGTAGAAGGTGCAGGTGCCGGGGCTGTGATAGCTGGCCATCTCGGCGGCCATCAGCGCATCGCGCCCGATCTCGCCGGCGGCAAATTGCTGGCGGATGCGCGACTTCTCGTCATTGGGCAGGCCCGAGGGCATCGGTCCCGCCGGCACGAAGACCGCCGGAATATGCCCGAAGGTCGCGGCGGCGATGACAAGGCCCGGAACGATCTTGTCGCAGACGCCCAGATAAAGCGCCGCGTCGAACGTGTCATGGGACAGCGCCACGCCCGAGGCAAGCGCGATGACATCGCGCGAGAAAAGCGACAGCTCCATCCCCGCGCGGCCTTGGGTCACGCCGTCGCACATGGCGGGCACACCGCCCGCGACCTGCGCCGTCGCGCCCGCCGCATGGGCGGCGCCGCGGATCAGGTCGGGATAGCGTTCATAGGGCTGATGCGCCGAAAGCATGTCGTTATAGGCGGTGACGATGCCGATATTCGGCTTGCGCGCGGCGGCGAAATCCTCTTTGTCGGGCATGGCGGCATAGGCATGGGCCTGATTGCCGCAGGAGAGATGCGCCCGTCGCGGTCCTTCCTCGGCGGCGCGCGCGATCTTGGCCTCATAGGCGGCGCGGGTCCGGGACGATCGTTCGCGGATTCGGTCGGTCACTCGGTCGACGGTGGCGTGCAGGGTCATGGCTTGCGTCCTCCTGATCCGTTTATATAGGCCGTTAGCGATAACGGTGCAACCGCGTGACACTTGCTCCGCAAGCCGGGTCGTGGCAATCCTCGGCCGTTCGAACGAGGCCCGAGAATGACTGCTGACCTGCCCATTATCCGACTGCGTCCCAAATCCAAGCCGCAGGCGATCCGCCACGGCTTCCCGTGGGTCTTTGCCGACGAGCTGGTGACGGACCGTCGCACCCGCGCGATCGCTCCGGGCAGCTTCGCCATCCTCGAGGATGCCGAGCATCGCCCGATGGGGCTGGTGACGGTGAACCCGAACTCCAAGATCATCGCCCGGATGATGGACCCCGATCCCGAAACGCGGATCACCCGCGACTGGCTGGCCGAGCGTCTGTCGCGCGCGCTGGCCCTGCGCGAGCGGTTGTTCGACAAGCCCTTCTACCGGCTGGTCCATGCCGAGGCTGACGGCCTGCCGGGCACCATCATCGACCGTTTCGGCGATGCCGCCGTGATCCAGCCCAACGCCGCCTGGGCCGAGCGTATGACCGAGGACATCGCCGCGGTCCTGCGCGACGTGACCGGCGTTTCCACGGTCGTCCTGAACGGGCAGGGCCGCGCGCGCGGCCTCGAGGGCCTGACCGAGCGGACCGAGATCCTCAGCGGCGACGTCGCGGGACCGGTCGAAGTGTCGATGAACGGCGCGATCTATCTTGCCGACCTGATGCAGGGGCAGAAGACCGGCATCTTCTACGACCAGCGCCCGAACCATGCCTTCGCGCAGCGCCTCGCCAAGGGCCAGCGCGTGCTTGACGTCTTTTCCCATGTCGGCGGCTTCGGCCTTGCCGCGCTGGCAGCGGGCGCGACCCATGCCACCTGCGTCGATGGCTCTGCCGCCGCGCTGGAGCTTGCCCGCGGCGGAGCGGCGGCGATGGGCGCCACGGACCGCCTGACGACGCGGCAGGGCGATGCCTTCGCGCAGATGGAGGCGCTGGCGGCCGAGGGGGCGCAGTTTGACGTGGTGATCTGCGACCCGCCCGCCTTCGCGCCCTCGAAACCCGCGCTGGAGGCCGGTTTGCGCGCCTATGAGCGGGTGGCGAAGCTTGCCGCCCCGCTGATCGCGCCGGGCGGCTATCTGGGCCTTTGCTCATGCAGCCATGCGGCCGACCTGACCTCGTTCCGCAACGCGAGCGCGCGCGGCATCGGTCGTGGCGGGCGGCGGATGCAGCTTCTCCATACCGGGCAGGCCGGGCCGGATCACCCGACGCTGCCGCAACTGGCCGAGACCGGCTATCTCAAGGCCCTGTTCTTCCGGCTTGACGGATGAAGGCGGTTCTCGACGCCTGCGTTCTCTATCCGACGATCCTGCGGGAGATATTGAGCGATGTGGCGGCGGCGGGTCTGTTCCAGCCGGTCTGGTCGCAGCGCATTCTGGACGAATGGCGCCTCGCGGCCGATCGGCGGAACCTTGCCGCCGGAGTCGAGATCGCGTTGCTTCAGGATCGCTTCCCGCAGGCGATGGTATTGCCCTCCGGCGGGGCCGAGGGGCTGGACCTGCCCGACCCGGCCGACCGCCATGTGGTCGAGGCCGCATTGGCCTCAGGTGCCGCGCAGATCGTCACCGCCAATCTTCGCGACTTTCCGCGCGGGACGCTTGCCGCCGTCGGCCTTCACGCCATCCATCCCGATGAATTCCTGCGCGACCTTTTCCTTGCTGCCCCCGATCCGGTGCTTGCCGCCGTCGCCGCGACCGAGGCGCGTGCCCGTCTTGGCGGCAGCGCCCTCACTCGCAAGGAGTTGATGCGGCGCGCAAGACTGCCGCGTCTTGCCAAATCGATGGAGCGGCTGGCAGGGTCCGGTGTTGCAGCGCAGGAAAGTTCGGGCGAGGGTTGGCTTCGATGACGGCAGGGTTGATGTTATCGCTAACAGGCGATAGTCCCAAGCCAGGAAACGAGGAGGGCTTGATGGTTTCGCGGATCATTCCGGTGGAGGAGTTCGACCTTGTGGTGTTCGGCGCGACGGGCGATCTCGCGCATCGCAAGATCCTGCCGGGGCTTTATCGCCGCTATATCGCCGGGCATATTCCGGGTTCGGCCCGGATCATCGGCGCGGCGCGGACGAAACAGGACGACGCGGCCTTCCGGGCCGAGGCGCGCGAGGCGATCACCGAATTCACCACCGCCAGCGAAGACATGTCCCGGCTCGACGATTTTCTGGCCCATCTCAGCTATGTGCCGATCGACGCGCGCGGCACCGACGGATGGGAGGAGTTGAAGGCGCGGATCCGGCCCGGAACCGTCCATGCCTTCTATTTCTCGGTCGCGCCGGCGCTGTTCGGCGATATCGCCCAGCGTCTTGCCGATTACGGCATCGCGGATGCGCAAAGCCGGATCGTGGTCGAAAAGCCCTTTGGCCGCGACCTCGCCACGGCACGGGAGCTGAACGCCACGCTGGCGCTGCATTTCGCCGAGAACCAGATCTATCGCATCGACCATTATCTCGGCAAGGAAACCGTCCAGAACCTGATGGCGGTGCGCTTCGCCAATATCCTGTTCGAGCCGCTCTGGAACGCGCAATATGTCGATCACGTCCAGATCACCGTGGCCGAGACGGTGGGCGTAGGCGGGCGTGGCGAATATTACGACCATTCCGGCGCGATCCGGGACATGGTGCAGAACCACATGATGCAGCTTCTGTGCCTGATCGCGATGGAGCCGCCCTATCACTTCGACCCAGACGCGGTCAGGGACGAGAAGCTGAAGGTGATCCGCGCGCTTGAACCGCTCTCGCCGGACGACATCGTGCGCGGGCAATATCGCGGCAATGGCGCGGATTACACCAAGGATGTCGACCACCCGGACTCGCGCACCGAAAGCTATGTCGCGCTCAAGGTCAACATCGCCAACTGGCGCTGGACCGGTACGCCATTCTACCTGCGCACCGGCAAGAAACTCCGCGCCCGCACCAGCGAGATCGTGGTGACCTTCAAGGCGCCGCCGCATTCGATCTTCGACGAGGCCGAGGGTCCGCGCTCGAACCAGCTTGTCATCAAGCTGCAACCGAACGAGGGCATGGACCTGACCGTGATGATCAAGGAGCCGGGGCCCGGCGGGATGCGACTGGTGCAGGTGCCACTGGACATGAGCTTTGCCGACGCGCTCGGCGCGAACGGGACCGACATGCCCGACGCCTATGAGCGGCTGATCATGGACGTGATCCGCGGCAACCAGACCCTGTTCATGCGCGGGGACGAGGTCGAGGCCGCCTGGGCCTGGACCGATCCGATCATCGCCGAATGGGAGACTGGATCGAAACGCCCCGAGCCCTATGATGCGGGGTCGAGCGGTCCCGAGGAAGCACTGCGCCTTCTTCACCGCGACAACCGCCGCTGGAGGGAGATCAGGCCATGACGCTGGAATTCATCGAATATCCCGACCGCGAGATGCTGGCCCTGTCGCTGGCGCGCAAGATCGCCGGGCAACTCGCCCAGCACCTGCGCACGAATGAAAGCGCAAGCCTCTGCGTCCCCGGCGGCAGCACGCCCGGCCCGGTCTTCGACACGCTTTCAGGCAGCGACCTCGAGTGGTCCCGCGTCAGCGTGTTCCTGAATGACGAGCGCTGGGTCGGACGCGACCACCTGCGCTCGAACAGCCGCCTGCTCCACCGCCACCTGCTGACCGATAACGCGGCAGGCGCGCGCTATATCGACCTCTATACCGGCGATGCCGAGCCTGAAGCGGCGGCCGAGGCGCTGTCGGACCAGATCGCGCCGCTTTTGCCGATCACCGTCCTGCTGCTGGGGATGGGGGCCGACATGCATACGGCAAGCCTCTTTCCCGGCGCGCCCGAGACGGCGCTCGCCCTCGCGCCCGATGCGCCGCTGGTCATGGCCGTGCGCAGCGTCAAGGACGAGCCGCGGATCACCCTGACGGCGCCCGCCTTGCAGAAGGCGATCTCCACCCATCTGATGATCACCGGCGCCGAGAAGCGCGAGGCGCTGGCCCGCGCCCAGTCTCTCGATCCCAAGGACGCGCCGATCCGTGCTTTTCTGGGCGATATTTGCGTGCATTGGGCAGAGTGATTTTGACATGAGCGATATCTGGAACCGGCTGGCCGAATACCGGCAGGGACAAGGCGACCTGCGGATCGAGGGGCTTTTCGCCGCCGATCCCGACCGGGCGACGGGCTATGCGACGGCGGCCGAGGGGCTGGTCCTCGACTGGTCGAAGACCGCGATCGACGCGGGCGCGCGCGACCTGCTGCTGGAGCTTGCGGCCCCGGTCGCCCGGCGGCGCGAGGCGATGTTCGCCGGCGCGCGGATCAACGAGACCGAGGATCGCGCCGTCCTTCATACCGCTTTGCGCAACCTTGACGGCAGCGTCACGGTCGACGGGCGCGACGTGATGCCGGAAGTGCGCGAGATCCACCAGCACATGCGCGATTTCGCCGCGCGGGTTCGCAGCGGGGAGTTTGCCGGGCAAGGCGGCAGGTTCACCGATGTGGTGAATATCGGCATCGGCGGTTCGGACCTTGGCCCGGCCATGGCGACGCGGGCGCTGGCGCCCTATCACGACGGGCCGCGCGTGCATTTCGTCTCGAATGTCGATGGCGCCGATATTGCCGACACGCTGAAGGGCCTCGACCCCGCGACCACGCTGGTCATCGTCGCCTCCAAGACCTTCACCACGATCGAGACCATGACCAACGCCCAGACGGCGCGGGACTGGATGGCGCAATCGGTGACGGTCCCGGCCGCGCAATTCGCGGCGCTGAGTTCCGCCCTCGGCAAGACCGCGCAATGGGGGATCGATGCCGACCGCGTCTTTGGATTCGAGGATTGGGTCGGCGGCCGCTACTCGATCTGGGGACCGATCGGCCTGTCCTTGATGATCGCGATCGGCCCGGATGGGTTCGACAGCTTCCTCGCCGGCGGGCTGGCGATGGACCGGCATTTCCAATCTGCTCCCGATGCCCAAAACCTGCCCGTCCTTCTCGCTCTGGTCGGCATCTGGCACCATCAGGTCTGCGGCTATGGCACGCGGGCGGTGCTGCCCTATGACAACCGGCTGGGTCGGTTGCCGGCCTATCTCCAGCAGCTCGAGATGGAATCGAACGGCAAGCGCGTCGCAATGGATGGCAGCGACCTGACCCTGCCCTCCGGCCCGGTGATCTGGGGCGAGCCGGGGACCAATGGCCAGCACGCCTTCTACCAGCTGATCCATCAGGGCACGCAGGTCATCCCGTGCGAGTTCATGCTGGCCGCCCGCGGGCATGAACCCGAACTTGCCCATCACCACCTGCTTCTCGCCGCGAACTGCCTCGCCCAATCCGAGGCGCTGATGCGCGGCCGCAGTCTCGATGAGGCGCGCGAATTGATGCGCGCGAAGGGCCTCGAGGGCGCGGAGCTGGAACGTCAGGCCCGCCACCGGGTCTTTCCGGGCAACCGCCCCTCGACGACGCTGCTCTTCCCCGAGCTTTCGCCCTTCGTCCTCGGCCAGATCCTCGCGCTTTATGAACACCGCGTCTTCGTCGAGGGCGCGATCCTCGGCATCAACAGCTTTGACCAATGGGGCGTCGAACTCGGCAAGGAACTCGCCCTCAAGGTCGCGCCGCTCCTCGAGGGCGAGGCCGCGCCCGGTCACGACCCCTCGACCGAGCATCTCGCCGCCCTGATCCGGGAATTGCGCGGCTAGCGCGCGCTTTCACAGTTTCCCAAATACCCATCCGGCGACCGCGCCACCCGCGCGGCGCCGGGGATTTTTCTTCCCCGTTGCCAGCCGCCCCGGCCCAGCCCTACTCTGCGCCCGAACGACAGGAGGATTGACCATGTCCGAGAACTGGGGATTTGACACTGCCTCGATCCATGCCGGTGCCGCGCCCGATCCGGCGACGGGGGCGCGGCAGGTGCCGATCTATCAGACCACCGCCTATGTGTTCAAAGACGCGGGCCATGCCGCCCGCCTCTTCGGCCTGCAGGAACTGGGCTATATCTATTCGCGCCTGACCAATCCCACCGTCGCGGCGCTGCAATCCCGGGTCGCCGCGCTCGAGGGCGGGGCAGGGGCGGTCTGCTGCTCCTCCGGCCATGCCGCCCAGATCCTCGCGCTCTTCCCACTGATGGGGCCGGACCGGAATGTGGTCGCCTCCACAAGGCTTTACGGCGGAACCATCACCCAGTTCGGACAGACCATCAAGCGCTTCGGCTGGGGAGCAAAATTCGTCGATTTCGACGATCTCGATGCCCTTCGCGCCGCGATCGACGACGACACCCGCGCCATCTTCTGCGAGTCGATCAGCAATCCCGGCGGCTATGTCACCGATATTCCCGCCGTCGCGAAACTCGCCGAGGAGGTGGGCCTGCCGCTGATCGTCGACAACACGCTGGCGACGCCCTGGCTCTGCAAGCCGATCGAGATGGGCGCCACCCTCGTCGTCCACAGCTTGACGAAATACATGACCGGGAACGGCACCGTGACCGGGGGCGTCGTGGTCGACAGCGGCGCGTTCGACTGGTCCGCCTCGGGCAAGTTCCCCAGCCTGTCCGAGCCCGAGACCGCCTATCACGGGCTGAAGTTCCATGAGACCTTCGGCAATCTCGCCTATACCTTCCACGGCATCGCGATCGGGCTGCGCGATCTTGGCATGACCATGAACCCGCAGGCCGCGCATTACACGCTCATGGGCATCGAAACGCTGGGCCTGCGCATGGCCAAGCATGTCGAGAATGCCGGCATCGTCGCGGAATGGCTGGAACAGGATCCGCGCGTCGCCTCGGTCTCCTATGCCGGGCTCGCCTCCTCGCCATGGCATGTGACCGCGCGCAGGGTCTATCCGAAAGGGGCGGGGGCGCTTTTCACCTTCTCGATCAAGGGGGGCTATGACGCGGCCGTCAAGCTGGTCGACAACCTGAAGCTCTTCAGCCATGTCGCCAATCTCGGCGATGCCCGTTCGCTGGTGATCCATTCCGCCTCGACCACCCATAGCCAGCTCAGCGACGCGCAGAAGATCGCGGCGGGGGCGGGGCCGGATGTGGTGCGCCTCTCGATCGGGATCGAGGATCCGGCGGATATCATCGCCGATCTCGATCAGGCGCTGGCGGCGGCGACCTCCTGAAAAGGAAAGGCGGCGGAAAGGGTTCCGCCGCCTTCTTCATCTGATCTGCGAGATCATTCCGCGGGTTGGGGCGCCTCGGGCGCGACCGGCTCGCCGCCTGCGGGCAGCAGGTCGAAGACCGCGCTGACCTCGGCCGTCACCTCCAGTTCGCCCGCTGCGATCGGCGGCGCGCCATCGGCCTTGGCCTCGGCGCGCATCGCCATCATCGGACGCGGCGGGCCGGAGGGCGCGACCCCGTCCGACAGCATGCGGATCGGACCCAGCCGCATCCCGGCTGCCTCGGCCATCAGTTCGGCGCGGCGGCGGGCATCCTTGACCGCATCGGCGCGGGCCTCGTCCTCGGCCGCGGTCATGTCCTCGCGCGAGAAGCTGATGCCGCTGATCTCGTTCGCCCCGGTCGAGACCAGCCGGTCAAGGACAGCGCCCAGCCCGTCGATGTCGCGGACGCGGACATTCACGGTGTTCTGCGCCACATAGCCCACCAGCTTCGGCGGCTGATTGTTCTCATAGACCATCTTCGGCGACAGGTTCAGACCGGCGGTCTGGATATCGCGCGCCTCGACCCCCTCGGCGGTCAGGGCATCGATCACCGCTTTCTGCCGGCTGGAATTCTGGCTCATCGCCTCCTCGGCCGTCTCGGCCTCGGTGCTGACGCCCAGCGTGATCTGCGCAAGGTCCGGAGCGGCGGTCGCGCTGCCATGGCCGGTGACGCTCAGCTTGGCGGCATGGGGTCCCATCCGGTGATGGCCGGCCCCGGGCGACGGCGGATCATTCGGGCCGGGTGCAGGGGCCTGCGCCAGGGCGGGCGCAGCCAGCAGCGCAGCCAGCGATGCGGCCGTCAGGAAGGGTCGGAAAGGGGACATGTGGTGATCTCCTTGGTGCGGCAAAAAGCGATATCGCCGCAAGGTGTTGCAGTCGAACCGATATAACCACGACCGACGGTTTCCGATCCCTCACAAAAAGGTGTTCTGCTTTTCACGCGGCCCGTTCTGGGGTAGTTCATGCAAACGATTTGTTTGCGCGCCACGGCGCCCGGAACCGCAAGGCAAAACCCATAGATGTCGCTTGATTCCGTCTCCGAATATGCCCTGTCTTTCAGCGGCGAGGCCGTGCATCTGCAAAAGCGCGATGCTTTGGCTCCGGAGGGATCGCAGCAGGCGCAACCCGCCTGGCGTCATCTGGGTTCCGTCGATTTCGAGGAGCCCGAGTTCCGCGAGATGCTGGGCCGGCTCAGGATGATGGCCACCGGCGAAGGGCAGGAGGTTTCGCTTGCCGTCACCCTCGTCATTCCTGACGACCAGATCCTTTATACGACGCTGACCATCGCGCCCTCCGGCGATCGCGAAAGGGCCGTTGCCCGCTCGCTCGACGGGTTGACCCCCTATCCGATCGAGGAGCTATCCTTCGACTGGGAGGGGGATGGCGACAGCGTGCGCGTCGCCGCCGTCGCGCGCCAGACCCTGCGCGAGGCGCTGGAATTCGCCCGCGACTACGGGTTCGAGGGGCAGCGTTTCTGCGCCGCCCCCGAGGGAGAGCAGTTCCGGGGCGAGCCCGCTTTCCTCCTCAGCATCCCCGAGCGGCCCCGCCCCCGGATCGACCCGGCGCTGGCAGGGGTCACGGCGGCCGAGCTGATGCTGCCCGCCGATGTCGAGGACCCCGCGCCCGAGGAGGCATCGGAGGAGGCATCCGCCGCCCCGGCGGCCGACGATCAGCCCGCCGAAATAGAAGCCTCGCCGCAGCCCGAGGCCGATACCGTCGCACCGGCCGAGCCTGATGCAGAGGAACTGGCCGCATCCGCATCCGCGACCCTCTTCGCGCCCGAGCCGGCACCGGCACCGGAAGCCGAGGCCCCGACGTCCGCGCCGCAGCCCGACGGGGCCGACGCTGCCGGGGCCGATCAGCTCAACCCGCGCGCCCTCGCGGTCCATCAGCGCGCGGCCGAGGCCCGGCAGGCGCGTCTGGGCGGGGCCGCCCCTTCCGCGCCGCCGCGCCCGCGGCCGGTCGGGCATGGCCGCAGCCATTCCGGGCTGGTGGCGATGCTGGTGCTGCTGCTGGTCGGGTTGGTGGCCGCATGGGCTTTCGTCGTTCCCGGCGAGCGTGAGGCTCCCGCCGTCGCCGGTTCGGCACCCGAGGTTCCGGTGGTCTCGGTCGGTCCGGCTGCACAGGCTCCGGTCGCCGAAGTCGCGGCCGGGGTGGCCGGAGAGATCGTCACGGATCCGGCGGCGGAAGGTGGCGAGAGCGCCGCTGCATTGCCGCCCGACGTGGCAGTCGACCCTGCCGAGGCGCCCGTTGTCGAAGCGTCGGTTACGGAAATAGCCGAGGACGAGGCCCCCGAAACTCCCGCCGCCGGGCTTCCCGCTGGCGAAATCCCGGCAGCCGAGGCTCCCGCACCAACGGCACCCGACGAGGTGGACACCGCGTCAATCGCCGAGCCTGAACCCGCCTTGCCCGCCGCCACGACCACCGCCGGGTCCGATCCCGCCTCGCTCCCCGCGCCGGAGACCGTGCAGCCGCAGACCATCGCCGAACTGACCCCGCAGGAGGCGCGCCGGGTTCTGGTCGCAGCCGCCGCGGTTGCCGCGGCGGTCGTCCCGCCAAGCGCCGGGCCTGCCGAAGCGGCTGCGCCCGCGACTCCGACCCCCATCGCGCCCGTGCGTGAAGTCGCGGCCGCTCCGGCGACTTCGTCGCGTGCCGCCGCAGCCAGTCCCCCGCGTGCTGCCACCGTTGCGGTCGCGCCAAAGGTAACAACTCCGCGCGCCCAGCCCCGACCGGAACGCGCCAGAAGCGCCGCGACCCCTGCCGCCCCCGCGCGGGAGATTGCGCGCGTGGTCGCGCCCGATCCGCAACTGACCAGCTCGGCCCGGCCGCAGCTCTCGCCCCGGCGCAGCACGCCCCGGACCTCGGTTCCGCGCGTCGACGAGCCGCCCCGGGTGCCGTCCGATCCGATGTCCTATGCGGCGAGCCAGCTTTCGGCCCGGCCCCCGACCCGCACGGGCACCCCGCGCATGGCCGAGCGCGTGGTCCCGGCCTCGGCTCCGGCGGCGGCTTCGACCCCGGCCAGCAGCCGCGCCGGACGCCCGCCGCAGCGGCCCGAAGGCTCGGCCCCGGAACTGATCCAGCCCGAGGGGGATGATCAGCTTCTGGACGATGCCGATCGTCGCCAGCTCGCGGCACTGGCGATGGACTTGCGCCTCCATGGTCTGCCCGCCTTGCTGCCGGCTTCCCCTGACGCGCGGCTTGCCGAGGCCCGGCCGCAGCGCAAGCCCGCGGGGGCCGCGACGGCCAGCGATGCGGTCTCGGCCTCGGCGATCGAAAGCGCCGTTCGGTCGGCAGCCGAGGCCCCGCCCGAGCGTCCCGCCCAAGTGGAGGCCGCTGCGGCCCCCGCGCGCGCCGGAAACGGCGCGGCATCGCTGCGCGGCTCCTCCCGTCCCGCGGCGCGGCCTTCGGGCGGCGGTCGCATTTCCGACGCGGCGGTCGAAAAGGCGATTGCGGCGGCGGTCGATGCCTCGCCCGCGATCCCGAACGCCAAAAGGCTTTCGGCCCTGAACGCCTCCTCGCATCCGCCCCGGCGGTCGGACCGTATCGCCGCTGCACCTGCCGTCGCGGGGGCAGCCGCGGCGGATGCCGCCGCCGCAGCCGCGCCCGCCGGTCCCAACGAGGCGGAACTGGCGGCCCGCCGCGCGCTGGACGAGCAGCTTCAGGCCCAGGCCGAGGCCCGCATCCGCGCCCGCGCCCAAGCGGATGCCGCGGCGGAAGCGCAGGCCCGCGCCCAGGCCGAAGCGCGTGCCCGCGCGCAGGCGGAGGCCGAGGAACGCACCGCCCGCGCCCGCAAGCAGGAATACAAGCCGCCGGAAGTCGATGACGAGCCGGAGCTTGCCGCGAATGTCTCGCGCGGGGGCACCACTGCGGCCAATGTCGCGAAATCGGCGACCCAGTCCCGCGCCCTCGATACCGGGCGCACCACCATCATCGGCATCATCGGCGCGGGGAATGCCAGCCGCGCGCTGATCCGGCTGCGCAATGGCCGGGTGGTGACGGTCCGGCTGGGCGACAAGATCGACGGCGGCACGATCAATTCGATCGGCGAGGGCCGGGTGACCTATGTGAAGTCGGGCCGGCAGCGTGAGTTGAGGCTGCTGGACGGTCGCTAGGCGTGGCGTCCGCGCGCTGGAGACACGCGGCGCGGATGCGATCGATCATCCGAAACTGAAGCTAACCACCCCGCCCGCGGCCCTTGCGAGGCGCGCCCCAAGCGCCTAGAAGGTCCAGCAACCTCGCCAAGGGAACCGCCATGCTTGACCATCTGACCTATACCGCCCCGCAGCCCAAAGTCATTTCGGGCGCCAAGCAGGACTGGGAACTGGTCATCGGGCTTGAGGTCCATGCCCAGGTCTCGTCGAACGCGAAGCTCTTCTCGGGCGCCTCGACCGGCTTCGGGGCCGAGCCGAACAGCCATGTCGCCTTCGTCGACGCGGCCATGCCCGGCATGCTGCCCGTCATCAACGAATTCTGCGTGGCGCAGGCGGTCAAGACCGGCCTTGGCCTCAAGGCCGGGATCAACCTGCGCTCGGCCTTCGACCGCAAGAACTATTTCTATCCCGACCTGCCGCAGGGCTACCAGATCAGCCAGCTCTACCACCCGATCGTGGGCGAGGGCGAGGTGATCGTGGACATGGGCCCCGGCGTCGCCCGCCGCGTCCGGATCGAGCGTATCCACCTTGAACAGGACGCGGGCAAGTCGATCCACGACATGGACCCGAACATGTCCTTCGTCGACCTGAACCGCACCGGCGTCGCCCTGATGGAGATCGTCAGCCGCCCCGACATCCGCGGCCCCGAGGAAGCGGCGGCCTATGTCGCCAAGCTGCGCCAGATCATGCGCTATCTCGGCACCTGCGACGGCAACATGCAGAACGGCAACCTGCGCGCCGATGTGAACGTCTCGGTCTGCCAGCCCGGCGCCTATGAGCGTTATCAGGAAACCCAGGATTTCAGCCATCTCGGCACCCGCTGCGAGATCAAGAACATGAACTCGCTGCGCTTCATCCAGGCGGCGATCGAATATGAGGCCCGCCGCCAGATCGCCATTCTGGAGGATGGCGGCAGCATCGTGCAGGAAACCCGCCTCTATGACCCCGACAAGGGCGAGACGCGGTCGATGCGCTCCAAGGAAGAGGCGCATGACTATCGCTACTTCCCCGATCCCGACCTGCTGCCGCTGGAGATCGAGCAATCCTGGGTCGACCACATCGCCACGGAAATGCCGGAACTCCCCGACGAGAAGAAGGCGCGTTTCGTCAAGGAACTGGGCCTCTCGGAATATGACGCGGGCGTGCTGACTGCCGAGGTCGAGAACGCGAACTATTTCGAGGCCGTGGTGAATGGCGGCGATGCTGGCGGGCGCGACGGCAAGATGGCCGCGAACTGGGTCATCAACGAGCTTTTCGGCCGGCTGAACAAGGAAGGCCTGACGGTCGAGACCTCGCCCGTCACCGCCGCCCAGCTTGGTGGCGTGATCGACCTGATCGCCAAGGGCGAGATCTCGGGCAAGATCGCCAAGGACCTGTTTGAGATACTCTGGACCGAGGGTGGCGAGCCGGCGGCGATCGTCGAGGCGCGCGGCATGAAGCAGGTCACAGACCTCGGCGCGATCGAGAAGGCCGTGGACGAGATCATCGCCGCGAACCCCGCGCAGGTCGAGAAGGCGCGCGCCAACCCGAAGCTCGCGGGCTGGTTCGTCGGTCAGGTGCTGAAGGCGACCGGCGGCAAGGCCAACCCCGCCGCGGTGCAGGAACTGGTCGGCAAGAAGCTCGGCCAGTAAGCCTTTCCAAAAAAGACGGATCAGCGCCGCCCGGTCGGAACCCCGACGGGCGGCGTTTCCATTGGCGGCGCCGCCTCCCGCGCATGATCCAGATGGATCATGCGGCGAAACGGGATTCGATGTTATCATCCCCAGCACGAAGGGGGCATCGAGGCCCCGGATCATCGATCCACGAGGAGGGCTGGCCTATGGCGCCGCAGATCCCCGGACAGGCCGAGATCGTTTCCTCCCTGCACCGGGCCGCCCTGGACCCCCGCGGCTGGGGCGATGTCTTCTCCGGCATCAGGGACAGGCTCGACGGCTCGAAACTCTCCCTTCATGGCCATGACCGGCGGACGGGGGCGATCTTTCTCTCCGGCGCAAGCGGCTACGAGCCGGAATTCGCCGAGGGCTATCTCAGCTATTACCACAGCATCAATCCGTTCGTTCCGAAATCCGAACTCCTGCCCCTTGGCGTCGCCCGGCAATCGAATGCCGACATTCCGCCCGAGGACCTGTTCCGCTCGGAATTCTACAATGACTGGATGCGCCCGCAGGAGGATCTGGTCGGCGCCGTCGCGATCCGCACGCGTCCGGTCGGCAGCCGCAGCTGGGTGCTTTCGCTCAATATCCGCCGGCGTGACTGGTCGAGGCTCGAGGGCAGGGCGCTTCGCCTCCTCGACGCACTGGAGCCGCATCTCTCCCACGCCTTTCAGGTCAGCGAGATGATGAACCGGCTGACCGGCCAGATCGTCGCCGCCACGGCGGATGCGCTGCAGCCGGGCATGTCCGGGGGCGTGATCGTCACCGATCACAACCGCTATGTCCTCTGGGCGGATGACGGGGCAATCCGGCTGCATCCATCGCTGCTTCGCATCGACGTGCTGGGCCGCCTGCGTTTCGGCGATGACCGGGCCGAGGAATGGGCCGAGGCCACCCTCCGCCAGAATGGCAAGTTATCGGGGCGCGCGCCCTTGGGCGTCACCTTCACTCAGGGCTCACAGAAATGGGATATCCGCGCCGTGAAAATCCTTGATCCAAACCAGCCGGTCCCGCAATTTCCCGGCGGCCAGCAGAATTCATGGGCCTCCTCCGAGCGGACGGTCTTTCTCATCTCACGCCGCTCCGGCATCGCCCCACCGGAACAGGCCCTCGCCCAAGCCTTCGGCCTGAGCATGGCCGAGGCCGAGATCGCGCTGGCAATCTGGGACGGAGCCTCTACATCCGAGATCGTCGATCAAAGAAAGACCTCGCTCAACACCGTTCGCAACCAGATCCGCGCGGTCCTGCACAAGATGGATGCGCGCCACCGCGCCGACCTCGTGCGGATCGTGGCCCATTGTCTCGGATCACGAAGGATTGCGACCGCCCTTGCCGCACAGGCCCGCGGCGAGATGCACTAGCCCCCGCACGACTTTTCGACGGGCAAGGCCGCCGCCGCGCCCTGACCTCACGGCGCTTCGCCTCACCGGCCCCGCTTTCCTTGCGCGCACATCTCGCCTAACCTCTGGCGCAAAGGAAAGGCCCGACGATGAGCAGCTACGAATACACCGTCATCCCCGCACCGGGGCGCGCAGAGAAATCGAAAGGCGCCAAGGCCGGGATCGAACGCTTCGCCGCCACGCTCGGCGATGTGCTGAACGCAATGGCCCGCGACGGCTGGGAATATGTCCGCGCCGAGGTTCTCCCGGCCGAGGAGCGTTCGGGCCTGACAAGCCGCGCCACCGTCTATCACAATCTGCTGGTCTTCCGCCGGTCGACCGCGCCCGAACCGCTGCGCGAACCCGCCCCGGCCGCCGCCACCGCCGCGCCCGAGGCACCCCCCGCTCCCCCCGCGCCCGTGCCCTCACCCGAGCCGGCATTGCAGGAACGACCCGCTCAGGCGGTCGATCTTCCCGCCGATGCGCCGGTCCGCGCCCCGTTCAGCCAGCCGATGCGGCAGACCACGCGCCCCAATCCCGCCCGCGTCGCCGAACCGCCGCTGAGCGCGCCCGAGGTTTCGGCGCCCGCAGGCCCGCGCCTCGGCCCGGCCAGCCGCTGACCGCTTCACTGTTTCCCAAATACCCCGGGGTGAGCCCCCGGCACGGGGGCGAGGGGCAGCGCCCCTCCCTCCTTCACCAATGCGGCGGGCGCTGATCGGCCAGGGGAATCGTCCCGCCCTCGGATTCGCGCTCGGCCTCCCGCTCCATCAGCATGTCGAGGCGTCGCATGATGCGCGTGATCTCGCCTTCCTGCCGCGCGACGATGCCGGACAGGTCCTCCGCGATGCGCGCCAGATGCGCCACCGCTTCCTCGAGCCGCTCGGTTCTCTCCAGCGCCTGCTTGTCCATGCATCCTCCATCCGTTAGACCCCCGCATGGAAAAGCCCGAGGCGTACCATGGCGAAAGATCAGAAAAAGCAACCCCGACCCAAGGCCGAGACGCCCAAGGGGTTCCGCGACTATTTCGGCGCGGATGTGACCGAGCGCAAGCAGATGCTCGACCACATCGCCGAGGTCTATCATCGTTACGGCTTCGAGCCACTGGAAACCAGCGCGGTCGAGACCGTCGAGGCGCTGGGGAAATTCCTGCCCGACGTGGACCGCCCCAATGCCGGCGTCTTCGCCTGGCAGGAGGCAGAGGTGCCCGGCGGGGGCGCAGGCGACTGGCTCGCGCTGCGCTATGACCTGACCGCACCGCTCGCCCGCGTCGCGGCGCAGTTCCGCAACGACCTGCCATCCCCCTATCGCCGCTATGCGATGGGCCCGGTCTGGCGCAACGAGAAACCCGGTCCCGGCCGTTTCCGCCAGTTCTACCAATGCGACGCCGACACCGTGGGCAGCGCCTCGGTCGCGGCGGATGCCGAGATCTGCGGGATGCTCGCCGCGGCGCTCGAACATGCCGGCATCCAGCGTGGCGACTACCTGATCCGCATCAACAACCGCAAGGTCCTGAACGGCATCCTCGAGGCGATGGGCGTCGAGCCGGGCAAGCCCGCCGATGACGTCCTGCGCACCATCGACAAGTTCGACAAGGTCGGTGAGGCAGGCGTGCGCCAGCTCCTCACCACCGGCCGCAAGGACGAATCCGGGGCCGAGATCGAGGGCGTGGGCCTCTCGCCCGAACAGGCCGATCCGGTCATCGCCTTCCTGACCTCGAAGGGCGTGGACAATGCCGCGACGCTTTCGAACCTGCGCGCGGCGGTGGGAGCATCCGCGACCGGCGCCGAGGGCGTCGAGGAACTGGCGCAGATCTCCGACATGCTCGCCGCGATGGGCGTGGGCGAGGACCGGGCGGTCATCGACCCCTCGATCGTGCGCGGCCTTGGCTATTACACCGGCCCGGTCTTCGAGGCCGAGCTGACCTTCGAGATCCTCGACGAAAAGGGCCGCAAGCGGCAATTCGGCTCGGTCGCGGGCGGCGGGCGCTATGACGGGCTGGTCGAACGCTTCACCGGCCAGAAGGTGCCGGCGACCGGCGTTTCGATCGGTGTCGACCGCCTCTTGGCCGCGCTTCGCGCCAAGGGCCTGATGGGCGGCGAGGATCAGGGTCCGGTCGTCGTCACCGTCATGGACCGCGACCGGATGCCCGACTATTACGCCATGGCGGCCGAACTCCGCGCCGCCGGCATCCGGGCCGAAGTCTATCTGGGCAACCCCAAGAATTTCGGCAACCAGTTGAAATATGCCGACAAGCGCAATTCGCCCATCGCCATCATTCAGGGCGGGGACGAGGCGGCGCGCGGCGTCGTGCAGGTCAAGGACCTGATCCTCGGTGCGAAGATCGCGGCCGAGGCCAGCCACGAGGAATGGAAGGCCCAGCCCGCCCAGACCGAGGTGGCGCGCGGCGACCTCGTCGCCGAGGTCCGGCGTATCCTCGGATGAGCAAGCGCGAGAAACAGGCGATCGGCCAGCGGATTCTGGCCGCCTTCCGCGAGGCGGGGGCCGAGGAGGTCGCGCCCGACATCCTGCTGCCGGCCGAGACGCTCCTCGACCTCTATGGCGAGGACATCCGCGCCCGCGCCTATGTCACCCAGGACCCGATCCGGGGCGAGGTGGTGCTGCGTCCCGACTTCACGGTTCCCGTCGTTCAGATGCATATGGAAAACGGCGCCGAGCCGGCGCGCTATTGCTATCTGGGCGAGGTCTTCCGCAAGCAGGACCACGGCGACACCCAGCCCGAGCATCCGCGCGACAACGAATACCTTCAGGCCGGGTTCGAGCTTTTCGCCCGCGATCCCGATGCCGATGCCGAGGTCTTCGCGTTTTTCCACCGCATCCTCGCGCCCCTGAACCTTCAGGCGAGCATGGGCGATATGGACCTGCTGATGGACGCGGTGCGCGCGCTGCCGCTTTCGGGCGCGCGCCGTGCGGCGCTCCTCCACCATATCTGGCGGCCGAAACGCTTCACCCGGCTGCTGCGGCGCTTCAGCGCCCCCGCGATCTCTCGCGATTTCGAACCATCCGCAGCGCCCTGGACCGGGCTTCGTTCCCGCGACGAGATGCAGGCGCGGCTCGACCGGCTGCACGCCGATGCCGCCGAGGTTCCGCTGGCCCCGCAATGGGTCGACCGCCTCGACCGGCTTTTCGCCGTCAACGCCGCCGCGCCCGAGGCTCTGGCGGAATTGCGCGCGCTCGCCGCCGAAATCCCCGACATCACCGGGGCCGTCGACCGGCTGGAGCGCAACCTTGCCGACCTGTCCCGTCGCGGCGTCGATGTCGCTTCCATCCGTTTCGACGCGAGCCATGGCCGCCACACCATGGAATATTACGACGGGATGACCTTCAGCTTTGCCGCGCCGGGCAGGGTGGACTGGCCCCCGGTCGCCTCGGGCGGGCGCTATGACGCGCTGGCCGAGATGCTTGGGCAATCACGCGGCCGCTCGATCCCGGCGGTGGGCGGCATCATCCGCCCCGGCCTGATCCACGAACTCGGGGGGCTCGCATGATCCGGCTCGGTGTGCCGTCCAAGGGGCGACTGATGGAGCAATGCTTCGAATGGTTCGCCGAACGCGGCGTGCGCCTCTCGCGCGCGGGGTCGGAACGGGAATATGCGGGCTCCGTGGAGGGGGCGGGCGATGTCGCGCTGGTCCTGCTCTCTGCGGGCGAGATCCCGCGCGAACTCAAGTCCGGGCGCATCCATCTCGGCGTCACCGGCACCGACCTGATCCGCGAGAAGCTTTCGGGCTGGCGCAGCCATGTCGAGGAAGTGGCTCCGATGGGCTTCGGCCATGCCGACCTGATCCTCGCGGTGCCGGCCTGCTGGGTCGATTGCGACGACCTCGACGATCTTGCCACCATTGCGCGGGATTTCCGGGCCGAACACGGCTTCCGGCTGCGCATCGCGACCAAATATCACCGGCTGGTCCGGGCCTGGCTTTCGGAGGCCGAGGTCGCCGACTACCAGCTCGTCGACAGCCAGGGCGCGACCGAGGGGACGGTGGCCAACCTGACCGCCGACGCCATCGCGGATATCACCTCCTCGGGCGAGACGCTGCGCGCCAATCATCTGAAGATCATCGGAGGGGAGCCGATCCTGCGCTCGCAGGCGACGCTCCTGCGCTCGATCGCGGCGGGGGATGAGGACGAGGTGCGGGCGTTCGTCCGGCAATTGGGGATCTAGAAACCCGCCGGCGCTTCGCCGCGTTGGTTTTGTCTCAGAACGGGAGAATGACCATGCGCCTGCCGATCCTTCTGGCAGTTCTTGCCGCAAGCCCCGCTTATGCCTCCTCCGAGGAAGCATGGGATCAGTTCCGCGCCGATGTCGAGGCAGCCTGTACGGCGCTCGCGCCGACGGAAGGCGAAACGGCGATCGAAGTGAACCCCTTCGGCTCGGAAAGCTACGGGGCGGCTCTGCTGATCACCACGCTGCCCGATGGCGGGGCGGATCGCTATGTCTGCATCTACGACAAGAAGGCCGGAAAGGCGGAGCTGACGGCGCCCTTCACCCCGCCGCAGGAGGTGTCGATGCCTGCCGCCGAGGATAATGGCGATGTCGTTCCCCAAACGACGACGAAAACGGATTCGCATCTGGTGAAGCCCTGAACGTGGCGCGGGTCGCACTGTCGCGAATGGGTATTTGAAAAACGGTGAATGGGCGGACTATTCGCCCAATCCCACCAGGGCGCGGGCGAAATCGCGGGCGTCGAAGGCGTCGAGATCGTCGATCTGCTCTCCGACCCCGATCGCGTGGATGGGCAGGCCGAAGCGGTCGGCCAGCGCCACCAGCACGCCGCCCCGCGCGGTTCCGTCAAGCTTGGTCATCACGAGGCCGGAGACGTCGGCCAGCTTCTGGAAAGTCTCGACCTGGTTCAGCGCGTTCTGACCCGTCGTCGCATCGAGGACCAGCAACGTGTTATGCGGCGCCGAGGGGTCGCGCTTGCGGATGACGCGAACGATCTTGGCGAGTTCCTCCATCAGGTCCTGGCGGTTCTGCAGGCGTCCGGCGGTGTCGATCATCAGAAGGTCCGCGCCTTCAGCCTCGGCACGTGCCATGGCGTCGAAGGCAAGGCTTGCCGGATCCGAGCCCTCCGGGGCGGTCATGACCGGCACGCCGGCGCGCTGGCCCCAGATCTGCAACTGCTCAACCGCGGCGGCGCGGAACGTGTCGCCGGCCGCGATCACGACGCGCTTGCCCGCGGCCTTGAACTGGCTTGCGAGCTTCCCGATCGTCGTCGTCTTGCCGGCGCCATTGACGCCGACGACCAGCACGACCTGCGGGCGCTTGGGATAGAGGGGCAGGGGCTTTGCCACCGGCGTCATGATCCGCGCGATCTCATCGGCAAGAAGCTCCTTCAGCTCCGTTGCCGAGACGCGACGGCCCATCCGCCCCTCGGCAAGATTGGCGGTGACACGCAGCGAGGTCTCGACCCCCATGTCGGCCTGGATCAGCATCTCCTCGAGATCTTCCAGCATGGCGTCGTCCAACTCGCGGCGCGGCTCATCCGTGCCGGCGCGTCCGAACAACCGGCCGAGCATTCCGGGCCTTGCGGCAGGATCGGGCGTGGCAGGTGGCGCAACTGGCGCTGCGGGAGCAGGCTCGGCCGCCGGGGGCCGGGGTTCGGGTTCCGGCGAATGGGATGCGTTCTCCGGGGTGGTGCCGCCCTCCGCGACGATATCGTTCAGCCCCTCGTCGATCTTCGACGAGGACCGCGTCAGCCGGTCGCGCAGCTTCGAGAAAAACGACATACACCCATCCTTCATTCTTTGGCGCAGAACCTAGGGCCTATCGAGCCAAAGGAAAAGGGCGCCCGGCGGACGCCCCCTCTTCACTGTTTCCGAAAATACCCCGGGGTGTGGGGCAGAGCCCCACGAACCGCGCGATCAGGCCTTGCCGAGGTAGATGTCGACCAGCTTGTTCAGCATGTCCAGCGCATCCTCACGCGAGCGTTGGAAGCTGTTGCGACCAATGATCGAGCCGTTGCCGCCGCCGTCGCGGATCGCGCGGGCGTCGTCATAGACGGCATCCGCACCCTTTGCCGCGCCGCCCGAGAAGACGACGATGCGGCGGCCGTTGAAGGATGCCTGCATGCAATGCTCGACACGCTTCGCCTGGGTCGAGATGTCGATCTTCTTCTCCTCATAGACCTTCTTCGCTTCCGGCAGCATCAGGTGGTCGGTGGAGAGTTTGATCTTGATGATATGCGCGCCGATCAGCGCCGCGATCTGGGCGGCATAGGCCGCGATGTCGATCGCGGTCTCACCGTCCTTGGTGATCGCCTCGCCGCGCGGATAGGACCAGATGACGGTCGCGACGCCCTTGGCGGCCGCTTCCTTGCGCATCTCGACGATCTCTTCGAACATGTCCAGCGCCATGTCCGAACCCGGATAGATGGTGAAGCCGATCGCGGCGCAGCCAAGGCGCAGCGCGTCATCGACCGATGCGGTGATGGCCTGGTTCTTGCCGGCGGTGTCCGACATCAGCGAATTGGCCGAGTTCACCTTCAGGATGGTCGGGATCTGGCCGGCGAAGGTGTCGGCGCCCGCCTCGATCATGCCCAGCGGCGCGGCGTAGGCGTTCAGGCCGGCGTCGATCGCCAGTTGGTAGTGGTAGTGGGGGTCATAGCCTGCCGGGTTCGGAGCGAAGCTGCGCGCCGGACCATGCTCGAAGCCCTGGTCCACGGGCAGGATGATCATCTTGCCGGTACCCGCAAGTTTGCCGGTCATCAGCATGCGCGCCAGTTGCGCCTTCACGCCGGGGGTCTCGCCTTCGTAATTGGCGAGGATCTTGCGGACAGTATCGGTCATCTGCATCTGAAACTCCAATCCAGTTCGGGCGTCACTTAACAAAACCACCAGCAAGGGCAATTCGGATTGCGCTAACACGCCCCTGACTTTTCAGTGCCTAAGCGGAGAACCTTACAGTTGGGTGAAATTGTGCCGATTGGGGCGGCAATGGCGGAACCGGTCCGGCGGAAAGGCGTTTCCGGTAATGGCATTCAGGTGGGGAAGACCCAAGGCCAGTGAAGACCCCGACAGCATTCCCGACCAGTTCCGGCACAACCGGCCGTCCTTCCTTGTCTTCGCGCTGGGACGTTCATGTATATCATGTTTCGCGACACCGCGGCGCGCGACATCGAACCGAACCTGCCACCGCCGCCCGCAGCCCCCGCGACGAGCTAGGCGCGAATGAAAAAGGGGGGCGATTGCCCCCCGATCCCGAAGAAGGGGCCGCCCGGCCCCCCCCCCAGATCCTATCGCGATCAGCGCTTTTGCAGCGCCGCGACGCCGGGCAGTTCCTTGCCTTCCATCCATTCGAGGAAAGCGCCGCCCGCGGTCGAGATGAAGGTGAAGTCGCCCGAGACACCCGCCTTGTTCAGCGCCGCCACCGTATCGCCGCCACCGGCGACCGAGATCAGCTTGCCCTCGCGGGTCAGCTTCGCGGCCTCGCGCGCGGCATCATTGGTCGCGGTGTCGAAGGGCGCGATCTCGAAGGCGCCGAGCGGGCCGTTCCAGATCAGGGTCCGCGACTGGCCGAAGACCTCGCAGATCTTCTCGACTGTGGCGGGACCGGCATCCAGGATCATCGCATCGGGCGGGCAGGCGTCGGCGGCGACGGTTTCGTTCTCGGCCCCGGCCTTGAACTCGCGCGCGACCACCACGTCGACGGGCAGGTGGATGGTGCAGCCCGCGCCGCTGGCCTTGGCCATGATCTCGCGCGCGGTGTCGGCCATGTCGCGTTCGGCCAGCGATTTGCCGACCTCGATCCCTTGGGCAACCAGGAAGGTGTTCGCCATGCCGCCGCCGATGATCAGATGATCCACCTTGCTGAGCAGGTTGCCCAGAAGGTCAAGCTTGGTCGAGACCTTGGCCCCGCCGACCACCGCCGCGACCGGGCGCTGCGGGTTGCCAAGCGCGGCGTCGAGGGCCTTCAGTTCGGCCTCCATCAGGCGGCCGGCCGCGGCGGGCAGCAGCCGCGCGATGCCTTCGGTAGAGGCATGGGCGCGATGCGCGGCCGAGAAGGCGTCGTTCACATAGGCCTGCCCCAGCGCCGCGATCGAGGCGGCGAAGGTCGGGTCGTTCGCTTCCTCGCCGGGATAGAAGCGGGTGTTCTCGAGCAGCAGCACATCACCGGGCTTGAGGTCGGCGACCGCGCGCTTGGCCACGCCACCGATGGCTTCCTCGGAGAATTTCACCGGCTGGCCGAGGGCTTTTTCCAGCGCCGGCAGCACGACCTTCAGGCTCATGCTTTCGACGCGCTGGCCTTTCGGGCGGTCGAAATGGGCAAGCAGGACCGGGATCCCGCCCTTGGCCTGGATGTCCTTGATCGTGGGCACGATCTTTTCGATCCGGGTCGCATCGGTCACCACGCCATTCTCGACGGGGACGTTCAGGTCCACGCGGGTCAGGACCACCTTGCCGTCAAGGTCGAGGTCGTCGATCGTGTTGAAATCCGTCATGCTTGTCCCTTTCATTGCTCCGTTCGCGCAGCCGTGGGCGTTGTCACGCAACTTGACATTTTCGTCAACCTGCACCGGCGGTGGACCGCTGGGCAATGGTGGCGTTGAATGGACCGCACGAAATGCTTATGCCTTTGTCCCGAGCCATCAGAAGGAGACCCCCCATGGCCGAGATCAAGGATCCGGAAAACACGGTGATCATCGAGCTGAAGGACGGCCCGGTCGTGATCGAACTGCTGTCTGACGTCGCCCCCAAGCATGTCGAGCGGATGAAGGAACTGGCCCGCGCCGGAAAATACGACAATGTCGCCTTTCATCGCGTGATCGAGGGCTTCATGGCCCAGACCGGCGATGTCGAGCACGCCAATATGGAAAACAACTACAATCCGGGCCGTGCCGGCACGGGCGGTTCGGACCTTCCGGACGTTCCGGCCGAGTTCTCGCGCCTGCCGCATGATCGCGGCACGCTGGGCGCGGCGCGGTCGATGAACCCGAACTCGGCCAACAGCCAGTTCTTCATCAACTTCAAGGACAACCACTTCCTGAACGGCCAATACACGGTCTACGGCCGCGTGGTCGAGGGCATGGAGCATGTCGACAAGATCGTCCGGGGCGAGCCGCCGGCGAATCCCGACCGTATGATCTCGGTCAAGGTGGCGGCTGATGTTCAGTAAGGTTCTGGTTCCGGCGCTTCTGCTTGCCGCAGGCGCCGCCCATGCCGAGGGTCTGCCGGGCGTCAGCGACGGTCCGGGCCCGAATCTGGTGATCGAGGTCGCCGACGCGACCGGCGCCGCCAAGGGCAAGATCGTGCTGGACCTCTATACCGACAAGGCTCCGAAGCATGTCGAGCGGCTGGTGACGCTGGCGAAATCCGGCACCTATGACGGCGTGGTCTTCCACCGCGTGATCGACGGCTTCATGGCCCAGACCGGCGACGTGGAATTCGGCAAGCACGGCGCGGATACGGCGCGTGCCGGCATGGGCGGCTCGTCCATGCCGGACCTCGCGGCCGAGTTCAACGACGTGAGCTTCCAGCGCGGCACGGTCGGCATGGCCCGCGCGCAGGATCCGAACAGCGCCAACAGCCAGTTCTTCATCGACCTCGCCCCGGCCGAGTTCCTCGACGGGCAATATACCGTCGTGGGCCAACTGGTCGAAGGTTGGGAGGTGCTGAACGCGCTGAAGAAGGGCGACCCCGCCGCCAACGGCTCGGTGGTCGAGCCGGACTACATGGTCAAGGTGACCGTGCAGGAGTGATCGGCAGGGGGGCGGACACGCCCCCTTCCTTTTCGGATCGTCAGCCTGCCTGCGGAGCCGGGCATTTGATGGTGACGTGGATGTCGACATAGGGCTGGGCGATCGGGCCGCTGTAATCGACGTGATTCTTGCCGCGGCGGCGCGAGACTTCCTGATAGCCCTGCGGACAAACCTTGGTCGCAGAGCGCTTCACCCATGCCTCCAGCTTGGATTGCGACCAGAGCGCAGTGGGCCAGTACTCGGCTGTGACCTCGTGGATCTCGTTGCCCCCCTCGGTGCCGCGATAGCTTTCCTTGCGGGCCTCCTCGGGGGTTGTGCAGGCGGAAACGAGCAGCAGGCCAAGGAATGCGGCGGTTGTTCCGCGGATCACCTCGCCGTTCCCACGACAATCATCGCGGCATTGCCGGCCGCAAACATGTCCTGCCGCTGGCTGTCGGTCATCGGCTCGCCCCCGGAATTGCCGCATCCCGCGAGAAGGGCCGCCGAAAATATCGTAAAAACAAGGTGCTTCATCATTTTCCCTTAACTGAGGCGGCGGTATATGAAAGCCGCCCCCACCGGTGTAAAGCTCGATCTTTGAAGCATCCGGGAGTTTCATCCCATGCGGCCGAGGCTCCGGCTCCGACGAGCCGCTCTCACAAGGAATGCCCATGACCACGCTTTACGTCGATGCAGATGCCTGCCCGGTCAAGGCCGAGGCCGAGCGCGTCGCCACCCGGCTGCGCCTGCCGATGGTACTGGTCTGCAATGGCGGGCTGCGCCCGTCCCCCAATCCTTTCGTCTCGCTGGTGATCGTTCCCGAAGGCCCCGATGTCGCGGACAAATGGATTGCCGAGCATTGCGGGCCGGGCGATGTGGTGGTGACGACCGACATTCCGCTGGCCGATCGCTGCCTGAAGGCAGGGGCGCAGGTTCTCCAGCCCAATGGCGAGGTGCTGACGCTGGCGAATATCGGCGGGCGCCTCGCCACGCGCGACCTGATGCAGGACATCCGTGCGGCCGATCCCTTTCATCAGGGCAGGGGAGGCGGCTTCACCAAGGCGGACCGCGCGCAGTTCCTGCAATCCCTCGACCGCGTGATGGTGGCGGCACAGCGCATCGGCTGAACCCGCGCGGGTTATGGACAGCGTTGCCCGAACATGGTCTGTCAGGCCATGAACCAGCGTCGCCTTGCCCCTTATCTCGTCACCGCCCTCATCATCGCCGCTGCCGCGGCATGGCTCCTCTGGATCGGGCGCGAGCCGATTTGCAAATGCGGCTATGTCAAGCTCTGGCATGGCGAGACGATGAGTTCCGAGAACTCGCAGCATCTCACCGACTGGTATACGCCCTCGCATATCATCCACGGCATCCTCTTCTATGCCGGGCTGTGGCTGGTGGCGCCGCGCCTGTCCTTCGGCTGGCGGCTGGCCATCGCCACGCTGATCGAGGCGGCATGGGAGATCGTCGAGAATTCCGACGCGATCATCGAGCGCTATCGCGCGGTGACGATCTCGCTGGATTACTTCGGCGACAGCGTCATCAACTCGGTCTCGGACATTCTGGCGATGGTGCTGGGCTTCTTTCTGGCCTCGCGCCTGCCGGTCTGGGCCTCGGTCGCGATCGTGATCGGGTTCGAGCTGCTCACGACATGGCTGATCCGCGACGGGCTGGTGCTGAACGTGCTGATGCTGGTCTGGCCGCTCGACGCCGTGCGCGACTGGCAGGGCGCGCTGGGGCAGTAGGTTCAGGCGCGGGTGAAGCGCAGTATTCCCCTGATCCCCGAGGGGCCGTCCGAAGGGTGGTGCACCCCGTCGGTCACGACCAACTCGGCGAAGTCGAAGGGGCTTTTCCCCTCGATGCAGGCGACATTGACGCCGAACTGCGTCGGGTCGGAACGGCGCTGGTGATGCGTGTAGATGCCGCAGGTCCGGCAGAAGTAATGCTTGGCCGTGCCGGTGTTGAATTGATAGAGCGAGAGGTTCTCCTCGCCCGCGACGATCTCCAGATCATCGATGCGCGCGGTGACGGCGACCGCGCCCCGCATGGCGCAGAACGAGCAGTCGCAGCGCCGCGCCGTGCTGAAGCCGTACGCCAGCCGGACGCGGAAACGCACGGCTCCGCAATGGCAGGCGGCATCGAGCGGGGCGTTATCGTCAGTCATCTTCTGGTCCTTCCATGAGGAAAAGGCCGGGGAATGCCCGGCCTTCCGATCATCCGATCTGCACCATCCGGTGCTTCTTCTTGCCGACCGAGACCTTCAGCCCGTCCCCGATCAGCCCCGTGTCGATGGCAAGCTGCGGGTCGCTGACGGCTTCGTTGTTCAGACGCAACCCGCCCTCGGCGATCAGGCGCTTGGCCTCTTTCCCCGAGGGCGCGATGCCGGTCTGGACCAGAAGCTGCACCACCGACAGACCGGCGCCAAGCGCATCGGCGCTGATCGTCGCGACCTCCAGATCGCCACCGGCGCCACCTTGCTCGAACACCTCGCGGGCGGTCGCCTCGGCGCTGGCGGCCGCTTCCGCGCCGTGCAGCAGCGTCGTGACCTCGTTCGCGAGGATGATCTTGGCCGCGTTGATCTCGGACCCTTGCAGCGCACCGAGGCGGTCGCATTCATCGACCGGCAGGTCGGTATAGAGCTTCAGGAACCGCCCGACATCGGCATCGGTCGAGTTGCGCCAGAACTGCCAGAACTCATAGGGCGAAAGCATCGCGCCGTTCAGCCAGACCGCGCCGCCCGCCGACTTGCCCATCTTGCGCCCGTCCGAGGTGGTGAGCAGCGGCGAGGTCAGGCCCCAGATCTCGCTGTCGAGAACCCGCCGGGTCAGGTCGATGCCGTTGACGATATTGCCCCATTGGTCCGAGCCGCCCATCTGCAACCGGCAGTCGTAGCGGCGGTAGAGTTCGAGGAAGTCGTAGGCCTGCAGGATCATGTAGTTGAACTCAAGGAAGCTCAACGATTGCTCGCGGTCCAGCCGCGACTTGACCGATTCAAACGACAGCATCCGGTTGACCGAGAAATGCCGCCCGATGTCGCGCAGGAAGTCGAGGTAGTTCAGGTTGTCCAGCCATTCGGCGTTGTTGAGCATCTTGGCCTTGCCCTCGCCGTAATCGAGGTAGCGGGCAAAGACCTGTCCCATCCCGTCGATATTCGACTGGATGGCGTCGGGGGTCAGCAGTGGCCGCTCTTCGCTGCGGAAGCTGGGGTCGCCCACCTTGGTGGTGCCGCCACCCATCAGCGTGATCGGGCGGTTGCCGGTCTTCTGGAACCAGCGCAGCATCATGATGTTCAAGAGGTGCCCGACATGCAGGCTGGCCGCGGTCGCGTCATAACCGATATATGCCGTGATCGGTCCGTTGATCAGCGCCTCGTCCAGCGCCTGCAGGTCAGTGCAGTCCGCCAGATAGCCGCGCTCGATCATGACATGGAGAAAGTCCGATTTGGCATGGTAGGTCATGAGCTTTTCCTTTCGAATGGCGCGGATATACCGGGCAATGGGGCAAAGGGAAAGCGATGACAGCGGACGGAACCATTCGCGCCTTGGGGATGATGTCGGGAACCTCGCTGGACGGGGTGGATGCCGCGATGATCGAAACCGACGGCAGCCGCATCGCGGATTTCGGCCGCAGCGCCTATCGCGCCTATTCCGGCAATGAATCCGCCATGCTCCATGCGGCGCTGGGGCAATGGCCCGGCGGGCCGGATGTGGCCGAGGCGGCGGAGCTTTCGGTCGCGGCCCATGCGGCGCTGGCCGAGACTTTCCCCGAGGCGGAGCTGGTCGGCTATCACGGCCAGACGCTGGCCCATGACCCGCAAGGTCGCGGCACGCATCAGGCCGGCGACGGCGCGGCGCTGGCGCGGAGGCTCGGGCGGCCGGTGGTCTGGGATTTTCGCTCCGAGGATGTGCGACAGGGGGGCGAGGGCGCGCCGCTTGCGCCCTTCTTCCATTGGGCCTGCGCCGAATGGGCGGTAGGGCAGGGGTTTCTGCCACCCGAACCGGTGGCCTTCCTGAACCTCGGCGGGGTCGGGAACCTCACCTGGGTCGATCCCGCAGCCAGCGCGCCCGAAGCTCCCGGCGCCTGCATCGCCTTCGATACCGGCCCCGCCAATGCGCCGCTAAACGACCTGATGCGGGTCCGGCGCGGCAGCCTGCGCGACGAGGGCGGCGCGCTGGCCTTGCAGGGGCAAGCGGACGAGGGGGTTCTGGCGCGCTATCTCACCCATCCGCATTTCGCGCGGCCGGTGCCGAAATCGCTGGATCGCGACGCCTTCCCCGGCCTGCTGGCCGAGGTCGCGGCGCTTGATGATGCCGATGCCGCGGCGACGCTCACCCATGCCGCCGCCGCTGCGGTGGCCGCGGGCATCGCCTTGCTGCCGGCCTTGCCCGCGCGGGTTCTGGTCTGCGGCGGCGGGCGGCACAACCGCGCGATGATGGCGGCGCTGGCGCATCGCTTGCCGGTGCCGGTGCCGGTCGCCGCGGTGGAGGAGGCGGGGCTTGATGGCGACATGCTGGAGGCGCAGGCCTTCGGCTGGCTCGCCGTGCGGGTGCTGCGCGGGCTTCCCACTTCGGGGCCGGGAACGACCGGGGCGCCGGGGCCGGTCTGCGGCGGGCGGATCAGCTATCCCCGCCTTCGTCTTTAGGGGGCGGTGGGGAAAGGATTTGCGGCAATCCCTTGTTGATCCTACTTTTTCGTGATCGAAATTGCTGCGGTTGGCGCGGAACGATGACGGAATTCGCGGCGTTTCAATACCATCGGACGGCAAGGGCCGTTCCCCAGAAACGACAACCGGAAAGGACATCGTCCATGAAACCTCTTGTCATCGCCGCGACCGCGCTTGCCCTCGTCGCTCCGGCCTATGCGCAGACCACCCCGCCGCCCGCCGCGCCTGCTGCGCCCGCCGCCCAGTCGGCCGAGCAGGCCGCCGAGACGGCCGAAACCGCGGCCGAGAGCGCCGAGACCGCCGCCGAAGCCGCCGCCGACGAGGCCGGTGCGGCCGCCGAGCAGGCCGCGGATGAAGCGGCCAATGCCGCCGACACCGCCGCCGATGCCGCCGCGACCGCCGCCGATGATGCCGCAACCGCCGCGCAGGGCATGCCCGATGCGGCGGCCGATGATGCGGCCAAGGCGGCCCAGGATGCCGAGGGCGCGGCCTCGGACGCCGCTGATGCCGCCGCGGATGCCGCGGCCACGGCGCCGGTCGCCCCGCCGGACGTGAACCCGCCGATGATCTCGGAAGCTGATCCGGGGGTTCTCGGCTCCTGGGTGACGAGCCGCCGGATCTGGACCACCAACGAGCCGTCCTCGACCGAATGGAGCCAGCCCGAGTCGCTGGAGGCGCGCCCGGCCGAGTGGCAGGACATCGCCAAGGTCAACGATATCGTGCTGGACGATTCGGGGCAGGTCGTGGGCTATATTGCCGATATCGGCGGCTTCCTTGGCATCGGGGCCAAGAAGGTGCTGCTGGGCGTCGATGCGATCCACATGATCTCGGTCGGGAACGACACCTTCTTTGCCACCAACTACACCAAGGAAGAATTGCAGGCCCTGCCGGATTTCGACGAGAAGACCGTCCGCAGGTAACGCCCGCACGGACCGGATCAGCGAATGTGGGGGGTGCCGGAAGGCGCCCCCTTTTTCCTGCCGGAGGGAATTTCGCGCGGGCGTGATTTTTCCTGCAACTTGCCCTTGACGCGCAACTCCCCCATGCGTAAACCGCCCGCACTCCAGAGGCGATCTGGGGAAAGTGTTCTGCGCGGTTGTAGCTCAGTTGGTTAGAGTACCGGCCTGTCACGCCGGGGGTCGCGGGTTCGAGCCCCGTCAACCGCGCCAGCACTTTCAGATATCGCCAGACGATGCGCGGTTGTAGCTCAGTTGGTTAGAGTACCGGCCTGTCACGCCGGGGGTCGCGGGTTCGAGCCCCGTCAACCGCGCCATCATCCCTTTCAGATCCTCTCTGTGAAGCCTCACGCCCAACGGGCGCGTCCGGTGATTCCGGCGCCGTCGCATGGGTATTTATGAAACGGTGAAACCAAGCCGGATCGCGCCGGGGGCGGCCTCCTGGGGGCTTTTCATCGGGGCGCAATTCCCTATGCTGACCCGGAACGAAGGGGGAAGGCCAATGGCGCGTGGAATAGATTACGGTGGGATGATGCATCGGGCCATGCAACGGCTGATTGCGGATGTCCTGCAGGCCGTGGCTGACGAGGGGCTTCCGGGCGAGCATCATTTCTTCATTACCTTCGACACGCGCGATCCCGATGTCGAGATGGCCGATTGGCTGCGCGAACGCTATCCCGAAGAGATGACGATCGTGATCCAGCACTGGTTCGACAATCTGGAGATCCGGCCGGACGGATTCGCGATCACGCTGAATTTCGGCAATTCGCCCGAGCCGCTTTATGTGCCCTTCGACGCCGTCCGCACCTTTGTCGACCCTTCGGTCGAGTTCGGCCTTCGCTTCGAGAACCAGCCCGATTCCGACGAGGATGACGAGGAAGAGGACGAGGACGACGAGATCGAGGATGACGACGGCGGTGACGATGCCCCGAAGGGCGGCGCCGAGGTGGTCAGCCTCGACAAGTGGCGCAAATAGGGGCGTCACGCCCCTGTCACGCAGGAATAATAGAGGCAGTCTCGCGCAATAGCCGGAGGCCGCCTTGTCCGATCTGTCGCTGTTTCTTTCCCAATTCCTGCGCCGTCCATCCGAAATACGCGCCGTCGCGCCGACCGGCCGGGCCACCGCCCGCGAAATGGCGCGGCTGGTCATGCCCGGGATGGAGGCCGTGGCCGAAATCGGCGCCGGCACCGGCACCATCACCGAGGCGATCCTTGGCCGTGGCCTGCCGCCCGAGCGGCTGGAGCTTTACGAGTTGAACGCCGCCTTCTGCGACAGGCTGCGCCAGCGGTTTCCGCGCGCGCGGGTGCACAACCTGCCCGCGCAGGAGATGGTCAATGTCGGCCGCCGGGATCTGGATGCCGTGATCTCGGGCGTGCCGATCCTGCCGATGCCCGACGCGCTGCAATCGGCGATCGTCGGCGCGGCGCTGGCGATGATGAAGCCGGGCGCGCCCTTCGTGCAGATCACCTATGGCCCGGTCGCGCCCCTCTCCGAGATGGTCCGGGCACGGTTCGGGCTTAGCCATGTCAGGAGTCGGCGGATCTGGGCGAACCTGCCGCCGGCGCGGGTCTATGTGTTCCGGCAGGAGCCGTGATCCCACCGGCATACATTCGCATACCATTTGCGAATCCGGCGCTGCGGAGATAGAACCCCGGCAAAACCGCGAGGGGATATGACATGACCAATACCCGCACCGAGACCGACAGCTTCGGTCCGCTGGAAGTTCCTGCCGACAAATACTGGGGCGCGCAGACCCAGCGCTCGATCATGAATTTCCCGATCGGCTGGGAAAAGCAGCCCGTCCCGATGATCCGCGCGCTTGGCATCATCAAGCAGGCGGCGGCCGAGGTGAACATGGCGACCGGCAATCTGGACGCCACGATCGGCAAGGCGATGGTCGAGGCGGCCTCGGAGGTCGTGGCCGGCAAGTTCGACGACAACTTCCCGCTGGTGGTCTGGCAGACCGGCTCGGGCACCCAGTCGAACATGAACGCGAACGAGGTCATCTCGAACCGCGCCATCGAGATCCTGGGCGGCGTGATGGGCTCGAAGAAGCCGGTCCATCCGAACGACCATGTGAACATGGGCCAGTCCTCGAACGACACCTTCCCGACCGCGATGCATGTGGCGATAGCCATGCAGGCGCGCGACGTGCTGCTGCCGGGGCTGGAGAAGCTGCAAAAGGCGCTGGCCGCGAAGGCGGAAGAATTCAAGGACATCATCAAGATCGGCCGCACCCATACGCAGGATGCGACGCCGCTGACCTTGGGCCAGGAATTCGGCGGCTATGCCCATCAGGTCCGGAAGGGCATCGAGCGCGTGAACCTGGCTCTGGCGGATATCTACGAGCTGGCGCAGGGCGGCACCGCCGTCGGCACGGGCCTGAACACCAAGAAGGGCTGGGACACCGCGATTGCGGCCGAGATCGCCAAGATCTCGGGCCTGCCCTTCGTCACCGCGCCCAACAAGTTCGAGGCGCTGGCCGCGCATGACGCGATGGTCTTCTTCTCGGGCGCGCTGAAAACCGTGGCGGCCTCGCTCTTCAAGATCGCCAATGACATGCGCCTGCTGGGCTCGGGCCCGCGCTCGGGTCTGGGCGAACTGATCCTGCCCGAGAACGAGCCGGGTTCCTCGATCATGCCGGGCAAGGTGAACCCGACGCAGGCCGAGGCGCTGACGATGGTTTGCGCTCATGTCATGGGGAATGACGCGGCCGTGGGCTTTGCTGGTTCGCAGGGCCATTTCGAGCTGAACGTCTATAACCCGATGATGTCCTATAACGTGCTGCAATCCATGCAGCTTCTGGGCGATGCGGCGGGTTCCTTCACCGACAACATGGTCGTCGGCACGCAGGCGAACCTGCCCCGTATCGACAAGCTGATGAAGGAATCGCTGATGCTGGTCACGGCGCTGGCGCCGACCATCGGCTATGACAACGCGACCAAGGTGGCCAAGACCGCGCACAAGAACGGCACCACCCTGCGCGAGGAGGCGATTGCGCTTGGCTTCGTCGATGGCGAGACCTTCGATCGCGTCGTCCGCCCCGAGCAGATGGTCGGGCCGGAGGAGTGATTTGACCGGCAACGGGAAGATCATCAATCTGCGGGCGGCGCGCAAAAGCGCCGCCCGTGACGCCGCCCGCAGGCAGGGCGATGAAAACGCGGCGAAATTCGGCCGCACCAAGGCCCAGAAGCAGGTCGAGGAGACCGATCGCGACCGGGCCGTGCGACTTCTGGACCAGCATCGGCGCGAGGATGGCGATGCCTGATTTGCCCGCGATGTCGCCTCCGGTGAAAAGGTCCGTCACCATCGGCGGGCATCGCACCTCGGTCAGTCTCGAGGATGCCTTCTGGTGCGAATTGCGCGACATCGCCCGGACGCGGGGGGAAACCGTCGCCGCGCTGATCGCCGCCATCGACAGCAAGCGGCCCCCGGAGGTCGGCCTGGCCACCGCCTTGCGGCTTTATGTCCTGTCCGAAGTGCTCCGGCGCGGGGCCGATCGGGCGTAGTGCTTGCGGCGGCGGGGCTGGATGACTAAAAGCCAGCAACAATCCGCAGCAGATATGGGTAGAACCATGGCAGGCCATTCCAAATGGGCCAACATCCAGCACCGGAAGGGCAAGCAGGACAAGCTCCGCTCCAAGCTGTTCTCGAAGCTGGCCAAAGAAATCACCGTCGCCGCGAAGATGGGCGATCCCGATCCCGACAAGAACCCGCGCCTGCGCCTTGCGGTGAAGGAAGCCAAGTCGAGTTCGGTCCCGAAGGACGTGATCGACCGCGCGATCAAGAAATCGCAGGGCGGGGATGCCGAGAATTATGACGAGATCCGCTATGAGGGCTATGGCCCGAACGGCATCGCGATCATCGTCGAGGCGATGACCGACAACCGCAACCGCACCGCCTCGAACGTGCGCAGCTATTTCGCCAAGCATGGCGGCGATCTGGGCCAGACCGGCTCGGTCAGCTTCATGTTCGACCGCAAGGGCGAGATCATGTATCCGGCCAGCGCGGGTGACGTGGATACGGTGATGATGGCCGCGCTGGAAGCCGGCGCCGAGGATGTCGAGAGCGACGAGGACGGCCACTGGATCTATACTTCGGACACCGATCTGGCCGAAGTCTCGACCGCGCTGGAAGCGAGCCTTGGCGAATCCGAGCATGCCAAGCTGATCTGGAAGCCGCAGGCCCCGACCGAGATCGACCTCGAGACCGCGCAAAAGCTGGTGAAGCTGCTGGATGCGCTGGAAGAAGATGACGACGTCCAGAACGTCACCGGGAATTTCGACATTCCCGAGGATGTCGCAGCCCAGCTTTGATATTCCGCCTCCGGCGGGGGTATTTGGGAAACAGTGAAATCAGGGTCGCAGTTCTGCTGCGGCCCTTTTTCTTATCGCATCGGTCAGCGGCGCGAGCGTCGGGCGCAGCGCACGCTGGACATGCCAGCAGAGCGGGACATCGAGGGGCAGGGGATCGAGGAGCGCGAGCCGTCCCGCGGCGAGGGCGGGGTTGGCCATCACCTCGGGGACCATGCCCCAGCCGAGGCCCAGTTCTACCACGCGGGCGAATGGTTCCGAGGCCGGGACGCGGTGGCCGTGGAGATGCAGGCGCCGGCCCGTCAGCATGGCCGCCCAGCGGGACTGGGCCGCGTCTTTGCTGTTGAAGATGACGGCAGGCGCGGCCTCCAGCGCGGGGGCGTCGATGCCTTGCGGGAAATGGCGGTGGATGAATTCGGGCGTCGCGCAGGCATGGTAGCGCATATGTCCGAGCGGCAGCACGTCCGAGCCGGGAACCGCGGCGGGGTCGGAGGAGATCGCGGCCGAAACCTCGCCCTTTCCCAGCCAGTCGCGGGCATGGTCCTGATCATCGACGACGAGGTCGAAGATCGCGTCGAGCGCGGTCATCGCCGGGGGAAACCATGTCGCGAGGCTGTCGGCATTCACCGCGATGCGCAGGATCGCGGGCGGGGCATCCGCTGTCCCGTCGAGATTGCATTCGAGGAGCCGCACCTGATCGAGATGCTGCATCAGGCGCATGCCGCGCGGCGTGCCCTGGGCGGGGGGGCCGCGATGGATCAGCACCTCTCCCATGCGCTCCTCGAGTCCCTTGATCCGCTGCGAGATGGCGGAGGGGGTGACGCCCAAGGCAGCGGCCGCCGCCTCGAAGGAGCCGCGGCGGATGATTTCGGACAGGGCGGTCAGCGCGGGATAGTCGAGCATGAGTAAAACTTAATCTGGGTCAGATTTATGAATTTGCCTTAATCGTGCCCTTTGTTGCAAGAAGCATCCCGCAAGGAGATGTGAGAATGCAGAGCTATATGGCGGGGCTGGGAACCGGGTTGTCGCTGATCGTCGCGATCGGGGCCCAGAACGCGTTCGTGCTGAAACAGGGGCTGATCGGGCGGCATGTCTTTGCCACCTGCGCCTTCTGCGCGCTGTCGGATGCGCTGCTGATCACCCTTGGGGTGGCGGGGGCGGGGACGATCGCGCTGCATGCGCCAGGGTTCCTTGCGGCGATGCGCTGGGGCGGCGTGATCTTCCTGCTGGTCTATGGCGCGCGCGCGATGCGGCAGGCCCTGCGCGGCGGCTCGGCCCTGCAGGCAGGGGCAGGCGCGGCCGGTCTTCCCGCGACGCTCGCTGTCATTGCGGCGCTGACCTGGCTCAATCCGCATGTCTGGCTGGATACGGTGGTGCTGCTTGGCGCGATCTCGACCGGGTTCGAGAACAAGGCGGGCTTCGTCATGGGCGCGGTAAGCGGTTCGGTCCTGTTCTTCTTCGGCCTTGGCTATGGGGCGCGCCTGCTTGCCCCGGTCTTTGCGCGGCCGATGGCCTGGCGGGTGCTGGACGTGGGTGTGGCGCTGGTGATGTGGTCGATCGCGCTTGGCCTTGTCCTCAAGGGGTGAAGGCTTGCGCCGGGCATCGCAAGTCGTCATGGCTATGGCATGATCTCTGCCGCGACCTCGACCCGCCGTGACCTGACCGGCATTTTCTGGATGCTCGTCACTGGTCTTTGCTTCGTGATGGTGAACGGGACGGTGCGCTGGCTGGGGCAGGCGCTGCCGGCGGCGGAGGGGGCGTTCATTCGCTTTGCCATCGGCCTCGTCTTTCTGCTGCCCGCGCTGGTGCCGGCGCTGCGGCGAGGATTCTCGCCCCGGATCTGGGGCCTTTTCGCGATGCGGGGGGCGCTGCATACCGTGGCGGTGATCCTGTGGTTCTTCGCCATGGCGCGGATCACCGTGGCCGAAGTGACGGCCATCGGCTTTCTGAACCCGATCGTCGTGACGGTGGGCGCGGCCTTGCTGATGGGCGAGCGCATTTCCTGGCGACGCGCGATCGCCATCCTTTTCGCGCTGCTGGGGGCGATGATCGTGCTGCGCCCCGGCCTGCGGGTGCTGGAGCCGGGGCATCTGGCCCAGCTTGGCGCCTCTGTCACCTTCGGGGCATCTTATCTGGTGGCGAAGCGCCTGTCGGGCGAGGTGCCGGCCAGCGTGGTGGTGGGGATGATGTCGCTGACGGTCTGCATCGGCCTTGCCCCTTTTGCCGCGATGAACTGGGTCGCGCCGAGCCTAGGCCAGTGCGCGGTCCTGGCCTGCACGGCCCTTTTCGCGACGGCGGGGCATTACACGATGACGCGGGCCTTCGCGGCCGCGCCCCTGACGGTGACGCAGCCGGTGGTCTTTCTGCAATTGATCTGGGCGAGCCTGCTGGGCGCGCTGGTCTTTGCCGAACCGGTCGATATCTGGGTGCTGATTGGCGGCGCGGTGATGATCGGGGCGATCTGCTACATCACCTGGCGCGAATCGCGGTTGCGGCGGGGTATCATCACCCCGCCGCCCGATGCCCTGAAGGAGGGCTAGAACAGGTTCCGGCCATGCGGCCCGCGGCGTCCCGGCGGCTCAAGGCCGATGTCGCGCAGCAGGTGGTCGGACAGCCCCTCGATTGGCGGAGGGCGGTTCTTTCCGCGCCGCAGCGCCGCGCGCAGCAGCGCGAAACTGACCCGCAGCAGGCCGTGATCCTCGATCAGTTCGTTCAGTGGCGCGCGGAGATCTCGCGCCTTACGCAGTGAAATTGCACTCATGGCAGTGTATCTGCCGCCCGCGGCTGCGGAACGGCTCCTATGTTGGAAAAGGATAAGGTGATGACGCGACCCGCCGCGCATCAGCGCGGTCGGCAGGCGTCACGGATGATCAGAGAAATGCCCTTGGGGGCGGTTCAGATCGCGTTCCGACCCTGACGCCATGCGCGTCGGTGGCGTCGAACGACGCCGGAATGGGCGGCCGGAATGGCGGTGATGTCGGTCATGCCAGTGCCCTTTCCTGTTGAGGGTTCGAAACAGGGGATTGATAGGCAGGGATCTTGATTCGAAGCAAGCCCGTTTCGCATCGGGGGCGAAACGGGCGATGATGCGTGGCGCGGCGGTCGCGGCGGCTCAGACCTCGGACGCGCCGCCGCGTGGTCCCTGCGAGATGAGCCGCTGCATGATGCCTTGCTGCGTGATGCGCCCGCCACCGGCGAGGGGCAGGATCTCGGCCCCGGTCTCGGTCATGATGCGCATGACCTCGCGGATCGGCATCTCGCGGTCGATCGGTGCGCCGGGGGCGCCCTCGGGTTCGGCCATGTCCTCGGCTCTCAGCACGCCCAGCGGGTTCATATGGGTGACGAAATCCTCGACATAGGCATTGGCCGGGTTGGCGATGATCTCGCGCGCGGTGCCGACCTGGACGATGCGCCCGCCCTCCATCAGGGCGATGCGGTTGCCTATGCGGAAAGCTTCGTCGAGGTCGTGGCTGACGAAGATGATCGTGCGCTTGGCGACCTTCTGAAGCGCCAGCAGCTCGTCCTGTAGCCGGTTGCGGATCAGCGGGTCCAGGGCCGAGAAGGGCTCGTCCATCAGAAGGATCGGCGCTTCGGTCGCGAAGGCGCGGGCGAGGCCCACGCGTTGCTGCATCCCGCCGGAGAGGTCGCCGACCTTGCGGTCGGCCCAATCGGCAAGGCCAACCGTCTCAAGCTGCGCCTCAACGCGCTTCTGGCGCTCGGCGGCGGGAATGCCGGCGAGTTCGAGGCCCAGCCCGACATTCTCGCGCACGGTGCGCCAGGGCAGCAGCCCGAATTGCTGGAAGACCATCGCCACGCGGCTACGGCGCAGGCGGCGCAATTCCGGCTCACGGGCCTTCGTGACCGAGGCCATGTGGTCGCCGTCCCAGACCCTGACCTCGCCCCGGCAGACCGAGTTCAGGCCGTTCACCGCGCGCAGCAGCGTCGATTTGCCGGAGCCTGACAGGCCCATCAGGACGAGGATCTCGCCCTCGCGCACCGAGAGCGAGCAATTGTGGACCCCCAGCACCTGCCCGGTTTCGGACTTGATCGCTGCCCGCGCGAGGCCTTCGTCCATCAGCGGCAGCGCGGCATCCGGCTCGTCCCCGAAGACGATATTCACATTGTCGAATTCAACTGCGATGCGATCAGTCATCGTGCTTCCCCATCCGCAGCATCCGGTCGAGCATGATTGCCACCACCACGATGATGAACCCGCTTTCGAAGCCGAGCGCGGTATTGACGCTGTTCAGCGCGCGAACGACCGGGACGCCAAGGCCGGACGCGCCGACCAGCGCCGCGATGACGACCATGGAAAGCGACAGCATGATGGTCTGGTTCAGCCCCGCCATGATCTGCGGCATCGCCGAGGGCAGCTCGACCTTCCACAGCAATTGGCGCGGGGTGGCGCCGAAAGCCGTCGCCGCCTCGACCAGCGCCTTGGGAGCCGAGCTGATGCCAAGATGGGTCAGGCGGATCGGCGCGGGCAGGACGAAGATCACCGTGGCGATCAGTCCCGGCACGACGCCGATCCCGAAGAACACGATGGCCGGGATCAGATAGACGAAGGTGGGCAGCGTCTGCATCAGGTCGAGGACGGGCCGCATCCACGCATAGAGCCGGGGCCGGTGCGCCGCCGCGATGCCGATGGGCACGCCGATCGCCATGCAGACCACGCAGGCGGCAAGAACCAGCGTCAGCGACTGCATCGTCTCGTCCCAATAGCCCTGGTTCAGGATGAACAGGAAACCGAACCCGATCAGCAGGCAGGTCTTGACGCTGCGCTGAAGCGCCCAGGTCAGCGCGACCATCAGCAGCGTGAAGATCAGGGGATGGGGGAATTCCAGAATCGAGAGGATGCCGTTAATGAGCCAGTCGAGTCCCTTGGAGATCGAATTGAACACGAACGCGGCATGGGCGTTCAGCCAGTCGAAGATGGCCTTCGCGGTCTTGCCGACCGGGATCTTGGTCCCGGTCAAAAGCTCGGTCAGTTGGTCCATGCGTCCTTTTCTTTCTGCCGTTCGGGATGCCCGGTCGCCCGCGAAAGCCAAGGCTGTCGCAGGGCGGGGGAGCGTCGGTCCAGATCAGACGCCGGGCCCCGGCAAAGGTGGATCAAGGCGCCAGCGGCGCAATGGGGAACGGGCAGAGGTTTCACCATCTGCCCGCTCGTCCTCACTCTGAAAGCGCCTTGTCGAGCGCGGCTGCGGCATCGCCGCCATCGAAGGTGGTGACACCCTCCAGCCAGGGCTTCGCGGCCTCGGGATTGGCCTTGAGCCAGTCCTTCGCGGCATCGGCCGGATCCGCGCCATCGTTCAGGATCTTGCCCATGACCTCGTTCTCCATCGTCAGCGAGAATTCGAGGTTCTGGAGGAACTTGCCGATATTCGGGCATTCCGTCGCCAGTCCCGCGCGCACGTTGGTATCGACGCGCGCGCCGCCGAAATCGGGGCCGAAGATGTCGTCGCCGCCGGCCAGATAGGTCATCTTGAACTGGGTGTTCATCGGATGGGGTTCCCAGCCGAGGAAGACGACGGGCTGGCCCGCGCCATCCGCCCGCGCGACCTGCGCCAGCATCCCCTGTTCCGAGCTTTCGACGATCTCGAAGGTGCCGAGGTCGAACTTGTTGTCGGCGATCATTTCCAGCAGCAGGCGGTTGCCGTCATTGCCGGGTTCGATCCCGTAGATCTTGCCGTCGAGTGCGTCCTTTTGCGCGGCGATCTTCGCAAAATCGTCGATGCCGAGCTTCGCCCCCGCCTCGTTGGTGGCGAGGGTGTATTTCGCACCGGTCAGGTTGGTGCGCAGGGTCTCGACCGTGCCCGAATCGCGATAGGGTTTGATGTCGGCCTCCTGGCTAGGCATCCAGTTGCCGAGGAAGATGTCGACATCACCCTTGGCCATGGCCGTGTAGGTCACCGGCAGCGACAGGATCTTGGTCTCGGTCTGGTAGCCAAGCGCCTGCAGCACGGTCGAGGCCAGCGCGGTCGTCGAGGTGATGTCGGTCCAGCCCACATCGGAAAAGACCTGACTGCGGCATTCGGCAGGCTCAGCCGCGAGCGCGGCCCCGGCACCCGAGACCGTCGCGACCCAACCGGCGGCGAGGATTACGGCTGTGCGGCAAAATGTCATCTCAACTTCTCCCTGAATCTTTTCTGTTTGCCCAAGTAAGGCTTTTATTGATTGACGAGTCAATTAAAATACGGCTAGCTCCGTTTCAATCGAGCCGTCAGCGAGGCGAGTGCCTTTTATGCCCAAACTTGGCGCAGAGCCTATCCGAAAGGCTGCATTAATCAACGCTACCATCGCAACGATCGGCCGTGCCGGATCGCTCGATGTCACGGTTGCGCAGATCGCGCGCGAGGCTGGAATGTCCACGGCCCTTGCCCATCACTATTTCGGTTCGAAAGAGCGGATCTTTCTGGCAGCGATGCGGCATATCCTGTCGCTCTATAGCGAGACAACCTCTCGCGAGCTGAAAAACGTCGATGGGCCGAAGTCGCGGCTGCTGGCGGTGATCCGCGCGAGTTTCGACAAGCCGAATTTCGACCGCGAGACGGTTGCCGCCTGGCTCAATTTCTACGCGCTGGCGCTGGTCGATCCCGAGGCGGCGCGGCTCTTGCGGGTCTATCACCATCGCCTGCGCTCGAACCTGCTGGTGGCGCTGCGCCCGCTGGTAGGGGCCGAGGCCGAGGCGACGGCCCGCACCCTTGGTGCGCTGATCGACGGCGTCTACCTGCGCGCCGCGCTCTCGGACGAGACCGATGCCGAGGCGGCCGAGCGCCTGACCCTCGATTACCTTGAAAAGGTCCTGCCATGAGCCATGATGCCCAGCCCGCCGCCAGCCTCTATCTCAACGGTGCCCCGGTCGAGGGGCAGGGGCCGGCGCTTGACGTCATCTATCCCTATACCGGCGAGGTGATCGCCCGGCTGCGCGAGGCGAGCCCGGCGCAGGTCGCCGAGGCGACCGCCGCCGCCGCCGCCGCGCAGCCCGCCTGGGCGGCGCTGCGCCCCGTTGAGCGCGGCCGCGTCCTGATCCGTGCCGCGCAGATCATTCGCGAGCGGGGCGAGGAGCTTGCCCGCCTCGAGACGCTGGATACCGGCAAGCCGATTCAGGAGACACGGGTGGCCGACTGGCCCTCGGGCGCGGATGCGCTGGAGTTCTTCGGCGGGCTGGCCCCGACCGTGACGGGAGAGACGATCCCCTTGGGCGGCGATTTCGTCTATACGATCCGCGAGGCGCTGGGCGTCTGTGCGGGCATCGGCGCCTGGAACTATCCCAGCCAGATCGCCTGCTGGAAGGCTGCGCCCGCGCTCGCCATGGGCAATGCGATGGTCTTCAAACCCAGCGAGGAAACACCGCTGGGCGCGCTGAAGCTGGCCGAGATCCTGACCGAGGCCGGGTTGCCGCCCGGCATCTTCAATGTCGTGCAGGGCCGGGGCGCGGTTGGCGCGGCGCTGGTCTCGGATCCGCTGGTCGCCAAGGTCTCGCTGACCGGGTCGGTCGCGACGGGACAGAAGGTCTATGCGGCAGCGGCCGAGGGCATGCGGCATGTGACGATGGAACTGGGCGGCAAGTCGCCGCTGATCGTCTTTGACGATGCCAGCCTCGAGGATGCGGTGGGCGCGGCGATTCTGGCGAATTTCTACTCCTCGGGGCAGATATGCTCGAACGGGACGCGGGTTTTCGTGCAGGAGGGCATCTTGCCCGCCTTCCTCGAACGGCTGGCCGAGCGGTCCCGCGCGGTCCGCATCGGCGATCCGCTGGACGAGGCGACGCAGCATGGGCCGATCGTCAGCGCGGGCCAGCTGGCAAAGATCAGGGAGGCCATCCGGCGCGGCGAGGCCGAGGGCGCGCGGCTGGTTTGCGGCGGTCCGGGCGAGGGCGCTTTCGTGCCGCCCACCGTCTTTGCCGGCGTCACCGACGGGATGTGGATTGCGCGGGAGGAGATATTCGGCCCGGTGATGTCGGTCCTTGCCTTCGAGACCGAGGCCGAGGCCGTCACCCGCGCCAATGCCACGCCCTATGGCCTCGCGGCGGGGGTCTTTACCCGCGACCTTGCGCGCGGGCATCGCGTGGCGGCGGCGCTGCAGGCGGGCACGACCTGGATCAATGCCTATAACCTCACCCCGGTCGAGGCACCCTTTGGCGGGGTCAAGATGTCGGGGATCGGACGCGAGAATTCGGCCGCCGCGATCGAGCATTATTCGCAGTTGAAATCGGTCTATGTCGGCATGGGGGCGGTCGATGCGCCCTATTGACCGGCGGGGCGCGGGTTGCACGGTCAGGGTGGGTATTTGGGAAACGGTGAAATCGGGAGCGGGGAGATGATCCCGGACTATGTCATCGTCGGCGCAGGTTCGGCCGGCTGCGCGCTGGCCTATCGGCTGGTCATGGCGGGGAAGCGGGTCGATCTGATCGAATATGGCGGCTCGGATGTCGGGCCGTTCATCCAGATGCCCGCGGCGCTCAGCTATCCGATGAACATGCGCCGCTATGACTGGGGGTTCTCGTCCGAGCCGGAGGCGCATCTGGGCGGGCGGCGGCTGGTGACGCCGCGGGGCAAGGTGGTCGGCGGCTCGTCCTCGATCAATGGTATGGTCTTCGTGCGCGGCCATGCGCGGGATTTCGATTTCTGGGCCGAGGCCGGGGCGCAAGGTTGGGCCTATGCCGATGTGCTGCCCTATTTCAAGCGGATGGAGACCTCGCATGGCGCGGTCAGCGATTATCGCGGCAGCGAGGGGCCGCTGCATGTCACCCGCGGCTCGCGCAAGAATCCGCTGTTCAACGCCTTCATCCGGGCGGGGCGCGAGGCTGGCTATCCGGTGACGGATGACTATAACGGCGCCCGGCAGGAGGGCTTCGGCGCCATGGAGGCGACGATCTGGGAAGGGCGGCGCTGGTCGGCCGCCAATGCCTATCTGCGCCCCGCGCAGGAGACCGGGCTCCTGCGGCTGCGCCGGGGGCTGGCGCAGCGGGTGGTCTTCGAGGACGGGCGCGCGGTCGGGGTCGAGGTCAGGAATACGCGCGGCGTCAATGTGTTCCGCGCGAAACATGAAGTGGTGCTTTCGGCAAGCTCGATCAATACGCCGAAGCTGCTGATGCTGTCGGGCATCGGCCCGGCCGAGCATCTGGCCGCGCATGGGATCGAGGTCCGGGCGGACCGTCCGGGGGTGGGGGCGAACCTGCAGGATCACCTCGAGATCTATATGCAATATACCGCGACCCAGCCGATCACGCTTTACAAGCACTGGAATCTCTGGGGCAAGGGCTCGATCGGGGCGCAATGGATGGCGACGGGGACCGGGCTTGGCGCGTCGAACCAGTTCGAGAGCTGCGGCTTCATCCGCTCGCGCGCGGGGGTCGAATATCCCGATATCCAGTATCATTTCCTGCCGCTGGCCGTGCGCTATGACGGCAAGGCGGCGGCGGAGGGGCATGGGTTTCAGGTCCATGTCGGTCCGATGCGGTCGAAATCGCGCGGCACGGTGCGGCTGAAATCCGCGGATCCGAAGGAAGCGCCGGAGATCCGCTTCAACTACATGTCAGAGGTCGATGACTGGGCTGATTTCCGCGCCTGCGTCCGGCTGACGCGCGAGATTTTCGACCAGCCCGCCTTCGCGTCCTACAAGGGGCACGAGATCCAGCCCGGTATGGGCGCGGTTTCGGATGCGGAGATCGATGCCTTCATCCGCGAACATGCGGAATCGGCCTTCCATCCCTGCGGCACCGCGCGGATCGGACGCGCCGATGACCCGATGACGGTCGTCGATCCCGAGTTGCGGGTGATGGGGGTCGAGGGGCTGAGGGTTGCCGACAGCTCGATCTTTCCGCGCATTACCAACGGAAACCTGAACGCGCCCTCGATCATGACCGGCGAGAAGGCTGCCGATCACCTGCTGGGGCAGGGGATGCTGGCGCCCCTGAACCTCGGGCCGGAGATCGGGGCGCATTGGCAGGAATTCCAGCGCGAGTCCTGAGCGCTCAGTTCTCGTTTTTCTTCATCAACTCGGCGAGGTTGGCGAAGGGCTTGCGGGTTTCCTCCTCCGGTTCGTCCTCGGGCGTGTCCAGCGCCGCGCCCTGGGCCCTGGGATAGAGCGGCAGGGCGAGCGACAGGGTCTCGATCATCATCGCCTCGATGTCGATGACCTGGCCGAGGGGCTCAAGCTCGTCATCGCCCATCTCGACCTCGTCACCCTCGGGGGTGGTGGCGTGGGGCGAGAAGATCCGGTGGACCTGCTCGGAAATCGAGGTCTTGACCGGGGTGAGCGTCACGACGCAGGGTTGGACCACCTTGGCCGAAAGCCGGGCCTCAACCTCCCACGCGTCATTCGGGGCGGGGCGGATCTCTCCGGTGAAGCGCAGGGCGGGCAGGGCGCTGAGGTCCAGCTCGGTCGCGATGGCGGCGCGGGCCGCAGCATCGGGGGCGAGTTCGAACGCCGTTGGGTGGCGGGGATTGAGCTGCGCCACGCGGAAACGGTTCTGGCTGCGGGCGGGTTCAGTCATGGTTGGGGCCTTTCCGGCGCTGTCACTGCCGTTGCTGGGATATTCTTGAGCGCGGGGCATGAGTTTGCTAAGTCAGTCGCGCGGCGTCAACAGGCGCGTAAGGGACAGGTGAAAGATGAAGATTTCCCGGCGGCAGATCATGGCCTTCGCGTTGACTGTTCCAGTTGTGCTTGCTGCCTGCGCCCCGATCCATCGAAATCACGGCTATGTGCCGCCCGAGCATGACCTTGCGCAGGTGGTCGTCGGCAAGACGAACCAGTCCGAACTGGAAGGCCTGATCGGCCGGCCAAGCTCGCAAGGGCTGCTGACGGGATCGGCCTGGTATTACGTCGGCTCGCGCTGGGAGACTTTCGGCGCCCGCGAGCCGCGCGAGATCGAGCGTCAGGTCGTGGCGATCAGCTTCACCGAGGGCGGCACCGTTTCGAATGTCGAGCGCTTCGGGCTTGAGCGCGGGCAGGTCGTCGTTCTGTCGCGCCGCGTCACCGATTCCGGTGTGGCCAGTGTCAGCATCGTTCGTCAGCTGATGGGCAATGTCGGCCGCGTTTCGGCCGAGGACATGCTGCGCGACTGATGATAAAGGGCGCCCGTTGGGGCGCCCTTCTCTCAAGCGGCGTCTGGAACGAAGCGAAGCGCGACGCCGTTGATGCAATAGCGCAATCCCGTGGGCGGCGGGCCATCGGGAAAGACATGGCCCAGATGGGCGTCGCAGCGGTGGCAGCGCACCTCGGTCCGGGTCATGCCGTGGCTGGAGTCCTGTAATTCGTCGATGGCGCCGCCGGGCCGCGAGAAGCTGGGCCAGCCGCAGAAGCTTTCGAACTTGGCGTCCCCGTCAAAAAGGCGCGCATCACAGCACACGCATTCGTAATGGCCCGGCCCCTTCGGGAAGCCGGGATGCGAGAAGGGACGCTCGGTTCCGGCGAGCCGCGTCACGCGATAAGCTTCTGGATCAAGCTCGGCCTGCCACTCCGCATCGGATTTGATCACGCGATCGGTCATCTTTGCCCTTCATAATGTTGCGCCCGTGTTACAAGATAGGTGCAGGGAGGACAGGAACAAGACGGGCTGCGGTCGTCCGCACTCGTCTTCCGAAGGTTGGGCAGGAGTGCCATGATGGCATTGCGCAAAGGCCGTTACGAAGTTCTTGTTGCCGATGGCCCTGATGATATCCGTGAAGCGCAGCGCTTGCGTTGGCTGTGCTTTGTCGGGCAGCGCGGCGGTGTGTCGACCGCATCCGATTCGGTCGATGCCGACGATTATGACCAGCGTTGCAGCCATGTGCTGATTCGCGATGCGGCGACGCGACAACTGGTCGCGTGCTTCCGGATGCTTACACTGGCCGGGGGGGAGGAGATCGGCGACAGCTATTCGGCGCGCTACTACAACCTCTCTCGCCTGCGCGATTTCGACGGCAAGATGGTCGAGATCGGTCGCTTCTGCATCCATCCCGAACGTCAGGATCCCGACATCCTCCGCCTCGCCTGGGGGGCGGTTGCACGGCATGTGGACGAGGAGCGGGTCGAGATGCTGTTCGGCTGCTCAAGCTTCATGGGCACGGATACTCAGGGCTACGAGGACGCATTCGCGATGCTGCGCGAGCGTCACCTTGCGCCCAAGCGCTGGCTGCCGCGGGTCAAGGCTCCGAATGTCTTCCGCTTTGCCCGTGCGCTGAGATTGCGGAAGGCCGATCCGCGCCGCGCGATGGCGGCGATGCCGCCCTTGCTGCGCTCCTATCTCGCGATGGGGGGCTGGGTCAGCGATCATGCGGTGGTGGACAAGCAGCTGGGCACGCTGCATGTCTTTACGGGGCTGGAAGTCCGGGCGATTCCTCCGGCACGGGCGAAACTGCTGCGCGCGGCAGGCGCGTAAGCCGCCTTTGCATTGGCGCCGCAAAGTGCCTATGACGCCCGGCCATGAGCGACAGATTCCAGTTTTCCGTATCGGCCACCGATGGCCGTGCCCGCACCGGCGTGATCCAGACCCCGAGGGGTGAGATCCGCACCCCCGCCTTCATGCCCGTCGGCACCGCCGCCACGGTCAAGGCGATGCTGCCCGAATCGGTCCGTGCGACCGGGGCGGATATCCTGCTTGGCAATACCTATCACCTGATGCTGCGCCCCGGCGCCGAGCGGGTGGCGCGTCTGGGCGGACTTCACAAGTTCATGAACTGGGAGCGGCCCATCCTGACCGATTCGGGCGGGTTCCAGGTGATGAGCCTGTCGAGCCTGCGCAAGCTGACTGAGGAGGGCGTGACCTTCGCCAGCCATGTCGATGGCTCGCGCCACTTCCTGTCCCCGGAAACCAGCATGGAGATCCAGCGCCTGCTCGGCTCGGACATCGTCATGTGCTTCGACGAATGCCCGGCCTTGCCCGCGACGGACGAGGTTGTCGCGAATTCCATGCGCATGTCGATGCGCTGGGCGCAGCGGTCGCGCGATGCCTTTGGCGACCGGCCCGGCCATGCGCTTTTCGGCATCATGCAGGGCGGGGTGAACCGCGAGTTGCGCGAGGAATCGGCCGAGGCGCTGAAGACCATCGGCTTCGACGGCTATGCGATCGGCGGCCTCGCGGTGGGCGAGGGGCAGGAGGCGATGTTCGGCGTCCTCGACCATGCGCCCGGCTTCCTGCCCGAGGACAAGCCCCGCTATCTGATGGGCGTGGGCAAGCCCGACGATATCGTCGGTGCCGTGGTCCGCGGCGTCGACATGATGGATTGCGTGCTACCCTCGCGCTCGGGCCGGACCGGGCAGGCATGGACCCGCCGGGGACAGGTCAACATCAAGAACGCGCGTCATGCCGACGACCCGCGCCCGCTCGATGCGGATTGCACCTGCCCGGCCTGCACCGGCTATTCCCGCGCCTATCTGCACCATGTCTTCCGGTCGGGAGAGATGATCTCGGGGATGCTCCTGACCTGGCACAACCTGCATTATTTCCAGGAGTTGATGGCAGGCTTGCGCGCGGCAATCGCCGGGGGCGATCTTGCCGGTTTCGTCGCCGGGTTCGAGGCAGAACGGGCACAGGGTGACATAGAACCGTTGTGAATCGTCACGTCGTGCCTTGATTTTCCTCATTCACTGTTGGAAGGCCGTTGGGAAGATTCGGCGGATGCCCCGCCCATGACCGAAAGAAATATATGCCCGCCAGCCCCAAGACCGTCCGCCAAGAAGATATCCACACGATCACGACCACTGCCGAACTGGCCGAGTTTTGCGAGTTGGCGAAGGCGCAGCCCTATGTCACGCTCGACACCGAGTTCCTGCGTGAGCGGACCTATTACTCGAAACTGTGCCTGATTCAGGCGGCGCTGCCCCCTGCTTCGGGAACCAAGTCCGAGGGTGGGCCTGCGGTGCTGATCGACCCCCTGGCCGGGGATCTCTCGCTCGAGCCGCTCTATGACCTTTTCCGCCATAGCGGGACGGTCAAGGTGTTCCATGCCGCGCGGCAGGACCTCGAGATCTTCTTCCACGACACCGGCGTCCTGCCCGATCCGCTGTTCGACACCCAGATCGCCGCGATGGTCTGCGGCTTTGGCGAGCAGGTGGGCTACGAAACGCTGGTGAAGAAGATCGCGCGCCAGCCGCTCGACAAGTCCTCGCGCTTCACCGACTGGTCGATCCGGCCGCTTTCGGAGGCGCAGGCGCAATATGCGCTGGCCGATGTGACGCATCTGCGCGCGATCTACGAATTCCTCTCGGACCAGCTCAACAAGACCGGCCGCGCGCCCTGGCTTGAGGAGGAGGTCGCGGTCCTTCTGAACCCCGAGACCTATATCACCCGTCCCGACGAGGCCTGGCAGCGCATCCGCACGCGTTCCGGTTCGCCCCGGTTCCTCGCCGTCGTGCGCGAGCTTGCCCGCTTCCGCGAGACCTATGCGCAGGAGCGCGACATCCCGCGCGCCCGCGTCTACAAGGATGACGCGCTGATCGAGCTTGCCTCGACCAAGCCCCTGACCGAAGCGGATCTGGGCAAGTCCCGCCTGCTGCTGCGCGACGCGCGGCGCGGAGAGATCGCGAACGGTATCCTTGCCGCCGTCAAGGCCGGGATCGAGGCCAAGGACCTGCCGAAGCCCGCCCCCGACGAGCCGGGCCGCCCCGGCAATGCGGCGCTGTCGGAACTCCTGCGCGTGCTCCTGAAGGCCAAATCGGACGAGGCGGGCGTCGCCCCGCGCCTGATCGCCTCGGCCGCCGAACTCGACGCCATGGCGTCGGGCGCGCGCGACCTTCCGGCGCTTCACGGCTGGCGGGCCGAGGTCTTTGGCCGCGATGCCCTGCGCCTCGCCGCGGGCGAGATCGCGCTTTCCGCGCATAACGGTTCGGTCAAGGTGGTTCCGGTCGCGGGCTAGTCGTCGCCGGTGTCCTCGCGGGCGACCGGCGTGACCAGCACCCGCACGAGGTAAAGCACGATCATCGCCATGGCGGTCGCGATCATCGCCAGCCGCAAGTCGCCTGTGCCGCAGCAAAGGCCGATCGCGCCGCAAAGCCACATGGACGCGCCCGTGGTGATCCCGCGGACATTGCCGTGATTGATGACGATGGAACCGGCGGCAAGGAAGGCCACGCCCGCGGTCACCGCCTCGATCAGGCGCAGCGGGTCGGTGCGTTGCTGATCTTCGTTGACGTTCGAGAAATCGACCAGTTCCAGCGCGACCAGCGTGAAGCAGGCCGCGGCCAGCGCGATCAGCATATGCGTGCGCAACCCGGCCGCGCGGTGCTTGACCTCGCGCTCCCAGCCGATGATCCCGCCCAGCAGGACCGCCATGACGAGGCGCAGGGTCACGACCGGCCCCGGCAGGCTCATCGGGCGCTGGAATTCCCCGGCCAGTTGTTCGAGCATCGTGTCACTTCCGCGAAGCCTTTTCCTCAATGCCCGAACGCCCCTCGCGGCGATCCAGTTCATTTTCGACATCGGCAAGGGTGATGTCGCGGGCGGCCAGCATGACCAGCAGGTGATAAAGCGTGTCCGCGGCTTCGGAGACCAGCTTGTCGCGATCGCCCTTCACCGCCTCGATGATGGCCTCGACTGCCTCCTCGCCGAATTTCTCGGCGCATTTTTCGGGGCCTTTCGACAGCAGCTTCGCGGTCCAGCTCGTTTCCGGGTCGGCGCCCTTGCGGGCCGCGATCGTCTCGGCAAGGCGCTGCAATCCGCTCATGTCAGCCTCACGGGGATGCCGGCGGCGGCCATGTGTTCCTTGGCCTCGCGCACGGTGAAGGTTCCAAAATGGAAGATCGAGGCGGCGAGCACCGCCGAGGCATGGCCCTCGATCACGCCCTCCGCCAGATGTTCCAGCGCGCCGACCCCGCCCGAGGCGATGACCGGCACGTTGACCGCATCGGCGACGGCGCGGGTCAGCGGAATGTTGAAGCCCGACTTGGTGCCGTCGCGGTCCATGCTGGTCAGCAGGATCTCGCCCGCGCCCTTTGCGGTGACGGTGCGGGCGAATTCGACGGCGTCGATGCCGGTGGGCTTCCTGCCACCATGGGTAAAGATCTCCCAGCGTCCGGGCGCCACGGTCTTGGCGTCGATGGCGCAGACGATGCACTGGCTGCCGAAGCGGTCGGCGGCCTCGGCGATGACATCGGGATCGGCAACCGCGGCCGAGTTGAAGCTGACCTTGTCCGCACCCGCCAGCAGCAGATCGCGCACGTCCCTGTGGCTGCGCACGCCCCCGCCCACGGTCAGCGGCACGAAGCAGGCCTCGGCCGTCCGGGTGACAAGATCGAACATCGTCCCGCGATTTTCATGCGTGGCATGGATGTCGAGAAAGCAGATCTCGTCCGCGCCGGCCGCGTCATAGGCGCGCGCCGCCTCGACCGGATCGCCCGCATCGACCAGATCGACGAAATTCACCCCCTTGACGACCCGGCCATCGGCCACGTCGAGGCAAGGGATCACCCGCGTTTTCAGCATCTCGCCCCCTTCATGCCAGCGCGCGCAGCGCCTCGCCCAGATTGATCGCGCCATCGTAAAGCGCCCGGCCCGAGATCGCACCCGCAATCACCCGCGCATCGCGCAGCGCCAGCAGGTCCTGCATCGAGCTCACCCCGCCCGAGGCGATGACCGGGATATTGACCGCGCGCGCCAGCGCCTCGGTCCCGGCGATGTTCGGTCCCTGCATCGCCCCGTCGCGGTCGATATCGGTATAGATGATCGCGGCGACGCCGGCATCCTCGAACTGGCGGGCAAGGTCGGTGGCCAGCACGTCGGTCTCCTCGGCCCAGCCGCGCGTCGCGACACGACCGCCGCGGGCGTCGATGCCGACGGCGATCTTGCCCGGAAATGCCAGCGCCGCCTCGCGCACAAGCGCCGCGTTCTCGACCGCGACGGTGCCCAGGATCACGCGGGCAAGCCCGCGCTCCAGCCAGCGCTCGATGGTCTCCATGTCGCGGATGCCGCCGCCAAGCTGGGCGGGAATGTCCACGGCGGCAAGGATCGCCTCGACCGCCTCGGCATTCACCGGATGCCCGGCAAAGGCCCCGTTCAGATCGACGAGGTGCAGCCATTCCGCGCCGGCATCCGCAAAGGCCCGGGCCTGGGCTGCGGGATCGGTGCCGAAGACGGTCGCGGCCTCCATGTCACCGCGCAGCAGGCGCACGCAATTCCCGTCCTTGAGGTCGATGGCGGGATAAAGGATCATGGCATCTCTCCTGTGATTGGCGCTCCTTTGCCACAGCGGCGCGCCAATCGGAAGGGGCAGGGGCCTCCCCGGCGCATGGGTGCCGAACGCCACGTCAGGCTTGATCGCGCGCGTCCCGCCGTCCGAAGCTCCGCCCGATGGGCAAGAGGGCCCAAGGGAGGATACAGAATGAAATCAGCGATACTCGCCGTGCTGCTTCTGGCCGGCGCGACTGCCGCGCAGGCCCAGGGCATCGACGGCACATTTCAGACCCAGCCCAACGATCAGGGCCAGATCGGCATGGTCCAGTTTTATGATTGCGGCGGCAAGTATTGCGGCAAGCTGGTCCGCTCCTTCGACACGACGGGGAAAGAGATCCCCTCGAAGAATACCGGCAAGGACATCGTCTCGAACATGACCGATCAGGGGAACGGCAAGTTCGGTGGCGGCACGATCTGGGATCCCGGCTCGGACAAGACCTACAAGTCCAAAATGCAACTCGACGGCAAGACACTCAACGTCTCGGGTTGCGTCACGGTCTTCTGCAAGACCCAGAAATGGACCCGTGCCCGCTGAGGTACCCGGATCTTCACTGTTTCCAAAATACCCCGGGGGTCCGGGGGCAGCGCCCCCGGCTTCAGGGTTTCCAGCGCAGGAAATTCGCGATCAGCCGCAGCCCCACGGCCTGCGATTTCTCGGGGTGGAACTGCGTGCCGACGATGTTCTCGCGTCCGACGACGGCCGTGACCGGCCCGCCGTAATCGGCGGTCGCCAGCAGATGCGCCGGATCGCGCACCCGGAACTGCCAGCCATGCACGAAATAGGCGTGGTCGCCCGTCTCTATCCCGTCAAGGACAGGATGGGGGCGCAGCACCTCGAGGTCGTTCCAGCCCATATGCGGCACCTTGAGGCCCGGCGCCGCGATGGCGTCGATCTCGCCGCCGATCCAGCCAAGCCCCTCGGTGTCGCGGTATTCATGCCCGATCTCGGCCAGCATCTGCATGCCGACGCAGATCCCCAGAAACGGCGTCCCGCGCGTCAGGACGGCATCGCGCAGCACCTCGACCATGCCGGGCACGGCGTCGAGCGCCGCCCGGCAGGCCGGGAATGCGCCATCACCCGGCAGGACGATCCGGTCGGCGCGGCGCACGACCTCGGGATCGCTGGTCACGAGTGTTTCGGCGCCGACATCGCGGCCCATCAGCGCGATCGCCTTTTCGGCCGAATGCAGGTTGCCGCTGTCGTAATCGACCAGCGCGACGCGCATCACAGCGCCCCTTTGGTCGAGGGCAGCACGCCCGCCATGCGCGGGTCCGGCTCGACCGCTTCGCGCAGGGCGCGGGCGACGGATTTGAAGGCGGCCTCGGCGATGTGATGCGCGTTCAACCCGTGCAGGCAGTCCACATGCAGCGTGATCCCGCCATGGGTCGAAAGCGCCTGAAAGAACTCCCGCACCAGTTCGGTGTCGAAGCTGCCGATCTTCTGGGCCGGGAAGTCGACGTTCCAGACCAGATAGGGCCGCGCCGAAAGGTCAAGCGCCGTGCGGACCAGCGCGTCATCCATCGCGAGCAGGAAGCTGCCATAGCGGCGGATGCCGCGCTTGTCGCCAAGCGCCTCGGCCAATGCGCGGCCGATCGCGATGCCGCAATCCTCGACCGTGTGGTGATCGTCGATGTGAAGATCACCCTTGGCCCGCACGCGAAGGTCGATCAGCGAATGCCGGGCAAGCTGGTCCAGCATGTGATCGAAGAAGCCAACGCCCGTCTGGTTGTCATACTTGCCGGTGCCGTCGAGGTTCAGTTCGACCTCGATCTGCGTCTCGGCCGTGTCGCGGGTGATGGTTGCGCGGCGCATCGTTGTCTCCATTGGGATCCATGGCCTTATAGGCAACCTGCCATCGGCTGAAAAGTCGCGAAGCTTCCGCCTCGGGGCGGGCGGTTTGGGCATGAATGCGCGGACAGGCGCAATGATTGCGCCGTCGTCCTTGTCATGTGGGCCGAGCGATGCGAAAAAGTCACAAACCTGTGCATTGGACGCGCGACCCGAAAGGAATACCGGCCGATGAATAATGACCTGAATGCCAGCGAAAAGCGGTTGATCGCCGCATTGGACCGTCTCGACGGCTTCATTGACCGGATGGCGGCGACAGGGGCCGGGGCCGGACCCGCCCCGGAGGGCGATATTCGCCAGGACAACCGGGATATTTCCGATGATCTGTCGGCACTTGTCGATGAACAGGCGGAACAGCTGGCCGAGCTTGAGGCGCGGCTTGTCGCCACTGACGAGCGTCTGAACGTGGCCGGTGACGAGATTGCGCGTCTTGCCGCCGCGAACGAGGCCCTGGCAAGCGCCAATCGCGAGCTGATCGCCTCCCAGCCCGACTCGCCCGCGGATGAGGTTCGCCGGGCACTTCAGGCCGAGATCGATTCGCTGCGCGCCGCGCGCGTCGCCGAGGCGGGCCAGATGGCCGAGATCGCCGATACGCTCGACCGCATGCTGGGCGAGGCCCCCCCGCGCCAGCAGGCCGAAGCCCCGGCCGCCGAACCCGCAGGCGCCCCGGCCGTGGTCGAGACGCCGATGCCGCTGGAAGTATCGACGAATCCGCCCGACGATCTGGATCTGGGGGGCGACACCGAAGCCGACCGGCGCGAGGCTGAACCCGCAACCGACGAGAACAGGGGCTGAGACATGGCAGAGGTCGAGTTCAATATCGGGCACAAGGCCTACACCCTGAGCTGTCAGGCCGGGGAGGAGCGCCTGCTGAAGCGGGCGGCGGCTCTCCTCGACACCGAGGCGCAGGCGATTCTGGGTCAGGCCGGGCGCATGCCCGAGCCGCGCCTGCTGCTGCTTGCGGGGCTGATGCTGGCCGACCGCACTTCCTCCTTCGAGGATCGGGCGATTGCCGCGGAACGCGAGCTTGCCCGGCTCAAGAACAATCCCCAGCGGGTCGAGGTGCCGATCGTGCCACCCAGCCTCATGGAAGGGATGGCCGAGCTTGCGGCCCGCGCGGAAGCCCTCGCGCAGAAGGCCGAGGACCAGTTGGGGCAGTAGTCCCCGGTTCGGTCACGCTCTCTGAAGCCGCGCCCACGGGCGCGGCTTCTTGCGTTCAAATGCCCGGTCGATTCTGCCGCGACGCGCGAAGTGTCGACTGCTTTCGCTCTGCAGAGACGGAAGAAATATCTCATAATACATTGAAAATACGTTATATTAAAAACGATAGTTTTATTCGTCTTTTTTCTTGAAATTAACGACTAATCCTGTCGTAATTGACGATATGGGCTGCTGCCCGAAGCGATACGATAACGAGGTAATGTCACCATGATCCGTACCATTCGCGTCAACGACACCCAATTGGCACATGGCCGCGTCGTCCGCCGCCACCTTGATGGTCGCATGACGATCGTGGACGGCACCAAGCGCCTGACCGGCTATCCGCTGCGCCCCGGCTTTCTCGGGCGCTGCCTTGGTGTGACCGCGCGCAGGGCCGTCGCGGTAATGATGACGGTCGGCGGCCTTGCGCTGCTTTCCGGCGCGGCAGAGGCCGACAACTCGCTCCTCAATGTCAGCTATGACCCGACGCGCGAGCTTTATCGCGATGTGAACGAAGTCTTCGCCGCGAAGTGGAAGGCCGAGGGCAACGAGGCACCCACGATCGAGGCCTCGCATGGCGGCTCGGGCGCGCAGGCACGTTCGGTGATCGACGGGCTGAAGGCGCAGGTCGTGACCCTCGCCCTTGCCTCCGACATCGACAAGATCGCCGAAAAGGGGCTGCTGCCCGAGGATTGGCAGGCCAAGCTTCCGCACAACTCCTCGCCCTATACCTCCACCATCGTCTTCCTGGTGCGCGAGGGGAACCCGAAGGGCATCAAGGATTGGGACGATCTGGTGAAGGAGGGGATCGAGGTCATCACGCCGAACCCCAAGACCTCGGGCGGGGCGCGCTGGAACTATCTGGCCGCATGGGCCTGGGCGCAGAAGAACGGGCAGGATCCCAAGGAATTCGTGGCCCAGCTCTTCAAGCATGTGCCGGTGCTGGACAGCGGCGCGCGCGGCTCGACCACGACCTTTACCCAGCGTGAGATCGGCGACGTCCTTCTCGCCTGGGAGAACGAGGCCTATCTGGCCCTGAACGAGCTGGGCGAGGATCAGTTCGACATCGTCGTGCCCTCGGTCTCGATCCTGGCCGAACCGCCGGTCGCGCTGGTCGAGAAGAACATCGCCGATGACGAGCAGAGGAAGCTGGCCGAGGGCTATCTGAACTTCCTCTACTCGCCCGAAGGGCAGGCACTGGCCTTCAAGCACTACTACCGTGCATGGGACGAGAGCGCCGCGAACCCCGAGGACGTGAAGCGTTTCCCGAAACTGGATCTGGTGACGATCGCCGATTTCGGCGGCTGGAAGAAAGCCCAACCCGAGCATTTCGGTGACGGGGGCGTATTCGACCAGATCTATACGGGGATGTAAGCCGATGGCGCTTGCGCTTCTCCGCACGCAGAAATCCCCCATGCCGGGCTTCGGGCTCGGCATGGGAATTACGCTGACCATGCTGTCGCTGATCGTGATCCTGCCGATCGGCGCGCTGCTGGCCAAGGGGATCAGCTATGGCCCGGCCGAAGTCTGGGCCACGGTCAACACGCCGCGCGTCTGGGCAGCGCTCTACCTGTCCTTCCGGCTGGCCTTCCTCGCCGCCGTCTTCAACCTGGTCTTCGGCACGCTTCTGGCCTGGGTGCTGGCGCGCTACGAGTTTCCGGGCCGCCGCATCGTCGATGCGTTCGTGGACCTGCCCTTTGCCTTGCCGACCGCCGTGGCCGGGATCGCGCTGACCGCGCTTTACGCCCCGAACGGGGTTTTCGGCAGCATCGCCAAGTCGATGGGCCAGAAGATCGCCTATACCGAATGGGGCATCCTGATCGCGCTGATCTTCGTGGGCCTGCCCTTCGTCACCCGCACGGTCCAGCCGGTCATCGCCGAGATCGAGAAGGAGGTCGAGGAAGCCTCGGCCACGCTGGGGGCAGGGCGCTTCTATACCCTGCGCCGGGTGATCCTGCCCTTGCTGCTGCCCGCAGCGCTGACGGGCTTTGCGCTGTCGCTGGCGCGGGCCGTGGGGGAATACGGCTCGGTCATCTTCATTGCCGGCAACTTGCCGATGAAGACCGAGATCGCGCCCCTGCTGATCGTCATCAAGCTCGAGGAATTCGATTACGACGGGGCGGCCGCGATCGGCATCGCCATGCTGCTGATCGCCTTCTCCATGCTCCTCGTCATCAACCTCATCCAGATCTGGAGCCGCCGGAGGATTGGCCATGTATGACAGCGCGCTGAGCGAGGCATATGCCCTCCCCGCCGAGCGGGCCCGCCCGAAATGGCGTCCCGTGACCGAGGAAAGCCCGATGGCCCGGGCGATCCTGATCGCGGTGGCGCTGGGGGGGCTTGCGCTCCTCGTCGTCGCGCCGCTGGCCGTGGTCTTTGCCGAGGCGCTGGCCAAGGGGGCGGGCGCGGCTGTCGCCTCGCTCACCAAGCCCGAGGCCCTGTCGGCGATCAAGCTGACGCTGATCGTCGCCGGGATCTCGGTCCCGGTGAATGCGGTCTTCGGGGTCGCCGCCGCCTGGACGATCACCAAGTTCGATTTCCGCGGCAAGGCCTTCCTGATCACGCTGATCGACCTGCCGTTTTCCGTCTCGCCGGTGGTGGCGGGTCTGGCGCTGGTGCTGCTTTTCGGCACCAACAGCCTGCTGGGCGGCTGGCTGGTCGCCTCGGGCTTCCCGATCATCTTCGCGCTGCCGGGGATCGTTCTGGCCTCGATCTTCGTGACCTTCCCCTTTGTCGCGCGGGAGCTGATCCCGGTGATGATCGAGCAGGGCCGGACCGAGGAGGAGGTGGCGCTGACACTGGGCGCTTCGGGCTGGCGGGTCTTTTTGACCGTGACCCTGCCGAACATCAAATGGGCGCTACTCTACGGTGTGCTGCTCTGCAATGCCCGCGCCATGGGCGAGTTCGGGGCCGTCGCCGTCGTCTCGGGCAAGATCCGCGGCCAGACCGCGACCATGCCGATCACGATCGAGATGCTCTATAACGAATATCTCTCGGTCGCGGCCTTCACGCTGGCCGGCGTGCTGGCGCTGCTGGCGCTGCTGACGCTGATCCTGAAAACCGGGCTGGAATGGCGTCATGCCGACCAGCTTGCCGCCACCCGTCGTCACTGAGTTCCACGAGGTTTCCATGCATATCGAGATCGACGAAATCGCCAAGAGCTTCGGGACCACCACGGCGCTGCATCCGGTCAGCCTGCCGATCCCCTCGGGGGCGCTGGTCGCGCTGCTGGGACCATCTGGTTCGGGCAAGACGACCCTGCTGCGCATCCTTGGCGGGCTGGAATTCCCGACCTCGGGGCGGGTGCTCTTCGACGGGCAGGACGCGACCGGGCTTTCGGTTCAGGAGCGTCGGGCGGGCTTTGTCTTCCAGAGCTACGCGCTGTTCCGCCACATGACCGTTTTCGAGAACATCGCCTATGGACTGCGCGCGCGCCCGCGCCGGACCCGGCCGCCCGAGGCCGAGATCGAGCGGCGGGTGACGAAGCTCCTCGACCTGATCCAGCTGCCGCAGATCGCCAAGCGTTTCCCCAACCAGCTTTCGGGCGGGCAGAGGCAGCGCGTGGCGCTGGCCCGCGCTTTGGCGATCGAGCCGCGGACGCTGCTTCTGGACGAGCCCTTCGGCGCGCTTGACGCCCGCGTCCGCAAGGAGCTGCGCCACGGGTTGCGCGAGATCCATGACACGACCGGGCTGACCACGGTTTTCGTGACGCATGACCAGGACGAGGCGATGGAGCTTGCCGACCTCGTCGTCGTGATGTCGATGGGCCGGATCGAGCAGGTCGGCCGCCCGCAGGACATCCGCGCCCGTCCGGCGACGCCTTTCGTGCGCGAGTTCATCGAGGCCTGAACGCCGCGCCCGTCCGCAGGGTCGCGAACGGGTATTTGGGAAACGGTGAAATCACCGGCGCCGGGGCTGATTGACCGGCGCCGGTGTTTCGCCTAGGTGGTGGCTGTCGAAAAGATTTGAGGCCGGTTTGGTTATTCCGGCCCCTGCGGCAGCAGGATCCAGTCGTGCGCAGATCGCACGAACCCACGGCGCCAACCGGGAATCAAACCCGAGGCTGGTGCCGGAGCGGATCCCTTCGCTTCGCGCCCGCCGCTGCGAAGGAACTGCAAATGGACAAGAAAACCCTGCTCATCGCGCAAGTGCTGATGACATTCATGATGGCCCTGATGATGTCCGGCATCATGTCGGCAATCGCCCTCGGTCCCGGCCGGGCATGGCTGTCGGTATGGATGAAGCAATTCGTCATGGCATGGCCGATTGCCTTCGTCCTGACACTGGGCGTGGCGCGCGTGGCCTTTCCGCTTGCCGCCCGCCTCAGTCGCCTGATCGGGTGATTTCGCTGTATCCCCGCAGGCCGCCTGTGGCCTAGGCTGGGCGTGGACGCAGCGGAGCCGCCGAATGGACGCCTTCCCCCATCTGAAGATCCTGATCAGCCTGATCCTTGGCCTGTCCATCGCCCGCGTGCTTTCGGGCCTGTCGCGGCGGTTGCAGCAGCCCTCGCGGACCGAGGGCATGTTCGCCCAGATTGTCTGGTCGGTGGTGGTGCTGCTGTCCGCCGTGCATTTCTGGTGGTGGGAATTCTCGCTCCGGGGTCTCGGGACATGGCATTTCGGGGAATATGTCTTTGTGCTGTCCTATGCGTCGCTCTATTTCCTGATGGCGACGCTGCTTTATCCCGACGCCATTGCCGGCCATGAGGAGAGCGAGCAGTTCTTCATCCTGCGCCGTCGCTGGTTCTTCGGGCTTTTCGCGCTGTCCTTCGCCTTCGACGCGATCGACACGCTGATCAAGGGGCAGGCGCATTGGCAGGAGCTGGGCCATCTCTATCCGCTTCGCCTCGCGATCGGTCTTGTCATCGCGATTCTGGCGATGCGCGCGGTCGCGGTGGGGCGGCTGGCCGTGCTTGGGCTTTTCTGGCTTGCGGTCGATATCGGCTGGATCGCGCTGCGCTATGACAATCTTGGCTGAGAGGCGGGGGCGGGGCCTTCCGTCGCCGGGCGCGGGCCTGTATGGCGATGGGTCTTTCCGCCACTGGAGCATTCATGGAACGCATTCTCGAACGCAGCCTTTTCGCCAGCCGATGGCTGATGGCGCCCATCTATGTCGGCCTTGCGCTGGCGCTGCTGGTCCTGCTCTGGGCATTCGCGCTGGAGCTGTGGCACCTTGTCACGCTGCTGCCGGCGATGACGGTGAACGATGCGGTCCTGGGCATCCTTGCGCTGATCGACCTGAGCCTGGCCGCGAACCTGCTGCTGATCGTGATCTTCTCGGGCTACGAGAACTTCGTCAGCCGCATGGACCTGCATGAACACGAGGACCGGCCGGACTGGCAGGGCGAGGTCGATTTCTCGGGGTTGAAGCTGAAGCTTGTCGCCTCGATCGTCGCGATCTCGGGGATCCATCTTCTGAAGATCTTCATGGATGTCGGGAAATACCCGCCCGAGAACATCAAGTGGATGGTGGTGATCCATCTGGTCTTCGTCATCTCGGGCGTGCTTCTGGCGGCGATGGACTGGATCGCCAATCACGCCAAGTCCCTGAAGAAGGCCGGCACCGCCAAGGCCTGAGCGAAGGGGAAGTTGGAGGGCGCGCCGGGGGTGGCGCGCCCTTTCCCTTTTGCGGACGTGGCGATTTTCGCATTCGGATGGCGGGAACCCTTGCGACTTTGCCCGCCATGGCTATAACCCCGGACGATTTATCAGCCGCCAGCCCGAGGACGCCGCCATGCCGAAGAGAACCGATATCAAATCCATCCTGATCATCGGCGCGGGGCCCATCGTCATCGGTCAGGCCTGCGAATTCGACTATTCCGGCGCTCAGGCCTGCAAGGCGCTGCGCGAAGAGGGCTACCGGGTCATCCTGGTGAACTCGAACCCCGCGACGATCATGACCGACCCGGAAATGGCCGATGCGACCTATATCGAGCCGATCACCCCCGAGATGGTCGAGAAGATCATCGCCAAGGAACGCCCCGATGCATTGCTACCGACCATGGGCGGGCAGACCGGGCTGAACACCGCGCTGGCGCTGGCCGATCTGGGGGTCCTGAACCGCTATGGGGTCGAGCTGATCGGCGCGCAGCGCGCCGCGATCGAGATGGCCGAGGACCGCAAGCTGTTCCGCGAGGCGATGGACCGCATCGGGCTGGAAAACCCCAAGGCGACCATCGTTGCGGCGCCGAAGCTTGCGAATGGCAAATACGACATCGCCGCAGGTATCGCGCAGGCGGTTGCGGACCTGGAAGGGATCGGCCTGCCCGCGATCATCCGCCCCGCCTTTACCCTTGGCGGCACCGGCGGCGGCGTCGCCTATAACCGCGACGATTACGAGCGCATCGTGCGCTCGGGACTGGAGGCCTCGCCGGTGGCGCAGGTTCTGGTCGATGAAAGCCTGCTCGGCTGGAAGGAATACGAGTTCGAGGTGGTGCGCGACCGCGCCGACAACGCCATCATCGTCTGCTCGATCGAGAACGTCGACCCGATGGGCGTCCATACCGGCGACTCGATCACCGTCGCACCGGCGCTGACGCTGACCGATCGCGAATACCAGCGGATGCGGAACGGCTCGATCGCGGTCCTGCGCGAGATCGGCGTGGAGACCGGCGGCTCGAACGTGCAATGGGCGGTGAACCCCAAGGACGGCCGCATGGTCGTGATCGAGATGAACCCGCGCGTCTCGCGCTCCTCGGCGCTGGCCTCGAAGGCCACGGGCTTCCCGATCGCCAAGGTCGCGGCGAAGCTGGCCGTGGGCTATACGCTGGACGAACTCGACAACGACATCACCAAGGTGACGCCTGCGTCGTTCGAGCCTTCGATCGACTATGTCGTGACCAAGATCCCGCGCTTCGCCTTCGAGAAGTTCCCCGGCTCCAAGCCCGAACTGACCACGGCGATGAAATCGGTGGGCGAGGTCATGGCGATCGGCCGGACCTTCCACGAGTCGCTGCAAAAGGCCCTGACCTCGATGGAGAACGGCCTCACCGGGCTCGATGACATCGAGATCCCCGGCGCGCCCGAGAAATCGGCCATCGTCAAGGCGATCAGCGCCCAGACCCCCGACCGGCTGCGCCTGATCGCGCAGGCCATGCGCCACGGTCTGACCGATGACGAGATCCAGCACGCCACCGCCTTCGATCCATGGTTCCTGTCCCGCCTGCGCGAGATCGTCGAGGCCGAGAACGAGGTTCGTGCAAATGGCCTGCCGAGCGGGGTCGAAGGTCTGCGCAAGCTCAAGATGATGGGCTTCACCGATGCCCGCCTCGCCGCGCTCTCGGGCCGGACCGAGACGCAGGTGCGCCACGCCCGCCGCACCCATGAGCTGCACCCGGTCTTCAAGCGCATCGACACCTGCGCCGCCGAGTTCGAGGCCCAGACCCCCTATATGTATTCGACCTACGAGGCCCCGGCGATGGGCGACGTGGAAAACGAAGCCCGCCCCAGCGACCGCAAGAAGGTCGTCATCCTCGGCGGCGGCCCGAACCGGATCGGGCAGGGGATCGAGTTCGACTATTGCTGCTGCCATGCCTGTTTCGCGCTGACCAAGGCCGGCTACGAGACGATCATGATCAACTGCAACCCCGAGACCGTCTCGACCGATTACGACACCTCGGACCGGCTCTATTTCGAACCGCTGACGCTGGAGCATGTGCTGGAGATCCTGCGTATCGAGCAGGAGAACGGCACGCTCCACGGCGTCATCGTCCAGTTCGGCGGCCAGACGCCCCTGAAGCTTGCCAATGCGCTGGAGGCGGAGGGCATCCCGATCCTCGGCACCACCCCCGACGCCATCGACCTGGCCGAGGACCGCGAGCGGTTCCAGAAGCTTCTGAACGACCTCGGCCTGAAGCAGCCGGTCAACGGCATCGCCAGCACCGACGCCCAAGCGGTCGAAATCGCGGCCGAGGTCGGCTTCCCGCTGGTCATCCGCCCCTCCTATGTCCTTGGCGGCCGGGGGATGGAGATCGTGCGCGACATGGATCACCTGAACCGCTATATCCGCGAGGCGGTGCAGGTGTCGGGCGACAGCCCGGTCCTGCTCGACAGCTACCTCTCGGGCGCGATCGAGGTCGATGTGGACGCGCTTTCCGACGGCACCACCGTCCATGTCGCGGGCATCATGGAGCATATCGAGGAAGCCGGCGTCCATTCGGGCGACTCTGCCTGCTCGCTCCCGCCCCACACGCTGGACGCCGCCACCATCGCCGAGTTGAAACGCCAGACCGAGGCCATGGCCAAGGCGCTGAACGTGGTCGGCCTGATGAACGTGCAATTCGCGCTGAAAGATGGCGAGATCTACGTGCTCGAGGTCAATCCCCGCGCCTCGCGCACCGTGCCCTTCGTCGCCAAGGCGACCGACAGCGCCATCGCCTCGATCGCCGCGCGGCTGATGGCGGGCGAGCCGATGTCGAACTTCCCCGCGCGCGAGGCCTATCCGGCCGGGGTCGGCCCCGAGACGGTGCTGCCCTTTGCCGATCCGCTCACGCTCGCCGATCCGAACACGCCCTGGTTCAGCGTCAAGGAAGCGGTGCTGCCCTTCGCCCGCTTCCCCGGCGTCGACACGCTGCTTGGCCCGGAGATGCGCTCGACCGGCGAGGTCATGGGCTGGGACCGCAGCTTCGCCCGCGCCTTCCTCAAGGCGCAGATGGGCGCGGGCACTCATCTGCCCGAAAGCGGGCTGGTCTTCATCTCGGTCAAGGATGCCGACAAGTCCGAGGCCTTGGCCGAGGCGGCGCGCGACCTGACCGCCATGGGCTTCACCCTTGTCGCGACGGGGGGCACGGCCCAGTTCCTGCGCGGCGCAGGGGTCGAGACCGAACTGGTGAACAAGGTCTATGAGGGCCGCCCGAACATCGTCGACCGCCTGAAGAACGGCGAGATCGTCATGGTCCTGAACACGACCGAGGGCGCGCAGGCGATCGCGGATTCGCGCGAGATCCGTGCCGTCGCGCTGAACGACAAGATCCCCTATTACACCACCGCCGCGGGCAGCATCGCCGCGGTGGCGGCGATCCGGTCGCGGGGCGAGGGCGAAGTGGGCGTCCGCTCGCTCCAGGCCTGATCCCGGCAAAGCGTGATCCTATCAAGGGCCTCTCCCCCGAGAGGCCCTTTTTACGTTCCAGCCCCGGATCGTATGCGGTGGCGCCCGCCCGGTTTCACCGTTTCACAAATACCCATGCAACGCCCCCGATCGCGGCACGCACAGCCGTGGTGCAACTCCATATCCACAACCTCTCTGAGCATTCGCTTTTACGCCGCTATTGACTGGTGGCGCTAACCAAGCAATCCTCGCGCCAACGGGTTCATCCAGAGGCTGATAATGTCGTGGATTTCGTCCCTTTTTGCGCAGTCGCCTGAAATCGCATTGTTCCTCTCGCTCGCCGGAGGCTACTGGATCGGGTCATTCCGGTTCGGGAAATTCCAGCTTGGCGGCGTCGCCGGCTCGCTCTTGGTGGCGGTTCTTCTCAGTCTTTTCGGGGTGCATATCGACAACGGGGTCAAATCCCTGCTGTTCGCGCTTTTCATCTATGCGGTCGGCTATGAAAGTGGCCCGCAATTCTTCCGCTCGCTCGGCCGGCAAAGCCTGCGCGAAATCGCCTTGGCGGCGTTCCTTGCCGTCAGCGGGCTTCTGACCGTCATCGTGCTGGCGCGGATGTTCGGACTGGACAAGGGGCTTGCGGCGGGCGTCGCGGCCGGGGGGCTGACCCAGTCGGCCATCATCGGAACCGCAAGCTCGGCCATCTCGAAGCTGGGTCTGGCCGCCGACGAGGTGCAGCGGCTGCAAGGCAATGTCGCCGTCGGCTATGCGGTGACCTATATCTTCGGCTCGTTCGGCGCGATCATCGTCTGCGTCAATATCGTGCCCTGGCTGATGAAGCGGGGCATCCGCGACGACGCGATGAAGGCCGAGGCCGAATTGCTGGCCGGCGCGCGGGTCTATGGCCCCGGCGAATCTCCGGCGCTGCCGGAACTGGTGGGGCGGGTCTTCAAGCTTGGCGCCGGAAACCACGGGACCATCGCCGAGCTGGAGGGCAGCGCCCATCACCTGCTGACGGTCGAGCGCGTCAAGCGCAACGGCGCCCTGATCGGGGTCGAGCCCAAGCTTGCCTTGCAGCAGGGCGACATGATCCTTGTCGTCGGGCGCCGCAACGAGGTGGTCGGCAGGGCGATCGGCGACGAAATCCTGCCCGATCCCGACATGGAACTGGTGATGATCACGCGCGAGGTGGCCGTCACCAATCCCGATTTCACCGGCAAGACGATGGGCAGCATCATCGGATCGGTCACGGATGCGCTACGCCACGGGATCTATGTCCTGTCGCTGAAACGCGCGGGCGTGCCGGTGAAGCTGGACGAGGCGACCGTGATCCAGTCGGGCGATGTCGTCACCGTGCGCGGCACCTCCGAGGACGTGCAGCGCGCGTCCAAGGCGGCCGGGACGTCGATCCTGCCCAGCGACAAGACCGACTGGGTCTTTCACGGCCTCGGCATCTCGGTTGGCCTGCTGATCGGTCTTGCCGTGCTGCGGATCGGCTCGATCCCGCTGACGCTGGGCAGCGGCGGGGGCGCGCTGCTTTCGGGTCTGGTGTTCGGCCTCCTGCGCACGCGCAACTACTCGCGCGGGAACATGCCCATCGCCGCCTCGACACTGCTTCGCGACCTCGGCCTTGCGGGCTTCGTCGCCGTCGTCGGCCTGCAATCGGGATTGCAGGCGATCACCACGATCCGCGACAGCGGCATCCAGCTCTTCCTGATCGGGGTCGTGGTCACGCTGCTGCCGCTGATCCTGACCATGTATTTCGGCCGCTATGTGCTGAAATATGACAATACCGCCGTATTTGCCGGGGCGCTTTCGGGATCGCGCAGCGCCAACCCGGCCTTCGGCGAGGTGCTGGACAAGGCCGGCAACTCGGTCCCGACGACGCCCTTCGCGATCACCTATGCGTTGGCGAACGTGTTCCTGACGCTTCTCGGGCCATTGGTCGTGGCCTTCACCTGATCTGATAGACAGGAGGTCGCGATGGCGACGGATTACAGCAAATATGCCAAGCTCAGCCCGTTCGAACTGAAGGACGAACTGATCAAGCTTGCCTCGGGCAAGGCCAACCGGACCATGCTGAACGCTGGCCGCGGCAATCCGAACTTCCTGGCGACGCTGCCGCGCCGCGCCTTCTTCCAGCTTGGCCTCTTCGCCACCACCGAGGCGGAGCTGTCCTATTCCTACATGAGCGCGGCTGTCGGCGGCATGCCCCGCATCGAGGGGATCGAGGGACGGTTCGAGCACTTCACCGCCGAGAACCATGACAAGCCCGGCGTTCTTTTCCTTGCCCGCGCCATGTCTTATGTGCGCGACCAGCTTGGGCTTTCCGCATCCGAATATCTGCACGAGATGGTCGAAGGCGTCCTTGGCGTGAACTATCCGGTTCCGCCCCGCATGCTGAAGGTCAGCGAGGAGATCGTCCGCCATTACGTCCTCAAGGAAATGGTCGGCGGCCCGATCGTCACGCAATCGGTGCGCCTGTTTGCGGTCGAGGGCGGGACGGCCGCCATGGCCTATGTCTTCCACTCGCTGCAGATGAACGGGCTGGTCAAGGCCGGCGACAAGGTCGCGATCGGCACGCCGGTCTTCACCCCTTATCTGGAGATCCCCGAGTTGGCCGAATTCGGGCTGGAGCCGGTGGCGATCCATGCCGAGCCGGGGAATGACTGGCAATATCCGGCCTCCGAGCTGGACAAGCTGAAGGATCCGGCGATCAAGATCTTCTTCGTCGTCAATCCCAGCAATCCGCCCTCGGTCAAGATAGATCAGGCCGGCATGGACCATATCGCGCGCATCGTGAAGGAGGACCGGCCGGATCTGATGATCCTGACCGATGATGTCTATGGCACCTTCGCCGATGACTTCCATTCGCTCTTCGCGGTTTGTCCGCTGAACACCATCCTTGTCTATTCCTTCTCGAAATATTTCGGCGCGACCGGATGGCGGCTGGGCGTCATCGCCACCCATGAGGGGAACATCATGGACAAGGCGCTGGCCGAACTGCCCGAGAAGGCAAAGCAGGCGTTGGACGCGCGCTATTCCTCGCTGACCCCGGATGTCCGCGCGCTTGCCTTCATCGACCGGCTCGTCGCCGACAGCCGCGTCGTCGCGCTGAACCACACCGCTGGGCTTTCGACGCCGCAGCAGGTGCAGATGGTCCTGTTCTCGCTTTTCGCGCTGATGGACGAGGCGGAGAGCTACAAGGCGGAGTTGAAGAAGCTGATCCGCAACCGCGAGGCCGCGCTTTACCGCGAGCTTGGCCTGCCCGCCGAGCATCAGGCGAATTCGGTCGATTACTACACCCTGCTGGACCTCGAGGGGATCGCGCGCAGGATGTATGACGCGGATTTCGCCAAATGGATCGGCGAGAAGTCCAGCGCTGGCGACATGCTGTTCCGTATCGCCGACGAAACCGGCATCGTGATGCTGCCCGGCAAGGGCTTCGGGGCGGAAACCCCCTCCGGCCGCATCTCGCTCGCCAATCTCAATGAATATGAATACGCGGCGATCGGCCGCGCGCTTCGGCGCATGGCCGAGGAGTATTACGCCGAATACCAGAAACGCTGAGGCGCCGCGCGCTCACCCCCGGCAGGAAGCTGAATGTCCCTTCTGACCGATCCCGTCGTCGCATTGTTCGTGTCGTTGGCAGTCGGTCACCTGATCGGCCGGCTGCGCGTGGGGCCGGTCGCCCTTGGGGGTGTCTGCGGCACGCTGTTCGTCGCGCTCGCATTGGGACAGCTTGGTGTCACCATCCCCGACGCCCTGAAAAACGTTGCCTTCGCGCTTTTCATCTACGCGCTCGGCTTCACCGCCGGGCCGCAATTCTTTGCGAATGTGCGGGACGGGGCGCGTTATGTCGTCTTTCCCCTGATCGAGGTCTCGGTCTCGCTGCTGCTGACGCTGGCGGCGGTGCTGTGGCTCAGGCTGGACGCGGGGATGGCGGCGGGGCTTTTCGCGGGCGCGGCCACGGAATCGGCGGTTCTCGGCACCGCCTCGGAGGCCATTGCCAAGCTCGGCCTCGACCCGGTCGAAACCGCGGCGCTTCAATCCAATATCGCGACCGCCTACAGCCTGACCTATCTGTTCGGGCTGATCTCGATCGTGCTGTTCGTGACCCAGATCGCGCCGATGATCGCCCGCAAGGACCTGAGGGCCGAGGCGACGGCGCTTGCGGACAAGCTGGGCGCTGGGGATGACGACGGCAACGAGGTTCCCGTGACCGTCCAGCGCGCCTTCGAGGTTGGCAGCCTTGCCGGCCACACCGCGAGGGAGTTCGAGGAGACGCGCAACTGGACCATCGTGGTCGAAAGCGTCGAGCGTGATGGCGCGATCCTGCCGGTCGATCTGAATTTCGTGCTGGCCGAGGGCGACATCGTCCTGCTGCGCGGGCGCAGGAACACCATGCTTGCGGCTGGCCGGGTTCTGGGTAAGGAGGTCCCTTTGCCGGAGGGCGCGGGTCAGGCGCTGATCTCGCATGACATCGTGCTGCTGCGGAGGGAAACCTTCGGGCATGAATTGCGCGACCTGCGCCAGATGGTCGATCCCGAACAGCAGCGCGGCATCTTCGTCACCCATATCCGCCGCATGGGCCATACCGTGCCGGCGCTGCCCAAGACCTATCTCCAGCAGGGCGACGTGCTGACGATCTACGGGCCGGAAGCCGCGGTGATGCGTGCCGCGGGCGAATTGGGCGAGCCGCTGCCGCCAGAGGACAGCACCGATTTCGCCATGCTGGGCCTTGGCATCGTCATCGGCTTTCTGATCGGGCATCTCAGCCTCAAGATCGGCCCGGTGGAACTGACCCTCGGCCTTGGCGGCGGCGCGCTGCTCTCGGGCCTGTTCTTCGGCTGGCTGAACATGCGCCATCCGCGCTACGGTGCCTTGCCGGGGGCGGCGGCGCATTTCGCCAAGGATTTGGGCCTCGCCACCTTCATCGCAGCGATCGGGCTTGGCGCGGGACCGAATGCCATCGCGCTGATCCGCGAATACGGGCTTCTCTTTCCGCTATTGGCGGTCCTCATGTCGCTGACGCCGGCCCTCATCTCGCTCATGGTCGGGCTGTGGCTGATGCGCCTGCCGCTGCCGATCCTCTTGGGGGCGATTGCGGGCCAGCATTGCAGCACCCCCGCCGTCAGCGCGCTGGTCAGTCAGGCGGGAAACGCCACGCCGGTCATCGGCTATACCGTCACCTATGCGATTGCGAATGTGCTGCTGCCACTGATGGGGCCGGTGGTCGTGGCGCTGGCGCGGCTGATCTGACCCTGGCCGGAAGGAAGTGGCGCGCACGGGGGCCACATATGGGAAAGGGCGCGGGTGTCTCCGGCCCGCGCCCTCCCTCGCCGCTCGAGCGCACCCCACCACAAGCACGAAAGAGCGACTGTCACAAATCCGGTTCGAACACCGCATACTGCCCGCAGGAGCTGCGTTAGTCGAGGGTCGAACACGACCCAATGCAGGGCCGCGGAACAGATGGGATGATACCAGATACTCGTTAAACTTCCACGGCAAGAGCGTCTCACGACCGGGGGTTGAGGTCATTTCACTCTCAAACCAGCACCCAGGGACGTGAAAAGCACCCGTATCGCGATCCTGTCGGGTGCAAGATATTCACATTTTGGCGTGAAAGCGACGTGAAATCGCCTAATGACCTGTTCAAAATGAAGTTTAATTGCAAATCGTGATTCGTCCTGCATATGGCGATGGCCAGGCAGGATTTGGCGTTGCCTGATCGCCTCCACATGTCTATCGGAAGTGGGAAAAAGGTCAGGAAAGCATGAGCGTCAACAGTTTCGGCCGCGTCTTCACCTTCACCAGCTGGGGCGAAAGCCATGGGCTTGCCCTCGGCGCAACCGTCGATGGCTGCCCGCCCGGCGTCGCGCTGGACGAAGGCTTCATCCAGCAGTTTCTGGACCGTCGCCGTCCCGGCACCTCGAAATTCACCACCCAGCGGCAGGAGCCGGATCAGGTCCGTATCCTCTCGGGCGTGTTCGAGGGGCGGACGACCGGCACCCCGATCCAGCTGATGATCGAGAATACCGACCAGCGCAGCAAGGATTATGGCGAGATCGCGCAGGCCTTCCGCCCCGGACATGCGGATATCACCTATCACATGAAATACGGCATCCGCGATTATCGCGGCGGCGGGCGCTCCAGCGCGCGCGAGACGGCGGCGCGTGTCGCTGCGGGGGCGGTCGCGCAGGCGGTGCTGCGCCATCTGCTGCCGGATCTGAAGATCACCGGCTACATGATCCAGATGGGGGCACTGCATCTCGACCGGGCGAATTTCGACGCCGCCGAGATTACGAACAACCCCTTCTTCCTGCCCGACGCCTCGGCGGTTCCGGCATGGGAGGCGTATCTGAACGGCATCCGCAAGGACCAGAACAGCGTCGGCGCCGCGATCGAGGTGCTGATCCAGGGCTGCCCGCCGGGACTTGGCGCGCCGGTCTATGCCAAGCTGGACACCGACCTTGCCGCCGCGATGATGTCGATCAACGCCGTCAAGGCGGTCGAGATCGGCGAGGGCATGGCGGTCGCGGGGATGACCGGGACCGACAATGCCGACGAGATCCGTCTGGGGAACGAGGGGCCGCGCTTCCTGTCGAACCATGCGGGCGGGATCCTCGGCGGGATCTCGACCGGGCAGGACATTGCGCTGCGCTTTGCGGTCAAGCCGACCAGTTCGATCCTGACGCCGCGCCGGACCATCAACCAGAAGGGCGAGGAGATCGAGCTGATCACCAAGGGCCGTCACGATCCCTGCGTGGGGATCCGCGCGGTGCCGATCGCCGAGGCCATGGCCGCCTGCGTGATCCTTGATCACCTGCTGCTCGACCGCGCCCAGACCGGCGGCGTGCGCGGCAGGATCGGCTGAAGCGGACGCCGAACCCGCCGATTTGCACGCGAAACGGGGATAACCCGGATTGTCATACTGATGTTACATTGGCTTCGCATAACTGTCGCAACTCCCCACTATGGGATCGGGCAGGCCGATCCCGGCCATCAGGAAATGTCAGGAGCCATCCTATGAAATCCGCAAAACTTGCCGTTTCGGCGCTTGCGATGATTGCCGCGACCGCAACCGTCGCCTCCGCCCGTGACCAGGTCCAGGTCGCCGGTTCGTCGACCGTCCTGCCCTATGCGACGATCGTCGCCGAAGCCTTCGGCGAAAACACCGACTTCCCGACGCCGGTCGTGGAATCGGGCGGCTCCTCGGCCGGCCTGAAGAAGTTCTGCGAAGGCGTGGGCGAGAACACCATCGACATCGCCAACTCGTCGCGTCCGATCAAGGCATCGGAAGTCGAGGCCTGCAAGACCGCCGGCGTCAGCGACATCATGGAAGTGCGCATCGGCTATGACGGGATCGTCTTTGCCAGCGACATCGGCGGCAACGACTTCCAGTTTACCGCCGCCGACTGGTTCAACGCGCTGGCCGCGCAGGTCGTCAAGGACGGCAAGGTCGTCGCGAACCCCTATACCAAGTGGAACGAGATCCGCGCCGACCTGCCCGAGCAGGACATTCTGGCCTTCGTCCCCGGCACCAAGCACGGCACCCGCGAAGTCTTCGAGGAGAAGGTGATTGCGGCCGGTTGTGAAGAAGCCGGTGCGGCCGAAGCCTTCAAGACCGAACTGGGCGAGGAAAAGGCCGGCGAGGCCTGCATGGCGCTGCGCACCGATGGCAAGTCGGTCGATATCGACGGCGACTATACCGAGACGCTGGCCCGTATCCAGTCGGCCAAGAACGGCATCGGCGTGTTCGGCCTGTCCTTCTACGAGAACAACACCGACAAGCTGAAAGTCGCGACCTTCGGCGGTGTCAGCCCCTCGACCGAGACCATCGCCAAGGGCGAATACCCGGTTTCGCGCCCGCTGTTCTTCTACGTGAAGAAGGCTCATATCGGCGAGATCCAGGGTCTGAAGGAATTCGTCGAATTCTTCGTCTCGGACGAGATCGCCGGTCCCGAGGGCCCGCTGGCCGCCTATGGTCTGGTCGCCGACCCGGAGCTGGCTGCGACCCAGGCCGGCGTCGCTGCCGAAACTACCCTGACGAACTGATCCGGCTGGCGCGGGGCCCATGGTCCCGCGTCGCTTCCCTTTCTCCTTCCCATATCCGAGGCTCAGATGCCTGTCTCCTGGACCCTGCTGATCGTGCTGGCCATGGCCGTCGCGGGATTCTTCATCGGCCGCACGCGCGTAATCGCGGCGGCCGGTGGCGATTCCCGGCGATTGCATTCGCGCACCAGCTATTACGGCTGGAACGTCGCGCTTTTCACCGCCTTGCCCACCCTGTTTCTGACCGCGATCTGGCTGTTTGCGATACCGGATGCGAACCGGATGCTGGTCGCAGTCGTCTCGCTGGTGCTGGCTGCCGCGGGCCTCGCATGGTCGCTCGCGCGCACCTCGCCGGAGTTCCGCGCCCGCATCGCGGTCGAGGGCTTCGTTCGCGGCCTGCTGATCCTCTGTTCCAGTATCGCCATCCTGACCACGGCGGGCATCGTCTTCTCGATGCTGTTCGAGACCGGGCAGTTCTTCCGCCAGTATCCGTGGCAGGACTTCTTCTTCGGAACGACCTGGTCGCCGCGCTTCGGTGGCGGCTCGCAACTGGGAATGGTGCCGCTGCTCTGGGGCACGCTCTATATCTCGCTGATCGCGCTGGCGGTTTCGATCCCCATCGGCCTCTTCGCCGCGATCTACATGTCCGAATACGCCTCGCCCCGGATGCGCAGCATCGCCAAGCCGCTGATCGAGGTGCTGGCCGGGATCCCCACCATCGTCTACGGCCTTTTCGCGCTGACCATCGTCGGCCCGCTGCTGCGCGACTATTTCGCCCAGCCGCTGGGCCTCGGCAATTCCGGCTCGTCGGTGATGACGGCGGGTCTGGTCATGGGGATCATGCTGATCCCCTTCGTCAGCTCGCTTTCCGACGACATCATCAACGCCGTGCCGCAATCGCTGCGTGACGGCGCGCTTGCCATTGGCTCGACCAAATCCGAGACGGTGCGCAAGGTCGTGCTGCCCGCCGCCCTTCCGGGCATCGTGGGCGCGATCCTACTGGCCGCCTCGCGCGCGATCGGCGAGACGATGATCGTGGTCCTTGGTGCCGGCGCCGCCGCCAGCATGAGCCTGAACCCCTTCGAGGCGATGACCACCATCACGGTGAAGATCGTCAGCCAGTTGACCGGCGACACCGATTTCGCCGCGCCCGAAACCCTGGTCGCCTTCGCGCTTGGCCTCACGCTGTTCGTGATCACGCTGGGGTTGAACATCTTCGCGCTCTACATCGTGCGCAAATACCGGGAGCAGTACGAATGAGCGACGCCACCCTGACAAGCGGCGCCCCCGCCGCCCAGCCCAAGGCCTCGCTGCTGGTGGCGGACCCGCGCACCCGCAAGCGCAACGCCGCCGAGGCGCGCTTCCGCGCCTATGGCCTCGCGGCGATCATCGCCTCGCTTCTGGCGCTGGTGGTGCTGCTGTTCACCATCTTCTCGGGCGGGCTTGGCGCGTTCCGCCAGACCTATCTGACCATACCGGTGACGCTGGACGCGGCGATGCTCGACAAGTCGGGCAACCGCGACCCCGAGGAGATCAAGAAGGTCCTGACCCTGACCTATGGCAAGATCCTCGACCAGTCGCTGCAGGCCGCAATCGAGCAGAACGGCATCGTGATCGAGGGGCTCACCGCCAAGGACGTCTCGAATCTGATCTCCAAGGAGGCCGCGGCCCGGTTCCGCAGCCACGTCCTCGCCGATCCCGAGCTGATCGGCCAGACCGTCGAGGAGCCGGTCCTCGTCAACGGTCGCGTCGATGGCTTCTACAAGGGCCGGGTGACGATGGAATCCGCGGCGCGCGACGGCAACACCTCGCCCGCGCAGCTGCAACTGGCCGAGGCATTTCGCGAAAAGGGCATGCTCGCGACCAAATGGAACTGGTCCTTCCTGACCAATCCCGACGCCTCCGACCAGCGCCCCGAAGCGGCCGGGGTCGGGGTTGCCATCCTCGGCTCGCTCTACATGATGCTGGTCGTGCTGTTCCTCGCGGTCCCGATCGGCACCGCCGCCGCGATCTATCTTGAGGAATTCGCGCCGAAGAACCGCCTGACCGACATCATCGAGGTGAACATCTCGAACCTCGCGGCCGTGCCCTCGATCGTCTTCGGTATCCTTGGCCTCGCCGCCTTCATCAACTTCGCGCATCTGCCGCAATCGGCGCCGATCGTCGGCGGCCTCGTGCTGGTGCTGATGACGCTGCCGCGCATCATCATCCCGGCCCGCGCGGCGCTGAAATCGGTCCCTCCCTCGATCCGCGACGCGGCGCTGGGGGTAGGGGCGTCGAAGATGCAGTCGGTGTTCCACCACGTCCTGCCGCTGGCGACGCCCGGCATCCTGACCGGGGTGATCCTCGGGCTTGCCCAGGCGCTTGGCGAGACCGCGCCGCTGCTGCTGATCGGCATGGTGGCCTTCGTCAAGAACTTCCCCGCGGCGCCGCCCGAGGGCCTGTTCGATCCAGCCTCGGCCCTGCCGGTGCAGGTCTACAACTGGACCCAGCGCGCCGACCCCGCCTTCATGGAGCGAGCCTCCGGCGCGATCATCGTGCTGCTGGTCTTCCTGCTCGTCATGAACCTTTTCGCCATCTTCCTGCGCCGCAAGTTCGAGCGGCGGTGGTAAATCCAGAAGGAGTTGCCAATTATGAACGACATGAGAATTCTGGAGCGTGCCGTGCAGCAGAACGACATCAAGATCTCTGCCCGAAAGGTGCAGGTGTATTATGGCGAGAAACACGCCCTGAAGGATGTCGATGTCGATATCCTCGACAAGAACGTCACCGCCTTCATCGGCCCCTCGGGTTGCGGCAAGTCCACCTTCCTGCGCTGCCTGAATCGGATGAACGACACCATCGACATCAGCCGGGTCGAGGGCAAGATCACGCTGGATGGCGAGGATATCTACGACGCCCGCGTCGATCCGGTGCAGTTGCGCGCCCGCGTCGGCATGGTGTTCCAGAAGCCGAACCCGTTCCCGAAGTCGATCTATGACAACGTGGCTTACGGCCCGCGCATCCACGGCATGGCCCGCAACCGCGCCGAACTTGACGAGATCGTCGAGAAATCGCTGCGGGGCGCGGCGCTCTGGAACGAGGTCAAGGACCGTCTGTCCGAACCGGGCACCGGCCTTTCGGGCGGCCAGCAGCAGCGTCTCTGCATCGCGCGCGCCGTCGCGACCGAGCCCGAGGTGCTGCTGATGGACGAGCCCTGCTCGGCCCTCGACCCCATCGCCACCAGCCAGGTCGAGGATCTGATCGACCAGCTTCGCGCGGATTATTCGGTGGTGATCGTCACCCACTCGATGCAGCAGGCCGCGCGGGTCAGCCAGAAGACCGCCTTCTTCCACCTCGGCAATCTGGTCGAGTATGGCAGCACCGACGACATTTTCACCCGCCCGCAGGATCCCCGCACCGAAAGCTACATTTCGGGCCGTATCGGCTGAGCCGGTTGCAAAGGATATTACCATGAATTCCGAACGCCATATTATGTCGGCATTCGACCGCGATCTGGAAACCGTCCAGGCGCTGGTCGTCAAGATGGGCGGCATGGTCGAAAGTGCGATCCATGACGCCGCCATCGCCCTCGAAACCCGCGACGAGGAACTTGCCGAGGACGTGCGCCGCCGCGACAGCGCCATCGACGCGCTGGAGCATCAGATAAACGAGGAGGCCGCGCGGCTGATCGCGCTGCGCGCCCCCCGCGCGACGGACCTGCGCACCGCGCTGACCGTCATCAAGATCTCGGCCATCCTCGAACGTGTCGGGGACTATGCCAAGAACATCGCCAAGCGCAGCCATGTCCTTGTCCACATGCCCGCCGTCGAAAGCTCGGGCATGGCGCTTCGGCGCATGTCGGCCACGGTCGAGGGGATGATGAAGGACGCGCTCGACAGCTATATCCAGCGCGACGCGGCGCTTGCGGCCGATGTGCGCAAGCGGGATCTGGAAGTCGACCAGATGTATAACGCGCTCTTCCGCGAGTTCCTGACCTACATGATGGAAGACCCGCGCAACATCACCGCCTGCATGCATCTGCATTTCATCGCCAAGAACATCGAGCGCATGGGCGACCACGCCACCGGCATCGCCGAGCAGGTGATCTACCTTGCCACGGGCGAATTGCCCGATGACGCGCGCCCGAAAAGCGACAGCGTCACCCGCGCGACGCTGAACGAAGGCGAGGATTGAGAACATGGCACAGGCACAACCCTGCGTTCTCGTGGTCGAGGACGAGGGCGCGCAGCGCGAAGTTCTGAAATACAACCTCGAAGCCGAAGGGTTCTCGGTGGTCCTCGCCGAGAATGGCGACGAGGCCATGCTGCTGGTCGCCGAGGAGCAGCCGGACCTGATCGTTCTGGACTGGATGCTGCCGAATGTCAGCGGGATCGAGGTCTGCCGCCGGGTCAAGGCCGATCCGAACACCCGCCAGATCCCGATCATCATGCTTTCGGCGCGCTCCGAAGAGGTGGACCGGGTGCGCGGGCTGGAAACGGGCGCCGATGACTATGTCATCAAGCCCTATTCCGTGGTCGAACTGATGGCGCGGCTTCGCACCCAGCTGCGGCGCACGCGTCCCGCCTCGATGGGCGAGCGGCTGTCATTTCGCGACATCATCCTCGATGCTGGCGAACATCGGGTCTTTCGCGGCGGCTCAGCCCTGCATCTGGGACCGACCGAGTTCCGGCTGCTGTCGACGCTGATGGAAAAGCCCGGCAGGGTCTGGACGCGCGAGCAATTGCTCGACCGGGTCTGGGGCCGCGACATCTATGTCGATACGCGGACGATCGACGTTCATGTCGGCCGGTTGCGCAAGGCGCTGATGGTCAATGGCGGGGACAACCCGGTGCGGACCGTCCGGGGAACCGGCTACGCGCTCGGCTGACCCCCTTGGCCGGAAAAACAAAACCGCGGGCCGAGGTCCGCGGTTTTTTCGTTCGGGTGCGTTCTGCGTGGTCAGGTGCCACTCTGCTCGATCAGGTCGGTGATGCGGCGGATGGCGACGCGGCGGTTGTCGCGCTCGTCTCCTTCGCTGGGGATCAGCAGATATTGCTCGCCATAGCCCTGAACCACCATGTTCTCGGGCGGAACCTGGAAATATTCCGTCAGCGCCAGCGCCACCGATTCCGCACGGCGGTCGGACAGCGCGAGGTTCGCCGCGTCCGAGCCGACGGCGTCGGTATAGCCCTCGATCATGTAGACCTCGTTCGGGTTCTGGTCGATCGAATCGCGGATCACCTTGCCCAGCGTCGCAAGCTGCTCGGCCTGGCCTGAGTTCAGCGCCGCCGAACCCGAGTCGAAGGTGACATTCGGCACGTTCACCGGCGCGACGAGCGAGCGCACCTCGGGAATGTCGCGGACCTGACCCAGCGTGAAGCGCCGGTCGGCCGCCGATTCCTGCAAGAGCGCCGTGCGCAGATCATCCTCGGCCCAGGGCTGGTTGCTGTATTCCACCGGCTGCGGCGGCGGCAGGGTCGAGAGCTGCACCGGACGGACATAGGTATTGTCCATCAGCCGCGTCTCGGTCCCGTTGGGATGGATCAGCGTCCGCTGAAGGATGTTGGTATCTGCATCGCGAATGGTGACGACGCGGCTGCCATCCGCCCGCAGCACCGTTGTCCGGGTCGAGCCGTCGGCGAAGGATTCGGTCCGCACGTCCGAGCCGGGCTGGTAAAGCAGGGCGTTGTCGTCGCGCACGATCTGCTGGCTGCCATCGGGCAGCCTCAGGACCGCACGGTCGCCTGTGTTCAGCGCGACCTGCCGGTTGCCGCTGAGCATCCTGCCGACCGCAAAACCGGCGACACCGGCCAGCAGCAGCTTGGCGATGTCGCTGCCATTGTCGTCGTCATCATCATCGTCGTCGCGGTCATAATAGTCGTCCCAGTAGTCGTTGCGGCGGTCCAGCGATCGTTCGCGGCGGTCGACGCGGCGTTCATCCTGTCGCAACTCCCGCTCGCGACGGTCGAGTTGGCGGCGCATCTCCTCGTTGGTCAGGCCGCCGCGCGGGCGCATGCCGTCCTCGATCCGGTTGCGGAAATCCTGGTCCGAGCGGCGGGCATTCTCCCGGGTGATCCGGCGCTCCCTCACATTGTCGCGCCCGTCGTTTCCGGCGGCGGCTGCGGACAGCGCGGCGGCCTTGGGCGCCTGATCGCGCGAAGCGGCGATGCGCATCACCTCGTTCGGACGGCTGCGCGCCTCGGGGGCGGGCAGGTCGGTCTTGCCCTTGCCGCTCTGCACCCGGCGGCGCATTTCCTCGGCGCTGAGCTGTTGGGGTTGTGGGCGCGCGTTGGCATTCTGGCGGCGGCGTTGTTCGGCCTGCCGCTGTTCCGCCTGACGTTGGGCTGCCCGGCGCTGCTCGGCCTGCCGCTGCTCCGCCTGCCGTTGAGCAGCCTGTCGCTGCTGCTCGGTCCGGGGCGGCGGGGTCTGGCGCTGGTCGCCGGCGCGCTGCGCCGGGGGCTTGCCGGGCCGCTTCTCGTCCATGGCGCGGCGCAGTTCCTCGGCATTGGGGGGCGGGGTCACCTGCTGCGGCGAAGTCCTGCGCTGCGGCTGGGCACCACCCTGCACGGTCGGGCGCGGCTGAGGCTGGGCCTGACGTTGGGGCTGCTGCTCGCGTTGAGGCTGGGCCTGACGCTGGGGCTGCTGCTCACGCTGAGGCTGGGCCTGACGCTGGGGCTGCTGCTCACGCTGCGGCTGGGCCTGACGCTGCGGTTGCTGCTCGCGCTGAGGCTGGGCCTGACGTTGCGGCTGCTGCTGGCGCTGAGGTGGCGCCTCGCGCTGGGGTTGCTGGCGCCGCTCGGGCTGGGCCTGATGTTGCGGCTCCGGGGCAGGTTTCTTGTGCTGCGGCTGCTGGCGCGGCTTCGGTTGCTCCTGCTGGGCGCGCTGCTGTTGCGGCTGCGGCTTTGGCTGCTGCCTTTGCTGCTGCTCCTGCCGCGCGGCTTTCTGCTTCTGCTGCTGTTGCCTCTGCTGCTGTTGCTGCTTTTGTTTCTGTTGCTGCTGTTTTTGCTGCAGGATGATCTGCTCCTGCGAGGGGGCGCCTTGGGCGAATGCCGGCGCAACCTGCGGTGCGATCAGCGACAGGCTCGCCACGATGGCGGTTGTCGTGTTCAGAATGCGACGCATGTCGGGTTCCTTTTCCGATGGACGCCTGAAGGGGGTCGCAGCATAAACCAGCAGGCGGGTTCGCCAGTTCCGGAACGAACCCGTGATCGGGCTGGCGCGGGCCATATCCCGCCGATCAGCCGAAGACACAGCCGAGCCGCGGCGGGCAGGAGGATGAGATGGCATTGAAACCCAAGGACGCACCCGATCTGGGCCGCTTCGACTGGGAGGATCCCTTCCGGCTGGAGCTGCAACTGACCGAGGAGGAGCGGATGTTGCGTGACGCGGCCCGCGCCTATGCGCAGGACCGGCTGCAACCCCGCGCCGTCGCCGCCTATCGCGACGAAGTGACGGACCCCGAGATTTTCCGCGAGATGGGCGAGATGGGCCTGCTGGGCGTCACCATCCCCGAGGAGTTCGGCGGACTGGGCGGGTCCTATGTCGCCTATGGCCTTGTCGCGCGCGAGGTCGAGCGCGTGGACAGCGGCTATCGCAGCATGATGTCGGTGCAATCCTCGCTGGTGATGTATCCGATCCATGCCTATGGCTCGGACGCGCAGCGCCGGAAATATCTGCCGAAGCTGGCCTCGGGCGAATGGATCGGCTGCTTCGGCCTGACCGAGCCTGATGCGGGCTCCGACCCCGGCGGGATGAAGACCGTCGCGAGGAAGACCTCCGACGGCTATGTGCTTTCGGGGTCGAAGATGTGGATCTCGAACGCGCCGATCGCCGATGTCTTCGTGGTCTGGGCCAAGTCCGAGGCGCATGGCGGCAAGATCCGGGGCTTCGTGCTGGAGAAGGGGGCGAAGGGCCTCTCGGCACCGAAGATCGGCGGCAAGCTCAGCCTGCGCGCCTCGATCACCGGAGAGATCGTCATGGACGGCGTCGAGGTCGGCGAGGATGCGCTGCTGCCCGGCGTCGAGGGTTTGAAGGGACCTTTCGGCTGCCTCAACCGCGCGCGCTACGGCATCAGTTGGGGCGCGCTTGGCGCTGCGGAGTTTTGCATGCATGCCGCGCGGCAATATGGCCTCGACCGCCAGCAATTCGGCCGGCCTTTGGCCAATACGCAGCTTTTCCAGCTGAAGCTGGCCAATATGATGACCGAGATTTCGCTGGGGTTGCAGGCCAGCCTGCGGGTCGGGCGGTTGATGGATGATGCGCAGGCAGCGCCCGAGATGATCTCGATCGTCAAGCGCAACAATTGCGGCAAGGCCCTGGAGATTGCGCGCATGGCCCGCGACATGCATGGCGGCAACGGCATCCAGGAGGATTATCAGGTGATGCGCCATGCCGCGAACCTCGAAACGGTGAACACCTATGAGGGGACGCATGATGTCCATGCCCTGATCCTCGGGCGCGCGATCACCGGGTTGCAGGCGTTCTTCTGACGCGGGCGGCCTTCAGTCGAGGCGGATGATCCTGCCGCCCGTCAACCGCTGGATGCGGCCCGAAAGCTCCAGCTTCAGGACGGCGGGGGCGATCGTGGCGGCGGGAATGCCGAGGTCGCGGATCAGCAGGTTCTCCTCGGTCGGGGCGGGGCCGAGAATCGCAAGGATGCGGGCCTCAAGGCTGGCCGTCCCCCGGTTCGCGATTGTCGCAAGCGGTGCCGCGACAGGGGCGGGCGTGGCGTCCTGCCCCTGACTTTCGATACGGCGGCGGGTTCGCCGTGTCTCGCCCCCCTCTGCCATCAGCGCCGCAAGCACATCCTGTGAATTTCGGACCAGCAGCGCCCCGTCGCGCAGAAGTTCGTTGCAGCCCGAGGCGCGCGCATCCATCGGATGACCGGGAACCGCCATGACCTCGCGCCCCTGATCCAGCGCCGCCTTGGCGGTGATCAGGCTGCCGGAACGGTGCGCGGCCTCGACCACCACCACCGCGCGCGAGAGGCCGGAGATGATCCGGTTGCGGGCCGGGAAATTGCGCGCGACCGGCTCGCTGCCCGGCGGCTGCTCGGTAAGAAGAAGGCCGGTTTCGCAGATCGCCTCGGCCAGCGCGGCATTCTCGGACGGATAGATGCGGTCGATCCCTGCGGCCATGACCGCGACCGTTCCCACCTCCAGCGCCGCCTGATGCGCAACGGTATCGATGCCGCGGGCCAGACCGCCGATCACGGCGGCCCCTGCTTCGGCCAGTCCCAGCGCAAGGCCACGCGCCATGCGCAGCCCCAGAGAGGAGGCATTGCGCGCCCCGATCACCGCGATCGGAAGGCGGTCGAGGATATCCGCGCGGCCCTTGACCCAGAGGACGGGCGGGGCATCCGCTATGTCGCGCAGCCGGGCCGGATAGGCGGGATCGTCCCATGTCAGCAGCCGGGCACCCACCCGCAGACCCGCCGCCATCTCTGCCTCGGCCTGCGAGGCGGGGCAGGGGGCATAGCCGCCGATCCCCGCCGCGCGCGCAATTTCGGGCAGGGCGGCTAGCGCGGCTTCCGCGTCGCCATGTTCCGCAAGCAGGCGGTGAAAGGTCGTGGCCCCGACCCTGCGCGAGCGGATGAGGCGCAGCACGGCAAGCCCGCCATCGGCCGGAGCATGGACCTTTGGGTCGGGGCGATCGTGTTGGGGTTCAAGGGGGATCGCGTCTGCCATCATTCCATGCCTGTGCCTCATCCGCCCGGATGTGATGGCATGGCATTGGTTAAGGACAGGTTAGCGCGCTCAGGCGGCCGAGCCGCCGACGGTCAGCCCGCCGATCATCAGGCTGGGCAGCCCGACGCCCACTGGCACCCATTGCCCCTGCTTGCCGCAATTGCCGATGCCCGGATCCAGCGCGAGGTCATTGCCGATGGCGCGGATCTTCTGCAGCGCGGTCGCCCCGTCGCCGATCAGCGTTGCGCCCCGGATCGGGTCGCCCAGCTTACCGTTCTTCACCCGATAGGCCTCGGTGCAGGAGAAGACGAACTTGCCGTTGGTGATATCGACCTGCCCGCCGCCGAAGCCCACCGCATAGATCCCGTCGTCGAGGCCCGCGAGGATCGTGGCCGGGTCCTCGGACCCCGCCAGCATGAAGGTATTGGTCATCCGCGGCATCGGGGCATGGGCATAGCTCTGGCGGCGGCCATTGCCGGTCGGCTCGACCCCCATCAGCCGGGCGTTCTGGCGGTCCTGCATGTAGCCGACGAGGATGCCGTCCTCGATCAGCACGTTGCGGCCGGGCGCATTGCCTTCGTCATCGACCGAGATCGAACCGCGCCGGTCGGGAATGGTGCCATCGTCGATCACCGTCACGCCGGGGGCGGCGACGCGCTGGCCCAGCAAGCCGGCGAAAGCGGAATGGCCCTTGCGGTTGAAATCGGCCTCCAGCCCGTGGCCCACCGCCTCATGCAGCAGGATGCCGGGCCAGCCGGGGCCAAGCACCACGTCCATCACCCCGGCGGGCGCCGGGACCGAGCGCAGGTTGACCAGCGCGATGCGCAGCGCCTCGCGGACCTGTGCCTGCCAATGCTCGGGCGCGATCAGCCCGTCCAGCGCCACGCGTCCGCCGCCGCCCGCGCTGCCCGATTCGCGGCGGGTATTCGATTCGACGATGACCGAGACGTTGACCCGCGCCATCGGGCGGATGTCGGTGGCAAGCCCGCCCTCGGGGCGCAGGATCGCGACCTCCTGCACCGAGGTCGAGATACTGGCCGAGACCTGCACGACGCGCGGGTCGAGGTCGCGGGCAAAGGCGTCGATCTCGCGCAGCAGCGCGACGCGCCGGGCGAAGCTGATCCCCTCGGCGGGGTCGATCGCGGCGTAAAGGGGCGTGATGCTGCCCGAGGGGGGCAGCGCCAATGAGCCGCCACCATCGCCGACCGCCAACCGCACCGTCTCGGCCGCCTTCCGCAATGCAGTCTCGCCGATCTCGGTGGAATGGGCATAGCCCGTCACCTCGTCCCGCACGGCCCGCAGGCCGAAACCCTGCTCGGCGTCATAGCTGGCGGTGCGCAGCCGCCCGTCGTCGAAGACCAGCGTTTCGGCGCGCGAACGCTCCAGAAACAGCTCTCCGTCATCTGCACCATTCAGCGCATCCTTCAGGATCTGCAACGCGCGGTTGCGGTCGAGATGGGATTCGAAGGGCGAAAACGGCGAGTCGGTCATGCGAAAGTCCTTGTGCCAGAACGCCTCGACTATGGGTTTTTTGGTCGTAAGTCGATAGGTATGACTTGCCCGGGCTGGGAAGATATGCTTGTCAAACACTACCGATGTCGGCCGGGCTGGAGGAACCTAGGCTCGCCGGCGGGACGTAGGCAACGGGATGGGATAATGGCATTTGCGACGATGCGCCGCGCTGCTGCGGCGGGAACTGGCCTTGGACTGGCGGCACTGACGGGTATCCCGGCGGTGGCGCAGGAGGTGCTGGGTGATCTGCCGATCATCGGCAAACCCCATAATGGCGGCATGGGATTCCAGCCGGCATCAAGCCCGCTTGCCCATGATCAGCAATGGCTGGACCATTTCGTCCTCTATATCATCACCGCCGTGACGATCTTCGTCTGCCTGCTGCTGCTGATCTGCATCCTGCGCTACAATCACCGGGCGAACCCGGTTCCGGCGCGTTTCACCCATAACACCCCGCTCGAGATCACCTGGACGCTGGTTCCCGTCCTGATCCTGGTCGCGATCGGCGCCTTCTCGTTGCCGATCCTGTTCCGCAGCCAGGAAATGCCCGAGAATCCCGACCTCGTCATCAAGGCGATCGGCCATCAGTGGTACTGGTCCTATGAGTATCCGAATGACGGCATCGCCTTCGACGCCCTGCTGCTCGAGAAGGACGCGTTGGCCGATGCGGGTTATTCCGAGGACGAATACCTGCTGGCCGCCGACAATCCGGTCGTCGTGCCCATCGGCAAGAAGGTTCTGGTGCAAGTGACCGCGACCGACGTGATCCACGCATGGACCATCCCCGCTTTCGCGGTGAAACAGGACGCCGTGCCGGGACGTATCGCCCAATTGTGGTTTGAGGCTGACACCGAAGGCGTGTATTTCGGTCAGTGCTCCGAACTCTGCGGGATCAACCACGCCTATATGCCGATCGTGGTGAAAGCCGTGAGCCAGGAGAAGTATGATGCATGGCTTGCCGGCGCGAAGGAGGAGTTCGCCGCCGACGCTTCGGAATATCTGCCTGCCCAGCCAGTCAAGCTGGCCCAGGCGGAATAAGGACAGGACGTGACCGATATCAACGCATACCAAGGGCCGGCCGAAGCCGGATTCGGAGACTATGTCGCCCTGCTGAAACCGCGGGTGATGTCGCTTGTGGTCTTTACCGCCTTTGTCGGGCTGTGGGTCGCACCGGAGCCGATGAACCCCTTCGTGGCCTTCTGCGCGATCCTTTTCATCGCGCTGGGGGGCGGCGCGTCGGGCGCGCTGAACATGTGGTATGACGCGGATATCGACGCGGTGATGAAGCGCACGGCCGGGCGGCCGGTGCCCTCGGGCCGGGTGCCCGCCGGCGACGCGCTGGGGCTGGGCATCGCGCTCTCGATCCTTTCGGTGATGATGCTGGGGCTGGCGGCGAACTGGTTCGCGGCGGGCTTCCTTGCCTTCACCATCTTCTTCTATGCCGTGATCTACACGATGTGGCTGAAGCGCTCGACGCCGCAGAACATCGTCATCGGCGGCGCGGCCGGGGCCTTCCCGCCCATGATCGGCTGGGCCTGCGCCACCGGCGGGATCAGCCTCGAATCGCTCCTGATGTTTGCCCTGATCTTCTTCTGGACGCCGCCGCATTTCTGGGCGCTGGCACTCTTTATGAAGGAAGATTACCACAAGGCCGGCGTGCCCATGCTGACCGTGACCCACGGGCGCGCGGCGACGCGCCGCCATATCTTCGGCTATACGCTGGTGCTGGCGCCCTTCGCGATCTGGTTGGGCTTCACCTCGGTCGGCGGCTGGCTTTACCTTTCGGTTTCCGCGGTGCTGAACCTCCTGTTCATCGCCGGTGGCTGGCGGATCCTGCGCCGCAGCGAGGAGCAGGCGAATGCCGACGGCTATAAGGTCGAGAAAAGCTATTTCCGCCTCTCGCTCTATTACCTCTTCCTGCATTTCCTAGCGCTTCTGGCGCAGCATTGGGTCGGGGCATGGTGATGCTGCCGCGGGTTGAGCATGAGTTGCACAGACGCCGGCGCAGCCGGAACCTCGGGCTGCTGGGCGTGCTTCTTGCCTTTGTGGCGCTGGTCTTCGGGCTTTCGATCGCCAAGATCACCAGCGGCGACATGATGGAAGGCTATGACCACCAGCCCCGCGCCTCGGTGCTGCCGCGCGATCCCTCGCCGCCCGCGCCGAATGCCGGTCCGGTCGCCGCGCCGGGAACACCGGGTGCGGCTGCACTGGAGCAGGGGCCGGAGGCCGGGCAATGAGCGCGCAGCGTTCGAATGGCCGCACGGTCGCGATGCTTCTTGGCGTCGTCGGGGTGATGGGCGCTTTGGCATGGGCAGCGGTGCCGTTCTATGACTGGTTCTGCCGCGTCACCGGCTATGGCGGCACCACCAACGTCGCCGCGTCGGCCTCCGACGTGGTGCTGGAGGAGAAGGTGCGCGTCCGCTTCGATGCCAATGTCGATCCCAACATGGGCTGGACCTTCCGCCCCATGCAGCGCGACATGGAATTGCGCATCGGCGAAAACGCCATCGCCTTCTACGAGGCGGTGAACACTACCGACGAGCCGATCACCGGAACTGCCAGCTATAACGTCGCCCCCGAGATCGCCGGCTATTACTTCAACAAGATCCAGTGCTTCTGCTTCACCGAGCAGACCCTCCAACCCGGAGAGCGGGTCGAGATGCCGGTCAGCTTCTTCGTCGATGCCGGCATCGTCGATGACCGCGACGCCGGAAGGGTGCGTGACATCACCCTGTCCTATACTTTCCACCGGACCGAACCCGCGGCACCGAAACAGGCGGCGCTGCAGTCGGGGACTGACCCAACGATCAACTAAAGCAACAAGTCGCAGCAACAGCGGAACGCAGCCATGGCCCATGTAAAGAACCACGACTACCAGATCCTTCCGCCGTCCATCTGGCCGTTTCTGGGGGCGATCGGCGCCTTCGTGATGCTGACCGGGGCCGTCGCCTGGATGAAGGGCATCACCTTCTTCGGCGCGCCCATCGAAGGGCCGTGGATGTTCCTGATCGGCTTTGTCGCGGTGCTTTACGTGATGTTCGGCTGGTGGTCCGATGTGATCACAGAGGGCGAGACGGGCGAGCATACTCCGGTCGTCCGCATCGGCCTGCAATATGGCTTCATCCTGTTCATCATGTCCGAGGTGATGTTCTTCGTTGCCTGGTTCTGGGCCTTCATCAAGAACGCCATGTATCCGATGGGACCGGACAGCCCGATGAAGGACGGGGTCTGGCCGCCCGAGGGGATCGTGACCTTCGATCCCTGGCACCTCCCGCTGATCAACACGCTGATCCTGCTGCTTTCGGGCGTCGCCGTGACCTGGGCGCACCACGCCTTCGTGCATGACGGGGACCGCAAGACCACCATCCGCGGGCTGATTGTCGCCGTCATCCTCGGCCTCTGCTTCACCGCGCTGCAGGCCTATGAATACAGCCATGCGGCATTCGGTCTGGCCGATACGGTCTATGCCGGCACCTTCTTCATGGCGACGGGCTTCCACGGGCTGCATGTCATCATCGGCACGATCTTCCTCTTCGTCTGCCTGCTTCGCCTGATGCGCGGCCAGATGACCCAGAGGCAGCATGTCGGCTTCGAGGCCGCGGCCTGGTACTGGCACTTCGTCGACGTGGTCTGGCTGTTCCTTTTCGTGGTGGTCTATATCTGGGGCCGCTAAGCTCTGACGCAGGTTCAGGCGGCGCGGGGGCAGTCCCTCGCGCCGTTTTCTTTGGAAGGGGCAGATGCGCCGCTATCTATTTCCCGTGATTATCGGCGTCCTTGGCTGCGCCATCCTGCTTTCGCTGGGGTTCTGGCAATTGCGCCGGATGGAGTGGAAGGAGACGATGCTGGCCGAGATCGAAAGCCGGATTGCAGGCGCGCCCGCAGCCCTTCCCGCCGGATACGAGGCGCAGATGAAATACCTGCCGGTGATCGTCTCGGGCCAGACCACGGGAGAGGAGATCGACGTCCTCTCCGGCACCAAGGAAAGCGGCGGCGGCTATCAGGTCATCTCGGGCTTCGTTACCGATGACGGGCGGCGCATTCTGCTGGATCGCGGCTTCGTCGATCAGGACCACAAGCGCGACCCGCGCCCGCCCGTCCGGCTGGAGCTTGCCGGAAACCTGCACTGGCCCGAGGAGAAGGGCAGCGCCACGCCGGCGCCCAATCTGGCCGAGAACATCTGGTTCGCCCGCGACGTCCCGGCCATGGCCGCGCAACTGGGAACAGAACCGCTTCTGGTCGTCGCGGCCGAGGTTCGGGGCGACGCACAGGGCGTCGCGGCGATGCCGGTCGCAATTCAGGGAATCCCCAACAATCACCTCAGCTATGCCGTCCAATGGTTCATGATCGCGGCGGTTTGGGCAGGGATGACAGTCGCGCTGATCTGGCGTATCAGGCAACGACAATTCTAGAGGACGATGATGCGCTACGTTTCGACCCGCGGCCGGGCAGAGGTTCTGGATTTCGCGCAGGCCATGATGACCGGGCTTGCCCGCGACGGCGGCCTTTACCTGCCCGAGGAGATCCCGACCTTCACCCCGGAGGAGATCGCCGCGCTTGCGGGCCTGCCCTACGAGGAAGTCGCGCTGCGTGTGATCACACCTTTCGTGGGCGAAAGCTTTACCCAGGACGAGCTGAAGGGCGCGATCTCGCGCGCCTATGCGGGCTTTGACCACATCGCCCGCGCGCCGATGGTCCAGCTTGCCTCGGGTCATTTCCTGCTGGAGCTGTTCCACGGGCCGACGCTGGCCTTCAAGGACTTCGCCATGCAGCTGATCGGCCAGCTGTTCCAGCTGGCGCTGGCGAAATCGGGCGACCGGGTGACGATCCTCGGCGCGACCTCGGGCGATACCGGCTCGGCCGCGATCGAGGCGTTCCGCGGCCTCTCGAATGTCGATGTCTTCATCATGTATCCGCATGGCCGCGTCAGCGAGGTGCAGCGCCGCCAGATGTCGACGCCTGCCGACGCCAATGTCCATGCGCTGGCCATCGACGGCACCTTCGATGATTGTCAGGCGCGGCTGAAGGATCTGTTCAACGACCACGACTTCCGTGACGGGGTCGGGCTTGCAGGCGTGAACTCGATCAACTGGGCGCGGGTTCTGGCGCAGATCGTCTATTACTTCACCGCCGCCTCCAGCCTCGGCGCGCCGCTGCGCGAGGTGGATTTCACCGTGCCCACCGGGAATTTCGGCGATGTCTTTGCGGGTTCGATCGCCCGCGCCATGGGCCTGCCCATTGGCCGCCTCGTCGTCGCGACGAACCAGAACGACATCCTGCACCGCGCGCTTGCGACCGGCGAATACCGGACCGGCACGGTCGAGCCCTCGATCAGCCCGTCGATGGACATTCAGGTCAGCTCGAATTTCGAGCGGGCGCTGTGGCTGGCCTATGGCCGCGACGGTGCCGCCGTCAGCCAGCTGATGGACGAGTTGAAATCCGGCGGCTTCTCGATCAGCCAGGGCGCGCTTGAGCACCTGCGCGAGATCTATGTCTCGGGCCGCGCCTCGGAGACCGAGACCACGGCGATGATCGCCACCATCCACGGCGAGACCGGCGAGGTCATCTGCCCCCATACCGCCGTCGCGGTGAAGGTCGCGCGCGAGCATCTGCGCCCCGGTGTGCCGATGATCAGCCTTTCCACCGCGCATCCGGCGAAATTCCCCGACGCGGTCGAGGCGGCGATCGGCATTCGCCCGGCTTTGCCGCCGCATATGGCCGACCTGTTCGAGCGTGACGAACGGATCACGCAGGTTGAAAATGACGCGGGCAGCATTAAGTCGCTGATCCTTGAACGGAGAACAGTGTGAGCCAGACCCGCATCAGCACCCTGCCCAATGGGTTGCGCGTGATCACGCGCGACATGCCCGGCCTGCATTCGGCCTCGATCGGCGTCTGGGTCGGCGCCGGCTGCCGCGATGAACGTGTCGAGCAGAACGGCATCGCCCATTTCCTTGAGCATATGGCCTTCAAGGGCACCGCGACGCGCAGCGCGCTGGACATCGTCGAGCAGATCGAGAACGTGGGAGGCTATATCAACGCCTATACCTCGCGCGACGTGACCTCCTATTACGCGCGGGTGCTGGCGGGCGATGTCTCGATGGCGCTGGACGTGATTTCCGACATCGTTCTGAACCCGGTATTCGACCAGCGCGAGATCGAGATCGAGCGCGGAGTGATCCTGCAGGAAATCGGGCAGTCGCTGGACACGCCCGATGATGTCATCTTCGACTGGCTGCAAGAGGCGGCCTATCCCGACCAGCCGATGGGGCGCACCATCCTGGGGCCGACCGAACGCGTCAGCGCCTTCGACAAGGGCGACCTCTCGGGCTTCATCACCGAGCATTACGGCCCCGAGCGCATGATCGTCGCTGCCGCCGGCGCGGTCGATCACGACCGGATCACCCGGCAGGTCGAGCAGATATTCTCGCATCTGGCCGCCCGTCCGCAGACCTTGCGCGAGCCTGCCCGCTGGCAGGGGGCCGAGACGCGGCGCGTCAAGAAGCTGGAGCAGGCGCATTTCGCGCTGGCCTTCGAGGGGCCGGGCTATATGTCGCCCGATTTCTACGCGGCGCAGATCTGGACCTCGGCGCTGGGGGGCGGCATGTCCTCGCGCCTGTTCCAGAAGGTGCGCGAGGAACGCGGCCTCTGCTATTCGATCTTTGCCCAATCCGGGTTCCACGACGATACCGGCATGGTCACGATCTATGCCGGCACCTCGGGCGACCAGATCGCCGACCTTGCCAACCTGACCGTGGACGAGATGAAGCGCGCGGCCGAGGACATGACCGAGGCCGAGATCGCCCGCGCCCGCGCCCAGTTGAAGGCCGGGCTGCTGATGGGGCTGGAAAGCCCGACCGGGCAGGCCGAGCGGATGGCACGGTCGCTGGCGATCTGGGGCAGGGTCTCGGAGCCGGCCGAGGTGGCCGCGCGGATCGACGCCGTCACGGTCGCCGATGTCCGCACCCATGCCGAGCGGCTGATCGGAAATGCGCGACCGGCCCTTGCACTCTACGGCCCGGTGCGCTCTGCTCCGACCAGAGAGAAACTGACCCAAAGGCTTGCCGCCTGATGTTCAACCGCCGCCGTCCGCCTCGACTGGAAACCGAGCGGATGGTGCTGCGTTTGCCCGTGCATGGCGATTTCGAGGCCTGGGCCGCTTTGCGGGACGAAAGCCGCGATTTCCTGACCCCGTGGGAGCCGGTCTGGTCCCCGGATCATCTCTCCAAGCGCAGCTTCACCAACCGGGTCTACTGGGCGCAGCGTGCGAATCGCAACGGCACGGCCCTGCCGCTTTTCCTGATCCGGCAGGACGCTGTCCTGCTGGGGGCGATCACGCTGGACAATATCCGGCGCGGCCCGGCGCAATCGGCGACCATCGGCTATTGGATCGGGCAGCTTCACGCCCGGCAGGGCTATATGCGCGAGGCGATCGGCGCGCTGGTGCGCCACACCTTCGCCACCATGGATATCAGCCGGATCGAGGCCGCCTGCCTGCCCGAGAACGCGGCCTCGCGCGGGGTGCTGGAAAAGGCCGGGTTCAAGTATGAGGGCGTCGCGCAAAGCTATCTCCAGATCAACGGCCGCTGGCGCAATCACGTCCTCTACGCCAATCTGAGGAATGACCGCCGGGGCAAGACGGAGGTTCGCTGACCGTGCCCGCCGACCTCAACCCCGCCGATGAGAGCCTGGCCGCCCGCTTGCCTGCTGGCGTGCTGCGTCCGGTCACACCCGCCTATCTGGAGGAGCCGCGCGGCCGCTATGCCGGGCAGGCGGGGCTGGTTGCAGCACCCCGTTCGACCGAGGAGGTGGCGGCGGTTGTCCGGGCCTGCGCGGCGGCGCGGGTCGGCATCGTCACGCGGGGCGGCGGCACCGGCCTTGTCGGTGGTCAGGTCATGCCCGAGGGGCCGGCGCCGCTGATCCTGTCGCTGGAGCGGATGCAGACCCTGCGAGGCATCTGGCCCGAGGAGAACGTGCTGATCGCCGAGGCCGGGATGACCCTTCAGGCCGTGCGGGACGCGGCCGAGGCGGAGGGACGGCTTTTCCCGCTGTCGCTGGCCAGTCAGGGCACCGCCGCGATCGGCGGCTGTCTTGCGACCAATGCGGGCGGCGTCACGGCGCTGCGCTATGGCACGGCACGGGCGCTTTGCCTTGGGATCGAGGCGGTCTTGCCGGATGGCAGCGTGGTCCATGACCTGAAACGGCTGAGGAAGGACAATACCGGTTACGACCTGCGCGACCTCCTGATCGGGGCCGAGGGTTCGGTGGGTGTGATCACGGCCGCCAGCCTGAAGCTGGTCCTGCCGCCCCCGAATGTCGGCGTCGCGATGCTGGAAGTGCCAAGCCCGGAAGCCGCCCTGACGCTTCTCGCGCTGGCCGAGGGGCGGATGGCGGGCGGCGTCACCGCATTCGAGCTGATCGGGGGGACCGGGCTTGCCTTTCTTGCCGAGAAGCTGCCCGAGATCCGCCAGCCCTTGCCGAAGGCGGCATGGTCGGTACTGGTCGAGGTCGGGTTGCCTCAGGGCCTGCCCGCCGCCGAGGCACTCGAAAACCTGCTCGTCGCCGCAATGGAGGAGGGGCTGGTCACCGATGGCGTCATCGCGCAATCGGGCCAGCAGGCCGCCGATTTCTGGCATCTGCGCGAGCATATTCCCGAGGCGAACAAGCGCGTCGGCGCCATTGCGAGCCATGACATCAGCCTGCCTCTGTCCGAGATCGCGGGCTTCATCCGCGATGCGGGCCGCGAACTGGCGGCGCGGGCCGAGTTGCGGGTGAACTGCTTTGGCCATCTGGGCGACGGGAACCTGCATTACAACCTGTTCCCGGCGCCGGGGCGGCATCGCTCGGAATATGATGACCGCCGCAAGGAGTTGTCGCATCTGGTTCACGAGATCGCCGTCGCCCGTGGCGGGTCGTTCTCGGCCGAGCATGGCATCGGGCGGCTGAAGGTCGGCGACCTCGAACGCTGGGGCGATCCGGCGCGCCTTGCCGCGATGCGGGCGATCAAGGCGGCCCTCGATCCGCTGGGGATCATGAATCCGGGGGCGGTGCTTTCCCGAGCAGCGGGCTGAGATTCTTGCGCAGGTGATCGAGATAGGCGGTCAGCCGGGGCGGAATGAAGGATTGCGGCAGATACAGCGCCTGAATGTCGAGCTGATGGCCGGGGAAGTCCGGCAGCAGGCGTTCCAGCCGCCCCTCGGCAATGTCACGCTCGACGACGAAGCGGGGGATGATGGCGATCCCGGCGTTCTCCAGCACCAGATTGCGGACGGCGCGCGGGCTGTTCAGCGTGATCGCGCCGGGCAGGGGCACGCTGGTCACCTTGCCGTCGATGACGAAGGAGGCCCGGCCCGGCGAGGCGGAGTTGCTGTCGCGGATGTTCACATGCTCGCGCAGCTCATCAGGATGGGCGGGGCGCGGGTGACGGGCAAGATAGGCGGGACTGGCCACGACGAGGGATTCCGTCCGTCCAAGACGCCGCCCGATCAGGCTTGAATCGCCCAGGACCCCGATCCGCAGCGCAAGATCGAAGCCCTCGGCCGCCATGTCGACATAGCGGTCGGTCAGGTGCAGGTCGATCGACATGGCTGGATGCAGGGTCAGGAAATCCCGCGTCAGCACCTCGGCGAACATCTCGCCGAAGGTCACGGGGGCGGTGACGCGCAGCCTGCCGCTGAGCGCGCCTTCATCGGCGCGGGCCTGCGCGTCGAGCTCCTCGACCGCGGCAAGGACGCGGCGCGCGGCGACAAGGAAGCGCTCGCCCGCAGGCGTCAGCGACAGTGAGCGCGTCGTTCGGTTGAGCAGCGTGATGCCCTGCTGCGCCTCGAGCGCCGCGACATATTTGCTGACCAGCTTGTTCGAGATGCCGATGCGCTTGCCCGCCCGCGTGAAGGAGGCCGCGTCCACCACCGCGACAAAGGCGCGAATTCCGTCAAGGCGATCCATTTATTCCCCAATCCGGCGACAATATTTCCCTGATAATGTCCATTTCCGCGAAAGGAGGAAAGCCTCATATCCCGCTCATCGACAGCTTTCCAAAGGGAAACACCCAGATGACCGACCTCAGCTTCTCCGGCACGGCCAGCGCCGAAAGCCGCGCCGACTATGCCGCCCTCATCCTTCGCGCTTCGACCGGCCTCTTTTTCCTGATCCACGGCCTGATCAAGCTTTTCATCTTCACTCCCGCCGGAACCGCCGGTTATTTCGAGTCGATCGGCCTGCTCGGCGCGCTCGGCTATCTGACCATCCTGATCGAGGTCCTGGGCGGCGTCGCGCTGATCGTCGGCTACCAGACCCGCTGGGTCGCGCTGGTGATGGTGCCGGTGCTGCTGGGCGCGGCCGTGTTCGGACATGGCGGCAACGGCTTCACCTTCAGCAATGCGGGCGGCGGCTGGGAATATCCGGTGCTCTGGGCCGTGGTCATGGCGGCGCTGGCGCTGCTGGGCGACGGGGCCTATGCGCTGGGTCGCCGGCGCTGAACCCCCTCCGCGAATGCGCGAAAGCCGGCCTTCGGGCCGGCTTTTCCGTTATTGCATGGCTGGGTTGATTTGTCAGAAGGCCTGCCCCCAACTAAGCAGATCCGAAGCAATGAGTTCGGGGGAGACCGCATGTCCGAGGAAATCCAAAACCGCATCCGTCACAAGGGCTTGCGCGATCGCGTGGTCAGCGCGGAAGCGGCCGCGAGCCTGATCCGCGACGGCATGGTGCTGGGGATGAGCGGTTTTACCCGCGCGGGCGAGGCGAAGGCCGTGCCGATGGCGCTGGCCGAGCGCGCGAAGCGGGAGCCTTTGAAGGTCACGCTGATGACCGGGGCGTCGCTGGGCAATGACCTCGACAAGACGCTGGCCGAGGCGCATGTGACCGCGCGGCGCATTCCCTTCATGTCCGATCCCTCGCTGCGCCACGCCATCAATGCGGGCGAGGTGATGTATATCGACCAGCACCTGTCGGAGACGGTCGAGCAGTTGCGCACCGGCCAGTTGCCGGGCGTCGACATCGCCATCATCGAGGCGGCGGCCATCACCGAGAATGGCGGCATCGTGCCCACCACCTCGGTCGGCAATTCGGCCAGCTTCGCGATCCTCGCCAAGCAGGTGATCGTCGAGATCAACCTGAACCACTCGCTTGAGCTTGAGGGCCTGCACGACGTCTATATCCCGACCTACTGGCCGGTGCGCACGCCGATCCCGGTCGTGACGCCGGAAAGCCGCGCGGGCTTTCCCTATATCCCGATCCCGCCCGAGAAGATCGCGGCGATCGTGATCTCGACCAAGCTCGATTCCGCCTCGACCGTGACCGAGCCCGATGCCGAGACCCGCGCCATCGCCGGGCACCTGACCGAGTTTCTGAAGAACGAGGTCGCGCGCGGCAGGCTGCCATCGTCGCTGCACCCGCTTCAGGCCGGGATCGGCAGCATCGCGAACGCGGTCATGCACGGTTTCATCGACAGCCCCTTCCACGATCTGACGATGTATTCCGAGGTGCTGCAGGATTCGACCTTCGACCTGATGGATGCGGGGAAGATGATCTTCGCCTCCGGCTCGTCCATCACCCTTTCGGCCCCGAAATACCGGCAGGTGATGGACCGGTTCCAGGACTACAAGCGCAAGCTGGTGCTGCGGCCGCAGGAGATCTCGAACCATCCCGAGGTCGTGCGGCGGCTGGGCCTGATCGCGATCAACACCGCGCTGGAATTCGACATCTACGGCAATGTGAACTCGACCCATGTGATGGGCACCAACATGATGAACGGGATCGGCGGCTCGGGCGATTTCGCGCGGAACGCCTATTTCTCGGTCTTCGTCAGCAAGTCCACCGCCAAGGCCGGGCGGATCTCCTCGGTCGTGCCGATGGTGAGCCATGTCGACCATACCGAGCATGACGTGGATATCCTCGTGACCGAACAGGGGTTGGCGGACCTGCGCGGCCTTGCCCCGCGCGAGCGGGCGCGGCTCATCATCGCGAATTGTGTGGCGCCCGACTGGCGCGACATGGTCGCCGATTACCACGACCGCGCATTGCTGCGGGGCGGGCATACCCCGCATCTGTTGGAGGAGGCGCTGAGCTGGCACGACCGGCTGCGCCGAACCGGGTCCATGCGCCCCGAGTGAGATGCTGAAATCGGAAACGCCCCGCGGGATGCGGGGCGTTGGTTTTTTGGGTATTTGGGAAACGGTGAAGATTGCCGGGGGCAGGGATCACCAGGCGGGGATGACCGCGCCGGTATACTTGTCCTCGATGTATTTCTTCACTTCGGGCGAGTGGTAGGATTCGACCAGGGTCTTGGCCCAGGGCGCGTCCTTGTCGGCGGTGCGCACCACGATGATGTTGGCATAGGGGCTTTCCGCCGCCTCGATCGCGATTGCGTCCTTTTCCGGGTTGAGGCCGGCTTCCAGCGCGTAATTGGTGTTGATGACCGCCACGTCGGCATCGGCCAGCGCGCGCGGAAGTTGGGCTGCGTCGAGTTCGAGGAATTTCAGGTTCTTTGGGTTCTCGGAGACGTCGAGGGGCGTCGGCGTCAGGCCGGTGCCCTCGGCGAGCTTGATCAGGCCCTTTTCCTGCAGGAGCAGCAGCGCGCGACCGCCATTGGTCGGGTCGTTCGGCAGCGCGACCTTGCCGCCTTCGGGCAGGTCGTCGAGCGATTTCAGCTTTTGCGAATAGACGCCCATCGGGGTGGTGATGGTCTTGCCGATGGCGATGAGGTCGAAGCCGCGATCCTTGATCTGGTTGTCCAGATAGGGCTGGTGCTGGAAGCTGTTCGCCTGCAGGTCGCCATCGTTCAGCGCCTGGTTCGGCACGACATAATCGGTGAACTCGATGATGTCGATGTTCAGGCCCTTGCCCTTCGCGACTTCGGCGACCTGCTCCATGATCTCGGCATGTTCGCCGACCGAGACGCCGACCTTGATGTCTTCGGCAGCGGCCATGCCTGCGACCAGCGCAAGGGTCGAGGCCAGGGCGGCAATGCGGAGTTTGCGCATGGTTTGTCCTTTCGGGTTGGAGATTACCGGCCCCGGTTGCGGGGGGCGCGTTTGTCGAAGCGCGAGGCGATCCATTCGCCGCAGCTTTGCACGAGTTGCACGAGGACGATCAGGATGACGACCACGGCCAGCATCACCTCGGGCATGAAGCGCTGGTAGCCGTAGCGGATGCCGAGATCGCCGAGGCCTCCGCCGCCGACGGCGCCGACCATGGCGGAATAGCCGATCAGGCTGACCACGGCGAGCGTGAGGCCGAGGATGATGCCCGGCATCGCCTCGGGGACCAGGATCTTGCGGACGATCTGGGCGGGCGTCGCGCCCATGGCGCGCGCGGCCTCGATCAGGCCGGCATCGACCTCGCGGATCGCGGTCTCGATCAGGCGGGCGATGAAGGGGGCGGCGGCGATGGTCAGCGGCACGATCGCCGCCGTCGTCCCGATCGAGGTGCCGGCGATCAGCCGCGTGAAGGGAATGATCGCGACGACGAGGATGATGAAGGGCGTCGAACGGGCGGCGTTCACGATCAGGCCGAGGACGGTGTTCAAGACCGGGGCCGACAGAAGCTCGCCCCGGCGCGAGGTGGCGAGGAAGACGCCGAGCGGCGCGCCGATCAGCGTGCCGAGCAGGGTCGACATCAGCACCATGTAGAGGGTCTGCTGCGTCGATTGCCAGAGAATGGGGATGAGGTTAGCCGACATAGCCAAGCACCTCCGTCAGAAGTCCATGGTCCTCGAGGAAGCGGCGCGATTCCTCGAGCCGGTCGCAGGGCAGGCCGACGATCAGGCTACCGAAGGGGCGGTCGCCGATTTCCTCGATCGCGCCGGCGAGGATATTGACGCTGACGCCGCGTTCGGCGGTCAGGCGCGCCAGCATCGGGTCGGTCGCGTGATTGCCGATGAAGGTGATCTGGACCACCGCCTCGGCCCCATCGCCCTGCGGCTGGTCGCGGAGTTGGCCCGTGACGAATTGCGGCACGGCAACGCCGGTCACGCCCTGAAGGAACGAGCGGGTGGTGGGATGGCCGGGGCGCGAGAAGACGGAATAGGTTTCTCCCGCCTCGACGATGCGCCCGGCCTCGATCACCGCGACATGGCTGCAGATGTCGCGCACCACGCCCATCTCATGGGTGATCAGCAGGATGGTCAGGCCCAGCTCGCGGTTGATGCTTTTCAGGAGCGCGAGCACCTGCCGGGTCGTGTCGGGGTCGAGGGCCGAGGTCGCCTCATCCGACAGCAGGACGCGGGGGCCGGTGGCGAGGGCGCGGGCGATGCCCACGCGCTGCTTCTGCCCGCCCGAAAGCTCGGCCGGATAGCGCCCGGCCTGCGCGGTCAGGCCGACGCGTTCGATCAGCTCGGCGACGCGCGGGGCGACGGCCTTCCGATCCTCTCCGGCGATTTCCAGCGGCAGGGCGATGTTCTCGGCCACCGTGCGCGAGGAGAGCAGGTTGAAATGCTGGAAGATCATCCCGACCTCGCGCCGGATCGCGCGAAGCTGGGCGTCGGAGGCCATGCCCACATCATGGCCATTGACGATGACCTTGCCCGAGGAGGGGCGCTCAAGCCCGTTTACCATGCGCAGGAGCGTCGATTTGCCCGCGCCGGAACGGCCGATGATTCCGGTGATCGCGCCCTGCGGCACGTCGAGCGCGATATCCTGCAAGGCCACGACGTCACCCGCCCCGCCCTTTTGCGGATAGCGGCGCGTCACGCCCTGAAATGAGATTGCTGGCTCTGCCATGGGTCCGTCCTGAATGTCAGGCGAGACCTATGCTCGGGAATGTGGTCTTTGCAAGAGGCGCTTGGGCCATAAAGCGCAAATGCCGTTCCAATTCATGCCTGATGAAAGGAACGACATTCCATATGTCCAATTCAGGCGTCGGAAAGTGCCGAAATGATCGGTCCGAAGTCTGCGGCCTTGAGGCTGGCGCCGCCCACCAGCGCGCCGTTGACATGCGGGATGGCAAAGATTTCGGCGGCATTGCCGGGTTTGACCGAGCCGCCATAGAGCAGGCCGAAATCCCCTCCGTCGTCGAAACGGGCGGCAAGGCGGTCGCGCATGACGCCGTGGACCTCGGCGATCTGGTCGTTGGTGGGCGTGCGGCCGGTGCCGATGGCCCAGACCGGTTCATAGGCGATGACGGTATTCGCGGCGGTGGCGCAATCGGGAACCGATCCGGCAAGCTGGGCCGAGATCACGTCGAGGGTTTCGCCCGCGTCGCGCTGCGCCTCGGTCTCGCCCACGCAGATCACGGCGACAAGACCCGCCTGATGCGCCGCGACCGACTTGGCCGCGACCTGCGCGTCGGTTTCGCCGTGGTCGGTACGACGCTCGGAATGGCCGAGGATGACGTGGCTTGCGCCGGCATCCTTCAACTGGGCCGCGGCGATGTCGCCGGTATGCGCGCCGGCCTCCTTCGCGTGGCAATCCTGACCGCCGACGGCGAGCTTCCCGGCCGCGCGTGCGGCCATCGCGTGGACCAGCGTTGCAGGCGGGCAGATCAGCACATCGCAGCCGGGCGCGGGGTTCCCTGCCTGAAGCTGGTCTATTTCGGCCAGCGAGGCCAGGGTTCCGTTCATCTTCCAATTGCCGGCGGCGAGCTTGCGCGGGGCCATCTGCCTCTCCTGTTTCATGCGACAGGGCAAGGGATTAGGCTGTGCATCCCCCGCGATCAAGACGGGCTGGGCGATGTGTGCGCTAACGGGAGGAAAAAGGCCTAGACCCGCGCAGCCGAGCCCTCGAGCGGGCCGAAACTGACGGATTCGCCGCAGCCGCAGCTGTCGGTGACATTCGGGTTGCGGAACTTGAAGCCGGATTCGAGCATGCTGGTCTCATAGTCGATCTCGGTCCCGAACAGGAACATCTGCGCGGTGGGGGCGATCAGCACGCGCGCCTCGCCCTGTTCGACCACCTCGTCGCCGGGGGAAGGGGCCTCGGCCAGTTCCATAGTGTATTCCATCCCCGCGCAGCCGCCCTTCTTCAGGCCGATGCGCAGCCCGCTGGCGGATTTCGCGGTCATGAGGCGGGCGATCTGGTGTTCGGCCGCTTCGGTGATGGTGACGGGGGACTTGCCGGGGATCGAGAACATCGCACCTTCCTTGTTCCTTCACCTTCACATAAGAGCATGTGGCGCGCGGCTCAAGGGGTGCTTGACACTGCGCGCATCGCAGCTATAAGCGCCGCTTCATTGGTGTTGGTGGACCCCGCAAGGGGAACCCTGTCAGGCCTTGCGCCAGAGGACAACGCCCTTCGACAACATATAGAAGGAGATCAGCGATGACCAAACGTACCGCTGCCAAGTACAAGATCGACCGCCGCATGGGCGAAAACATCTGGGGCCGCGCCAAGTCGCCGCTCAACCGCCGTGAATATGGCCCCGGCCAGCACGGTCAGCGCCGCAAGGGCAAGCTGTCGGACTTCGGTACGCAGCTGCGCGCCAAGCAGAAGCTGAAAGGCTATTACGGCGACCTGACCGAGAAGCAGTTCCGCCGCATCTATTCGGAAGCCGAGCGCGTCAAGGGCGACACCGGCGAGAACCTGATCGGCCTGCTCGAGCGTCGCCTCGACGCCATCGTCTACCGCGCCAAGTTCGTTCCGACGATCTTCGCCGCCCGCCAGTTCGTGAACCACGGCCATGTGCAAGTGAACGGCCAGCGCGTCAATATCGCCTCCTACCGCGTCAAGGAAGGCGACGTCGTCTCGATCCGCGAGCGTTCGCGCCAGCTGGCCATCGTGCTGGAAGCCGTCGCCCTGACCGAGCGCGACGTTCCGGACTATCTGGAAGTCGACCACAACAAGATGACCGCGAGCTTCGTTCGCACCCCGGCCCTGGGCGACGTGCCCTATCCGGTCGTGATGGAACCGAACCTGGTCGTCGAATTCTACGCGAAGAACTGATCCTTTCGGTTCGCCGGATTTCAGGGCCGTCCCTTTGGGGGCGGCCTTTCCGTTTGTGGCGCGGCCGCATGGGTATTTGAGAAACGGTGAAGTCCGAAGCGGCGGCATCACATTGCGCGGAAGACGCCACTCCTACGGTTGCATCCCTTGCCGGCATTGCGGATTTTCTCCCAGGATTCGGCGAGCGGAGATGATGATGCGGTCAGTTGCGGTTCTGCTTTCGGTGATATTGGCCCTGCCGGCGATGGCGCAGGAAAATCCTGCACCGGACGAGCGGCTCTGGACTTGTGAAACCTCGATCATGGGCGAGAAGACCGAGGTGAATTATGTCCGCGACGCACAGTTCCGCGAGAGTGTCGGTTCGCTGGAGAAGAACCTCTCCGGTTGGGGGCGCATCACCTGTCCCGGCTACGTGACCCTGCGCGAGATCCTCAGGCGCAACGAGATGGAGGATGACGGCAGCTATTGCCTGCTCTGGGACAAGGCGGGCGACACCTATGTCGGAGCGCAGATGGGCGCGCGGCGGGGCAATGCCGTCTGCCGCAAGACCTTCTGCGAGAAGGTGAACGGCGCGCGATCGGCGACCCTGCGCAATGCGAACGAACTGGCGGTGACGGGATTCGATGCGATAGCCCAGCGGCCAGGGGCGGCGATACTGGCGGCGACGTCCGGCACCGTGGTTGGCACGATGCAGGCGGCAGGGGCGGCGGCGATGGGGGTTGCAGCCTCTCCGGTCGCGGTCGGCTCGCTGGTGGTCGGGACGGCCGCCGCGGGCGGCACCATGTGGTATTGCGCCGACGAATGAGGCGGAGGATCGGTCGCGATCCCTCCGCATTTCACCGTTTTCCAAATACCCCCGGCAACCGCGCCACAATCGAAAAGGCCGCCCCGGAGAAGGGACGGCCCTGACAGTATCGACCGGCCTCGCGGCGCGCTCAGCCCTTGGCGAGATTGCGCAGGACGTAATGCAGCACGCCGCCGTTTTCGAGATATTCGACCTCGACCTCGGTATCGACGCGGGCCTTGAGCTGGATCGTCCTTTCCGAGCCGTCCGCATATCGGATCGTCGCCGGAACCAGTGACAGCGGCTTGAACTCGCCCTCGAGCCCGTCGATCGAGACGGTTTCGTCGCCCTTCAGGCCCAGCGTCTTGCGGTTGTCGCTGCCGGTGAACTCGAACGGGATGACCCCCATTCCGACGAGGTTCGAGCGGTGGATGCGCTCGAAGCTTTCGGCGATCACCGCCTTGACGCCCAGAAGGTTCGTGCCCTTGGCCGCCCAGTCGCGTGAGGAGCCCGCGCCGTATTCCACGCCGCCGAAGATCACCAGCGGGATGCCTGCCGCCTGATATTCCATCGAGGCGTCGAAGATCGTCGTCTGCTCGCCCTTCGGGCCTTTGGTATAACCGCCCTCGACGCCGTCCAGCATCTCGTTCTTGATGCGGATATTGGCGAAGGTGCCGCGCATCATGACCTCGTGATTGCCGCGGCGCGAGCCGTAGCTGTTGAAATCCTTCGGCGCGACCTGACGCTCGGTCAGGTATTTCCCGGCCGGGGTGGTCGGCTTGAACGAGCCCGCGGGCGAGATATGGTCGGTGGTGATCATGTCGCCGAGGATCGCGAGGATGCGGGCGCCGTTGATATTGGTGATCTTGCCCGGCTCCTTGGACATGCCGCGGAAATAGGGCGGGTTCTGGATATAGGTCGAGGTCGGCGGCCAGTCATAGGTCTCGCTGTCCGTGACCTCGACGGCCTGCCATTTCTCGTCGCCCTTGAAGACATCGGCATATTTGGTCTGGAAAGCCTCGCGGGTGACGGTCGCATGCACCAGATCGGCGATTTCCTGATTGGTCGGCCAGATGTCCTTGAGGTAGACGTTCTTGCCCTCGGGCGTCTTGCCGATCGGGTCGCGGGTCAGGTTGACGTTCACATCACCGGCGATGGCATAGGCCACGACCAGCGGCGGCGAGGCGAGGTAGTTCGCCCGCACGTCGGGCGAGATACGCCCCTCGAAGTTGCGGTTCCCCGACAGGACCGCCGTGGCGACCAGATCGTTTTCCGCAATCGCCTTGGAAATCGCGGGATCGCCCAGCGGGCCGGAGTTGCCGATGCAGGTCGTGCAACCATAGCCCACGAGGTTGAAGCCGAGCGCGTCCAGATCTTCCTGCAGCCCCGCGGCCTGAAGATATTCGCCCACGACCTGCGAGCCGGGCGCCAGCGAGGTCTTGACCCAGGGCTTGCTGGTCAGACCCAGTGCCCGCGCCTTGCGCGCCACCAGCCCCGCGCCGATCATCACATAGGGGTTCGAGGTGTTGGTGCAGGAGGTGATGGCGGCGATCACCACCGAGCCGTCGCGGATCGTGTAATCCTTGCCCTCGACCATGGCGGTCCGGCGCGCATCCGTGGCGGGCGAGACGACGGCGCCGCCCTCGGCCCCCATCTCCAGCGCGTCGGCCGAAACGTCGATGCCGCGGTAATCCGCGACCACCTTGTAGAAGCTGCGCGCGGAATCGGTCAGCGGCACATAATCCTGCGGCCGTTTCGGGCCGGAGATGGCGGGAACGATCTCGGCCATGTCGAGATGCAGGGTCGAGGTATAGACCGGCTCGTAATCCGCGCCGCGCCACATGCCGTTCGCCTTGGCATAGGCCTCGACCAGCGCGATGCGCGCCTCGTCACGGCCGGTATTGCGCATGTAGCGCAGCGTCTCGCCGTCGATCGGGAAGAAGCCGCAGGTCGCGCCATATTCGGGGGCCATGTTGCCGATGGTGGCGCGGTCGGCCAGCGGCAGATGGTCGAGGCCGTCGCCGTAGAACTCGACGAACTTGCCGACCACGCCATGCTTGCGCAGCATCGCGACGACCTTCAGCACCAGGTCGGTGGCCGTGGTGCCCTCGACCATCTTGCCGGTCAGCTTGAAGCCGACGACTTCGGGGATCAGCATGGAGATGGGCTGGCCCAGCATCGCGGCCTCGGCCTCGATCCCGCCGACGCCCCAGCCGAGGACGGCCATGCCGTTGACCATGGTGGTGTGGCTATCGGTGCCGACCAGCGTGTCGGGATAGGCGACGGTTTCGCCCTTCTGGTCGGTGTCGGTCCAGACGGTCTGGGCGAGGTATTCAAGGTTCACCTGGTGGCAGATACCCGTTCCGGGCGGCACCACGCGGAAGTTGTTGAACGCGTTCTGGCCCCATTTCAGGAACTGGTAGCGTTCGATATTGCGTTCATATTCCAGATCCACGTTCATCTGGAAGGCGCGCGGATTGCCGAATTCGTCGATCATGACCGAGTGGTCGATGACCAGATCGACAGGGTTCAGCGGGTTGATCTTCTGCGCGTCGCCGCCCAGCGACTTGATCCCGTCGCGCATGGCGGCAAGGTCGACCACCGCCGGAACGCCGGTGAAATCCTGCATCAGCACGCGGGCCGGGCGATAGGCGATCTCGCGTGGGTTCTTGCCGCCCAGATTGGCCCATTCGCCGAAGGCCTTGATGTCCTCGGTGCTGACGGTGCGGCCGCCATCCTCGAAGCGCAGCAGGTTCTCGAGCACGACCTTGAGCGAGGCAGGAAGCTTCGAGAAGTCACCCAGACCGGCCTGGGTGGCGGCGTCGATCGAATAATAGGCGACGGACGATCCACCGGCCTCAAGCTGGCGGCGCGTCCTCGCGGTGTCGATTCCTGTTGCGATGGGCATGACTCGGCTTCCTCTTCCTCAATAGCAAGGTGGCTGAATGGCGGTCTCATGCAGGGATGTGCCCATTTTTCCGAAGCTGTTCAAGAGGGACAGCCACAATTGTATGCAACTGTATACCGATTGAGCGGGGGCCGGCGCTGTGGGTTTGGAGCAACGTTCACGCGGTTCGCGCGCCCGCCTAACAAAGCATTGATTTGTGGCCCATGCCTCAGTGGCGATACAGATGCAGACGATGATGGCAGGAATATTTCACCAAATGGCCCCAAGCTTTGCAATAGTTTGCGCGCAACCGGGACGGGCATGGCCTTGCGCGAAGGCATTCGCTGTGGTCGCGATGATGGCGATGGGCGTCGCCATGCCGGTGCAGGATGTGCGTGCGCAGGATGCCGGGCAGGGCATGGGGGCCGGCAGCCTTTCCGCCGGGAGCGACGCGCGGCAAGGCCCCGACTCGTCCGCTACGGCCCAGGCCGACCGCTCGACACCATCGCGTCAGGGTTCGTTCGAGGACACGCAGAGCAACGGAGATCACATCGGCCTGATCGAGGCGCCGGAGGGTGAGGCGGGGTTCGATGCCGATCGGCTGGCGGATAGCGTGACGGATCTCTTTGCCGATTCTCCGCTGGTCTCGAGCTTTGCCGAGCGGCGGACGGCCCAGATGCGCAGCCGCCAGTTCGGGCCGATCGGCCATCCGCCGGTGGTGGTGGAGCTTTTCACCTCGCAGGGCTGCTCATCCTGCCCGCCCGCCGATGACATGCTGGCGGATCTGGCGGATCGTGACGACATCCTCGCCTTGTCCTGGCATGTCGATTACTGGGACTATCTGGGCTGGTCGGACGAGTTCGCGCGCCCCGAGTTCACCCGCCGCCAGCAGGCCTATGCCCATGCCTGGGGCGAGCGTGCGATCTATACGCCGCAGATGGTCGTCGGCGGGACCGATACCCTGATCGCCGTCCGCCCGGCCGAGCTGATGACGCTTCTGGATACGCAGATGGCGCGCCCGGTTCCTGTCGTCGTCACCTCGCGGCCCGACAAGGACGGCTTCAAGATCGAGTTGCTGCCGCGCGTGCAGATCACCGGTCCGGTCGCCATCACGCTGGTGCGCTATGCCCCCGAGCGGCAGGTGAAGATCAATGCGGGCGAGAATCGCGGGCTGATCGTGTCCTATCGCAATGTCGTGCTGGCGGCCGAGAGGATCGCCGACTGGGACGGCCGCGCGCCCCTGCGCCTGACGGTCAAGTCCGGGGTGCCGGGGGGTGAGGACTTTCCGCAGGACACCCGCCATGCCATTCTGGCGCAGCGGTTGAGCGACGGGCGCGAGCCCCGGCCCTCCGGCCCGATCCTTGCGGCGATCCGCCTCGACTAGGGGATCATCCGCCGGTCCGCTTGCCCTGCGGGCCGCTTCCCGTCAAATGACTGCTGCCGGCGCCGCGCCGGCCCCTGCGAACAGACCCCGAGGCCGAGATGACCGAACCCCGCAAGATCAATCCGCTGCTGAAGGCCGGCCTCGAGCTTGGGCCGTTGCTGCTTTTCTTCGTCCTCTTCATGCGGATGCGGGACAAGACGGTGATGCTGGGCGGGACCGAATATTCCGGCTTCATCTTCGCGACGCTGGTGTTCATTCCGGTGCTGGTCCTCAGCACGCTGGCGCTGTGGCGGCTTACCGGAAAACTCTCGCCCATGCAGATCGCGACGCTGGTGCTGGTCGTGGTCTTCGGCGGGCTTTCGGTCTGGCTCAACGATCCGAAATTCTTCAAGATGAAGCCCACGATCATCTACCTGATCTTTGCCGGCCTGCTTGGCGCCAGCATGATCCTGCGCCGCAACTGGCTGCAACTGGTCATGTCCGAGGCCCTGCCGATGCAGCCCGAGGGCTGGCGTATCCTGACCCGGCGCATGGCGGTGCTGTTTCTTGCGCTGGCCGTCGCGAATGAAATCGTCTGGCGCAGCATGTCCGAGACGGCATGGGTGAACTTCAAGACCTTCGGCCTGCCGGTGATCATGGTGCTGTTCTTCGTCCTCAATGCGAAGCTTTTCGAGCGTCACGCCATGCCGCGTGACGCCGAGTAAGGCTCTCCCCTTGCGCCGATGGCCGGGCGGGAGTAACCGGACCCCCTACGCACAGGAGTCTGCCCATGTCCGATAAGCCTTTGCATCCGCGCACCCGCGCCGTCCATCACGGCATCCGCCGCAGCCAGTATGGCGAGATGGCCGAGGCGCTGTTCATGACGCAGGGCTTTTCCTATGACAGCGCCGAGCAGGCCGAGGCGCGCTTCATCAAGTCCGGCCCGGACGAGTTCATCTATGCCCGCTATGGCAACCCGACCTCGCGCATGTTCGAGGACCGGATCGCCAATCTGGAAGGGGCAGAGGACGCCTTCGCCACCGCAAGCGGCATGGCGGCGGTCAATGGCGCGCTGATGTGCTTTGCGAAGCCCGGCGATCATATCGTCTCGGCCAAGGCGCTGTTCGGCTCCTGCCTCTATGTCCTCGACGTGCTGGCCCGCTTCGGGGTCGAGATCAGCTATGTCGACGGTACCGATATCGAGCAGTGGCGCGCCGCGATCCGGCCGGACACCAAGGCCGTGTTCTTCGAGACCGTCTCGAACCCGACGCTGGAAGTGATCGACATTACCGCCGTGGCCGAGCTGGCCCATGCGGTCGGTGCGCTGGTCATCGCCGACAACGTCTTCGCCACGCCCGTCTATTCGCGCGCGATCGAGCAGGGGGCGGATGTCGTCGTCTACTCCACGACCAAGCATATCGACGGCGCGGGCCGCTGCCTTGGCGGCGTGATCTGCGGCACGCGGCATTTCGTGCGCGAGGTGGCCGAGCCCTACCTGAAACATACCGGCGCGGCGATCAGTCCGTTCAACGCCTGGATCATGTTGAACGGCCTGACCACGATGGACCTGCGGGTGCGCGCGATGACCGACACGGCGCTGGCCTTCGCCACCGCCATGGAGGACGAGGCCAAGGCAACCCGCGTGATCTATCCCGGCCTCGCCAGCCACGCCCAGCATGATCTGGCCATGCGCCAGATGGGGGCGGGCGGAACCATGGTCGCCATCGACCTCGGCAGCAAGGAAGCCGCCTTCGAGGCGATGAACCGGATGCGTATCTTCCAGATCTCGAACAACCTTGGCGATGCGAAGTCGATCGTGACCCATCCGGCGACGACGACCCATTCGCGCCTGTCCGAGGAGGTGCGCGAGGGCCTTGGCATCACGCCCGGCCTGCTGCGCCTCTCGATCGGGCTTGAGGATGCGGACGACCTGATCGAGGATTTCCACCAGGCGATCGGATGAGCCGGGCTGCGCCGTTTCCGCATCAAGGCAACGGCGCCCCTTCATTTTTTGGTCCACAGGCCCCAGATTGTTTCCGATTTGTCGAGGGAGACGACTCATGACCGAGGCACGGCCCATCGCCACGGAACGCGCCTATCCGGCGCTGTCGCGGGAATATCCTGCGGATTTCCGCGTTGATGACAGCTACAAGGACAGCTTGCCGGACCTGCAGAACGGTCCGGCCAGCCTGATCGTTGGCGCGCGCGCGCCGATCCAGCATGTCGGCATCTCGAACTTCCGCCTGCCGATCCGCTACCGCACCCGCGAGGGCGGAGAGGTGACGCTGGAAACCTCGGTCACCGGCACCGTCAGCCTTGAGGCCGACCGCAAGGGCATCAACATGAGCCGCATCATGCGCTCGTTCTATGCCCATGCGGATCAGGAATTCTCGATGGGTGTGCTTGAGGCGGCGCTAGACGACTACAAATCCGACCTCGATAGCCTCGACGCGCGCATCCAGATGCGGTTCAGCTTTCCGATCCGCATGGCTTCGCTGCGCTCCGGTCTCAGCGGCTGGCAATATTACGACATCGCGCTGGAACTGGTCGAACGGAACGGCGCTCGGCTGAAGATCATGCATTTCGACTATGTCTACAGCTCGACCTGCCCCTGCTCGCTGGAGCTTTCGGAACATGCCCGCCAGATGCGCGGCCAGCTTGCGACCCCGCATTCGCAGCGATCCATCGCGCGGATCTCGGCGGTGATCGAGGGCGAGGGTCGCATGTGGTTCGAGGATATGGTCGACCTCTGCCGCCATGCCGTCCCGACCGAGACGCAGGTGATGGTCAAGCGCGAGGACGAGCAGGCCTTTGCCGAACTCAATGCCGCCAACCCGATCTTTGTCGAGGACGCGGTCCGCGCCTTTGCCGGCGGCCTGATGGCCGATCCGCGCATCGGCGATTTCCGCGTCGTGGCCAGCCATCAGGAATCGCTGCATTCCCATGATGCGGTCAGCGTGCTGAGCCGCGGCGAGACCTTCGCCCATACCAGCCTTGATCCCGCGATCTTCGCCGGTTTGCGGGCGTGATGTGAACAAGGCGTGAACATGGGCTTTCCCCATGCGCCGGCAGGGGCTATGTTTGCGAAATGAACGAATTTGACGAAACCGATGCCTTCGAGGCGGCGTCCTCGGCCCCCGTCCCGCTTTCGCAGCGGGCGATGGGGGCGCGGCCCGCGCCTTACCTTGACGGGTTGAACCCCGCGCAGCGCGCGGCGGTCGAGGTGCTGGACGGCCCGGTGTTGCTGCTGGCCGGGGCAGGGACGGGCAAGACCCGCGCCCTGACGACCCGGATTGCGCATCTGCTGACGCTGGGCAAGGCGCGGCCGGGCCAGATCCTCGCTGTCACCTTCACCAACAAGGCCGCGCGCGAGATGAAGGAGCGGATCGGCCGCCTGCTGGGCGAGATGGTCGAGGGGATGCCCTGGCTGGGGACTTTCCACTCGGTCAGCGTCAAGATCCTGCGCCGCCATGCCGAGCTGGTGGGCGACGCGACCCTGCATCTGAAGACCAGCTTCACCATTCTGGACACCGACGACCAGATCCGGCTGATGCGGCAGTTGATCCAGGCCGAGAATATCGACGAGAAACGCTGGCCCGCCCGCCAGCTTGCCGGGCTGATCGACGGCTGGAAGAACCGCTGCCTGACCCCGGTGAACCTGCCAAGGGGCGAGGAGCGGGCCTTCGACGGCAAGGGCGGCAGGCTTTACGCCGCTTATCAGCGCCGCCTGCTGGAATTGAACGCGGTCGATTTCGGCGACCTCCTGATGCATTGCGTCACGATCTTTCAGGCGCATCCCGATGTGCTGAAGCAATGGCAGGACCGCTTCCGCTATATCCTCGTCGACGAGTATCAGGACACCAACGTCGCGCAATATATGTGGCTGCGGCTGCTGGCCCGCGCGCATCAGAACATCTGCTGCGTCGGCGATGACGACCAGTCGATCTATGGCTGGCGCGGCGCCGAGGTCGGCAACATCCTGCGGTTCGAATCCGACTTCCCCGGCGCCAAGGTCATCCGGCTTGAGCAGAACTACCGCTCGACCCCGCAGATCCTTGCCGCCGCATCCGGGCTGATCGCCGGAAACAAGGGCCGGCTCGGCAAGACGCTCTGGACCGAGGCCGAGGCGGGCGAGCAGGTGCGCCTGATCGGCCATTGGGACAGCGAGGCCGAGGCGCGCTGGATCGGCGAGGAGATCGAGGCCTTCCACGGCGGCCACCGCCACTCGATCGGTAGGCGCAGCCTCAACGACATCGCGATCCTCGTCCGCGCCAGCCACCAGATGCGCGCGTTCGAGGACCGGTTCATGACCATCGGCCTGCCTTACCGGGTGATCGGCGGCCCGCGTTTCTATGAACGGCAGGAGATCCGGGACGCGATGGCCTATTTCCGCCTCGCCATCTCGCCCAGCGACGACCTCGCCTTCGAGCGGGTGGTGAACCTGCCCAAGCGCGGCCTTGGCGACAAGGCGGTGCAGAAGATCCAGCGCGAGGCGAGGGAGCGCGGACTGTCGCTGCTGGAAGGCGCGGCCTCGGCCGTGGCGACGGGGGTGATTTCCGGCAAGGGCGCGGGCGCGCTGCGGGTCTTTGTCGAGGGCATGGGGCGCTGGCATGCTGACGCCATCGACAGCCGTGTGAACCACGTCGAACTGGCCGAGCGGATCCTGGACGAATCCGGCTATACCGCGATGTGGCAGAATGAGAAGTCGCCCGATGCGCCCGGTCGCCTCGACAACTTGAAAGAGTTGATAAAGGCGCTGGAAGGATTTGAAAACCTTCAGGGTTTTCTGGAACACGTGTCTCTGGTCATGGATGCCGACAAGGGCGAGCAGGAAGATCAGGTCAGCATCATGACGCTCCACGCCGCCAAGGGGCTGGAATACCCGATCGTCTTTTTGCCGGGCTGGGAGGACGGGCTGTTCCCCAGCCAGCGCAGCATGGACGAGAGCGGGATCAAGGGCCTCGAGGAGGAGCGGCGGCTGGCCTATGTCGGCATCACCCGCGGCAAGGAGCTGGTCTCGATCAGCTTTGCTGGCAACCGCCGCATGTATGGGCAATGGCAGTCGAGCCTGCCCTCGCGCTTCATCGACGAACTGCCTGAGGAGCATGTCGAGGTGCTGACGCCGCCCGGCCTTTATGGCGGCGGCTATGGCGCGGCGGCCCCCCAGCCCTTCGCGCAATCCTCGATGCATGATCGTGCCTCGCGGGCGGATGTCTATAATTCGCCGGGCTGGAAGCGGATGCAGGACCGCGCGGCGCAGCGGCCCCCGCCCGTCCACAAGGTGCCGATCACCATCGACGCCGAGCCTGCGGCGCGCTTTGCCGTCGGCGACCGGGTCTTTCACCAGAAGTTCGGCAATGGCACGGTCATGGGCATGGCCGAGGACACGCTGACCGTCGAATTCCCGACCGGTTTCAAGAGCATCAAGGCGGGCTATGTCCAGCCCGCCTCGGAAGCCGGCGACAGCATCGACGACGTTCCGTTCTGAGAACCGGATCGGCGGCTTGCGCGTTGGGGCCTGACATCGAGGAGGTGCCCACATGCTCAATATTGATGTAGATCCAGCCCGCAACGTCATCCTCGCCCGACCCGAGGGCAGTCTGGCCGCCAGCGACTTCGAGACGCTCGGCCGCACCATCGACGGCTATGCCGGCCAGCATGGCCGCCAGCCGGGACTGGTGGTCTTTCTGAAGGGGCTGCCCCATTGGCAGGGCTGGACGGCGCTCAGGGCGCATCTCGACCTCGTCCGGCGGCAATCGGTGGTGCTGCCCCGCGTCGCGGTGGTCACGGATGTCATGGGCCTGTCCTATGTGCCCGGCATCGCCAATGTCTTCGTCCGGGCACGCCTGCGCCAGTTCGACGCCAAGGAGCAGGAGGAGGCGATCCGCTGGGCCGGTTCGACCGAGGCCGCGCCCGAGGGCTATCAGATCCTCGACGGCTTCCCCGAGAACGTCATCGCCATTCGCGCGACGGGCGAGGTCACTTCGGCCGACTATGACGACAAGCTGATCCCGCTGGTGACCGAAGAGGCGAAAAGCCACGGCAAGGTCCGGCTGCTGATGGTGCTTGGCCCGGATTTCGAGGGCTATAGCGCCGGGGCGATCTGGGACGATGCCCGCCTTGGCCTGACGCATTGGCGCAGCTTCGAGCGGGTGGCGCTAGTCAGCGACATCGGCTGGATCACGCGGGCGGTGAAGCTTTTCTCGCCCCTGATGCCCAGCGAGGTCGCCATCTTTCCGCTGGCCGCGATGGAGGCGGCAAAGGCCTGGATCTCGGCCGCGGGCGAGGCCGCCGCTGACGGCCATGCTTGACCCTGCCGGGGCGGCGGACTATCTGGCCCTTGCGCGGATGGCCGGATGACCGCGGCGAGCAATCGTCGAGGAAAGTCCGGACTCCATGAAGGCACGGTGCCGGGTAACGCCCGGCGGGGGCAACCCCAGGGAAAGCGCCACAGAGAACAGACCGCCCATGCTTGCATGGGCAAGGGTGAAACGGTGGGGTAAGAGCCCACCGCGGGACTGGCAACAGGACCGGCAAGGCAAGCCCCACCGGGAGCAATGCCGAATAGGGACCGCGCGCCGCAAGGCAGGGCTGCTTTCGCCCCAGCAGGTCCGGGTTGGCAGCTAGATCCCGTCAGCAATGGCGGGGCCAGAGGAATGGTCATCGAAGGGGGCAACCCCGGAACAAAATCCGGCTTACAGGCCATCCGCGCATTTTTCTTTATCTGAGGCGATCCTGTCCGCGCCGGGCTTTCACTGCCGTGTCGGAGGCGAGGCCTGGGCCTGAGGTGGCGGCGGCGACCCGCTGGATCCCCGAAACCTTCCGTCCGAAGCGGCATCACCCGGAGCGGGGGAATCGCCATCGCCCAAGGAATGGAGCGGGTAGCGCAATTTCTGCGGTAAGGACGCGCCGAAGCGCAGGTCCGGCGGGCGCGACCGCGGCCGGCCTGGTATGACGGGACGAAACTGCCTCTGCCCGCGGGGACGATTCGCAGTTTTCTGGGGGAAACGCGGTATTTCGCCCGGATTCGCGGTTGACTTCGGACGCCCTGCGGGTAAAAGGCGGGCTCCAAGAGATTCCACGGGGTTTGCTAAACGCGTTTTGCCCCGCAGCAGGAGCGAAGCAAATGGCGAAGCCGACGACGATCAAGATCCGCCTGAACTCCTCGGCCGGGACCGGGCACTTCTATGTGACCAAGAAGAACGCCCGCACCATGACCGAGAAGATGACGGTCAACAAATATGACCCGGTTGTGCGCAAGCACGTCGAGTACAAGGAAGGCAAGATCAAGTAAGATCTGCCGACAAGTGATCATGCGAAAACCGCGTCTCGGAAGAGGCGCGGTTTTTTCATTGCGGGACGGGGCAGGGCCGCTATGCGGGCGGAACGAAAAAGGGCGCCCGCCGGGCGCCCTTTGGGTCTTAGAACGGGATCTCGTCGTCGAAATCGGGACGCTGCCCGCCGCCGCCCGAGGACGAGCCGCCCCGGCTGCCGCCGCCACCCGAGGAGTAGCCGCCGCCCGAGGAGCCGCCCTCATAGCCGCCGCCACCGCCATAGCTGTCGTCGCGACCACCGCCGCCCGAGCCGCCGCGTCCGTCGAGCATGGTCAGTTCACTGCGGAAGGGGCGCAGCGCCACTTCGGTCGAATAGCGGTCCTGACCGCTCTGGTCCTGCCATTTGCGGGTCTCGAGCTGGCCCTCGACATAGACCTTGGAGCCCTTCTTCAGGTATTGCTCGGCCACGCGCACCAGCGGTTCGGAATAGATCGCGACCGTATGCCATTCGGTCCGCTCGCGGCGCTCGCCGGTATTGCGGTCCTTCCAGTTCTCCGAGGTCGCGATGCGCAGGTTGGCCACCTTGCCGCCGCTGGGGAAGGTGCGGATCTCGGGGTCTTGACCCAGATTGCCAATCAGGATCACCTTGTTCACGCTGCCTGCCATGCCAACGTCCTTTGTCTTCCAGAAAGTTTCATTGTCGGCTGATGTAACGCGTTGCGACCGGTCGCGGCAAGAGCTTTGGCCGGAGGGGTCGCCGGGTAAGCTGTGGGTGGGCCGCGCGGCAAGCTGTGGCGAAAAATCGCCGACGACGCTTTGGAGCGGGGAGCGGATGTAAAGGACTTGCGGCGCAGGCGCGACAGTGCGCTATAGTGCTGCACAAAAAACATGTCGGCATGAGGGACGAGAGATGCTTTCGACTGAACGCGCTCGGCTGCGCTACCTGACACATGCGGCCCTGGTGATGGTTCTGGGCTGCGGTCTCGCGACGCCGGCTGCAGCCGACGGGCTGCGGATGCAGAAAAGCGGCAAGTCCCGCATCGCCCAGTTCGAACGTCAGACCCGGCTGATGGACAGCCGGCTTGCAGGCCAATACCAGCAATCGGCGCGGCTGCGCCCCAGCGGCGTCTCGACCAAGAGCGTCGTCGATCTGGACCTGCCCGGGACCATCCCGACCTACAAGGGCAACCGGCGCAGCGAGTATCTGCCCCATGCCCGCGCCATGGCGCGCAAGCATGGCGTGCCCGAGGATCTGTTCCTGCGGCTGGTTCAGCAGGAATCGGGCTGGAACCCCTCGGCGCGCTCGCACAAGGGCGCGCAGGGGTTGGCGCAGCTGATGCCCGGCACGGCGGCGAAGCTGGGGGTCAATCCCGGCGATCCCTTGCAGAACCTCGAAGGCGGGGCGCGCTATCTGCGCATGATGTACAATACCTTCGGAAGCTGGCGGCTGGCGCTGGCGGCCTATAACGCGGGTCCGGCGGCGGTGGCGAAATATGGCGGCGTGCCGCCCTATCGCGAGACCACGAATTACGTCCGCATCATCCACGGCAGCTGAGGCCCGTTGCCCGATGCGAAAAAGGCCGCGGCAATGCTGCGGCCTTTTCGCTTTCGGGGGCGGCGGCCCTCAGAAGGTCGAGGGGATGACGCGGGTGTATTTCGTCCCGGCGATCGAGGCGCCCGCCATCAGGCCGGATTGGCCGAAGATCATCGCGACCACCGGCTGCTGGGCGGTGATCGTGTCGGTGCCAAGCGCAAGCCCGCGCGAGGGCAGGGCGTAATAAGCGTCGGCCTCGGCCACCCAGCCGGGGGCGGCGCGGAAGGCGGCCAGCGCTTCATCGGTCTGGAAGATCAGCACATGGGCATATTGCTGGGCGCCGATCTGAAAGCCGACGCTGGCCTGCGTGGCCGAATAATAGTCGACCGTCACATTGTTGATGCGCAATGCACCCTGCCCATAGGCGCCGCCAAAGCCGAAGCCCGCCTCGGTCATCAGGGGCATGTAGAGCACGCCCTTGGCATTCTCGACCATGCCGGCGACGCCGGGATAGTTCTGCAACAGGTAGTTCCGCGTCGCGTCGACGCGCGCATCCAACCGGCCGGACGCGTTCTGTCCCACCGCATTGGTGCAGGCGGCAAGCCCCGCAGCCGCCCCGGCCAGAAGCAGGTTGCGCCTGCTCAACCCATTGGCGAATTTCATATTTCACTCATCCCTATTTCTCGGCGGTTGCACCGCTCGTTGAGCGGGGATGATAAGGGCAATCGCCCCGTCACGCCAGCGCCTCGGCCACCTGCGGGGCGTAATAGGTCAGGATGCCGTCGCAACCTGCCCGGCGGAAGGCAAGCAGGCTCTCCATCACAACATCGCGGGAAAGCCAGCCATTGCGGATCGCCCCCTCGATCATCGCGTATTCGCCGCTGACCTGATAGGCATAGGTCGGAACGGCGAACTGGTCGCGGACCATGCGACAGATGTCGAGATAGGGCATGCCGGGCTTGACCATGACCATGTCCGCCCCCTCGGCGAGGTCGCGGGCGACGCAGCGCATCGCCTCGTCCCGGTTGGCGGGGTTGATCTGGTAGGTCTTCTTGTCCCCCACCAGACGCCCCGAGGCGCCCACCGCGTCGCGGAAAGGGCCATAGAAGCCGCTGGCATATTTCGCGGCGTATGAGAGGATCGCCACGTCCTTGTGGCCATTCGCCTCCATCGCCTCGCGCAGCGCGCCGATTCGACCATCCATCATGTCCGAGGGGCCGAGGATGTCGGCACCGGATTCGGCCTGGACCAGCGCCATGCGGCCAAGCGCCTCGACCGTCTCGTCGTTCAGGATCACGCCGTCGCGGACCAGCCCGTCATGGCCATTGGCGTTATAGGGGTCGAGCGCGATGTCGGTCATCACCGCAAGCTCGGGCGCGACCTCCTTGATGGCGCGGATGGCGCGGTTGCCGATATTCTCGGGATCCCATGCCCGCTCGCAGGTCTCGGTCTTCAGGTCGGGATCGGAATGGGGGAAGATGCAGACCGCAGGGATGCCAAGGCGCATCGCCGTCTCGGCCGCGCGTTTCGCGCCGTCCAGCGTCAGCCGCTCGACCCCCGGCATCGACGGAATTTCGCCCGCGCCATCGGGCAGTTCGGTGACGAAGATCGGCCAGATCAGATTGCCCGGCGTCAGGCTCACCTCGGTCGTCAGGGCGCGCAGCGCGGGGGTGCGGCGCAGGCGCCTCAGGCGGGCGGCGGGGAACGGGGCGACGATCGGGGTGGGCGACATGGCAAGACCTTCCTGACGGGCGGGGACAGGGCCCCGGCGGCGCGAATGGCCAAGACCCTGCACCCTGCGTTGCAGCGACGCAACCCCAATGGCCCGGCGCGTCAGTTCGAGGTTTTCCTTTGCGCGCTCCGGCGTTAGGGTCCGCTTCAGCCGACCCGCGGGAGATGACCATCCGTTGACCCAGACTATCCTGGCCATCCTCGACAGCCGATCATTCGGGTCGATCTGGTTCTGGCTGCTCCTTACCCTTGTATGGACGATAGCCGGGCGCCGCGTCCTTGGCGTGCCCTTCGATGTCGTCAACGCGGCGCGGAAAAGCCGCGCCGAGGGCGGCGATGATCCGGCGGCCGTGAGCCTGCTCGACTGGCTTTCCCTGACCCTGCCGCGCTGGCGCCTCGCGCCGGGAGAGGGCACCCTACTGAGCGGCGTCGCCTGCTTCGCGATGAGCGCGCTTTTCCTCCTCGGCTTCGTCTACGGGCTGGAGATGGCGCAGGCGATCGTTCTGCTTGTCCTGCCCTTCGTGCTGCTGTACCCGGTCGAGCTTCGGCTGGCGCGCCGGGTCGCGGGCATCCTCGGCGCGGCCGAGGCCGGCGCCCTCTCGGTGAACGAGGCGGCGGGGCAGGCGGCGGGGCTGATGCGCGGGCATCGCCGCATCATCTCGGTCCTTTCGATCATCGCGGTGGCGCTTACCGCCTATCGCGGCGCAATCTGGGTCGTCGAGCATCCCTTTGGCTTCTAGGAACGCGCCTTGACTTCACCCGCAGCCGCTTTACCTCAACAGCCATGGCCGAACATCTGATCCTGTCCGGGGCCCCCGAAGGGCTGGACGCCGCCCTTGTCCTGCGCGAGCTGTCGCGCGGGCAGCCCGTGATCCATATTGCCCGCGACGACCGGCGCATGGCCGCGATGCGCGCCGCGCTGGCCTTCTATGCGCCGCAGACCGTGGTGCTGGAATTTCCCGCCTGGGACACGACGCCCTATGACCGCGTCTCGCCCGCGCCGGGGGTGATGGCGGCGCGCATGGCGGTGCTGACCGCGCTGGCGCATGGGGCGTTCAGGGGGCCGTTTGTCCTTCTGACCACGCTCAACGCCGCCATGCAGCGGGTGCCGCCGCGCGAATCGCTGCGCGAGGCCAGCTTCTCGGCCGCGGTGGGCGACCGCATGGACGAGGGGGCGCTGCGGGCGTTTCTGGCGCGGATGGGCTTCTCGCAATCGCCGACGGTGACCGAGCCGGGGGATTTCGCCGTCCGGGGCGGGATCATCGACATCTATCCGCCGGGCGATGCCGGGCCGATCCGCCTCGACATGTTCGGGGACGTGCTGGACAGCGCCCGCCGCTTCGACGCCGAGACCCAGCGCTCGGTCGAGAAGCTGGACCGGGTCGAGCTTGCGCCCATGTCCGAGGTGATGCTGGACGAGGCCGCGATCACCCGTTTCCGCCAGAATTACCGCGCCGAATATGGCGGCGGGGCGAATGATCCGCTGTATGAGGGGATCAGCGCCGGTCGCAAGATGGCCGGGATGGAGCATTGGCTGCCATGGTTCCATGAGCGGCTGGAAAGCCTCTTCGCCTATCTTCCCGGCGCCTCGATCGTCACCGACGACCATCTGGATCAGGTGCGCGACGCGCGCTGGCACACCATCGGCGAACAGTTCGACGCGCGATGCGAGGCGCTGAAGCGCAAGGGCGGGACGGATTCGGTCTATCGCCCGGTTCCGCCATCCGAGATGTTCCCGGACGAGAAGGAATGGACGGGCTGGCTGTCGGCGCATCGCCTGCTGAAGCTCTCGGTCCTGCCGCAGCCGCCGGGTCCGGGCGTTCTCGATGCCGGGGGGCGTGTCGGACGCAATTTCGCGCCCGAGCGTCAGGCCGAAAAAGGAAACCTCTTCAAGGCACTGGCGGATCATATTCGCGCATTGCAGGCGACGCGCAGGGTGGTCGTTGCCAGTTTCTCGGAAGGCGCGCGTGAGCGTCTGGCCGGGCTGATCGCGGATGAGGGGGTCACCGGGGCCAAGCCCATCGCCGACATGCGCGACCTGCCGGCAGAAGTCGGCGCGCTGGGTCTGGTGGTCTGGCCGCTGGACGAGGGCTTCGTCTCGGAGGGGCAGGCCACTGGGCCGCTTGCCGTCATCTCGGAGCAGGACGTTCTGGGCGACCGGTTGATCCGGGGCGCGAAGAAGCGGCGGCGGGCCGAGAATTTCCTGCGCGACACGCAGACGCTCTCGCCCGGCGATCTGGTCGTTCATGTGGAACACGGCATCGGGCGCTATACCGGGCTTGAGACGGTGATGGCGCTTGGCATCCCCCATGATTGCGTGGCGCTGGAATATGCCGGGGGCGACCGCCTCTATCTGCCGGTCGAGAATATCGAGCTGCTGAGCCGCTACGGGCATGAGGAGGGCCTCCTCGACAAGCTGGGCGGTGGCGCCTGGCAGGCCCGCAAGGCGCGGCTGAAGGAACGCATCAAGCTGATCGCCGACCGGCTGATGCGCGTCGCGGCCGAACGCCTGCTGCGTCCCGCCCCGGTGCTGGAGCCCGAGCATCACGAGATCGAGGGCTTTGCCGCCCGCTTCCCCTATGCCGAGACCGAGGATCAGGCCAGCGCCATTGCCGATGTGGCCGAGGATCTGGCGGCGGGCCGTCCGATGGACCGGCTGATCGTCGGCGATGTCGGCTTCGGCAAGACCGAGGTTGCGATGCGCGCCGCCTTCATCGCCGCCAGCCAAGGCCGTCAGGTCGCGGTGGTCGCGCCGACGACGCTGCTGGCGCGCCAGCATTTCCGCACCTTTGCCGAGCGTTTCCGCGGCACCGCGATCAATGTCCGGCCGCTGTCGCGCTTCGTCTCCGCCAAGGACGCGACCGAGACCCGCAAGGGCCTGGCCGAGGGCACGGTCGATATCGTCGTCGGCACCCATGCGGTGCTGTCGAAACAGGTGCGGTTCAAGAACCTCGGCCTGCTCATCGTTGACGAGGAGCAGCATTTCGGCGTCGCCCATAAGGAGCGGTTGAAGGAGTTGCGCAGCGACATCCACGTCCTGACCCTGACCGCGACCCCGATCCCGAGGACACTGCAACTGTCCCTGACCGGGGTGCGGGACCTGTCGATCATCGGCACCCCGCCGATCGACCGGCTGGCGATCCGCACCTATGTCAGCGAGTTCGACAGCGTCACCATCCGCGAGGCGCTGCTGCGCGAGAAATATCGCGGCGGGCAGAGCTTCTTCGTGGTGCCGCGCCTGACCGACCTGCCGGAGGTCGAGGACTGGCTGAAGGAACATGTGCCCGAGGTCAGCTTCATCGTCGCGCATGGCCAGCTTGCGGCGGGCGACCTCGACACGCGGATGAACGCCTTCTACGACCGGGGCGCGGATGTGCTGGTGGCGACCTCGATCGTGGAATCCGGCCTCGACATTCCGACGGCGAATACCATGGTCGTCTGGCGCGCCGACATGTTCGGCCTCGCGCAGCTTTACCAGATCCGGGGCCGGGTCGGGCGGTCGAAGACGCGGGCCTATTGCTACCTGACGACGAAACCGCGCGTCCCGCTGACCCCGCAGGCGATGCGGCGGCTGAAATTCCTTGGCGCGATCGACAGCCTCGGCGCGGGCTTCAACCTGGCCTCGCAGGATCTGGACCTGAGGGGGGCGGGGAACCTCTTGGGCGAGGAGCAGTCCGGTCATATCAAGGAAGTCGGCTTCGAGCTTTACCAGCAGATGCTGGAGGAGACGATCGCCAAGCTGAAATCGGGCGAGATCGAGGGCACGCCCGAGGATGAATGGGCGCCGCAACTGAACCTCGGCGTGCCGGTCACGATCCCCGAAAGCTACATCCCCGATCTCGACGTGCGGCTGGGCCTCTATCGCCGTCTCGCCGAACTGACCACCAAGGTCGAGCTGGAGGGCTTCGCGGCCGAACTGATCGACCGCTTCGGTCCGCTGCCGCGTGAGGTGAACACGCTGCTTCTAGTCATCCGCATCAAGGCGATGGCGAAGCGGGCCAATATCTCGAAGCTGGATGCGGGGCCGAAGGGTGTCACGATCCAGTTCCACGGCGACAGGTTCCCGAACCCCGCCGGACTGGTCGAGTTCATCCACGACCAGCGCGGGCAGGCGAAAGTCACCGACAACAAGATCGTCGTGCTGCGCGACTGGCCGACCGACGCTGATCGCATCAAGGGCGCGTTTGGCCTGACCAAGGATCTGGCGGCGAAGATCAGGGAAGGGAAGGCGAAGGAGGGCTAGCGGTGGGGTTTCCGCGCGATGTGGCGCGGTTTTCGCTGATGGCTCGGTTGCGTGAGTATTTGGAGAACAGAGAAGCCGGGGTTTTGGCTTTTCGTTCGGACCCCTATGGGCGGGGCGCGTGGAAAGGGCAGTGATCTCTGGTCTGTTCATTGTGACTGCTTCCGGCACGCTGGGTAATCGTCGTGTCCGGTGTCGTGAAACCAGATCGAAAGGCAGGGGGCATGGTCGACCCGCGAAGAGGGTAAAGAAAAGGGCGGCGCTTCTGCGCCGCCCCTTTTCCTTGTCGGTCGGGTCAGTCCGCCGTCAGCAGCGGCGGTTTTGACTTGCTGATCCGCGGCGCCTCGGGGCCGGTGATGTCGAAGACGGGCTTGTCGTCCTCGATCCGGACCCGGACCACGCCGCCCTTGGTCAGGCGGCCGAACAGAAGTTCCTCGGCCAGCGGTTTCTTGATCGTCTCCTGGATCACCCGGCCCAGCGGGCGGGCGCCCATCTTGTCGTCGTAACCCTTCTCGGCCAGCCAATGCGCGGCCTCGTCGGTCAGTTCGATATGGACGCCGCGGTCGATGAGCTGCGCTTCGAGCTGGAGGACGAATTTCTCGACCACCTGGACGATGATATCGCGCGAAAGGGGCGCGAAGCTGATGACCGCGTCGAGGCGGTTGCGGAACTCGGGCGTGAAGGTGCGCTCGATCGCAGCGGTATCCTCGCCCTCGCGCCGCTCACGGCCGAAGCCGAAGGCGGCCCGGGCCTGATCGGCGGCACCGGCATTCGAGGTCATGATCAGGATCACGTTGCGGAAGTCCACCTGCCGGCCGTTATGGTCGGTCAGCTTCCCGTGGTCCATGACCTGCAGGAGGATGTTGAATACATCCGGGTGCGCCTTCTCGATCTCATCCAGCAGCAAAACGCAATGCGGGTGCTGGTCGACGCCATCGGTCAGAAGCCCGCCCTGGTCGAAGCCGACATAGCCCGGAGGCGCGCCGATCAGGCGGCTGACGGCGTGTTTCTCCATGTATTCCGACATGTCGAAGCGCAGCAGTTCCACGCCCAGCGTCGAGGCGAGCTGCTTTGCCACCTCGGTCTTGCCGACGCCGGTGGGGCCCGCGAAGAGGTAGTTGCCGATCGGCTTTTCCGGTTCGCGCAGGCCGGCGCGGGCGAGCTTGATCGAGGAGGACAGCGCCTCGATCGCCGCATCCTGTCCGAAGACCAGCCGCTTCAGCGTGGCTTCCATATCCTTCAGCACCGCCGCATCGTCCTTTGAGACGCTTTTCGGGGGGATGCGGGCGATCTTGGCCACCACCGCCTCGATCTCCTTCGGGCCGATCATCTTGCGGCGCTTGCTTTCCGCGACCAGATGCTGCGCCGCGCCGGCCTCGTCGATCACGTCGATCGCCTTGTCGGGCAGCTTGCGGTCGTGGATGTAGCGCGCCGAAAGCTCGACGGCGATGCGGATCGCGTCATTGGTGTAGCGCAGGTCGTGGTGCTTTTCGAAGCTGGGCTTCAGGCCCATCAGGATCTTGATCGTGTCGGGCACGTTCGGCTCGTTCACGTCGATCTTCTGGAAGCGGCGGGAGAGCGCGCGGTCCTTTTCGAAATGCTGCCGGAACTCCTTGTAGGTGGTGGAGCCCATGCAGCGCAGCTTGCCGCCGGACAGCGCCGGTTTCAGCAGGTTCGAGGCGTCCATCGCGCCGCCCGAGGTCGCACCGGCGCCGATCACGGTATGGATCTCGTCAATGAAGAGGATGGCGTCGGGATGATCCTCGAGTTCCTTGACGACGGCTTTCAGCCGCTCCTCGAAATCGCCGCGATAGCGGGTGCCGGCCAGAAGCGCGCCCATGTCGAGCGAGAAGATGGTCGAGCCGGCCAGAACGTCCGGCGTCTCGCCCCGCGTGATCTTCAGCGCCAGCCCCTCGGCGATGGCGGTCTTGCCGACGCCGGGGTCACCGACCAGAAGCGGGTTGTTCTTGCGCCGGCGGCAGAGGACCTGAATGCAGCGCTCGACCTCCTCGGCGCGGCCGATCAGCGGGTCGACGTCGCCCTTCGAGGCCTTCTTGTTGAGATTCACGCAATATTTGGCCAGCGCGGATTCGTCCTTGGCCGCGGGCTGCTCGGCCTGCGCCTGCTCGCCCGGCTGGTCGGCACCCTGAACTGTGCGGTTTTCCGAGAAGGATGGGTTCTTCGCCACGCCATGCGCGATGAAGTTGACCGCGTCGTAACGGGTCATGTCCAGTTCCTGCAGGAAGAAGGCGGCGTTGGATTCGCGCTCGGCAAAGATCGCGACAAGGACGTTCGCGCCCGTCACCTCGGTCCTGCCGGAGGATTGCACATGGATGGCGGCACGCTGGATCACCCGCTGGAAGGCGGCGGTCGGCACGGCCTCGGACCCCTCGACATCGGTGATCAGGGTCGAGAGGTCATCCTCGATGAATTCCACGAGCATGCGGCGCAGTTCGTCCAGATCGACATTGCAGGCGCGCATGACCTTGACGGCATCGGGTTCATCCGTCAGGGCCAGCAGAAGATGTTCGAGGGTGGCCAGCTCATGCCGGTGTTCATTGGCCAATGCCAGTGCAGAATGAATGGCCTGTTCCAGCGTGTTCGAAAAGGACGGCACGGTTAAGCTCCTGTCAGTCGGCTGGCGGTTTGGGCCGCCGAGAGTAGCGGTCCACCTGACCAGACTGTCACGATACATTTAAGAATCTGGTGGAATTTCGCGCATTTCAAGCGCTATTTGCGTCCTCTGGTGCCGAAACTCCGATGGTTGAATTTGATGTGATATCGGGCTGCCGCATTTTCAAGCATGGACGGGGTCCGTTGACAGAGACGGGATTTGCCGTGACCGCCGCGCGAATATTCTTGCTCCGTTGCAGGAATGGCCTCAAAACACGTCCTTCATCGCGCGAAGTCTAGCAAAAACATCCACATCACTGGCGTCCTCCATCCCCAGCGAGCCGCGCAACTCGCCGACGCGCAGGAAGGGGTTCGTCGCGCGTTCGTCGTCCAGCGTGGCAGGGGCGCAGGGCCTGCGGCCCGCGGCGGTGTCGTCGAGGCGTTGCTGCAATGCATCATTGCCAGAATCGACGGAAAGCGCAAATGCACCGTTTCCACGACAATAATCGTGACCAGAGCAGATCAGCGTGTGGCCGGGCAGTCGGGCAAGGCGGGAGAGACTCTCCCACATCATCTTCGGGTTGCCCTCAAAGAGCCGTCCGCAACCCAGAGCCATCAGGCTGTCGGCGGTGAAGGCCAGGGCGGATTGCGGCAGGTGGAAGGCTACATGGCCGATGGTATGGCCCGAGACGTCGATGATCTCGGCCGGCTCGCCGCAGATCGTGGCGGTCGTGCCGGGGCTGACCGCGATGTCCAGCGGCGGAAGGCGGGCGGCATCATCGGCATTGCCCATGACCTTCGCGCCGGTGGCTGCCACGATCTCGGGGACCGCCTGAATGTGGTCGGCATGGTGGTGGGTCAGCGCGATCAGATCGAGCGTCCAGCCCCGCGCATCGAGTTCGGCGAGGATCGGGGCGGCCTCGGGCGCGTCGAAGAGCGCGGTCTCGCCATTGCCATGCACGAGCCAGGCGTAATTGTCGGTCAGGCAGCGGACGGGAACCAGTTCCAGCGGCATTGGCAATTCCTTCTCTTTGCCGCAGTCTGGCGCGACGGGACGAGAGGCGCAATGCATCAGGACGTGATCGAGCTGCGAAAGTTCTACTACAACCGGGCTCTTGGCCGGGTGGTCCAGAAGGTGCTGCGCGACCGGCTGACGCAGCTTTGGCCGCCGGAGCAATGCGCGGGCATGACCGTGGTCGGATATGGCTTTGCCGCGCCGCTGCTCAGACCCTATCTGGGCCGGGCGCGTCGCGTGGCCAGCCTGATGCCGGGGCCGCAGGGGGTCATGGGCTGGCCTGCCGGTCTGCCGAACTGCTCGGTCCTGTGCGATGAGACCGCCTGGCCGCTGGATACCGGAAGCGTCGACCGGCTGGTGCTGCTGCATGCCGTCGAGACCGCGGACCATTCGCAGGCGCTTCTGGCCGAGGCCTCGCGGGTGCTGGGACCGGGGGGGCGGATGCTGGTCATGGCGACGAACCGCGCGGGGCTCTGGGCGCGGTCTGACGCGACGCCCTTCGGTTTCGGGCGCAGCTATACGGCCGGGCAGCTGGAGGCATTGGCGCGCAGCGCTGGTTTCGTGGCCGAAAACACCGGCGCCGCGCTTTACATCCCGCCCTCGGACCGTCGCTTCTGGCTGCGCAGCGCCCAGATGTGGGAACGCACCGGGCTTCGCATCAGTCAGGTTCTGGTGGCCGGAGTGGTGCTGAGCGAGTTCAGCAAGCAGGTCCAGGCACCGATCGGCAAGTCGAAGCGGGTCAGCGTGCCAAGCCCCCTCGACGTGCTTGAGGGGATCGCCCGACCGAAGCCCGCCGGCCGGGGAAATACCGCGCGCGAGGGGTCGGGGAACATTTCTCGTTAAGGTTGATATTCTGCTGCTGAAAAGGCATCGCTGCGGCTTGCGGCCAGCGGCGAAATTCTCCTTCACCGGCAGTTAGCGCAAACCACCCGCGAAACATCGCCACGTCATACAATTAAGGTCTGAAACGCTCGCTTTTCCGTGTGCAATGCGGTTGCGGCAAGAGATTTCACCTGCTAAGGACGCGGCAGATTTTCGGGAACGTTCGGTCGGGCACGGCTTGGGGGTTCCTCTTGACCCTGCGCTCCGCGACAGACCGGTTATGAAACCGGCCCGCCGGCGGAGCTTGCGCAAACCGGAAGGATGACCGTGGCCAATTCCGCTTCGATTTCCGCTGATATCGCCGGGCGTTATGCACAAGCCCTTTTCGATCTCGTGAAGGATTCGGGGGGTCTCGACACCCTGGCCAAGCAAGTCGATGAGTTGGCTGTCGCGCTTGACGAAAGTGCGGATCTGCGTGACCTGACTGTCTCGCCGCTCTATGATCGCAGCCAGCAGGAGGCGGCGATCGGCGCGCTGGCCCAGCGGATGGGCCTTGCGCCCGAGCTTGCGAACACCCTCCGCCTGCTGGCCAAGAACCGCCGGCTGTTCACGCTGCCCCAGTTCATCGCCAAGCTGCGTGCGCGGATCGCGGACGAGCGTGGCGAGATGACCGCCGATGTCGTCAGCGCGCAGGAGCTGACCGACGCACAGAAATCCCGGCTGGCCGAGGCGCTCGCCAGCAAGTCGGGCAAGATCGTCAAACTGAACGCGCGCGTTGATGAGACCCTCATCGGCGGCATGATTGTAAAGCTGGGCTCGCAGATGATCGACAGCTCGATCCGCTCGAAGCTCGCCTCCCTCCAGAATGCTATGAAAGAGGTCGGATAATGGGAATCCAGGCAGCCGAAATCTCGGCCATCCTCAAGGATCAGATCAAGAATTTCGGTCAGGACGCCGAGGTGGCCGAGGTCGGGCAGGTTCTGTCCGTCGGCGACGGTATCGCCCGCGTCTATGGTCTGGACAAGGTTCAGGCTGGCGAGATGGTCGAATTCCCGGGCGGCATCCGCGGCATGGTGCTGAACCTCGAAACCGACAACGTCGGCGTCGTCATCTTCGGTGACGACCGCTCGATCAAGGAAGGCGACACCGTCAAGCGGACCGGCGCCATCGTGGAAGTTCCGGTCGGCAAGGGCCTGCTGGGCCGCGTCGTCGACGCGCTCGGCAACCCGATCGACGGCAAGGGCCCGCTCGACGTGGCCGAGCGCCGCATCGCCGACGTCAAGGCCCCCGGCATCATGCCGCGCAAATCGGTTCACGAGCCGATGGCTACCGGCCTGAAATCCGTCGACGCCATGATCCCCGTCGGCCGCGGCCAGCGCGAGCTGATCATCGGCGACCGTCAGACCGGCAAGACCGCGATCGCGCTCGACACCATCCTGAACCAGCAGAACTACAACGGCCGCGAAGCCGATGGCATGAAGACGCTGCACTGCATCTACGTCGCCGTGGGTCAGAAGCGCTCGACCGTTGCCCAGCTGGTGAAGAAGCTGGAAGAAACCGGGGCCATGGCCTACACGACCGTCGTGGCCGCGACCGCCTCGGACCCGGCGCCGATGCAATATCTCGCGCCCTATTCGGCGACCGCCATGGGCGAATATTTCCGCGACAACGGCATGGACGCGCTGATCATCTATGATGACCTGTCCAAGCAAGCCGTCGCCTATCGCCAGATGTCGCTGCTGCTGCGCCGTCCGCCGGGGCGCGAAGCCTATCCGGGCGACGTTTTCTACCTGCACTCGCGCCTGCTCGAGCGTTCGGCGAAGCTGAACGAAGATCATGGCGCCGGATCGCTGACCGCGCTGCCGATCATCGAGACGCAGGCCGGCGACGTTTCGGCCTATATCCCGACCAACGTGATCTCGATCACCGACGGCCAGATCTTCCTTGAAACCGACCTGTTCTTCCAGGGCATCCGCCCGGCCGTGAACACCGGTCTGTCGGTCAGCCGCGTCGGCTCGGCCGCCCAGACCAAGGCGATGAAATCCGTCGCCGGTCCGGTCAAGCTGGAACTGGCCCAGTATCGCGAGATGGCTGCCTTCGCGCAGTTCGGCTCGGACCTCGACGCGGCGACGCAGAAACTGCTGAACCGCGGCGCGCGCCTGACCGAGCTGATGAAGCAGCCGCAATACTCGCCGCTGACGAACGCCGAGATCGTCATCGTGATCTATGCCGGCACCAAGGGCTACATCGATACGGTCCCGGTCAAGGAAGTGACCAAATGGGAGCAGGGCCTGATCCAGTACCTGCGCAACCAGAAAGCTGATCTGCTTGACGACATGACCCGGAACGACCGCAAGATCGCGGGCGAGCTGGAAACTGCGATCAAGGCAGCGCTGGACGGTTACGCCAAGACCTACGCCTGAGGGGAGGGATAGATGCCCAGCCTCAAGGATCTGAAGAACCGGATCGGCAGCGTCAAGAACACGCGCAAGATCACCAAGGCGATGCAGATGGTCGCCGCCGCGAAACTGCGCCGTGCGCAGGAAGCGGCGGAAGCCGCGCGCCCCTATGCTGACCGCATGTCCGCCGTCATGGCCGGGCTGACCGCTGCGGCGGCCGGCTCGGACATGGCGCCGCGCCTTCTGGCGGGAACCGGCGACGACCGCCGGCACCTGCTGGTGGTGCTGACCTCCGAGCGCGGGCTTGCGGGCGGGTTCAACTCGTCCATCGTCAAGCTCGCCCGCCAGCGCATGGCCGAACTCCATGCCCATGGCAAAGAGGTGACGCTCCTGACCGTCGGCAAGAAGGGCCGCGAGCAACTCAAGCGCGAATATGGCGAGATGATCGTGCATCATGTCGACCTCAGCGAGGTCAAGCGCATCGGCTACGAGAATGCGCGCGGCATCTCGAACGAGATCCTCGAACGCTTCGAGGCTGGCAATTTCGACGTGGCCACGCTGTTCTACAGCCGGTTCGAATCCGTCATCAGCCAGGTTCCGACCGCCCGGCAGATCATCCCCGCCGTCATCGAGGAGACGGCCGAGGCAGGTGCCTCGGCGCTTTACGATTACGAGCCGGACGAACACGCGATCCTGAGCGACCTGCTGCCCCGTTCGGTGGCCACGCAGGTCTTTGCCGCGCTGCTTGAGAACGCGGCATCGGAACAGGGCGCGCGGATGAGCGCCATGGACAACGCCACGCGCAACGCCGGCGACATGATCGACCGACTGACGACCGAGTATAACCGCTCGCGTCAGGCTGCGATCACCAAGGAACTGATTGAAATCATCTCGGGCGCCGAGGCGCTCTGACACGTAGGGGTATAACATGGCAGAGGCCAAAGGAAAAATCACGCAGGTGATCGGCGCCGTCGTGGACGTACAGTTCGACGGCCAACTTCCCGCGATTCTGAACGCTCTTGAGACCGAGAACAACGGCAAGCGTCTGGTTCTGGAAGTCGCCCAGCACCTGGGCGAGAACACCGTCCGCACCATCGCCATGGACGCGACCGAAGGTCTGGTCCGCGGCCTTCCGGTGACCGATACCGGCGAGCCGATCACCGTTCCGGTCGGCAACGTGACGCTGGGCCGCATCCTGAACGTCGTCGGCGAGCCGGTGGACGAAGGCGCACCGCTGGCCACCAGCGAACGCCGTGCGATCCACCAGCCGGCGCCGGAATTCGCCCAGCAGGCGACGTCCTCGGAAATCCTCGTCACCGGCATCAAGGTCATCGACCTGCTCGCGCCCTACTCGAAGGGCGGCAAGATCGGCCTGTTCGGCGGCGCCGGCGTCGGCAAGACCGTTCTGATCATGGAACTGATCAACAACATCGCCAAAGTGCACTCGGGCTACTCGGTGTTCGCGGGCGTTGGCGAGCGGACGCGTGAGGGCAACGACCTCTATCACGAGATGGTTGAATCGGGCGTCATCAAGCCGGACAACCTGTCGGAATCGCAGGTGGCGCTGGTCTATGGCCAGATGAACGAGCCTCCGGGGGCGCGGATGCGCGTCGCGCTGACCGGCCTGACCGTGGCCGAGCAGTTCCGCGATGCCACCGGCACCGACGTTCTGTTCTTCGTCGACAACATCTTCCGCTTCACGCAGGCTGGCTCGGAAGTGTCGGCTCTGCTGGGCCGCATCCCCTCCGCCGTGGGTTACCAGCCGACGCTGGCCACCGACATGGGCGCGATGCAGGAACGCATTACCTCGACCAAGAACGGCTCGATCACCTCGATCCAGGCCGTCTACGTTCCGGCCGACGACCTTACCGACCCGGCTCCGGCAACGACCTTCGCCCACCTCGACGCCACGACCGTTCTGTCGCGCGCCATCTCGGAACTGGGGATCTACCCGGCCGTTGACCCGCTCGACTCGAACAGCCGTATCCTCGATCCGGCCGTCGTCGGCGAGGAGCATTATGCCGTCGCGCGTTCGGTCCAAGGTATCTTGCAGAAATACAAGTCGCTGCAGGACATCATCGCCATTCTGGGCATGGACGAGCTGTCGGAAGAGGACAAGCTGACCGTGACCCGCGCGCGGAAGATCCAGCGCTTCCTGTCGCAGCCCTTCGACGTGGCGAAGGTCTTCACCGGCTCGGACGGCGTTCAGGTTCCGCTGGAGGACACGATCAAATCGTTCCAGGCCGTCGTCAACGGTGACTACGACCACCTGCCGGAAGCGGCCTTCTACATGGTCGGCGGCATCGAGGACGTGAAAGCCAAGGCTCAGCGCCTCGCCGCTGACGCGGCGTAAGGGGGCGACATGGCCGACACGATGCAGTTCGACCTCGTCTCGCCGGAGCGGAGCCTTGTTTCCGTTCCCGTGCGCGAGGTGCGCCTGCCCGGCGCCGAAGGCGACCTGACGGCGATGCCCGGCCATGCGCCGGCCATCGTCAACCTGCGCCCCGGTCTGGTGACCGTGGTCAAGGCCGACGGGTCGGAGACGGAATACGCGGTGACCGGCGGCTTCGCCGAGATCAACAACGAATCCGTCACCCTTCTGGCCGAGCGGGGCCATCCCCGGGTCGAAATGACCCAAGCCATCTTTGACGAGATGATGGCGCAGGCACAGCGCGAAGTGCGGATCGCTCAGGAGCATCCGAGCGCCGGTGAAGAGGTCGTCGCGGCAGCCGTCAAACTGCTGGCCGATATGCAGGCCCTTGGCACGCATATCGGGCTTGATCCCGACCGGTCCAACTTCCCGCACTGAGAGCGCTTTCTCAGGGTGTTGGTAAGCCCCGGAACTTCCGGGGCTTTACTGCTTTTTGCGGGCAGGTTTGAATTGATGGCAGGAGGTATCTGAGTTGCGGCGATTCGATCACTTTGCCGTTGGCGTGGCCAATGGTGCGGTCGACATGTTCTCGGCATTCGAGGATGGCAGCCCGATGTGGACGGGCGAGGGGCCCCGGCTGGAACGCCGCGTGGTCCGTTTCAGCGAGTCTTTCATCGAGCCTCCCGTCGTCCATCTTTCGGTGATGATGTGGGACATCGGAGTCAACGCAAACCAGCGCGCCGACCTGAAGGCAACCGATGTCACCCGCGAGGGCTTCATGATCGAGTTCCGGACATGGGGCGACACTCGCGTCGCCCGCATCAGGGCGGGCTGGATGGCGATCGGCCCGGTTCGCCATCATGACGATTTCGACGAGGACTGAAGCTCAGCTCCGCTCGAGATTCAGCCGCAGCAGGTCCGCCATCTGCGCGGGATGGGTGATCGGCAGCATGTGGCCCGCGCCCGGCACCACGGCCCGCCCGACATCCTGAAGCCGGGCCGCCAGCGCATCGGCGATGGCCGGAATGACCGGCGGCGACTCCTCTCCCATGACCAGCAGGACCGGGGCGTCGATCGCCTCCAACCCGCCCTCGCGCAGGATATTCGCGCTGTCATGCATCAGGGCGTCATTGCCCGCCACCACCATCGTCATCTGCCGGGCCAGCCGTTGCCGCGCCGTGGGCGTCTGCTGCTCCCATTCGAGGCCGCCCCATCTGCCCAAGAAGCGCCGCGCGGCCTCGGTCGGGTTTCCGGCCAGCACCGTGTCGCGGATCTCCTCCATCTCGGCGGTATTGGCCGCGTCTGGTGCGGCGGCGAACAGCACCGGCTCAACCAGCGTCAGGCTGCGCACGGCTTCGGGCGCGGCGACTGCGATCCGCAGGGCGATGGTCGCGCCGATGCTGTGCCCGATCAGATCGACCGGACGCGAGATCAGCGCCGCCACCTGCCGGGTCACGGCGGTGTGAAAATCGGGTGGGCCGCCCTGCCATTCGGGGCTGGGGCCGTGGCCCGGCATATCGGGGGCGGTGATCGCGACCAGATCCGCGAGCTCGGCCGCGATCGGCCGCCAATAGCTGCCATTGCCCATCATGCAATGCAGCGCCAGCGCTGGGCGTTCTTCCTGCCCCGGCCAGGTTCTCAGATGCATGGCACTCACAGGCTGGCGAGGTGGCGGTCCAGGAATTCCAGCCGGTCCTGTCCCCAGAAGCATTCGCCGGATTCGCGCAGGATATAGAAGGGCGCACCGAAGGCCCCGGCCTCGACCGCTTCTTCCAGATTGCGCTCATATTGCTGCGCGCCGATGAAAAGGCCGCTATTGGCCAGATCCGGGTCGAACCCGGCGGCGGAGAGTTTCGCGCGGATCACCTCGTCATCGGCGATGTTGAGCTGCTCTGCCCAGACCCCGCGCAGAAAGCCCTGCACCAGTCCCGGCAGGTCGCCGCCACCGGCCGCCTGCGCCGCGATCACCGCGTAGGAGGAGGGGGCGGGGTTGACCGGCCAGAAGGTCGGGCGCAGGTTCAGGGCCATGCCCAGATGCTCCGACCAGCGCCGCAACTCCTGATCGCGATAGGCCATCCGGGAGGGGTGGCGGTTCGCCGGGCGCGTGCCGCCGGTACGGTCGAAAAGTTGCAGCAGATCGACGGGTTTGTAGGTGATGCCCGCCCCGTGGCGCGCCGCGATTTCCTCCAGCCGGGAACCGGCAAGATAGGTCCAGGGGCTTTGTGTCCCAAAGTAATAGTCGATATGCGCCATAAGCGGGCCTCCGGGGTTTGCGGGCAAGCTAACCCGGTGATAAGCGGGGTGCAATCGCACGAATCCAGCAACAATACAGCCAATTCATAGACGGAGCCTGCCATGCCGGCCATGACCGAACCCAAGCTGATTGCAGGCAATGCCAACCGGCCGCTGGCCAATGCCATTGCCCGACGCATGTCGATGCATCGCGGTATGAATGTCGCCCCGATCGAGGCGCGTGTCGAGCGGTTCAACGATCAGGAAATCTTCGTCGAGGTCTACGAGAACGTCCGTGGCGAGGACATGTTCATCATCCAGTCGACCTCGAACCCCGCCAATGACAACCTGATGGAGCTGCTGATCATGACGGACGCGCTGAAGCGTTCGTCGGCCTCGCGCATCACCGCCGTCATCCCCTATTTCGGCTATGCCCGGCAGGATCGCCGCGCCAAGGCCCGCACGCCGATCAGCGCCAAGCTGGTCGCGAACCTGCTGACCGAGGCCGGGATCGACCGCGTGCTGACGCTCGACCTGCATGCCGCGCAGATCCAGGGCTTCTTCGACATTCCGGTCGACAACCTCTATGCCGCGCCGGTCTTCGCCCTCGACATCATGCATAATTTCAAGGACCGGCTGTCCGACCTGATGGTCATTTCTCCCGACGTGGGGGGCGTGGCACGCGCGCGCGAACTGGCGCAGCGCATCGGCGCGCCGCTGGCGATCGTCGACAAGCGCCGCGAGAAGGCCGGCGAAGTGGCCGAGATGACGGTCATCGGCGAGGTTGCCGGCAAGACCTGCATCATCGTCGACGACATCTGCGACACCGCCGGCACGCTTTGCAAGGCGGCGCAGGTCCTGACCGAGCATGGCGCGGTCGAGGTTCACGCCTATATCACCCACGGCGTCCTCTCTGGCCCGGCGGTCGAGCGGGTGCAGAAATCGGTGATGAAATCGCTGGTCATCACCGACTCGATCGAGCCGACGGACCACGTCAAGGCGGCGAGCAATATCCGCATCGTGCCGATGGCGCCGATGTTCGCTCAGGCGATCCTGAATATCTGGAACGGCACCTCCGTCAGTTCGCTCTTCGAACTGGACAGCCTCGGGCCGATCTATGAGGGACTTTACACCGGCTTCTGAGAAGCGGTTGCGAGGCGTGGCCCATCCGCGCCCCGAAATGCCCCGGCTGCTCGCGCGGCCGGGGTATTTTCACAGGAATCGCGGGAACTCGATCTTCGGGCAGCGATCCTCGATCACGGTCAGGCCCCGCGCGCGCGCCTTGGCCGCGGCGATGTCGTGGAAAATGCCCAATTGCATCCAGACCGTGCGCAGATGGGGCAGCTTGCCCATGGCCTCCTCGACGATCGACTGAACCGCTTCGGCACGACGGAAGATGTCGACCATGTCGACCCGGATGTCGGACGGGATGTCGCCAAGGGTGGCATAAACGGGCTCGTCCAGAATTTCGGTGCCGGCATAGTGCGGATTGACGGGAATCACTCGGTAACGCTGCGACTTGAGAAAGCGGGCCACGCCCCAGGCCGGGCGAAGCTCGTTTGTCGACAGACCGACCATTGCGATACAACGTGTTTCGCGGGCGATTCGTGCAATGTCATCGTCCATCGGCGAAACGCCGACGTCGCGGAGTATGGCAAACTGCATCTGATCCTCCCCCAGATCTGATACCAAAGTGGCATGGAAAAAGCGCCCGGTCCAGTAGAACTGGCCGGGCGCAAGTCGCGGAACGAGGGACAGTGATCTGAACATGGCGTTCCGTGCACATGTTCACTAAATAAATGCGCACTGTGGCCCAGAAGTTCCACTCCCCTCTCGGAAAAGTGAGAATTCAGGGATTCAACCGCGCCCAGACAGCTTTTGCCTGCATCAGGACATGCTGCGGATCGGCAAGCAACCGCCGACGCGCGGCCTCCGAGCGCAGCAAATAGGTCCGGTGGCCGATGACCGCGAAATGGCGCGGGTTCCCCGGCTCGGACCTGCCCTCTGACAGCGCCACCACGCAAAGCCCGTTCAGGCCGGGGGCGAAGGCGCGGGGGTTGGCCTCGAACAGGGTGCGGTTGTCCTCGCTTGCGAAATGCCAGGCCTTGCCGCGCCACATGGTGACGATGTCCGACCGTCCCGGCACCGCGGCGTTATCCCGCCCATAGGAAACCGGGTCCATCCCGTCCAGCGCCCAGTCCTGCGCAAGCGCCCCCGCAGCGGGCATCGAGAGGGAGAGGATCAGGACGGCGAGACGAATCACAACAGGACCACGGGCGGAGAGGAGGAAGGGGTGCCTCCTGCATCTGGCAAATCGGCCCGCGATTCTCAACAGGGTGGAGCGGAAACTATCCGGGTTGTGATTCCGACGCCCGGATGCGTGAGGCCGCGTAGAGCGCAACCGCCGCCGCGTTCGAGACGTTGAGCGAGCCGAAATCGGCGGCGAAGGGGATGCGCAGGATCTTGTCGCAAGTCTCGCGCGTGCGCTCGCGCAGGCCCGGACCCTCGGCCCCCAGAACGAGGCAGATGGCGCGGCCGGGCAGGGCGGCGAGGGCATCGGGAAGCTCCTCCTCGCCGGTGCCGTCAAGGCCGAGGACGATATAGCCCATCTCCTTCAGCTCGATCAGCGCATCGGCCAGATTGCCGACCCGCAGATAGGGCTGACGCTCAAGCGCGCCGGAGGCGGTCTTGGCCAGCGCGCCGGTTTCAGGCGCGCTATGGCGCGAGGGCGCAATGACGGCCCTTGCGCCAAAAACCTCGGCTGAGCGCAGGATCGCGCCGACATTGTGGGGATCCGTCACCCGGTCCAGCGCGACTAGCAGCGGCCTGCCGGGACCCGAAAGGGCGAGGTCGGCGAGGCTGCCCCATTTCAGCGCCCTGACCTCCAGCGCGGCTCCCTGATGGACGCTTTCGGGCGGCAGGGGTACGACGCGGTCAAAGCTGCGCGCATCCGTGACCTCGGGCGAGATGCCTTCGGGCAGGGGTCCAAGCCGGTCCAGCGCGTTCTGTGTGACGACGAGGCGCAGCTTCTCGCGCGCGGGATTGGCGAGGGCATCGCGCACCGCGTGCAGCCCGAACAGCCACACGGTCTCGGCCGCCGCCGCCCGCCGGGCGCGTTCCTTGTCGATCACCCAGGTGGGCTTCTTGGTTTTCTGCGGTTTCTCGGCCATGGCGTCCTCGCTTCTCCCGTTGGGTTGCGCAGAAATCGGCGGAAATTGCAAGTTCCGGGGCGGTGCGGAGGCGTTCTTGTCGAGGCCGCGTTTTTTCCCTTTTCCCCGCTTGACGCCCCCGCCGCCTGTCGGTAATCACCCCCCACGCCGAAGCGTTCGGCGGGCGACGTGCTGCAAGGTGCGGCAGCGGACTGTAACTCCGCCGGGGAGACCCATGCCTGGTTCGATTCCAGGGTCGCCCACCATTTTCCCCTATCAATGACTTGGAAGATGGTGACGCTGCGTTATCAGAGCGTGGAAGCGGCGGTCGAGATCGGTCCATAGTTCAGGCAATCGTCGGCGATACGGCCCCTGCCATTCCCTCGACGAAGCATCTCAGGTTTTGTAGTTTTATCGCCGGCGAGCCGAACCTCGCCAGAGACTTAAGCGGTTCTCAGATGGCATCTCGCGCATTTTTGGGTTTGCTGAGAATGGATTTGGGCCAGAAATTCGAGAACTTGTCCGGCGATTTCGCCATTTGCTTGAACTGGCGTTTCTGGGCGTTGACAATTGGCCAGCGGGCGATCTGCTCCTGTGTTTTCTGACCCTTCGGGATCCTTTTCAGCTGGTGGAACTCGGTCAATACCTCCTTGGGCGAGAAATCGAGCTGCTTGACCCAGCTCAGCTCTGCAAGGTCGCTGAAAATCGTGAACTCACGCAGAAGATCGTCCAGATAGCCATCAAAGCGTAGTCCACGGGTTGCGCCGGTGGTGTGATAGTGAAGAATGAATGCATCAACCGCGTTTATCCGGTCGATCTCCCGTTGAAACTGTCTCTGCTTCTTCTCCCACATTCCCGGCGTGATGTTCCGATGCGTGAGTGAGAGGTTGAAGCGGTCATCGAGGGTCCGGAAGCCCAGACCCGCGCGGGCGATCGCGACGGGGAGGGCAATCTGGTCGAGCCATGGGCGGCGCGACGGAATCTCGTGTTCCGGGCGGTCGAGTTCCCGGGCGGTCTTGAGCCAGCAATCGGCAAAACTCTCGAATCCTGCAACAGGGGCGTTGGGGAAGGCTACGACGCCTGCGTTGAAGTAGGGGGGTGAGAGTGTTCCCGTGCGGGCGAGCCGCACCCGTTCCTCCGGGACCTCCATCCCGAAGAGGCCGTAGGCCCTGGCCCAATGCCCTTCCGGCTTGCCCCAGGTGTAACGGCCTTCGGGCGCTGCGGAGACCATTCCTGCGCTGACCATGTCGCCTGCGAAGAACGGCTGCCAGATCACGGTATCGGTATCGAGAAAGATGGTGAAGGTGTGCGGGCGGGGTTGGACACAAGCAATCAACTTGTTGCCCTGTTTGTAGCGCGTAGAGAAGACCCCCTCGGTCGGCATCAGTTCAAGGCGAGTATTGGTCGCGGCCAGATACTCGCGCAGTTGCGGCGGCAGGGTATCTGCCTTTTCTGCAGGGCAGTAGGCGATCAGGTCGATATGTGGCATGTGCCTGCGCACCGAGGCCGAGAGAAGGATCGCCTCGATCGTCAATGCTGGCGGGTCAATGACATAGATAAGAGCTGCATTGTCAAGGCGGTGCAGGCTGGCGGTCATGGCAGATACCCCTGAAATGATGCGATAATTATTAATAGGAGCCGGCGCTGCAGAAAGGTCGAGATGAAGCCGGTGATGAAAGCCGGGAACGGATGTGACTCGCCGGCACCGGCCTAGCTGGTCTGGTCCGCCATGGCCGTCAGCACGAGGCCCGCGACGATCAGCGTCAGGCCGGCGACCCGCGCCAGTCCGATGCTCTCCTGCTGGAACAGCGCGCCAATCACCGTCAGCGACACCATCGCCAGCGAGGTGACGCCGATATAGGTCACGCTGAGCGGATAGATCCGGATCGCCGCGACGAAGGCGGTCAGCAGGCTCGCGGCGCTGATCACCGCAAGCCACATCCAGCCAGAGCCGAGGATCGACAGGATCAGACTGCCAAGCCCTGATGTATCAAGGCCTTGTCCTCCCTTTTTCAGAAACAGGTTCAGCGCGACATTGGACGTCGCCGCAATGAAGATCAGGCCCCAATGAGTGGTCATGCGCAATCAGCCTTTGTCGAAACGGGTTTTTGCCGGATGCCGCGCGGTTGTCGGCGTCATCGGCGAGGGGTGGAGGTCGCGGGCGCGCATCATGGCGTCACCCCGCGTGCCGCGATGGCAAAGATCGCGACCATGGCGATGCCGCTCAGCAGGCTGACGCGGTCGCGGAAGGTGAAGACGATCGGATCGTCGGTCATGAAGCCGCGCCGGGTCATCAACTGCATCCGGCCCAGCCAGAAGAACAGGACCGGGCAGATCAGCAGCAGCAGGTCCGGATGCCCGAAATTGCTCTGAACGCTGGGATCCTGCGAATAAAGCGCAAAGACCAGCACCGCCGCTTGCGCCGCGCCGATCGACATGGCCTGAAGGATCGGAAGATCGCCCGCCATCATGTTGCGCCCCGAAGTGCGGTCGGCGCCACGCTTGGCCATGTCCTCCAGTTCGGCCTGTCGCTTGATCGTCGCCAGCGAGAAGAACAGGAACATCGAAAAGACCAGCAGCCAGGGCGAGATCACGATCCCGGTCGCGGCCGCGCCCGCGACGATCCGCAGCGTGTAGAGCGTTGCCAGCGCCACGACATCGGCCATCATCTTGCGCTTGAGCGAGAAGGAGTAGGCCGAGGTCGCGACCATATAGGCCAGCAGGACCGCCATGAAGCTCGGCGGCAGCAAGAAGGCGGCGAGCAGCAGGGACGTGACCGTCAGCGCGATCGCCACCATCAGCCCGTGCCGTGCGGATGCCTCGCCCGCGGCAAAGGGGCGAAGCCGCTTGCGCGGATGGGCCCGGTCCGCCGCGAGGTCCAGAAGGTCGTTCACGACATAGACCGCCGATGCCGTCATCGAGAAGCACAGCATGGCGAGCAGTGCGGCGGGCAGTTTGCCGAGATCCTGCGCGGTCAGCACCGGCAGCAGGATCAGCAGGTTCTTGGCCCATTGATGCGGGCGGCAGGCCCGCATCAAGGCCCGCCACGGCCATGTCGAGGGCTGGCCCACCGGGGTCAGCGTCGTTCCCTGATCCGAGGCCGCCTTTTGCAGCGTGGTGCTGGGCCGGACGCCATAGGCGCCGCGCGCCGCCGCCCAGACCGGCAGGTCGGCGCGGCTGTCGCCCACATAGTCGAAGCCGCGCATTCCGAAATTGTCGACGAGGAAGCGCGCCTTGGTTTCCCCCCGCAGGTTCTCTGAGGTGACCGGGCTTCCGGTGCCGATCGCGAGGTCGAAGATGCCCAGATGCTCTGCCACCGCCTCGACCTGCCGGTGATCGGCGGCCGAGATCAGCGCGACCTGCCGCCCCTCGGCGCGGGCCTCCGCGATCATCGCGAGGACGTCGGGGTCATAGGGCAGGGCCTCGGGATCAAGCAGGATCTGGTCGGCGATCTGGCGCTTGAAATCCGCCTTTCCGCCGCGCAGCCATCCGGCCGCCCTGATCCCCTGCAGCGGGGATTTCGCCATGAGCCCAAGCAGGGCTTCGTCCAGCGTATCCGAACGGCAAAGCGTGCCGTCCATGTCGACGACGAGGGGAATCTGTTGGTTTACATATGTCGATTCATTCGGGGCCGGTCTCGACATGCAATCATTACTCCAGCGGGAAAGAATCCGGTCTCGGCAATTTGAAGCAGTTTCGGCGGTGCAAAGTTATCTGTCTTTCTGGACAGTCTGCCAGTTTCGCCAAGCCTTTTCGCCGCAAATCTGCGCCTCGCTCAACTTTTCCGCGACAAGGGCAGGCGGTCGTTTCCAGTATTATCTATAAAACATCAAACTGTTGCGAATCAATTCCAGTTTTATCTATCTCGGTGTCGGCATCGCCTCGGAGGGGCGAAAACTATCTGTAATCGAAATGCCGAGGGACCATGACGCATCTTACCACGCCCACAGGTCAACGCTGGAGCCGTGCCGAGGCAGAGGCGATCTATCACCAGCCCTTTCTCGACCTGATCTTTCAGGCCCAGGCCGTCCACCGGGCACATTTCGCGCCGAACCGCGTCCAGATGAGCCGGCTGCTTTCGGTCAAGACCGGCGGCTGCCCCGAGGATTGCAGCTATTGCAGCCAGTCCGCCCGGAACGGGTCGGAGCTTTCGGCATCGAAGCTGATGGAGGTCGAGCGCGTCCTGGCCGAGGCGCGCCGCGCCAAGGCGGCGGGGGCGACGCGCTATTGCATGGGCGCAGCCTGGCGCGAGCCCAAGGACCGCGACATGGCCGCGATCGAGGCGATGGTGCGCGGCGTCCGTGCGCTGGGGATGGAGACCTGCATGACGCTGGGCATGCTCTCGGACGATCAGGTGTTTCGCCTGCGCGAAGCGGGCCTCGATTACTACAACCACAATATCGACACGTCCGAGGCGCATTACCCCAAGGTCATCAGCACTCGCACCTTTGCCGACCGGATCGAGACGCTGGCCCGCGTGCGCGAGGCGGGGATCAAGGTCTGCTCGGGCGGCATCCTCGGGTTGGGCGAGGGGGCGGGCGACCGCATCGACATGCTGCTCGCGCTGGCGAACCTGCCCGAATATCCCGAGAGCGTTCCGATCAACATGCTGATCCCGATGCCCGGCACCCCGCTGGAACATGCCGAGCCGGTCGATCCCTTCGATTTCGTCCGCGTGATCGCGCTTGGCCGCATCCTGATGCCAAAGACCCATATGCGGCTTTCCGCGGGGCGAACCGCGATGAGCGACGAGATGCAGGCGCTTTGCTTCATGGCCGGGGCCAATTCCATCTTCATGGGCGACACGCTGCTGACCGCCGCCAATCCGGCCGAGGATCGCGACCTGAGGCTGTTCCAGCGCCTCGGGCTGGAACCCGAGGAGCTTGCGCAGTGAGCGTGCTCTCCGCCCATCACGGGCTGCTTGACAGCCTTGGCCAGCGCGGACGGCTGCGCGGTCTTGCCCCCGCCGCCGGGGTGGATTTCGCCTCGAACGACTATCTCGGGCTGGCCGGTTCGGCTCCGCTTCGCGACCTTGCGGCGGCGGCGCTGGCCAGCGGTGTGCCCACCGGCTCCGGGGCCGCGCGGCTTCTGAGGGGCAATCACGAGGCCTTCGCCGCGCTGGAGGCCGAGGCGGCGAAGTTCTTCGGCGCACCCGCCGCGCTCTATTTCGGCTCGGGCTTCGCGGCCAATCTGGCGATCTTCTCCAGCCTGCCGCAGGCGCGCGATCTGGTCCTGCATGACGCGCTGCTGCATGCAAGCTCGCTGGACGGGATGCGGCTGGGCAAGGCGCAAAGCCGCGCCTTTGCCCATAACGACCCGCAATCCCTGCGCGACGAATTGCGCGGCTGGCGCAGCGAGGGCGGGGTCGGGCGGGTCTGGATCGCGGTCGAAAGCCTTTACTCCATGGATGGCGACTTTGCCCCGGTCGATGCCCTCGCCGCGCTGGCCGAAGAGGAAGACGCCTTCCTGATCGTGGACGAGGCCCATGCCACCGGGATCTGGGGGCCGGGCGGACGCGGCCTTGCCGCGCGCCATGCGGGCAGCGAACGGACCCTTCGCCTCCACGGTTGCGGAAAGGCGCTGGGGGTGCAGGGCGCCTTTGTCTGCGCGGCACCGGCGCTGGTCTCGGTCCTGCTGAACCGCGCCCGCAGCTTCATCTATTCCACCGCGCCCTCGCCGCTGCTGGCCGAGGTGTTGCGCGGTGTGATTGCGCATCTGGCGCAAGACGGATCGCGGCGCGAGGCGCTGCTCGCGCGGGTCGCGCATGTCGCGGCGCGGGCAAAGGCGATCGGGCTTTGCCCAAGCGGCAGCCAGATCCAGCCGGTAATCATCCCCGGCGATGCTGCCTGCCTCGCGGCCTCGGCACGGCTGGCGGCGGCGGGCCTCGATATCCGGGCGATCCGCGCCCCCACCGTCCCGAAAGGGGCCGAGCGGCTGAGGCTGTCGCTGACCCTGAACCCCTCCGATGCCGAGGTCGAGGCAGCCCTCGATGCCATCGCCGCGCTGATGGAGGAGTCCGCATGACCGCTTTTGTCGTGACAGGGACCGATACTGGCATCGGCAAGACGGTGTTTTCCGCCGGGCTGACGGCGCGTTTACGGGCGAGCTACTGGAAACCGGTGCAATCGGGGCTGGAGGAGCAGACCGACAGCGAGATTGTGGCCGCGCTCACCGGACGCCCGGTGCTGCCCGAGGCGTGGCGGCTGGCGCTGCCGGCCTCGCCCCATATCTCGGCCGCGCGCGAGGGTGTCGCGATCGACGCGGAGGCGCTGGACTTGCCGCCGGTCCGGCCCTTGGTGATCGAGGGGGCGGGGGGCGTCATGGTCCCCCTGAACCGCGAGCGAACCTTCCTCGATGTCTTTGCACGCTGGCAGGTGCCGGTCATCCTCTGCGCGCGGACGGCGCTCGGGACGATCAATCACAGCCTGCTCTCGCTTGCGGCGCTGCGGGCGGCGGGGGTTCCCGTCCACGGCATCGCCTTCATCGGTGATCCCGTGCCAGAGGTCGAGGAGACCATCGCCGATATGGGTCGGGTCCGCCATCTGGGACGCCTGCCCATCCTCGACCGGCTTTCGCCCGAGAGCCTGCGCCATGCCTTCGACGCGGCATTTCCCGCCGATGCCTTCGCGGGGGAATTTGCATGAACTCGCCCATCTGGCATCCGTTCACCCAGCACGCGCTGTTTTCGCAGATGCGTCCCATCGTCTCGGCCGAGGGCGCGTGGCTTCTCGATGCCGAGGGGCGACGGGTTTTTGACGCGATTTCCTCGTGGTGGGTGGTGACGCATGGTCATTGCCACCCGCATATCGTGAAGGCGATCCGTGATCAGGCCGGGCGCCTCGATCAGGTGATCTTCGCCGGGCACAGCCACGAGCCGGCCGAGCGTTTCGCGGCCGGGCTGCTCGACATGCTGCCCGATGGGCTTTCGCGCGTCTTCTTCAGCGACAGCGGCTCCACCTCGGTCGAGGTGGCGCTGAAGATGGCGCTGGGGCATTTCCGCCATCGCGGCAGCCCGCGCCACCGCATCGTCGTCATGCAGGACGGCTATCACGGCGATACCGTCGGCACCATGTCGGCGGGCGAGCGCGGCGGCTTCACCCAGCCCTACGAGCCGCTGCTGTTCGCGGTCGACCGCATCCCCTTTCCCGCGCCGGGGGTCGAGCAGGCGACGCTTGACGCGCTGGAGCGCTTCGCCCGCCAGCCCGAGACCGCGGCGCTGCTGATCGAACCCATGGTGCTGGGGGCGGGCGGGATGCGGATGTATCCGGCCTGGGTCCTGTCGGAGATGGCGGCGATCTGCGCGCGCCACGGGGTGCTGCTGATCGCGGATGAGGTGATGACGGGCTGGGGCCGCACCGGCCGCTTTTTGGCCTGCGACCATGCGGGCGTCGTGCCCGATATCCTCTGCCTCTCGAAGGGCATCACCGGCGGGCATCTGCCGCTGGCCGTCACCCTCTGCCGCGAAGAAATTTTCCAGTCCCACTGGTCCGAGGATCGGCGCAAGACCTTCTTCCACTCCTCCTCCTACACCGCCAATCCCATCGCCTGCGCGGCGGCGCTGGCCAATCTGGAGATCTGGCGCGACGAACCTGTCGAGCTGCGCATCGAGGCGGTGGCGCGCGTTCAGGCCGAGGGGGCAGAGCGGCTGGCGCGCCATCCCGCCATCGCCTCGGTCCGCCGCACCGGGACCATCCTTGCCGCCGAACTGGGCGGCGGCGGGCGGGACTACATGGCGGATGCCGGGCCGATGCTCATGCGGCATTTCGCAGATCGCGACCTGCTGATCCGGCCGCTGGGCCGGACGGTCTATCTGCTGCCGCCCTATTGCAGCACCGAGGCCGAACTCCGCGCCTGCCACGACGCCATCATCGAGGCCGCCGATGTCTTCGCATAGGCCGGGCGTGACCATGGCGGGCTTCGGCCATTACCTGCCCGCGCGCCGGGTCGCCAATGCCGAGATCGAGGCCGATATGGGCCTGCCGACCGGCTGGATCGCCAGCCGCAGCGGGATCGAGGCGCGCCATTACGCCGCCCCCGGTCAGGCGTTGAGCGATCTGGCGATCCCGGCCGGGGCCATGGCGCTCGCACAGGCAGGATGTGCGCCGGAGGAGGTGGGGCTTCTGCTGCTCGCGACCTCGACCCCCGATCATCTGCTGCCGCCGACCGCGCCGCTTGTCGCCCATCACCTCGGGCTTGGTTGCGGGGCGGTGGACGTGGCCGGGGCCTGCGCGGGGTTTCTTCATGCGCTGATCCTCGGGGCCGGGCATGTCGGGCTGACCGGGCAGGCGGTGCTGGTCATCGCCGCGAATATCCTCTCGCGCCGGATCAACCCGCAGGATGCGGGGACGCGGGCGCTGTTTGCCGATGCGGCGGGCGCGGTGCTACTGCGGCCGGGCCGTCCGGGGCAGGGGCCACGCGCCTCGGTCCTGCGCAGCGACGGCGGTCGCTATGACGTCATCCGCATCGCGCGGGGCGGCAGCCGTCTGCCCTTCGCTCCGGGCAGCGACGACGGCCTCGGGATGAGCATGCCAGACGGGCGCGCGGTCTTTTCCCTCGCGGTGGAGGCCATGGCGGATTCGGCCCGAGAGGTCATGGACCGCGCCGGCCTTGCGCCCCCCGGCCTTGGCGCATGGCTGCCGCATCAGGCCAATGCCCGCATCCTCGATAAGGTGGCCGAGCGCGCCGAATTGCAGCAGGTCCCGCGCATCGGGACGCTGGCCGATCACGGCAATTCCTCGGCCGCCACGATCCCGCTGGCGATGTCATGGCAGGTTGCGCATGGCGGAGGGCTGCCCGAGGGCCCGATGCTGATCCAGGCCTTCGGTGCGGGAACGATCTGGGGCGCGGCGATCTGGGAGGAGTGAGATAAGGGCGCGACCGTGGGCGCTGGGCCAGTGCATCACCTTGCGGCGGATCAGGGGGGCCACGGATGCATGTATCCCGTTCCGGCTGGGTCAGCGCAATGCCTCGCGAACCGCCTACCGTGCCCGCGCAACATGGCCCCCGACGGTCCGTCCGATCAGCTGACGGGCCTGTTTATCCCTCTAGCTGCATTTCGAATGCCCGCAGGAGGGGCAGGTCATGCAGCCCTCGATCATCCGCATCCCGTATTGGCCGCAATTGGGACAGGCCGGGCCGCGCGGGCGCTCGCCGACCGCGATCATCTCGGCCTTGGGATCGGATTTGAGGCCCATACCCTCGCCGGCGATGAAGCCGGTTGCGATCATGTGGCGTTCGATCACCCCCCCGATCGCGGCGAGGATCGAGGGCACATAGCGCCCCTCCATCCATGCGCCGCCGCGCGGGTCGAAGACCGCCTTCAGCTCCTCGACCACGAAGCTGACATCGCCGCCGCGCCGGAACACGGCCGAGATCATGCGGGTCAGCGCCACGGTCCAGGCGTAATGCTCCATGTTCTTCGAATTGATGAAGACCTCGAAGGGGCGGCGGTGACCGGCCTGCACGATATCGTTGATGGTGATGTAGATCGCGTGCTCGCTGCCGGGGAATTTCAGCTTGTAGGTCGCGCCCTCCAGCGCCGCCGGACGGTCCAGCGGCTCGGTCAGATAGACCACATCCGCGCCGCTATCGGCCTCGGGCGCGGCCTCGGTCGTCTCGCTGACCGACAGGACCGAGCCGGTCACGTCATTCGGGCGATAGGTCGTGCAGCCCTTGCAGCCCTGATCCCATGCGGCAAGGTAGACGTCCTTGAACGCCTCGAACGAGATGTCCTCGGGGCAGTTGATCGTCTTCGAGATCGAGCTGTCGACCCATTCCTGCGCCGCCGCCTGCATGGCGACATGGTCGAGGGGCGCGAGGGTCTGGGCGTTGACGAAATAATCCGGCAGGGGCGCGTCGCCTTTCAATTCGCGCCACATGCGGACGGCATAGTCGACGACCTCCTCCTCGGTCCGGCTGCCGTCCTTTTGCAGCACCTTGCGGGTATAGGCATAGGCAAAGACCGGCTCGATCCCCGAACTGACATTGCCGGCGTAAAGCGAGATCGTCCCGGTCGGCGCGATGCTGGTCAAAAGCGCGTTGCGGATACCGTGCTGCGCAATCGCGTCCCTCACATCCGCGTCCATGCGCGACATGAAGCCCGAGGCCAGGAACCTTTCGGCGTCGAACAGCGGAAACGCACCCTTTTCCTTCGCCAGATCGACCGAGGCCAGATAGGCCGCGCGGGCGATGGCCTTCATCCATACCCGCGTCTGGGCGACCGCCTCGGGCGCGCCATAGCGCAGGCCCAGCATCAGCAGCGCATCGGCAAGGCCGGTGACGCCAAGGCCAAGGCGGCGCTTGGTCCGCGCCTCCTCGGCCTGCTGGGGCAGCGGGAATTTCGAGGCGTCGACGACATTGTCCATCATGCGGATCGCGGTGCGGACCAACTCGTCCAGCGCGCTCGCGTCGATCTTCGCCTCGGGCGTGAACGGCGCCTCGACCAGCCGCGCGAGGTTGACCGAGCCGAGGAGGCAGGCGCCATAGGGCGGCAAGGGCTGCTCGCCGCAGGGATTGGTCGCGGCGATCGTCTCGGCATATTGCAGGTTGTTCAGCCGGTTGATCCGGTCGATGAAGATCACGCCCGGCTCGGCATAGTCATAGGTCGCCCGCATGATCCGGTTCCAGAGGTCGCGGGCGCGGACGGTGTGAAAGACCTTGCCCTCGAATTGCAGGTCCCAGCTTGCGTCTTCGCCGACCGCCTCCATGAAGGCGTCCGTCACCAGCACGGAAAGGTTGAACATGCGCAGCCTTGCGCTGTCCTGCTTGGCCTCGATGAAGGCCTCGATATCGGGATGGTCGCAGCGCATCGTCGCCATCATCGCGCCGCGCCGGCTGCCCGCCGACATGATCGTGCGGCACATCGCGTCCCAGACATCCATGAAGCTCAGCGGACCCGAGGCATCGGCGGCGACGCCCTTGACCTCGGCCCCCTTGGGCCGGATCGTCGAGAAGTCATAGCCGATCCCGCCGCCCTGCTGCATGGTCAGCGCGGCTTCCTTCAGCATGTCGAAGATGCCGGCCATGCTGTCGGGGATGGTGCCCATGACGAAGCAGTTGAACAGCGTCACGTCGCGCCCGGTGCCAGCTCCGGCAAGGATGCGGCCGGCAGGCAGGAACTTGAAGCCTTCCAGCGCGGAATAGAACCTATCCTCCCAAACATCCGGCGCGGCCTCGACCCGGGCGAGGTCGCGGGCGACCCTGCGCCAGCTATCCTCGACCGACTTGTCGAGGGGCTGGCCCTCGGCGTCCCTGAGACGATATTTCATGTCCCAGATCTGTTCGGCGATGGGGGCGGAGAATGCGGGCATGGCGACTTCCTCGGCGTGACCTCGGCTGAGGACAAAAGATAGTCATCCCCGACCCGTCGAGAAAGCCCTAACGCCCGGTCAACTCGTCAATCACCTGCAACCACAGCGAAGCGGGCTGCGCGCCGGTCACGACATGGCTGTCGGCGACGACGAAGGTGGGGGCCGAGGTGATGCCCCGCTCGCGGGCATGGATCTCGCGCGTGGCGATCTGGTCGCGATCCTCGGTCGTGGCCAGAAGGCGGCGGATCATCTGGCCGTTCATGCCCGCGCTCTCGCCGATCGCGACCAGAACATCGGGGTTCGAGATGTTCTTGCCCTCGCGCCAATAGGCCCGCATCAGGCCGGACATCACCGGGGTCTGCACGCCCTCCAGCCCGGCCCAGTAGAGCAGCCGGTGGGCGTTCAGCGTGTTCGGCACCCGCTCGATCAGCGAGGGGTTGATCCAGAGGCCAAGGCGCTCGGAGGCCTCCATCACCGGCTTCATCTCCGCCAGGATGCCCTTCTCGTCCTTGAACTTCATCTTCATGTAGGCGACGTAATCCATGCCGGCCGCAGGCATCTGCGGATCCAGCCGGAAGGGTTGCCAGGTGATCAGGAACGGATGGTCGGGCCGACTTTCCAGCGCGCGGTCAAGCTCGGCCTTGCCGATCAGGCACCAGGGGCAGACCGGATCTGCGAAGATGTCGAGGCGGACTTCAGCGGTCATCAGTATTCCTTCCGACGGGCCATGCGCATGTTTCGGGCGATCTTTTCGGGCGGGCCGTCAGGCCGGTTCGCGCAGGACGCGGGGCACCTTGAACTCGACATTCTCGCGCGCGGTCTCGACCATCTCGACGGTGACGTCATAGCGGGCGCGGAAGGCATCGACGACCTCGTCGACCAGCACCTCGGGCGCGCTGGCGCCCGCGGTCACGCCGACGGCCCGCGCGCCTTCGATCGCGCGCCAGTCGATCTGGTCGGCCCGCATGACCAGTTGCGAATAGGCGCAGCCCGCCGCGCTCCCCACCTCGACCAGCCGGCGCGAGTTCGAGCTGTTGGGCGCGCCGATCACGAAAAGCGCGTCGATCCGGCCCGCGATCGCCTTGACCGAGGCCTGGCGGTTGGTCGTCGCATAGCAGATGTCTTCCTTGGCGGGACCGACGATGGCCGGGAAGCGTGCCTGAAGCGCCGCGACGATGGCGGCGGTGTCATCGACCGACAGCGTGGTCTGGGTGATGAAGGCCAGCCTGCCGGGATCGCGGGGCAGGATGCCCGCCACGTCCTCGACGGTCTCGACCAGCAGAACCTCGCCCTCGGGCAGTTGCCCCATGGTGCCCAGAACCTCGGGATGGCCGGCATGGCCGATCATCACCATCTGGAGGCCGGCGGCATGGTGGCGCTCGGCCTCGACATGGACCTTGCTGACAAGGGGGCAGGTGGCATCGACATAGACAATGTCGCGGCGGCGCGCCTCGGCCGGGACGGCCTTGGGGACGCCATGGGCCGAGAAGATCACCGGCCGGTCATCGGGGCATTCATCCAGTTCCTCGACAAAGACCGCGCCCTTGTCGCGCAGGCTGTCGACGACGAATTTGTTGTGAACGATCTCGTGGCGGACATAGACCGGCGCGCCCCATTTCTGCAGCGCCATCTCGACGATCTTGATGGCGCGGTCCACGCCGGCGCAAAAGCCGCGCGGCGCGGCAAGGTAGAGGGTCAGGGGTGGTTTCTGGTCCATGTGCTTCACCTAGCCTTCCCTCCCGCCTGCTGCAAGGTCGCGGGCCTCTCAGGCGCCGTCGAAGGAGGTCAGGGCAAAGACCTCGTGTCCCATGCCTTCAAGAAGCTTGCGCCCGCCCAGTTCGGGCAGGTCGATCACGAAGGCGCAGCCGACCACCTCGGCGCCCAGCCTCTCGCAAAGCGAGATCCCGGCGGCGGCCGTCCCGCCTGTGGCAAGCAGATCGTCCACGATCAGCACCCGCTCGCCCGGTTTCAGCGCGTCGTCATGGATCTCGACCACAGCCTCGCCATATTCCAGCGCATAGGCCTCGCTCAGCACCGCGCCGGGAAGCTTGCCCTTTTTCCGGATCGGCACGAAGCCCACGGAAAGCTGGTGCGCGATCGCGCCGCCGAGGATGAAGCCGCGCGCCTCGAGGCCCACGACCTTGTCGATCGCCTCGCCCGCATAGGGGGTCAGAAGTTGGTCCACCGCCATGCGGAAGCCCCGCGCATCGGCGAAAAGCGTGGTGACGTCCCGAAACAGGATGCCCTCATGCGGGAAGTCGACGATGGTGCGGATATAGTCGCGGACGCTGCGCGTGTCGCGGCCGCGCCTTTCCACGGTGCTTGCCATCAGGGACGCTCCATTTCGAAGGTCTCGGAGGTCACGGTATAATCCTTGTAGCCAAGCCGCGAAAGCCAGCCGTGCCGGCGCAGGTCGAAGCGACCATCGACCACGCAATCCTCGCGCAGATGGATGCCGGTGACGACGCCCAGCACCATCACGTTATGGGCCCCGGCCAGCCGGATGATCCGCGTCATCCGGCATTCCAGCGAGGCGGCCGCGCCCTTCACGCGCGGGCAGTCGATCGTCTCGCATTCGGCGGCCTCGATGCCCGCCGCCTCGAACTCGCTGGTCCCGGCAGGCAGGGCGGCCGAGCTTGCATTGACCTGATCGCGCATCGAGCCGTCGGCGATATTGACGCAGAACACGCGGCTTTCGGCGATCTGGGCCACGCTGTCCTTGGTTCCCGGCCGGTCGGGCTTGGCATTGGTCGAAGCGAACATCACCTGCGGCGGCACATAGGCCGTGAGGTTGAAGAAGGAATAGGGCGCAAGATTGTCGCCAAGCTGACCCCGGGTCGAGATCCAGCCGATGGGGCGGGGCGCGACGATGGCATTCAGCGGGTTATGGGGCAGGCCATGGCCCGCTTCGGGTCGATAGAACATCCGTTGCCCTCGGGTTGGGACTGCCGGGCGCGATCGGTCCGGCAGCGCGTGACGGGGAACGGTCTGCCCGCATGGCCGTTTGACGTCAAGCGCCACGAAACCGCGCGCCGGTGGAAAAACGGGACGTCACCGTCGCTGCGGGGGCTGGTGTCGCAAGATTTTCGCATCCTGCCCGCATCGGATGTTTTCGTGACGGAACATGCATGCTAACGGGCGCGCGGCGCGAAATGTGCCGAACCCGCCGCCACCGGGAGACTCAATGTACGAACTCACCCCCGAAACCCCCGAGGACACGCCCGAGGTCGAGGCGCTGATGGACCTGTGCTTCGCGCCGGGGCGAACGGCGCTCTCCTCCTACCGCCTGCGCGAGGGCGTGCCCGCGGTCGCGGCGCTGTGCCTTCTGCTGCGCGACGGCTCGGGGGTGCTTCTTGGCGCGATCCGCTATTGGCCGGTCGAGGTCGGGGGCCATCCCACCTTGCTGCTGGGACCGGTCGCCGTCCATCCGACGACGCAGGGCGAGGGGCTGGGCGGGCTGCTCATGCGCGAAAGCCTTGAGCGGGCCTCGGCGCTGGGCTGGTCGCGGGTGATGCTGGTGGGCGATCTGCCCTATTACAGCCGCTTCGGCTTCTCGAAGCTGGAAGGAGTCGAGATGCCGCCGCCGACCAACCCGGACCGGGTCCTCGGCCTCGAACTGGCCGATGACGCCTGGCGCGAGGTCATGGGCCCGGTCACCCGCCATCAGGGCCGCGGCGACGCCGAAAACCCGCGCGACGAGGATGCCGCACGAGAGGGAAGCGCCCTCGCGCCCGCCAAGGGCTAGTCGGGATTGTAGTCGAAATCACCCGGATGATTGGCGATGCTGCCGGTCAGCGCCGCATAAAGGATCGTGCGCCCGTCGATCGATTCCGGGCCGCCGCCGATATTCAGCCAGCGCAGCGCCTCCTCATCGCCATTTTCGGAGGTGTCCGAAAGCACGCCATGCATCTTGCCCGCTTCGGGCGAGTAGATGACGGCGATCCGGTGGGCCGCGCAATCGTGCTGCTTGCAGCCATACATGACCAGCCAGGACTTGCCGTCAAAGCTCGCCTTCGTGGTCGGCGTCGTCACGATCGGCTGTTCCAGCCAGTCCGGCATCGGGGTTTCCCCCGCCATCGCCTCGAAAGCGGCGGTCAGCGCGGCGTCCTTGCTCAGGTCGGCAAGCGTCGGCGCATCCTCGGCGAATGCCGGGGCAAGGCCCAGCACGATGGCAAAACCGGCGATACCGGCAGGCATTTTGACAAGCATCAGTTCACTTCCTCTTTCCCGCATCCCCGGCGCGCCCGCTCACATTCCGGACAGCAACCGATGGAAACGGAACCCTTCAGTTCCTATCTGGTTTCGGCAGTGACGCGCGAAAATCGCGCAACAGGAAAGGCCAGGTAGCCCGAGGATGACCGAACAGAGCGCAATTCCCGCCCGCCAGACAGTCCTGCCCCCGATTGCCGATCCGACCGTCCACACCGAGATCGACCGTCTCGCCCGCCGCTATCTGAATGCGGGCGGCGTCGCGATGGAGGTGATGAATGCCGTCGGCGGCAAGGCCGAGGCGCTGATGGACCGGCTTCCCGGCCCGGTCCGCAACCGCATGGACCGGATCACGCTGGGCGTGCTGAACCGCTCTTTCGACGCCGCCTCGCATTCGCGGGGCGTGCTGGCCGATCGCGGCGACTGGTTCAACCGGCTGCTCTCGACGACCTCGGGGGCGGTCGGCGGCTTTGCCGGGATCGCCGGGGCGACGCTGGAGCTGCCGGTGACGATCACGCTGCTTCTGCGCGCGATCATGGATATCGCCTCCGAACATGGCTTCGATCCCGACAGCGATCTGGCGCGACGCGAGGCGCTGCATGTCTTTGCGAGCGCCGGCCCGCTCGCCGATGACGAGGGCGCCGATCTGGGGCTGGTTGCCGCCCGGATGACGATCACCGGGCAGACGATCCAGGGCATGATCGCCAAGGTCGCGCCGAAGCTCTCGGCCTCGCTGGCGCAGAAGCTTGCCGCCCAGACCGTACCGATCCTTGGCGCGGTGGCGGGGGCGGCGATCAACTACAACTTCACCCGCTACTATCAGGAGGTGGCGCGGGTCCAGTTCGGCCTGCTCCGCCTGTCCGAAGAAACCGGCCTGCCGCGCGAGGCGCTGGTCGAGGCGCTGCTGCTCCGGATGGAGCAGGTCCGCCCCGGCTCCGCCGCGAAGACCATCGGCCGCAGGAACGCGCATTAATCCCCGGTTTCGGCCGAAAGCTCCAGCACCGGGGCCGGTTCCTCCAGATGGTCGATGCCAAGGGGGGCGCTGGGCCGCGCAAGGCGCGAGCGGACGATCCAGAACAGCCGCTGCTGCGCGCGGGTGATCGCCACATAGGTCAGCCGCTTCCACAGCGGGATACCGGCCTCGGTCCGGTTCGACCATGCGGCGGCGTTGATGTCGGGGGCAAAGACCTGCACATCGGGCCATTGACTGCCCTGCGCCTTGTGGATCGTGACCGCCGCCCCGTGCAGGAAGGTCGCGCCCATCCGTGCGGCATAGGGGATGAACGGCTCCTCGACATCAGGCATCTCGATCTTGACGATCGAGGCGGCCGACAGGCGCGGATCCTCGGCCCCCACGACATGCAGGCGCGAGAAACCGGGCTTCCTGCCGGGGCCAAGATAGATGACCTGCGCCCCCTTGATCAGCCCGCGCGCCTCCAGGTCGATGCGCTTCTTGCGGTGCTTCAGCGGCAGTTCCAGCCCGTCGCAGATCAAAGGCTCGCCCGGAAGAAGCGCATCGCCCGGCGCCCCGTAGGCCGAGCGGAAGGCCTGGATCAGCTTGATCCGGGTGATGTTGCGCCAGACCAGCACCGGGCTACGGGCCATCAGGTCGCTCTCCACCCGCTCGGCCCAGACGACGCGGTCGTCGCGGCGCGCGGCATCCTGCACCATCCGCTCGAAGCTGGCGAAGTCGAGGGCCGGATCCGAAAGCGCATGCGCGAGGTCGAGGATGGGGCTGTCTCCACTCTGGCGGTGGATGCGCGACAGTTCCAGCCGCTGCGATTTCGCCAGCCGGTCAAAGACCATCTCGCCAGATTGACCGACCGGGGCAAGCTGGGCCGGATCGCCAAAAAGGACGAGGACCGGGAAGATCTCGCGCAGGTCCTCGAACTGGCGCTCATCGAGCATCGAGGCCTCGTCGATCAGGCCGATATCGAGACCCTCCTCGCGCCGCTTCCAGCCACGGATGAAATCCGATCCGCGCAGCCCCGCCGCCGCCAGTGCGCCGGGGATCGAGGCATGTTGCTGGTAGAAGGCCTTGGCGCGGTCCAGCGCGGCATCGGTCAGGCCCTCGATCACGCCCTCGACCACCGGACGCTCGCCCGCGCCGGTCAGCCAGTCTGCGATGCGCTCGTATTCCGGGTCATAGACCGGGGTATAGAGGATGCGGTGGATCGTGGTCGCCGGCACGCCGCGCATCCTGAGGACGAAAGCGGCCTTGTTCGTCGGCGCGAGGATCGCGGCCGTCCGCCGGTCCTTACGCTTCCGGCCCTCGTAATCGCCCGAGATGATGTCGACGCCCGCTTCCTTCAGCGCCTTGGTCAGTTCAGCCAGCAGCAGCGTCTTGCCCGAGCCGGCCTTGCCGATCACCGCCATCACCCGGCCCTTGCCGGGTGTCGCGGGCGAAATCTCTTCCGAGACGAGGTCGATGCCCGCCTCCTCCAGCAGGGCGGCGAGGGCGTCCCAGGCTTCGGCCTGGTCGGGGGAAAGGCTGGGCAGGGTCATGGTGCCTTGTTAAACACGCCTCGCGCGCCCGGAAAGGCCGTTCGTCGCGTGAGGCGTTTTTTTGGGTATTTGAGAAACGGTGAAATTCCAGGACCGCGCCTTGAATTTCACCGTTTTCCAAATACCCCTGCGAGGTTTCGGAGGGGCGCGATGCCTGGCGCCTCAGGCGCGCTCGTCCTTGGGTGAGCCCATGACGACATGGGTGGTGATGGTGGAAATCTGTGGGAAAGCGCCCAGCACCTCGGTATGGAAACGCCGATAGGCCTCCAGATCGCGGACCTCGACCCGCAGGAGGTATTCGATCGAGCCGGTGATGTTATGGCATTCCCGGACCTGCGGCGCGGCGAGGCAGGCGCGCTCGAAGGCGATCTGCGCCTCGTTCGAATGGCGTGAGAGTCCGACCGTCACATAGGCGGTGAACCCGGCCTCGCGCGCCGAGGGGTGGATGACCGCGCGATAGCCGCTGATTGCGCCCCGGCGCTCAAGTTCCTGGACGCGGCGCAGGCAGGCCGAGGGGGACAGGCCGATCTCGGCCGCCAATTGTTGATTCGGGATGCGGCCATTGCGTGCGAGTATCTGCAATATTTTGGCGGAAACACGGTCATTTTCCGGGGATGGTTGTGACATTCTGCCTCACAAGGTCATAAAAATCAGAAATTGCGTTCAACTTCGAATATTTTTGCGGAAATAACAGTCGGTATTTCCTGTAATGTCTCAACACATCTTGCTTGCCCTGGTTGCGTTCGCCTTCGTGACCTCGATCACGCCGGGTCCGAACAATCTGATGCTGATGGCATCGGGCGCGAATTTTGGCATGCGCAGGACCGTGCCGCACCTTTTGGGCGTGGCTTTCGGTTTCGGCGGCATGGTGGCGGTTCTGGGTCTTGGCATCGACCGGATCATCGCCGCCTCTCCGGCCCTCGCGCAAGGCTTGAAGTGGATCAGTCTCGCCTATGTGCTCTGGCTCGCCTGGAAAATCGCCCATGCCGCGCCGCCCGACGCGCGGAAATCGGCCGTGGACGCCCGGCCGATGGGCTTTCTGGCCGCATGCGCCTTCCAGTGGATCAATCCTAAGGCGTGGATGATGGGGCTGGGGGCGCTTTCGGCCTATGCGGCGGGCAGCGGCGGGGCCTTTGGGGTGGCGCTGGTCTTTACGCTGGTGAACCTGCCTTCGGTCGCGGTCTGGGCCGCGATGGGGCAGGGATTGCGCGGTTTCCTGCAGGAGCCGCGGCGGCTCCGCGTGTTCAACTGGACGATGGCGTTGCTGCTGGTGTTGTCGGTGCTGCCGGTCCTCAGCCCGCATTGAGGGCGATGAGCCCGGCGACCCCCAGCACGATCAGCGCCATGCCGGCAAGCTGGCGCGGGCTTGCCCCCTCGCGCAGCACGCGGCGCGAGACGAGCTGGGCCATCCCCACCTCGATCAGCGCCAGCGTGCGGACATTCGCCGCCGCCGTCATCGAAAAGCCCAGGAACCAGAAAAGCGAGGCGAAGGCGCCAAGGAAACCTGCCCGGATCGAGCCGCGCCAGTGCCGCGCGATGCCGCCAAGCGCCGCGCGATCCGCAAGCCCGAGCCAGACCAGCATCACCGCTGTCTGCATGGCGAGGCTGAGGAGCAGCACCGTTGCCGAGCGGGTGACATAGCCGCCCTCGGGCAAGGCGAGGATCGCGCCGCGAAAGCCGATGGCGGAAAGGCCGAAAAGCCCGCCCGCAAGTATTCCCGTCACCACGGCGCGCCAGCCGCCGCTGCGCCAGTCCGTCCCCGACATCAGGATCACCCCCAGCGTCGCGGTGGCGATGGCGGCCATCCGCGCCGGTCCCAGCGGCTCGGCCAGCACCACGGCGCCGATCAGGGCAAGGCTGACCGGCTCGGTCTTGATCAGCGCGGTGGTTACGCCGAAGCCGCGGCTTTTCATGATGACCAGCATCAGCGCCGTCGCCGCGATCTGGCTGAGCGCGCCCAGCAGAACCCAGAGCATCACCGCCATGCCGGGGCGGGGGATCGGCGCCTGAAGCGACCAGAGCAGCAGGAACAGCGCCGCGAAGGGCAGCCCGAACAGGAACCGCACCGCCGTCGCGCCCATGGTGCCGATCTCGGCCGTCAGGCCGCGCTGCGCGGCGTTACGCGCGGTCTGCGCGGCCGCGGCGATCAGCGTGGCGATGATCCACATGGCGTCAGCCGCGGATCGCGGCGATCATCCGCGCCACATTCTCGGGATCGGCATCAGGGGTGATGCCATGGCCGAGGTTGAAGATATGCGGCCCCTGCGAGAAGGCGCGCACGATCCGCCGCGTTTCCTCCTCCAGCGCCGCGCCGCCCGAGACCAGCAAGGCGGGGTCGAGGTTGCCCTGCACGCAGCCGTCCTTCTGGACCTCCGCCGCCGCCCATTCGGCGCTGACCGAATTGTCGAGCGCGACGCAATCCGCGCCGGTCGCGCGGGCAAAGCCGGCATAGCGCGGCCCGGCCTCACGCGGGAAGGCGATGACGGGGACATGCGGGTGGCGGGCCTTCAGCGCGGCGATGATGCGCCGCGCAGGCTCCAGCGCGAATTCGTCGAAATCCCGGCCCTCCAGAGATCCGGCCCAGCTGTCGAAGAGCTTCACCACTTCGGCCCCGGCCTCGATCTGGGCCGAGAGATAGGCGATCGTCGCCTCGGTCACGCGGTCGATCAGCAGCGAGAAGGCGGCGCGGTCGGCATCCTTGAAGGCATGGGCCGGGCCCTGATCGGGGGTGCCGCGCCCGGCGATCATATAGGTCGCGACCGTCCAGGGCGCGCCCGCAAAGCCGATCAGCGTCGTCTGGGGCGGGAGTTCGCGCGACAGGATGCGGACCGTTTCGTAGACCGGGTTCAGCGTCTCGTGGATCGCCTCGACGGGTTTCAGCGCCGCCACTTCCTCGGGCCGGGTCACGGTCGAAAGGCGCGGCCCCTCGCCGGTCACGAACCACAGGTCGAGGCCAAGCGCCTGCGGGATCAGCAGGATGTCGGCGAAAAGGATCGCGGCGTCGAAGCCATAGCGGCGGATCGGTTGCAGCGTCACCTCGGCCGCAAGATCGGGCGTGTAGCAGAGCGACAGGAAATCGCCCGCCTGCGACCGGGTCGCGCGATATTCGGGCAGGTAGCGGCCCGCCTGCCGCATCATCCAGACCGGCGGCACGGGCAGTCGCTCGCCCGCAAGGGCGCGCAGGATCGTCTTCTGGGTCATGTTCACCTCGCAGTGGTCTTCATGGCGTGCTGGTCCCCGTTGTCAAGGGCGCGGCCGGGCGCTAAGCCCTTTCCCATGACCGAAATGCCCGATCCCCAGACCCCCCTTCGCATCGGAACCCGCGGCTCGGCGCTGGCGCTGGCGCAGGCGCATGAAACCCGCGACCGGCTGATGGCCGCGCATGGCCTGCCGCAGGACGCGTTCGAGATCGTGGTGATCAAGACCACCGGCGACCGCGTGCTTGACCGTCCGCTGAAGGAAATCGGCGGCAAGGGCCTGTTCACGCGCGAGATCGAGGACGCCCTGACAGAGGGCGGGATCGACATTGCCGTGCATTCGATGAAGGACATGCCGACGATCCAGCCCGGAGGGTTGCTGATCGACTGCTACCTGCCGCGCGAGGATGTGCGGGACGCCTTCGTCTCGCCCCGCTACGGCTCGATCGGCGATCTGCCCGAAGGGGCGGTGGTCGGGTCTTCGAGCCTGCGCAGGCGCGCCCAGCTTGCTGCGCGGCGGCCGGACCTGAAGCTGGTCGAGTTTCGGGGAAACGTCCAGACGCGCCTGAAAAAGCTTGAGGATGGCGTGGCGGACGCGACCTTCCTTGCCATGGCGGGCCTGTCGCGCCTTGACATGATCCATGTCGCCCGGAGCCCGGTCGCCCCCGAGGAGATGCTGCCCGCCGTGGCGCAGGGCTGCATCGGGGTCGAGCGTCGCGCGGATGACGCGCGCGTGGCGGCCCTGCTGGCCCCGATCGGGGATGCGCCCTCGGCACTCCGGGTCGCGGCGGAGCGCGCCTTCCTCGCCCGGCTGGACGGATCCTGCGAGACGCCGATTGCGGGGCTGGCCCTGATCGAGGGCGAGAGCCTGTGGCTCAGGGGCGAGATCCTGCAACCCGATGGCGGTGCGATCATCTTCGGCGAGCGTCGCGGCCCTGCGGCCGATGGTCGCGCCATGGGGACCGATCTGGCCGAGGAACTGCTGTCCCGCGCGCCTGCGGGTTTCTTCGACTGGCGCTAGGCCAGCAGCAGGGCGATCCCGATGAGGACGCCGGCGCTGACCACCGACTGGCGATAGATGCCGAGGCCCCTTGAGAGGTCCGCCGCATCGGGGTCGCGCGCGCCCGCGTTGAGCCACGGCTCCGGCGTCTCGACCCCGTGATAGCTGCGCGGGCCAGAGAGCCTGACGCCGAGCGCGCCGGCCATCGCGGCCTCGGGCCAGCCGGCATTGGGCGAGCGGTGTTGGCCCGCGTCGCGCCACATCACCCGCAAGGCACGCCCCGAACCCGCGGCCAGCACGAAAAGCAGCCCCGTCAGCCGCGATGCGGGCAGGTTCACGAGGTCATCGAGCCGCGCCGCGACCCTGCCGAAGAACTCGTGGCGTGGGCTGCGGTGGCCGATCATCGAATCGAGCGTGTTGATCGCCTTGTAGGCCGCGATCCCCGGCAACCCCGCCACCGCCGCCCAGAGAAGGGGCGCGATCACCCCGTCCGAGGTGTTCTCGGCAAGACTTTCCAGCGCGGCGCGGGCGATCGGGGCGGCATCGTCCTCGGGCAGGTCACGGCCGACGATCATCGACACCGCCTGCCGCGCCCCGGCGATGTCGCCCGAGGCGAGCGGATGTGCCACCGCCGCGACATGGGCATCTAGCGACCTCGCCGCGACCAGCGGCCAGGTGAGGGCGCCAAGGATGAATGGCCCCGCCTGAAGCGGCATCAGTAGCCAGACAGCCAGCAGCGCCGGCAGCACCGCCGCCGCGACCACGACGACCACCGCCAGCGTACCGCGCGCGATCCTGTGGCGGCCCCGGTTCCAGCGCCGGTCGAGAGCCTCGATCAGTCTGCCGATCCAGACCACCGGATGCGAGATGCGGCGATAGACCGCGTCGGGCCAGCCGATCGCCACGTCGATGAGCAGCGCCACCAGCGCCACGGTCAGCGTATCGGTCGAGAGGATCACGGCGCGACCCGGTTCACGGCCTCGACCGCCCAGCCGCCTGAACTGTGCGACAGGATGGTCAGCGAGAGCGGCGCCACCGCGAAGGACAGCGCCGCCGGACCCACCGCGAGGGCCAGCGCCGCGCGCACCGTCCCGGCATGGGCGACGATTGCGACCGTGCCCGACGCCTCGGCCAGCACCCGCTGCACCCGCCCGGCCATGTCGAGGAAACTCTCGCCGCCGGGCGGTCGATGGGCAGCCAGCGCCTCCGGCGGCAATGGCCCAAGGTCGGGAATGCCCGTCTGCTCCCAGTCGCCGAAATCCTGCTCCCACAGGTCGGGCATGATCTCGGGGTTCAGGTCCATCGCCGCGCAGGTCTGGCGGCAGCGCAGGGCCGGGCTGGACCACAGCCGGTCGGCGACAAGCTGCTGCCCAAGCCAGCCGAGCGAGGAGGTATCCGTGCAATCGGCCGCCACATCGCGGCGGCCCGCCAGTCCGGGGCTGGCAAGCGGCGCATGGCGCGCGATCAGCAGGCGGGCTCGGGTCTCCATGCGCTCCCCTCGGGCTTCGGGCGGGCATGGATCGCGCGCGCGGCCCCGCCTGTCAACACCGCTTCCCGCTTGCCCGACTCGGCCCTGCGCGACAGCATCGCGACTGCCATGGGGCTTGACGCGAGAGGTGGCCCCGCCGCATAAGCGAATTAAATGAACAACTGTTCAATAATTGGAAGGAGGAGCCGATGTTCACCGCGGGGATGGAGTTCGATCTGGGCGAGGACGTGAATGCCCTGCGCGAGATGGTGCATCGCTGGGCGCAGGAGCGGGTGAAGCCCATGGCGGGCGAGGTCGACCGCTCGAACACCTTCCCCAACGAGCTTTGGCGCGAGATGGGAGAGCTTGGACTGCTGGGCGTCACCGTCCCCGAGGAATGGGGCGGGGCGGGCATGGGCTATCTCGCCCATGTCATCGCGACCGAGGAGATCGCGCGCGCCTCGGCCTCGGTGAGCCTGTCCTATGGCGCGCATTCGAACCTTTGCGTGAACCAGATCAAGCTGAACGGCACCGACGCGCAGCGGGCGAAATACCTGCCGAAGCTCTGCTCGGGCGAGCATGTCGGCGCGCTCGCCATGTCCGAGGAAGGGGCGGGCAGCGACGTCGTGTCGATGAAGCTGCGCGCCGAGAAGCTGAATGACCGCTATGTCCTCAACGGCAACAAATACTGGATCACCAACGCGCCCGACGCCGACACGCTGGTCGTCTATGCCAAGACCGACCCCGAGGCCGGCAGCCGCGGCATCACCGCCTTCATCGTCGAACGCGGCATGGCGGGTTTCTCGACCTCGCCGCATTTCGACAAGCTGGGGATGCGCGGCTCGAATACCGGAGAGCTGATCTTCGAGAATTGCGAGATCCCGTTCGAGAACGTGCTGGGCTCCGAGGGCCGGGGCGTGCGCGTGCTGATGTCCGGCCTCGATTACGAGCGTCTGGTGCTGTCGGGCATCGGCACCGGCATCATGGCGGCCTGCCTTGACGAGGTGATGCCCTATGTCCGCGACCGGCGGCAATTCGGCCAGCCGATCGGCTCGTTCCAGCTGATGCAGAGCAAGATCGCAGACATGTATGTCGCGCTGAACACCTCCCGCGCCTATGTCTACGAGGTCGCGCGCGCCTGCGACGCGGGCAAGGTCACGCGACAGGACGCGGCGGGGGCGGTGCTTTATGCCTCGGAACAGGCGATGGTGCAGGCGCATCAGGCCGTGCAGGCGCTGGGCGGGGCAGGGTTCCTGAACGACAGCGTGGTCAGCCGCCTTTTCCGCGACGCCAAGCTCATGGAGATCGGCGCGGGAACGTCCGAGATCCGCCGGATGTTGATCGGGCGTCAACTGATGGAGATTGCCTGATGCGTGCCCTTGCCCTTGCCTGCCTGCTTGCTACCCCGGCCTTGGCCGACGAACCCGCCTATGACCCGCAGATCCTGACTGCCTGCCTCGACCGGACGGCGGGCGATACCGGCAATGCGCGGGTCTGCATCGGCGAGGCTTCGACCGCCTGCATGACGACGCCCGGCGGCGATACGACGGTCGGCATGGGCAATTGCCTTTCATCCGAGACGCGCGACTGGGACGCGATGCTCAACCGCGAATATTCCCGCGTGCTGAAGGCGGCCGAGGCCGCGGATGCCGAGCTTGCCGAACTCGGCTCGGCCGCCAAGCCTGCCGCCCCGGTCCTGAAACAGGCGCAGCGCGACTGGATCGCCTTTCGCGATTCCAGTTGCGAATATGAGGCCGTGCGCTTTCAGGGCGGCACGGCAGGCGGCCCCGCCGCCGCCAGTTGCCTGCTGCAGCTGACCGGAGAGCAGGCTTTGCGCCTGCGCGACATGGGCCAGGATGGCGAGGGCGTGGAATGATCCGCGCCACAATCGCGCTGCTCGTCCTCGCGGTTCCGGCCCATGCGGGCGATGCCTCGGGCTTCGATCCCGCCACTATAGACACCTGCCTGCAAGGCGCCGAGACGCAGGGCGCGCGCGCCGATTGCGCCGGAACGGGGATGGAGGCCTGCCTCGGCTATGCGCAGCAGAAATATACCGGCGACGACCCGGATTTCCCGATGCTGAACTGCCTCGACGCCTCGCATCAGGCGTGGGAGGCGAAGCTGACCGGGATCTATACCGAGACACTCAAGCGCCGCCCCGAAGCCCCGCTCCGCGCGGCGGAACGAAGCTGGATCAGCTTCCGCGACGCGCTCTGCGCGCTGTCGGAGGGTGACAAGGTCGCCAAGGCACGCTGCATCCGTGACGAAACCGCGCGGCAGGCCGCGCTTCTCATCTCGCTCGAGGACTAGGCCATGAAGCTTGCCACCCGTGCTCTTCCGACCTCGGAGGGCTTCCGTTCGAACCGCGCGGCGCATCTTGCGATGCTCGGGACCATCCGCGATGCGGCGCTTGCGGCCGCGGCGGGCGGCGGGCCGAGGGCGACCGAGCGCCACGTCTCGCGCGGCAAGATGCCCCCGCGTGAGCGGGTGGCGAACCTGCTCGACCCCGGCTCTCCTTTCCTCGAGATCGGGGCGCTGGCGGCGCATGGCATGTATGGCGGCGACGCGCCCGCCGCGGGCGTCATCGCCGGGATCGGCCGCGTCCACGGGCAGGAGGTGATGGTGGTCGCCAATGACGCGACGGTCAAGGGCGGCACCTATTACCCGATGACGGTGAAGAAGCATCTCCGCGCGCAGGAGATTGCCGAGGAATGCCATCTGCCCTGCATCTATCTGGTCGATAGCGGCGGGGCGAACCTGCCCAATCAGGACGAGGTCTTTCCCGATCGCGACCATTTCGGCCGGATCTTCTACAATCAGGCGCGCATGTCGGCCAAGGGCATCGCCCAGATCGCCGTGGTCATGGGAAGCTGCACGGCGGGCGGGGCCTATGTCCCGGCCATGTCCGACGTGACCATCATCGTCAGGAACCAGGGCACCATCTTCCTCGCCGGCCCGCCGCTGGTCAGGGCCGCCACGGGCGAGGTCGTCTCGGCCGAGGATCTGGGCGGCGGCGATGTCCATACCCGGCTCTCGGGCGTGGCGGATTATCTGGCCGAGGATGACGCCCATGCCCTGGCCCTTGCCCGCCGCGCGGTCGCCGGCCTGAACCGCAGCCGACCGGGAACGGTCGACTGGCAATCCCCCGAACCCCCGGCCCATGACCCCGAGGAGATCCTCGGCATCGTCCCTGCCGACCTGAAGACCCCCTATGACATCCGCGAGGTCATCGCCCGCGTGGTCGACGGCTCGCGCTTTGACGAGTTCAAGGCCCGCTTCGGCGAAACGCTCGTCACCGGCTTCGCCCATCTCGAAGGCTGCCCGATCGGCATCATCGCCAATAACGGGGTGATCTTCTCCGAGGCGGCGCAGAAGGGCGCGCATTTCATCGAGCTTTGCTCGACGCGGAACATCCCGCTGGTCTTCCTGCAGAACGTCACCGGCTTCATGGTCGGCCGCAAGTATGAGAACGAGGGCATCGCCCGCCACGGTGCCAAGATGGTCACGGCGGTCGCCACCACCAATGTCCCCAAGATCACCATGCTGGTCGGCGGCAGCTTCGGCGCCGGCAATTACGGCATGTCGGGCCGGGCCTATTCGCCGCGCTTCCTCTGGACCTGGCCGAATTCCCGCATCTCGGTCATGGGGGGCGAGCAGGCGGCATGGGTGCTGGCCACCGTCAGGCGCGACGGGATCGAGCGCGCGGGCGGAACCTGGTCGACCGAGGAGGAGGCCGAGTTCAAGCGCCCCACGATCGAGATGTTCGAAAGCCAGTCCCATCCGCTCTACGCCTCGGCCCGGCTCTGGGATGACGGCGTCGTCGATCCGCGCAAGACGCGCGAGGTTCTGGCCCTTTCCCTCCGCGCCAGCCTCAACGCGCCGATCGCGCCGACGCGCTTCGGCATCTTCCGGATGTAGCCGATGACCGGGGTCCCGCAGATCACCCTCTGGCAAGGCGACATCACCACGCTCGCGGTCGATGCGATCGTGAATGCCGCGAACCGGACGCTGCTCGGGGGCGGCGGCGTCGATGGCGCGATCCACCGCGCGGCGGGGCCGGGCCTCCTCGCCGAATGCCGCGGCCTCGGCGGCTGCCCGACGGGCGAGGCGCGGATCACCTCGGGCTACAACCTTCCCGCGCGCCATGTGATCCACACCGTCGGCCCGGTCTGGCAGGGCGGCGACCGGGACGAGGACGGGCTCCTTGCCGCCTGCTACGCGAACTCGCTGGCGCTCGCCCGCAGCCACAGCCTCGGAACCATCGCCTTCCCGGCGATCTCGACCGGCATCTACGGCTTTCCCGCCGCCCGCGCCGCCCGCATCGCCGTCGAGAGCATCCGCGCCCATGCCGATGATCTCAAGGTAACGCTGGTCGCCTTCGATGCCGCCACGCTTGCGACCCTGCACTCCGCATTGGACGAGGCGCCCCGATGATCTCACCGTTTCCGAAATACCCCGCGGGGGTCCGGGGGCGCGAAGCCCCCGGCGCCACCCCGCCACGAGGAGCCGCCGCATGTTCCAGAAGATCCTGATCGCCAACCGGGGCGAGATCGCCTGCCGCGTCATCGACAGCGCCCGCCGGCTCGGGCTGCGCACGGTCGCGGTCTGGTCGGATGCCGATCGCGGCGCGCGCCATGTCGCGATGGCGGACGAGGCCGTCCATATCGGCGGTCCCGCGCCGCGCGACAGCTACCTGCGCGGCGACGCGATCATCGCGGCGGCCCTCGCGACCGGCGCGCAGGCGATCCATCCGGGCTATGGCTTTCTCTCCGAGAACCCCGATTTCGTCGATGCGGTGACGGCGGCTGGCCTCAGCTTCATCGGCCCTTCGGCCGAGGCGATCCGCAAGATGGGCCTCAAGGACGCGGCCAAGGCGCTGATGGCGGGAGCGGGCGTGCCGGTGGTTCCGGGCTATCACGGCGCCAATCAGGACCCCGCGCATCTCGAGGAACAGGCGGGTCTGATCGGCTATCCGGTGCTGATCAAGGCCGTGGCGGGCGGCGGCGGCAAGGGGATGCGCCTCGTGGAAGACCCGGCCGGTTTCGCCGCCGCGCTCGCCTCGGCGCAGGGCGAGGCCGCGACCGCCTTCGGCAATTCCGCCGTGCTGATCGAGAAATACATCCAGCAACCCCGCCATATCGAGGTTCAGGTCTTTGGCGACGGCACCGATGCGGTCTATCTGTTCGAGCGCGACTGCTCGCTCCAGCGTCGCCACCAGAAGGTGATCGAGGAAGCGCCCGCCCCCGGCATGACCCCCGAGATGCGGGCGGCGATGGGCACGGCCGCGACCCGCGCCGCCGAGGCGATCGGCTATGCCGGCGCCGGCACGATCGAATTCATCGTCGACGGCTCGGACGGCCTCAGACCCGACCGTTTCTGGTTCATGGAGATGAATACCCGCCTTCAGGTCGAGCATCCCGTGACCGAGGCGATCACCGGCATCGACCTTGTCGAATGGCAGCTGCGCGTCGCCAGCGGAGAGCCGCTGCCGCTCCGGCAGGAGGATCTGCGGATCACCGGCCATGCCTTCGAGGCGCGGCTCTATGCCGAGGACGTGCCGGCGGGCTTCCTGCCCGCCACGGGCACGCTCGCCCATCTGCGGTTTCCCGATCATGCCCGGATCGAGACCGGCGTGCGTCCCGGCGACGTGATCAGCCCCTGGTATGATCCGATGATCGCCAAGGTCATCACCCATGGCCCGACGCGGGCGATTGCGCTTCGCGCGCTGGAAACCGCGCTTTGCGATACCGAGGTCGCGGGCTCGGTCACCAATGTCGATTTCCTGATCGCCCTGACCCGGCATGAGGGTTTCGGCAGGGGAGAGGTCGATACCGGCCTGATCGCGCGCGACCTAGATCTTTTGGTCGCCGGGGCGGCGCCGGATCCGGGCAGCAAGGCGCTGGCCGTCCTCGGCCTTGCCGGGCTCGACCGCGACCAGCCGCTGGCGGGCTTCACGCTCTGGCAGCCCTTGCGGCGCACCATCACCTGGCGGGGCGGCGAGGCGGTGATCGAGGCGCTTGGCCCGCGATCCGCGCGGGTCACGCTGGACGGGGCCGTGCATGAGATCGGCCATGAGGGCGGGCGCTGGTGGGTCGATGGCCAGCCGCGCCGCTGGCGCATCGTCACCCATGCGGCCGGAACCAGCGTCTTTGGCGGACGCTCGCTGACGCTCGAACCGCTCGACCCGCTCGACCGCGACAGCGACGAGGCGGGGGGCGGGCTGACGCTTTCGCCGATGCCGGGGCTGGTCAAGGCGGTCTTCGTCGCCGCCGGGCAGGAGGTCGCGGCGGGCGACCGCCTCGCCATTCTCGAGGCGATGAAGATGGAGCATACCCTGACCGCCGGCCGCAATGGCCGCGTGGCCGAGGTGCTGGCCATGGCCGGCGATCAGGTCGAGGCCGGTGCGCCGCTGATCCGGCTGGAAGAGGAAGACGCAGCGGATGCCTGACCTGACGCTCTGGCATGTGCCGCTCTCGCGCTCGATGCGGGCGCTGTGGCTGCTCCATGAGATCGGCTGCCGGTTCCGGCTGGAAAACCTCGATTTCTTCGACGGCTCGATGCGGCGCGCGCCCTATTCGGCGATCCATCCGCTTGGCCGGGTGCCGGCGTTGCAGGACGGGGCGGTCACGCTGCACGAATCCGGCGCGATCACCGAATGGCTCTGCGAGACGCGCGCGCCGCATCTGGGCCGGGCGGCGGGCGCGGCCGGACGCGCCGAATGGCTCGACTGGCTGCATTACGGCGAGACGCTGGGCCAGCACCTTGCCAACCTGACCCAGCATCACATCATGCTGCGCGAGGATTGGCAGCGTTCGCCCACGGTGATGAAGCTCGAGGCGGCGCGGCTTGATCGCGCGCTTGGCGTGGTCGAGGACGCGCTTCAGGATCGCGACTGGCTGCTCGGCGAATTCTCGGGCGCGGATTGCCAGATCGGCTATTCGGTCTGGCTCGCCGCGCGCTTCGTCCGTCTGGATCACCGGTCCGCCCTTGCCGCCTATCGCGACCGCTGCGCGGCCCGTCCCGCCTTCCGCGCCGCGCTTCCCGCGCCGGGAACGCGGCTGATCTATGAACGAGACTTCTACGAGGTTCCCGATGCAACCCGTTGAAATATTCGAGATGGGACCGCGCGACGGCCTCCAGAACGAAAAGCGGCTGATCCCGACCGCCGACAAGATCGCGCTGGTCGACCTGCTGTCGCGCGCCGGGTTCCGCCGGATCGAGGTCACGAGCTTCGTCTCGCCGAAATGGGTGCCGCAGCTTGCCGATGCGGCCGAGGTCATGGCGGGCATCACCCGCGCCCCCGGCATCAGCTATGCCGTGCTGACCCCGAACATGAAGGGCTATGAGGGCGCGCGCGCCGCGCGCGCCTCCGAGGTCGCGATCTTCGCCTCGGCCTCGGAAGGCTTCTCGAAGGCGAACCTGAACGCGACCATCGCCGAAAGCCTCGAACGCTTCGCGCCGGTGGCCGAGGCTGCCCGTGCTGATGGCATCCCGGTCCGGGGCTATGTCTCGGTCGTGACCGATTGCCCCTTCGACGGGCCGACGCCGCCCCGGAATGTCGCCCGTGTCGCCGCCGCTTTGCGCGATCTGGGCTGCTATGAGGTCAGCCTTGGCGACACCATCGGACAGGGCCGTCCCGAGACGGTCGACGCGATGCTTGCGGCCGTGCTGGAGGAGCTGCCGCCCGAGCGCCTCGCCGGGCATTTCCACGACACGGCGGGCCGGGCGCTGGAGAATGTCGGTGCGAGCCTTGCGCGCGGGCTGCGCGTCTTCGACGCCGCCGTGGGCGGCCTGGGCGGCTGTCCCTATGCGCCCGGCGCCAGGGGCAATGTCGCGACCGAATCCGTGGCCGCGTATCTGGCCGGGCAGGGATATGACACCGGCCTTGATCCGGCGGTGATCGCCGAGGCCGCGCAATTCGCCCGCAGCCTGCGGGCAGGAGGAGAGTGATGGAAACCATCCGCATCGAGACCGACCCGCGCGGTGTCGCGACCCTGTGGCTGGCGCGGGCCGACAAGCACAATGCGCTCTCTGCGCTGATGATCCGCGAGTTGACCGAGGCTGCGGCGCGGCTGGCGGCGGATCCGGCCGTGCGGGTGGTGGTGCTGGCCGCCGAGGGGAAAAGCTTCTGCGCCGGGGGCGATCTCGGCTGGATGCAGGACCAGATGGCGGCGGATGCCGAAACCCGGCGCGCGGGGGCGCGGGAACTGGCGATGATGCTCAACGCGCTGAACACGCTGCCGAAGCCGCTGATCGGGCGGGTGCAGGGCAATGCCTTCGGCGGCGGGATCGGCATGATCTCGGTCTGCGACGTGGCGATTTCCGTCCCCGAGGCCCGCTTTGCCCTGACCGAGACCCGGCTGGGCCTGATCCCCGCGACCATCGGCCCCTATGTCATCGCCCGCATGGGCGAGGCGAAGGCGCGGCGCGTCTTCATGTCGGGCCGGCTCTTCGGCGCCGAGGAAGCGACCCGCCTCGACCTGATCGCCAGCCTCGCCCCGGCGGATGCCCTCGACGCCGCAATCGAGGCCGAAGTCGTCCCCTATCTCTCTTGCGCCCCGGGCGCGGTCGCGGCAGCCAAGCGCCTTGCCCGCGACCTCGGCCCCCGGATCGATGCCGAGGTGATCGGCAGGACCATCGACGCGTTGGTCGAGGTCTGGGAAGGCGGCGAGGCCCCCCACGGCATCAGGGCCTTCTTCGAAAAGACAAAACCCGACTGGCTTCGTTAGCATTGCGTTCAGTGCATGGCCGCCCTGTGCCGGGGTGATGCTGACAGGTGAAGGGGCGATCTGTTATCGCAATCAGGAATCCCTCCCCCAGCCTGCCCGGAACGTGACGCCATGCCGCCCAAGCCGAACCTGAACCTTGTCATCCTGGCTTTGGGGATGGGGGCCTTTGCCATCGGCACCTCGGAATTTGCCGCGATGGGCCTGCTGCCTTGGTATGCGAGCGATCTGGGGATCACCGAGCCGCAGGCGGGCCATGTCATCAGCGCCTATGCCCTTGGCGTCGTGGTCGGCGCACCGATCACCACGCTTCTGGGCGCCCGGCTGCCGCGTCGGCGCTATCTGGCGGCGCTGATCGCGGCCTATGGGCTGATGAACCTGCTGGCGGCGGTGCTGCCGGGCTATGGCACTCTGGTCGTGACGCGCTTTCTGGCCGGGCTGCCGCATGGCGGTTATCTGGGCGTGGCGATGCTCTTCGCCGCCGATGCCCTGCCGAAGGAACAGCGGGCCAAGGGCGTGACGCAGGTGCTGCTGGGGCTGACCATCGCCAATATCGCGGGCGTGCCGCTGGCCGGTGTGCTGGGGCAGGGACTGGGCTGGCGCTGGGGCTTTGCCCTGCCGGGGTTGCTTGCGCTGATCGCGGGCTGGCTGATCCTGCGGCTTGCCCCGCGCGTCGGCGCGCCGGTGAATGCCCGGCCCATGGCCGAGCTGAAGGCGCTGAGGAACCCGGCCGTCATCCTGACGCTGCTGGTCGGCGCGATCGGTTGCGGCGGGGTCTTCGCGGTCTATTCCTTCCTTTCCGCCGCGATGCTCGCGACGACCGAGCCGCCTTCCTGGGCCATCGCGGCGCTTCTGTCGGCCTTTGGCGTCGGCATGACCTTCGGCAGCCTCTCGGCCGCGCGGCTGACGATCCGGCTGGGCGAGTTCCGCGCCGCGCTGGTGCTGATCCTGTTCATGGCGGCCACGCAGGGCCTCGCCTCGCTTGCCGTCGGGAACTGGGTGCTGATGATCGGCTCGTCCCTGCTGGTCGGCTTCGGCGCCTCGATGTCGGTGCCGCTTCAGACCCGGCTGATGGATGTCGCCGGAGAGGCGCAGTCCATGGCCGCGGCGATGAACCATGCCGCCTTCAACGCCGCCAACGCGCTGGGGCCGTGGCTTGCGGGGATGGCGCTGGCCGCGGGCTGGGGCTGGCGCTCCTCCGGCCTCGTCGGGGTCGGGCTGTCGCTCGCCGGGCTGGTGGTGCTGGGCATCGCCTGGTGGCAGGCGCGCCTCTCAGGGCAGTCGCGCCAGAATTACCCGGCGCGAGCCTGAGGCGAATTCCCTGCGGACGGTGACCGCCAGCACGGCGGAGGTCGCCAGAAACAGCCAGAGCGGCCCGGCCAGCCATCCGAGCGCGCCAAGCGCGAAATAGACGCAGCGCAGCCCGGAATTGTAGCTTTTGGCGGCGGTGATGTTGATCTCGGCCGCCTGCAGGGCGCGAGGCAGGGCATGGGGATTGTCGACCTCGTTCGGGACCGCGGCCATCATGATCGCGCAATAGCCGAACAGGCGGTGCGACCAGATGAAGCGCAGCATCGCATTGGCGACGAAGAACAGCGCGACGACGATCTTGATTTCCCACATCAGGGCCGGAACATGGTCCATCTCGAACTGCCGGGCGACGCCGGCCAACTGGTCGGTATTGCCGATCAGCGCCAGCCCGCCCCCGACCGCGATCATGCAGGCCGAGGTCAGGAAGGCCGTGCCCTCGCGCAGCGAGGACAGGATGTTGCCGTCGAAGATGCGCGGCTCGCGCGTCACGAATTGCCGCATCCACTCCCGCCGGTATTCCTTCATCAGGACCGAGACCGAGGGATGGTTGCGGGGCGGATGCTCGGTCAGCCAGCCGATGCCAAGCCAAGTGCAGAACAGCCAGAGCACCGCGGCGATATCCGCCATGGTGAAGGTTTGGGGGAGTGTCACGATGCCGCTTTCCATGCGGCAAGACTAGCGGCGGCGCAGGGCGGTTGCCAGAGACTTGCAGCAGGGCTATCCAAGACAAGTCGTCTTTGCCGGGGAGGAAGCAAATGGCTGCAACCCACCATATCCACGGGCCGCGCGTCTGATGCTGATGCCCGACCCCGATCCGCGCATTCTTGCCCGACGCGAGGCCATCGCCGCGCGCCTGCGCGCCGTGGTGCCGGCCGCCGTGATCGATGATCCGGCCGAGACGCGGGCCTATGAATGCGACGCGCTTTCGGCCTATCGCTGCCCGCCCCTTGCCGTGGTCCTGCCCGCCACGACCGAGGAGGTCGCGGCGGTGCTGCGGGTCTGTCACGAGGAAGGCGTGCCTGTCGTGCCGCGCGGGGCCGGGACCAGCCTTGCAGGCGGGTCGATGCCCACGGCGGATGCGGTGATCGTGGGCCTTGCCCGCATGAATGGCGTCATCGAAACCAATCTGGACGACCGCTTCATCCGCGTGCAGGCCGGGCGCACGAACCTTTCCGTCTCGGGCGCGGTGGACGGTGCGGGCTTCTTTTACGCGCCCGACCCCTCCAGCCAGCTTGCCTGCGCCATCGGCGGCAATATCGGCATGAATTCGGGCGGTGCGCATTGCCTGAAATACGGGGTGACGACCAATAACCTGCTGGGGGTCACGCTGGTCCTGATGGACGGCTCGGTCGTCGAGCTTGGCGGCCCGATGGGCGAGGCGCCGGGCCTCGACCTCCTCGGCGTCGTCTGCGGCTCCGAAGGGCAGCTCGGCATCGTGACCGAGGCCACGTTGCGCATCCTGCCCAAGCCCGCCGGCGCCCGGCCCGTGCTGGTCGCCTTCGACGCTTCGGAAACCGCCGGGGCCTGCGTCGCCGCGATCATCCGCGCCGGCGTCCTGCCCGTCGCGATCGAGTTCATGGACCGCCCCTGCATCCGCGCGACCGAGGAATTCGCCCATGCCGGCTATCCAGATTGCGAGGCGCTGCTGATCATCGAGGTCGAGGGCACGCCTCCCGAGATCGACGAGCAACTGCGCCTGATCCGCGCCATCGCCGAGCGGTTCGACCCGATCGAGTTCCGCGAAAGCAAGTCCGAGGACGAATCGCGCCGCATCTGGCTGGGCCGCAAATCGGCCTTCGGCGCGATGGGGCAGATCAACGACTACATGTGCCTTGACGGCACGATCCCGGTCTCGACCTTGCCGCAGGTATTGGCGGGGATCGCGCGGCTTTCCGGGGAATACGGGCTGGATGTCGCGAACGTGTTCCATGCGGGCGACGGCAACATGCATCCGCTGATCCTCTACAATGCCAATACGCCCGGCGATCTGGAACGCTGCGAGGCGCTGGGGGCCGAGATCCTGAAGCTCTGCGTCGAGGTCGGCGGCTGCCTGACCGGCGAACATGGCGTCGGCGTCGAAAAGCGCGAGCTGATGACGACCCAGTTCTCGCAGACCGATCTGGAGGCGCAGATGCGGGTCAAGGATGTCTTCGACCCCGGCTGGCTTCTGAACGCGGCCAAGGTCTTTCCGCTGGCCGTCTCGGCCCCGCGCCGCGAGGGCATCCGCAATGCGGCCTGAATCCGAGGAAGACCTGTCCCATGTCATCCGCTCGGCGCGCGAGCCGCTGACCCCGGTCGGCGGCGGCACCCGCCTTCGCCCCGGCGAGGGGCAGGGCGAGCGGGTGAACGTCTCGGGCCTCAGCGGGATCACGCTTTACGAACCCGCCGCGCTGACGCTGGTGGTCCGGGCCGGCACCCGGCTCACCGAGGTGCGCAAGGCACTGGCGGCCGAAGGCCAGATGCTGGCTTTCGAGCCTGACGCGCGGCCGGATTCGACCATGGGCGGCATCGTCGCGGCCAATGCCTCCGGCCCCCGCCGCGTGCAGGCCGGGGCCTGCCGCGACGCGCTTTTGGGCCTGCGCTATGTCGACGGGCAGGGCGAGGTGATCCGGAATGGCGGCCGGGTGATGAAGAACGTCACCGGCTATGATCTGGTCAAGCTGATGGCCGGTTCGCGCGGCCAGCTTGGCGTGTTGACGGAACTGTCCTTCAGGACCGCGCCGATCCCGCCCTGCACCGCTACGCTGGCCCTGCCGGGACTTGATGCGGCTTCCGCGATCGCGGCACTGACGTTGGCGCTGACCGGCCCCTATGACGTCTCGGGCGCGGCATGGCTGCCGGGGCAGGGGGCGCTGATCCGGGTCGAGGGGCTGGAAGGCTCGGTCGCGATCCGCAGTCAGGCGCTGACCGAACGCCTCGCGCGGTTCGGCGAGGTTGCGATGGCCGGGTCCGATCCATGGTCGGGCATGGTCCCCACGGCAGCCGAGGGCGACCTCTGGCGCATCATCTGCCGCCCGTCCGAGACCCCCGGCCTTTTCGCCGCCCTGCCGCAGCCCCTCGCGCTCGACTGGGGCGGCAGCCTGATCTGGGTCGCGCTGCCACCGGGCGAGGCGCCGTCGCTGCCGGCATGGTCGGGCCACGCCATCCGCGTCACCGGCGCTGCCCCCCTGATCCTCCCCGCGCCGAACCCGGTCGTCCAGCGCCTCAATGCCAGCCTCCGCGAGCGGTTCGACCCTCGCGGCATATTTGCCAGCGAAAGTTCATGCAGACCAATTTTACAGAAGAGCAGCTGAAGGACCCGCTGGTCGCGCGGTCGAACAAGATCCTGCGGGCCTGCGTCCATTGCGGGTTCTGCACCGCGACCTGTCCCACCTATCAGGTGCTGGGCGACGAGTTGGACAGCCCGCGCGGCCGGATCTACCTGATCAAGGACATGCTGGAAAACGGTCGCGACGCGGACGAAAAGACCGTGAAGCATCTCGACCGTTGCCTCAGCTGCCTCAGTTGCATGACGACCTGCCCTTCGGGCGTCGATTACATGCACTTGATCGACCACGCCCGGATCCATGTCGAAAAGACCTATCGCCGCCCGTGGCGCGACCGGGCGCTGCGCTGGATGCTGGCGAAGGTGCTGCCCCATCAGGGGCGGTTCCGCCTTGCGCTGATGGGGGCGAAACTCGCGCGGCCCTTCGCGAGGCTGATGCCGGACCCGCGGCTGCGCGCGATGCTGGACATGGCGCCGAAGTCCGTGCCGCCCGCCAGCCCCAATGATCGCGGCCAGGTCTTTGCTGCAGTCGGAGAGAAGCGCGCGCGGATCGCCTTGATGCCCGGCTGCGCGCAGCGGGCGCTGAACACCGACATCAACGACGCGACGATCCGCTTGCTTCGCCGCTCCGGCTGCGAGGTGGTGATCCCCGAAGCCTTCGGTTGCTGCGGCGCGCTGACCCATCACATGGGCCGCGAGGAAGACGCCCTGCATTCGGCCCGGGCCACCATCCGGGGCTTTCTCGACGCCGACCGGGCGGGCGCGCTGGACGCGATCGTCATCAACACCTCTGGCTGTGGCACCACGGTCAAGGATTACGGCAAGATCTTCGCCGGCGACCCGATGCAGCCCGAGGCCGAGAAGATCGCCCGCCTCGCCCGCGACGTGACCGAGTTCCTCGATGTGCATGGCCTGCCCAAGGCAGACGAGGACGAGCGGGTCACCGAGCGCCCGACGCCTTTCCCCGATCCCAAGGGTTCCGCCGCACCCGAAGGGGCTGCGGCGCCGGGGCTCGCGCCCCCGACCGAACGCGGTCACGGGCTGCGGGTCGCCTATCACTCGGCCTGCTCGTTGCAGCACGGCCAGCAGATCAAAACCACGCCGAAATCGCTGCTGGCGCGCGCGGGCTTCACGGTGGTCGAGCCAGAGAACCCGCATCTCTGCTGCGGCTCTGCCGGAACCTACAACCTGCTCCAGCCTGAGCTTTCGGCCGAACTGAAGCGGCGCAAGGTCGCGACGCTGGAGGCGACCGGCCCACAGGTGATCGCAGCGGGCAATATCGGCTGCATGATGCAGATCGGCTCGGGCAGCGACGTGCCGGTGGTCCATACCGTCGAACTGCTCGACTGGGCGACCGGCGGGCCGCGCCCGAGGGCTCTTTCGCGGTGATCTCCATTTCACCGTTTTCCAAATACCCCAGCGACGCGGCTGCCGGATACCGGCCCGGCCGCAGGTCGCGGGTCTTGAAAACGGGGTCTGACATTCCCAATTGAAGCGGTGTCGGAGGGCCCTTGGGCGCCGACGGACCTGCCCGCCCGGAAGGGGGGCAAGCCTTGTATCGCTTGAAGAAGGATGCGAGAATGCGCAACTTTGATCTGACCCCGCTTTATCGTGCCTCGGTCGGCTTCGACCGCATGGCCGACGTCATGGACCGTGCCCTTTCGGCCGATGTCGCGAGCTATCCCCCCTATAACATCGAGAAGACCGGCGAGAATGCCTATCGCATCTCGATCGCCGTCGCGGGCTTTGGCGCCGATGACCTCACCGTCGAGGTCAAGGATGGCGCCGTGATCGTCCTTGGCCGGAAATCGGCCGAGGAGGAAGGCCGGACCTTCCTGCATCGCGGCATCGCGACCCGCGCCTTCGAGCGCCGCTTCACACTTGCCGATCACGTCCGTGTCGCCGGCGCGAGCCATGAAGACGGGATGCTGAATATCGACCTGGTTCGCGAGATCCCCGAGGCGCTGAAGCCGCGCCGGATCGAGATCGCGAAATCGGTGAAATCGGTCGAGAAGCTGGACGCCTGACCAAGGCCCGGACCGGGGCTCTGCCCCGGACCCCGGGGTATTTTCGAAACAGTGAAACCGGGCGCCGCCGTCGAGGCCGGCGCCCTTGTCGTCTCTAGAGCCTGCGTCTGGCGCGCAATGCGGCGGTGATGGTGCCGTCGTCGAGATAGTCGAGCTCGCCGCCGACCGGCACGCCCTGGGCGAGACCGGTCACGGTGACGCCGCTGCCTTCCAGCGCCTCAGCGATGTAATGTGCGGTCGTCTGCCCCTCGACCGTGGCCGAGAGGGCGAGGATGACCTCGGACACGTTTTCATCCCCGATGCGGGCGATCAGCTGCGGGATGCGCAGGTCGTCGGGGCCGATCTCGTCCAGCGCCGAGAGGTTTCCCCCGAGCACGTGATAGCGGCCGCGAAAGGCCCGGCCGCGTTCCATGGCCCAGAGGTCGGCTACCTCGGTGACGACGCAGATTTCGCCGGTCGCGCGGGCCGGGTCGGCGCAGATCGGGCAGATCTCGGCCTGGGTGATATTGCCGCAGATCGCGCATTCGCGGGCGGTTTCGGACACCTCGGCCATCAGGCTGGCAAGCTGCGCCATCTGCCCCGCGCGGCGCCGGATCAGGTGGAGCACGATGCGCCGGGCCGAGCGCGGACCCAGTCCGGGCAGCCGTGCCATGGTGGCGATCAGCGCCTCGATCTCGTCTCCGGGCCGGGCATCGGCGGGCATGGATCAGAAGGGCATCTTGATGTCGGCGGGCAGGCCCATCTCGCGGGTCAGGCGGGCCATTTCCTCGGCCGCCTTGTCCTGCGCGCGGCGCTGCGCGTCCTTGATCGCGGCGAGGATCAGGTCCTCGACCACCTCCTTGTCCTCCGAGCGGAAGATCGACGGGTCGATATCGAGGCCGGTCAGTTCGCCCTTGGCGGTCGCCGTGGCCTTGACGAGGCCGGCGCCCGATTCTCCGGTGACGGTCAGGCGGGTCAGCCCCTCCTGCATCTCGGCCATTCTGGTCTGCATCTGCTGGGCGGCCTCCATCATCTTCGACAGATCGCCCATGTCGCCAAGTCCCTTGAACATCTTCTATTCCTCGTCCTCGAAAGGGTCCCATTCCTCGACCTCGGCCACCGGGCCTTCGGTCAGCTCATGCGGGGATGTATCCTCGCCCGCGGGCTTTTCAACCGCCGGAGGCGCGGGAACGGGACGGATGGTGGTGATCTTCGCCCCCGGAAAGGCGGCGAAAATTGCTTGCACGGTCGGGTTCTCCATCGCGCGGGCGCGTGCCGCGGCCTCGCGCGCTGCTCGCTGCTCGCTGATCGTGGGCTCGCCGCCTTCGGACACAACAGTCACGGCCCAGCGTTGGCCTCCGGTCCAGCCGCGCAGGCGCTCGGCCAGGCGTTGGGCGAAGTCGCGGGGCGCGCGCTCGCCCGGCTGGAACTCGATCCGGCCGGGGGAGTAGCGGACCAGCCGCAGGTGATCCTCGACCTCGAGCAGCAGGCGCATGTCGCGCATCCGCCGGATCAACTCGATGACCGAGGCGAAATCGGGAAAGCCGGCCAGCGCATCGGGCGAGACGGCGATCGCGGCGGCGCTGCCATCGGGGCGGGCGGCGACCGGTGCGCGGGGGGCGTGGGCGCGCGGCGCCTCGGCCCGGCTTTGGGGCGGGGCGGAGGCGCGGCTGAACTCGCCCGCGGCAGCCGAGGCCTGGACCTTGCGGATCAGCGCCTCGGGATCGGGCAGGTCGGCGACATGCGTGAGGCGGATGATCGCCATTTCGGCGGCCATCATCGCGTTCGGGGCGGCCCCGACCTCCTCCAGCGCCTTCAGCAGCATCTGCCAGAGCCGGGTCAGCGCCCGCATCGGGATGCGGGCCGCGATGTCCTGACCGCGCGTGCGCTCGTCCGGGCCGATGGTCGGATCGTCGATCGCCTCGGGCGTGATCTTCACGATCGAGATCCAATGCGTGATCTCGGCCAGATCGCGCAGCACCGCCATCGGGTCCGCGCCATCGGCATATTGCGCCTGAAGCTCGGCCAGCGCTTCGGCCGCTGCGCCGCGCAGGATCATGTCGAAGAGGTCGAGGACGCGGCCGCGATCTGCCAGCCCCAGCATGGCCCGGACCTGCGGCGCGGTGGTCTCGCCCGCGCCATGGCTGATCGCCTGATCCAGAAGGCTGGTCGCGTCGCGGGCCGATCCCTCGGCCGCGCGGGTGATCAGGGCCAGCGCGTCATCGGTGATATCGGCCCCCTCGCGGGTCGCGATCTTGTGCAGCAGCGCGATCATCACCTCCGGCTCGATCCGGCGCAGGTCGAAGCGCTGGCAGCGCGACAGCACCGTCACGGGCACCTTGCGGATCTCGGTCGTGGCGAAGATGAACTTCACATGCGGCGGCGGTTCCTCCAGCGTCTTCAGGAGCGCGTTGAAGGCGCTGGTCGAGAGCATGTGGACTTCGTCGATGATGTAGATCTTGTAGCGCGCCGAGGCGGCACGGTAATGCACGCTCTCGATGATCTCGCGGATGTCGTTCACGCCGGTTCTTGACGCCGCGTCCATCTCCATCACGTCGACATGGCGGCCCTCGCTGATCGCGATGCAATGCTCGCAGACGCCGCAAGGCTCGGTCGTCGGGCCACCCTGACCGTCGGGGCCGGTGCAGTTCAGCCCCTTGGCGATGATGCGGGCGGTGGTCGTCTTGCCGGTGCCGCGGATGCCCGTCATGATGAAAGCCTGCGCGATGCGGTCGGCGGCGAAGGCGTTCTTCAGCGTCCGCACCATGGCGTCCTGGCCGACCAGATCGGCGAAAGTCTCGGGGCGGTATTTCCGCGCCAGCACTTGATAGGTCTTGTCGCTCTCGCTCATCTCTCGGCCTTCTGGATCACGGGGCAGATTAGCGGCGGGGGCGGGGGGCGACAACCGTTTCCGGTGCGCCCCGTCACGTCAGGCGGCCTGCCAGTCGAAGCGGAGTTCCTCGCGGAAGGCGAAGCGCACGATATGGCTGTCCACGACATGCTGCAGGTGTTCCATCGCCTCGGCCGGGGCGGAAAGCCGGACCTCAAGCGCGGTGGGCGTCGCGGTCATCGTGACCTCGCGATCCTCGGTCAGCAGGATGCGGCCCTGCGCGGGATCGAAGCTGACCTCGAACTTGTGGGTCCAGTGCTTGCAGAGCTGTTGCAGGTAGCGGCTGGCATGTTCGGTCGGGACAGTGCAGCGCGTGCGGGTCATCGTCTGGGACATGGTTTTCCTTGTCGTTCTGATGGTCCGGCTGGCGCAAGCTGGCGGACGGAGGGGACGGGTCACGAAAGGGTGAAACCCCTCCGGCCCGAACCTGCCCCATATAACGATCATGCACCGCCGTTCAATCCTGCTGACCGCCGCCGCCCTTCCCCTGCTTGCCGCGCCGCGCCTCGCGTTCGGCGCGACCGGGCGCATCCTTTCCGATGCCGCGGCATTTCCGCAGTTGCGCGCCATCGCGGTCTGGAGCGGAGGGTCCGAACGCGCCGCGCAGGGCTATGGCGGCTTTACCCCCGAGCGGTCCACCAACATCAAGTCGGCGTCGAAGTCGATCATTTCGGCGCTTGCCGGCATCGCGATCGAGAAGGGGCTTTTCACCGGCGCGGATCAGCCCGTCGCGGCGGTGCTGCGCGCCGATCTGCCCGCCGGCCCCGATCCCCGCATGGCGCGGCTGACGCTTGGGAATCTGCTGTCGATGCAGGCCGGTCTGCAACGCCAGTCCGGGCCGAATTACGGCCGCTGGGTCAGCAGCCGGAACTGGGTGCGGGCGGCGCTGGCTGCGCCGTTCGAGACCGATCCGGGTGGGCGGATGCTGTATTCGACGGCGTCGAGCCACCTCGTCTCGGCCATGCTGACCCAGGTTTCAGGGCAATCCACGCTGAGCCTCGCGCGGGACTGGCTGGCGATCCCCGGCTTTCGGATCACGGGATGGGAGCGTGATCCGCAGGGCGTCTATCTGGGCGGCAACCAGATGGCGATGTCGACACTGAGCCTGATGGCATTCGGCGCGGCCTATGCGCAGGGCGGGCAGGGGGTGATCCCGCCGGACTGGATCGCGCAAAGCTGGCGGCCGCGCACCCGCTCGATCTTCAATGGCGAGGAATATGGCTATGGCTGGTTCATCAGCCGCATCGGCGGCAGGGAGGTGCGCTATGGCTGGGGTTATGGCGGGCAGATGATCTATGTCTTTCCCGCCGCCGGCGGCAGGCCGGCGGCCGTGATCGCCATGACATCGGACCCCGACCAGCCCTCGGCCCGGACCGGATACCGCAGCGAATTGCACGCCTTGGCGGGAGAACTGGTGAACTCGCTCTAGCCAGCCGTTGACCAACGCGGCGGCGCAGCATATCTCGCGCCTCATGGCACGCGCACCCCTTCTGCAACTTACCGACATTTCGCTGACCTTCGGCGGCAATCCCGTTTTCGAGGGGCTGAACCTGACCGTCCAGCAGGGCGACCGGCTGGCGCTGGTCGGCCGCAACGGCTCGGGGAAATCCACGCTGATGAAGGTCATGGCCGGGCTGGTCGAGCCTGACAGCGGCGAGGTCATCACCCCGGCCGGCGTCAAGGTCGGCTATATGGAGCAGGACCCGGACCTTTCCGGTTTCGCGACGCTTGGCGATTTCGCCACCGCGGGACTGCATGAGGGCGAGGGCTACCGCGTCGAGATGGCGGCCGAGGGCCTGAAATTCGATCCCGACCGCCTCGTTACCACCGCCTCGGGCGGTGAGCGTCGGCGTGCCGCGCTGGCCCGCCTGCTGGCCGAGGCGCCCGAGCTGATGCTGCTGGACGAGCCGACGAACCATCTGGACATCGAGGCGATCGGCTGGCTGGAGGAGCAGCTTTCCGCGACCCGCGCCGGCTTCGTCCTGATCAGCCACGACCGCGCCTTCCTGCGCGCGCTGACCCGCGCGACGCTGTGGATCGACCGCAGCGAGATCCGCCGTCAGGAACGCGGCTTCGAGCATTTCGAGGATTGGCGCGAGACCGTCTGGGCCGCCGAGGACGAGGCCCGCCACAAGCTCGACCGCAAGATCAAGGCCGAGGCGAAGTGGGCGGTCGAGGGCATCAGCGCCCGGCGCAAGCGCAATCAGGGCCGCGTCCGTGCGCTGGCCGCCCTGCGCGACGAACGCGCCGGTCAGATCCGCCGGCAGGGCACCGCGCTGATGGAGCTGGAATCGGGCCAGCAATCGGGCAAGCGGGTGATCGACGCCAAGGGGATTTCCAAGTCCTTCGGGGATCGCACCCTCCTCCAACCCTTCGACCTGCGGGTGCTGCGCGGCGACCGCGTGGCCTTTGTCGGCCCGAACGGCGTGGGCAAGACCACCCTGATCAAGATGCTGACCGGCGAGATTGCCCCCGATACGGGCGAGGTCAGGCATGGCACGAACCTCGACATCGCGGTCTTCGATCAGGCCCGCAGCGCGATCGACGAGACCGTCAGCCTGTGGGACGCGCTGACCGGCGATCCCTCGATGCGCGTCTCGGGGCGTTCGGATCAGGTCATGGTGCGCGGCAACCCCAAGCATGTCATCGCCTATCTCAAGGATTTCCTGTTCGACGAGGCGCAGGCCCGCGCGCCGGTCGGCAGCCTTTCGGGCGGCGAAAAGGCCCGGCTGCTGCTGGCCCGGATCATGGCGCATCCCTCGAACCTGCTGGTGCTGGACGAGCCGACCAACGATCTGGATGTCGAGACGCTGGACCTGCTGCAGGACATCCTCGGCGAGTATGACGGCACCGTGCTGCTGGTCAGCCACGACCGCGACTTCATCGACCGCGTGGCCACGACCACCGTGGCGATGGAGGGCGATGGCCGCGCCGTGATCTATCCCGGCGGCTGGTCCGATTACCGCGCGCAGCGTCCCGAAGCCACGGAGGCCGCGCCCGAGGCGAGATCGTCCGCGAAACTTGCCCCCGAAAAGCCCGCCGCCGCGCCCGCCGCGAAATCCGGCCTGAGCTTTACCGAGAGGAAGAGGCTGGAGGCCCTGCCGGGCATGATGGAACGCCTCGAGGCCGAGATCGGCAAGCTGAACGAGTTCCTCGCCCAGCCCGACCTGTTCACCTCGGCCCCCGCCAAATTCGCCAAGGCGAGCGAGGGTTTGGCGGAGCGCGAGACGGCACTGGCCGCCGCCGAGGAGGAGTGGCTGGAACTGGCGGAGAAGGACGGGGGCTGACAAAAGCCTGTCCTTCCGGCGTCATTTCTTGACGATGATGACCGAATTCTTGATCCAGCTGATCATGTGGATCTGACGCGCCATCCCGTGGTCTGCTTCGGTCAGGGCATAGAGCTCGCTAATCAGTTCGGGCGAGCTTCCGGGGCTGCCGCAAGCGGCCCGCGAAAGGGCCAGGAAGAACTGCACCGGATCGCGCATGTCGAAGCCCATGGAGTAGGGCGCGCGCATCGCCCCGAACGAGGTGCAGAGATCCTCGCAGATATAGATCCCTCCGCTATGCAGGGCCGGAAACAGCGTGCGGAATGCCATGATCTGATGGATCCAGAGATGCGAGGCATCGTCGATCACGAAGTCCCAGCCACCGTTCGCAAGCCGGTTCAGAAAGGGTTGCTGGCCGAGGTCGCCGACATGGGTATGAAACCCTTCTTCGTCCAGCTTTTTCGCCGAGGGCTTGTTGTCGGCGACATGGATCTCGCACTCCTTGGGGAAGTAGCGTTTCCACATGCGGACCGAGGCCCCGATGTTGCCGTCCGGGCCTGCGCCCAGTTCCAGCATCCGGGTCATGCCCTGAGCGCGCAACCTTGACAGGAAGAAGTCATAGCGCTTGAGCATCCCCTCCTTGTTGATGGTTTCCCCGGCAGGGTTGCGCCACGAACTTGCCTTGTTCGTGTTCTCCTCCACGCCCAGCCGGTCAAGTTCATCAAGTCCCTCGAAAAACTTCATCATGCACCCGTCATGGGTCCGGCGAGATACACGGACGCGTGATCGTAACCCGATAACTCCGAAAGACCGAAAGAAAAAAGGCCGCCCCTTTCGGGACGGCCCTCGTTCTGTCTTGCGACAGCGGCTGATTACATCATGCCGCCCATGCCGCCCATGTCGGGCATGCCGCCGGCCGGAGCTTTCGGCTCGGGCTTCTCGGCGATCATCGCTTCGGTGGTGATCAGGAGACCCGCGACCGAGGCCGCGTCTTCCAGCGCGGTGCGCACGACTTTGGCCGGGTCGATGACGCCGAACTTGAACATGTCGCCATATTCTTCGGACTGGGCGTTGAAGCCGAAGGTCTTGTCGTTCGACTCGCGGACCTTGCCGGCCACGACAGCGCCGTCGACGCCAGCGTTTTCAGCGATCTGGCGCATCGGAGCTTCCAGCGCGCGGCGGACGATGGCAATGCCGGCGTCCTGATCCGAGTTCGCGCCGGTCAGGCCTTCGAGGACCTTGCCGCCTTGAACCAGGGCAACGCCGCCACCGACGACCACACCCTCTTGAACCGCAGCGCGGGTCGCGTTCAGGGCGTCATCAACGCGGTCCTTGCGCTCTTTCACTTCGATCTCGGTCATGCCGCCGACGCGGATGACGGCAACGCCACCGGCCAGTTTGGCGACGCGCTCTTGCAGCTTCTCGCGGTCGTAGTCCGAGGTGGTTTCCTCGATCTGCTGGCGGATCTGCGAAACGCGGGCTTCGATCTCGGCTTTCTCACCAGCGCCGTCGACGATGGTGGTGTTGTCCTTGTTGATCGAGACTTTCTTCGCACGGCCGAGCATGTCGACGGTGACGTTTTCCAGCTTCATGCCCAGGTCTTCCGAGATGACCTGACCACCGGTCAGGATCGCGATGTCCTGCAGCATGGCCTTGCGACGATCGCCGAAGCCCGGAGCCTTGACGGCAGCGATTTTCAGACCGCCACGCAGCTTGTTGACGACCAGCGTGGCCAGAGCCTCGCCTTCGACGTCTTCAGCGACGATGATCAGCGGCTTTTGCGACTGGATGACCGATTCCAGCAGCGGGACCATCGGCTGCAGCGACGAGAGTTTCTTCTCGTGCAGCAGGATGTAGGCGTCTTCCAGCTCGGCAATCATCTTGTCGGCATTGGTGACGAAGTAGGGCGACAGGTAGCCGCGGTCGAACTGCATGCCTTCGACGACTTCGACTTCCGTTTCCATGCCCTTGTTTTCTTCGACGGTGATCACACCCTCGTTTCCAACTTTCTGCATGGCTTCGGCGATCTGCTGGCCGATGAAGGCTTCGCCGTTGGCCGAGATGGTGCCGACCTGCGCGACTTCGGCGCTGTCGTTCACCGGACGCGAGGCGCCCTTGATCGCTTCGACGACCTTGGCGGTCGCGAGGTCGATGCCGCGCTTCAGGTCCATCGGGTTCAGGCCGGCCGCAACCGACTTCATGCCTTCGCGGATGATCGCCTGGGCCAGAACGGTGGCGGTGGTGGTGCCGTCGCCGGCTTCGTCATTGGTGCGCGAAGCGACTTCGCGGACCATTTGCGCGCCCATGTTCTCGAACTTGTCGGAAAGTTCGATTTCCTTGGCGACGGTGACGCCGTCCTTGGTGATGCGCGGCGCGCCGAAGGACTTGTCGATTACCACGTTGCGGCCTTTCGGGCCGAGAGTGACCTTGACGGCATCCGCGAGGATGTTCACGCCTTTCAGCATGCGGTCGCGGGCGTCGCTGTTGAACTTGACTTCTTTAGCAGCCATTTGTCCGTCTCCTAAAATGAGTTACGCGGAAGCGAAAATCAGGCGATCACGCCCAGGATGTCGCTTTCCTTCATGATCAGCAGCTCTTCGCCGTCGATCGTGACTTCGGTGCCCGACCATTTGCCGAACAGCACGCGATCACCAGCGGCGACCGAGGGTGCGATCAGTTCGCCGGAATCCTTGCGCGCGCCTTCGCCAACCGAAACGATCTCGCCTTCGGCGGGTTTTTCTTTTGCGCTGTCAGGGATGATCAGGCCGCCCTTGGTTTTCTCGTCCGACTGGACGCGACGGACCAGAACGCGGTCGTGCAGCGGTTTGAAAGCCATGTGAACACTCCGGTGTTACAGGTTGCTGTTATTTTGTTGGCACTCGGTCTTGGTGAGTGCCAGTGAAGCCCATCTAAGGTTGGCCCTGATTCCTGTCAACGGGATCGCTTGGGAAAAAATCCCGCTCAAAGTCGCTTGACGGAAATTCCCGCGCCCGGCTACCCGTGGAAAGGGCAGGCCAAAAAGGGCAGGAGCGGGCGGTGGAACGACGGATCAAGGCGCTCGTGCTGGCCGAGGCCGCAAATCCCGAATGGGTGTCGGTGCCGCTTGTCGGCTGGTCGCTGGCCAATGCGCTGCGCGGGGTGGCCGATGTCCATATCGTCACGCAGATCCGCAACCGCGACGCCTTCCTGCGCGCCGGGCTGGCCGAGGGGCGCGATTTCACCGCCATCGACAGCGAGAAGCTGGCCGCGCCGCTCTGGAAACTGGCCGAGCGGCTGAGCCTTGGGAAGGGCGTCGGCTGGACGATGAAGACCGCGATCACCACCCTCGGCTACGGCTATTTCGAGCGTCTGGTCTGGCAGAAATTCGGCCCCGCGATCCGCGCGGGAGAGTTCGACATCGTCCACCGCGTCACGCCCCTGACGCCGACCGCCGGCAGCCGCATCGCGCCGCTTTGCCGGGCAGCGAAGGTGCCGTTCCTTCTGGGACCGCTGAACGGGGGCGTGCCATGGCCAAAGGGCTTCGATTCCGAGCGGCGGCGGGAAAAGGAGTGGCTGTCCTATATCCGCGGCGCCTACAAGGCGCTGCCCGGCCGGACCTCGACGCTGGCCGCGGCCAGCGCGATCCTCTGCGGTTCGGCCCATACCCGCAGCGAGATCCCGGCCCGTTTTCAGGCCAAGACCATCTGGCTGCCCGAGAACGCGGTCGAGCCCTCGCGCTTCACCCGCATCGCCGCGCAGCCCGGCACATTGCCTTTGCGCGGCTGCTTCATCGGGCGGTTGGTGCCCTACAAGGGCGCCGACATGGCGATCGAGGCCGCCCTGCCGCTGCTGCGCGCCGGGCAACTCAGGCTCGACATCATCGGGGACGGGCCGCAGGGCGCGGCGCTGCGCGATCTGGTCGCTCGCGAGGGGGTTGGGGATGCGGTCGAATTCCACGGCTGGCTTGAACACGGCGCGGTGCAGGACGTCGCCAGCCGCTCGCAACTGCTGGTCTTCCCCTCGGTCCGGGAATTTGGCGGCGGCGTGGTGCTGGAGGCGATGGCCCTTGGTGTTGTCCCGATCGTCGTGGACTATGCCGGGCCGGGCGAGCTGGTCGGCGACCGGACCGGCTTTCGCATCCCGCTGGGCCGCAGGCCCGAGATCGTCGCCGCACTGCGCAGGCAGTTGCAGGAGATCGCGGCCGATCCCTCGATCCTGCCGGGCATGGCCGAGGCGGGGCGCGAGGATATAGCCGCGCGTTTTGTCTGGTCCGCGAAGGCCGCTCAGGTCGAACGGATCTGGCGCGCCATTCTGGACGGGCGGCCGCTGCCGCAGGAACTGGCCCCGCCCGGCTGATCGCGACGGGATGGCAATGGCGCGGCACCCGTGCCATCCTGCAACGATATTCAAGGGATAGACCACATGCGCCTGATCCGGCTTCTCTCCACCCTTGCCGTCGCCGCCGGTCTGGCACTTCCGGCAGCGGCGCAGGAATGCGTGGGGCGGAACCTTCTGGACGCCCTGCCACCCGCGACGCTTGCCGAATTGCAGGCGGTCACGCGCAAGGTGCCCTATCACCACGGGCTGTTCTGGCGGGCCGAGAAGGGGGACCAGCGCATCACCCTGATCGGCACCTATCATTTCGACGATCCCCGCCACCAGCGCACGCTGGCGCAGTTCGGTCCCGAGATCGACGCCGCCGGGGCGCTGCTGGTCGAGGCCGGCCCTGACGAGGAGGCCCGCCTGACCGAGGCGATGACCAAGGATCCGTCGCTGATCATGGACGCGACCGGCCCGACCTTGCCCGAGCGGATGACGGACGAGGATTGGGAAACGCTGTGGCACGCGATGGAGGCGCGGGGCGTTCCGGCCGTCATCACCAGCCGGATGCGGCCGTGGTATGTCTCGGTCCTGCTCGGCGTCTCGCCCTGCATGCTGGAAACGGTGCGGAATACCGGCGATACCGGCGGCCTCGATCACCTGCTGATCCAGCGCGCCGAAGCTGCGGATGTTCCGGTTCAGGCGCTTGAGCCTTGGGATACGGTCTTTTCGCTGTTCGACGGCATGACTCCCAAGGAGGAGATCGGCATGATCCGCGCGGCCATGCCCGCCGCCGAATATGCCGACGATTACGCGGTGACGCTGACCGACGCCTATTTCGCCGGCGACAGCTGGCTGATTTGGGAGTTTGGCCGCCACGACGCCTATGAAAACTCCGGCCTGACCCGCGCCGAGGTCGACGAGCAGGTCCGCTTCGCGCAGCGGACCTTGATGGACGAGCGCAACAACCACTGGATCGCGCCCTTGGAGCGCGCCGCGCGCGAGGCGGCCAAGGATGGCAAGGGGATCGTGGCGGGCTTTGGCGCGTTGCATCTGCCGGGCGACAGGGGGGTGCTGTCGCTCTTGGAACGCGAGGGTTGGAAGATCACCCCGATCAAGCCGCAGGGAGGACTAGGGAATGGCGGATGAGCTTTGGCGTGAGGAGCGGGATTTGTGGCTTGCAGGCGCGGCCGAGGTGGCGCGCAAGCTTGACGAAGCCTGCGTCATGGCCTTCGCGCCGACCGGCATCCTGACCCGGCGCAAGGCGATCGAACGCCTCGGCTCGGCCCCGCGCTGGCAGGAGATCAGCATGACCGACCGCGCCATCGTCGAGACGAACGAGGTCTGCGTGCTGGCCTATCGCGCCACGGCACGGCGGTCGGGGGCGGATGCCTATCGCGCGCTCTGCACGACGACATGGATCCGCCGCGAGGGGGACTGGCGCATCCTCCAGCACCAGCAAACACCGGTCTGATGCTTCACGACCTGCGCCGGCACCTGCGCTTCCTTGCCAGCTTCGCGCTGGGGCTGGCGGTGGGGATCGGCTTTTATCATGTGCAGGCAGTGGACCGGCTGCTGCTGTTTCTGGTCACCTTCTGCCTCAGCTACCTGCTGCTGACCGGCCTTCTGATGCGCAGCCTTGACGCCCAGCGGTTGCGCGCCAGCGCCGATGCCGATGACGAGGGAATGCGCTTCATCGTTCCGCTGGCCATGGGCTCGGTCGCGATCAGCCTCTATGCCATCCTGATGACCCTGCGCGCGCCCGATGCCGGGCTGGCGCTGCGCCCGGCTCTGGCGCTCGCCTCGGTGCCGCTGGGCTGGGCGATGGTCCATACCGTGATGGCCTTCCATTACGCGAGCCTCTGGTACGGGCAGGGGGATGACGGGCGCGAGGCGAGGGGGCTTGGCTTTCCCGGCCTCGGCGCGGGCGAGGATGCCGGGATCTGGGATTTCCTCTATTACAGTTTCACCCTCGGGCTGGCCGCGCAGACGGCGGATGTGACCACGCTCGACAGCCGGATGCGGCGGGTGACGCTGGGGCATTCGACCTTCTCGTTCTTCTACAATACCGTGCTTCTGGCCCTTGCGGTGAATGCCGGGATGACGCTCAGTCAATAGACATTCCCTTGGCCAAGTCCTATAACGCCGGCGAAAATTCCGCTCTCCTGAAGGGAACGCCATGATCAAGGTTTTCGGCCACAAGGCCCCCGATACCGACTCGACCGGGTCGCCCATCATCTGGGCCTGGTATCTGTCCGAAGTCCGCAAGCAGCCGGCCGTCGCCGTGCTTCAGGGCGAGCCGAATACCGAAGCCGCGTGGATGCTGTCGAAATGGAATCTCGCCAAGCCCGAGATCATCTCGGACGTGGCCGCGGGCGAGCAATGCGTGATCGTCGACACCAACAACCCGGCCGAGCTTCCCGCCTCGATCAACAATGCGGAGGTGATCGAGATCATCGACCACCACCTGCTGGCCGGCGGCATCAAAACGCGCCTGCCGATCAACATCACCATCCGCCCGCTGGCCTGCACCGCCACGATCATGCATGACCTGATCGGGGACGAGGACCTGGCCCGCGCCCCGCGCGGCATCAAGGGCGCGATGCTGACCTGCATCCTGTCCGACACGCTGGAATTCCGCAGCCCGACCACCACGCCGCATGACCGCTTCGTGGCCGAGAAACTGGCCAAGGACCTCGGTGTCTCGATCCCGCAATTTGCGGCCGAGATGTTCGCGGCGAAATCCGATGTCTCGGCCTTCAGCGAGGAAGCCCTGCTGCGCATGGACAGCAAGGAATACGAGCTGGGCGGCAAGCAGCTTCGCGTCTCGGTCCTGGAAACCACCTCGCCCGGCGTCCTCCTTGACCGCAAGGGTGCGCTGATGGCCGCGATGCCGGGCGTCGCCGCCGCCGACGGCGCGGACGAGGTGCTGCTGTTCGTGATCGACATCCTGAACGAGGAAGCGACCCTGCTGGTCCCGAACGACTTCGTGAAGGCCGTGGCCGAGAAAAGCTTCAACGCCATCGTCTCGGGCGACATCGTTGTCCTGCCGGGCATCATGTCGCGCAAGAAGCAGATCATCCCCGCCCTTTCGGTCTGAGAAGAAGAAGGCTCCATGACGCAGATCATCAATTCGCTGGCCGATGTCTCGGCCGATTACGACGTGCTGTTCTGCGACCTCTGGGGTTGCCTGCACAATGGCGTGGTGGCCTATCCGGCCGCCATCGCCGCCCTGCGCGCCTTCCGCGCGAAGGGGGGGCGGGTCGTCCTGCTGACCAACGCGCCGCGCCCGTGGAAATATGTCGAGGCGCAGGTCGAGCGCATGAAGGTGCCGCGCGACGCATGGGATATCATCGTCAGTTCCGGCGACGCGGCGCAGGACGCCATGTTCGCGGGCGCCGTCGGCCACAAGGTCTGGGCGATCGCAATGGACAAGGACGAAGGCTTCTTCACCGACATCCCCCCCGAATGGCAGGGGGCCGAGCCGATCCTCCGCGTGCCTCTGGAGGAGGCCGAGGGCATCGTCTGCACCGGGCTTTTCGACGACACCACCGAAACCCCCGAGGATTACCGCGCCCGCCTGATGCTGGCCGAGCAGCGCGGGCTGAAGCTGCTTTGCGCCAATCCCGACGTGATCGTCGACATGGGCGAGAGCCGGCTTTACTGCGCCGGCGCGCTGGCCGAGTTCTATGAGCAGCTTGGCGGCACCTCGCTTTATTTCGGCAAGCCCCATCCGCCGATCTACGATCTGGCGCGGCGCAAGCTGGGGCTGGATGCGGATGCGCGCATCCTCGCGATCGGCGACGGCATCGCGACCGACATCCTTGGCGCGGCGGGCGAGGGGATCGACGCGGTCTTCGTGACCGGCGGCCTCGCCTTCGACCAGTTCGGCGATGATATCGAGAATCCGCACCACCCCTCGCTGCTGGATTGGCTGAACGCGCGCGGCGCCGGTCCGCGCTACAGCATCGGCCGCCTGCGCTGAGGAACGGAATTTCGCTGTGGCGTGTTGCTCTTGCAACCTCGGGCACTGTCGGCGATACGGTCGGGCTGAAGGGCAAGGCCGTCATCCCGGCGGCGCGCCGCTGAATCTACTGACCGGGCCCGGAGCTGGCCCATCGGGGGCCTGATTGCGCATCCATCACGACTGGAAGGGACTGCCGCAGGACGCGCGCGGAGCGACCGTCGCCATGGGCAATTTCGACGGCGTCCATCTTGGGCACCGCTCGGTCATCGACGCCGCGCGGGCGGCCGCCGACGCGCCCTTGGGCGTCATAACCTTCGAGCCGCACCCGCGCGAGATCTTTCAGCCCGACGCGCCGCCCTTTCGCCTGATGAACGCGGAATCGCGGGCGAACCGGCTGGCCCGGCTGGGGGTTGATCACCTTTATGAGCTGCCCTTCGACGCCGTGCTTGCGGGCCTCGCGCCCGAGGATTTCGTGCGCGAGGTGCTGGTCGACGGGCTTGGCATCCGCCATGTCACGGTCGGTGCCGATTTCTGCTTTGGCCGCATGCGTTCGGGCAATACGGCGACGCTGGCGCAGCTTGGGGCCGAGATGGGCTTTGGCGTCACCGTCGCGCCGCTGATCGGGGACGGCAGCAACGAATACAGCTCGACAGCGATCCGGCAGGCCTTGGCCGAGGGCCGGACCCGCGACGCCGAGCGGATGCTGGGTCATTGGCACCGCATCGACGGCGAGGTGCTGCATGGCGACAAGCGCGGTCGCGACCTCGGCTATCCGACCGCAAACATGGCGGTGACCGGGCTGCATCCGCCGCGCTTCGGCGTCTATGCCGTGCTGATCGACGTTTTGACCGGGCCGGAGCGCGGCAGCTATGCCGGGGTCGCGAACCTTGGCGTGCGGCCGATGTTCGGCGAGAACCGCCCGAACCTCGAAACCCATATCTTCGATTTCAAGGCTTCGCTTTACGGCGAGCATGTCTCGGTCGCACTGATCGAGTTCCTGCGCCCCGAGATGAAATTCGACAGCCTCGACGCCCTGATCGCGCAGATGGATCAGGACAGCGCCAAAGCGCGCGCGATTCTGGCGGCTGGGTAATGCGCGAACGATTCTGGGAACTGCCGCTGAAAAGCCTGAAGCCCGACGAGTGGGAGGCGCTTTGCGACGGCTGCGGCAAGTGCTGTCTGAACAAGATCGAATACGAGGATACGGGCGAGCTGGCCTTTACCCGCGTCGCCTGCAAGCTTCTGGACGGCGAGACCTGCCAATGCTCGAACTACGCGAACCGGCACAAATATGTGCCTGATTGCGTCGTCCTGACCCCGAAGAAGCTGAAGGAAATCGCGTGGTGGCTGCCGTCCACCTGCGCCTATCGCCTGCGGGCCGAGGGGAAGCCGCTGTTCCCGTGGCACTACCTGATCTCGGGCGACCGCGAGTCGATCCATCAGGCCGGGATCAGCATTCGCGGCCGCACCGTCAGCGAGCTGACCGTGACCGAGGACGATTGGGACGATTACATCATCGAGGATCTGTCATGAATTTCGCATCGGACAATGTGCATGGCGTTCACCCGAAGGTCCTGAAGGCATTGTCCGACTGCAACGAGGGGGCGATGGCCTCGTATGGGGCGGACCCGGTCACCGCGCGCGCCGAAGCCGCCTATCGCGAGATTCTCGACGCGCCCGAAGCGGTGGTGCGCTTCGTCGCGACCGGGACCGGGGCGAATGCCCTGGTCTGCGCCCAGCTTTCGCCGAGCTTTGGCCGCATCTACTGCCATGACAGCGCGCATCTTCACCGCGACGAATGCGCCGCGCCCGAATTCTACAGCCACGGCGCCAAGCTGGTGCCGCTGCCGGGGGAGCAGGGCAAGTTCTCGCCCGAGGTGCTGGACGGCGCGATCCGCTTCGGCGCGGCGGGCAGCCTGAATGACGGGCGCAACGCGCTGGTCTCGATCACCAATGCGACCGAATGGGGCACCTGCTACGACCCGGCCGAGGTGGCGGCGCTGGCCCGCCTTGCCCATCAGGGCGGGATGAAGCTGCATATGGACGGCGCGCGCTTTGCCAATGCGGTGGCGGGGCTTGGCTGCGCACCCGCCGATCTGGGCCATCGTGCCGGGGTCGATGCGCTTTGCCTTGGCGGCACCAAGAACGGCGCGCTCGCGGCCGAGGCGGTGGTGTTCTTCGATCCCCGCGATGCCGAGGGCTTCGATTTTCGCCGCAAGCAGGCCGGGCAGGTCTATTCCAAGCAGCGCTATCTTGCCGCGCAGATGCTGGCTTTGGCCGAGGACGGGCTGTGGCTTGATCTTGCGCGCCACGCCAATGCCATGGCCGTGCGGCTGGGGCAGGGCGCGGTTCAGGCCGGTGGCGAGCTGGTCGCGCCGGTTCAGGCGAATGAGGTCTTTGTCCGCCTTCCCGCCGAGGCCCACGCGCGCGCCCGCGCGCATGGCGCCGCATATCATGTCTGGCAGGATCAGCCGCCCGCGGCGGGCGAGCCCGTCACCGTGCGCCTGGTCACCAGCTGGGCCACGCGCGAGGATGATGTCGGGCGTTTTCTGGACCTGCTCGCCGGGGTCTAGCGCAGCGCGGCGGCCAGCAGGGCCAGCGCGTGATCGACCGTGGCCCCGCGCACCTCGGCCCGGCCGATCGCGCCGAATTCGACGGTTTCGGTTTGAACCCCTGTCGCGGTGGCGACGCCGAAGCAGACCCGACCTTCGGGCTTGCTCTCCGACCCGCCCGGACCGGCGATGCCGGTGACGGAAACCGCGATCCCGACGCCCGAGCGTGTCAGCGCGCCCACAGCCATCTCTGCCGCGATCTCCTCGCTGACCGCGCCATGCGTGTCGAGCGTGGCGGGCAGGACGCCCAGCATCTCGATCTTGGCGGCGTTGGAATAGGTGACGAAGCCCCGGTCGACCACATCCGAGGAACCCGGCACGTCGGTCAGCCGCACAGCGATCAGCCCGCCGGTGCAGCTTTCCGCCGTGGCGATCATCACGCCACGCGCGCGGGCAAGGTTCAGGACTTCGGCTGCGTCGGTCACAGCATCGGCTCCAGCACCGCATGGTAAAGCCCGGCGAGGATCACCGAGACGATGCCGGCGAAAAGCCCGGCCCAGAGGTCGTCGAGCATCACGCCCCGTGCGTCCCCGCGCCGGTCTGCCCGGCCCACCAGCCAGGGTTTCCAGATATCGAACAGCCGGAACAGCAGGAAGGGCGCGACGAAGGCCGGCCATGCGTCGAGGATCGAGACCCCGTGACGCCAGAGCGGGATCACCGTGAAGCACATGGCAAGCCATTGTCCCGCGACCTCGTCGATGACGATTTCGGACGGGTCCTTGTCGGCGCTGCCCGCGATGACGCGCGGGATGGCCCAGAAGCCCAGCAGGGTCGCCAGGACGAAGCCCAGCGGCACCAGCCATGCGCCGCCAAGCTCGCAGGCCAGAACCGCCAGCGCCACCGCCGCCGCCGAGCCCCATGTTCCGGGCGCGGGCCGCATCAGTCCCACGCCGAAGAATGTCGCGATCTGGCGTTCCATGCTTATCCCCTGACCAGCGTTGCGGTGGCGATGGCGGCGATGCCTTCCTCGCGCCCGGTGAAGCCCAGCCGCTCGGATGTGGTGGCCTTGACGCTGATCCGGTCGGGATCGACGCCGAGGATCTCGGACAGGCGCAATTGCATCGCGCCGGCATGGGGGCCGATCTTGGGCCGCTCGCAGATCAGCGTGACATCGGCATTCGACAGCACGAAGCCCATGCTGCGGATCATTTCGGCGGCGTGGCGCAGGAAGATATGGCTTTCCGCGCTTTTCCATTGCGGGTCCGAGGGCGGGAAATGCCGCCCGATATCGCCTTGCGCCAACGCACCATAGATCGCGTCGTTCAGCGCGTGCATCCCCACATCGGCATCCGAATGGCCGAGCAGCCCCCGGTCATGGGGAACCTTCACGCCGCAAAGCCAAACATGATCGCCTTCGGTAAAGGCGTGAACGTCGAAACCATTGCCAAGGCGAATGTCCATCGGGGCACCCAATATACGCTCGGCGCGCCGGAAATCGGGCGGCCAGGTCAGTTTCAGATTGTCCTCGTCACCGGGGGTGGCAAGGACGGAGAGGCCCGCGCGCAAGGCAAGCTCGACATCATCGGCCCCGCCTTCGGGAAAGCTGCGATGCGCGGCAAGGATCGCGTCCAGCCGGAAGCCCTGCGGAGTCTGCGCCCGCAGAAGCCCGTCGCGGCTGGCGGTTCCGGTGACGCGCCCATCCTCGGCCCGCCACAGCGCATCGGTGACCGGCAGGGCGGGCGCGGCGGCCTCGGCCCCGGCCTCCAGCGCGGCGACGACGCCCTGGATCACGGCCCCCGAAACCAGCGGGCGCGCGCCGTCATGGATCAGCACATGGGTGATGCCACTGCCCTCCAGCGTCTCAAGTGCGGCGCGAATGCTGGCGCTGCGCGTCGGGCCGCCGGCGACAAGGACGACCGGGCCGGACAATTCCTCGACCCCGCGGGCCATGTCCTCGGGCGGCAGGGTGACGATGATGCGGGAAAAGCCCGCGAATGCCTCGATGCTGCGCTGGACGACGCTGCGCCCGTCCAGCACGCGCCATTGCTTGGCGACGTCGCCGCCCGCCCGCGTCCCGCGACCCGCGGCGGTGATGACCACGGCATATGTGTCAGGTATCTTCATGGCGGCATGATTAGGCGAGGCCGCGCGCCGAGGCAATCGCGCGTGCTGCGACACCTTGCCCGCGCAGGCGGTCAGTTTTCGTGCCGCGGCAGGTGGCCCATGCCGAGGCTTCTGCGTATAAGGATCGGGACCGCCCGCAAGGGCCGCTCCCGCAACAAGAACTTTCGCCCGGAGGCTGCCGCCATGACCGACCCCGTCACCATCGACCTTTCCAAGGACGCGGCCGCCCGCGCCGCCGTGGCGCTGGTCGAAAACGGCATGAAACTGGGGCTTGGCACCGGCTCGACGGCCAAGGTCTTCGTCGACCGCCTGGCCGAGCGCGTCCATGCCGAGGGGATGGACCTGCGCTGCGCCTCGACCTCGAAGGCCACGGCGGATCAGGCCCGCAATCTTGGGCTGGTGGTGCAGGAGCTGGACGACCTCGGCTGGCTCGACCTGACCATCGACGGCGCGGACGAGGTCGATCCCGACCTGAACCTGATCAAGGGCGGCGGCGCGGCGCATCTGCGCGAGAAGATCGTCGCCACCGCCTCGGACCGGATGGTGGTCGTCGCCGATCAGGGCAAGGTCGTCGACTGCCTCGGCAGGTTCAAGCTGCCGGTCGAGGTCATCCCCTTCGGCTGGAAATCGACCCGCACCCATATCGAACGCGCGCTTGCCGAATTGCAGATGGAGGGGCGGCCCATCATCCTGCGCGAACGCGACGGCAAGCCGGTGATGACCGACGAAAGCAACCTGATCCTCGACCTCGCACTTGACCAGATCCACGACGCCCCGGCGCTCGCCCGCGCGCTCTCGGGGATCGCGGGCGTGGTTGAACACGGGCTTTTCCTGAATATCTGCAATCTGGCAATCATCGGCTGTCCCGATGGCTCGGTATCGGAATTGCGTCGTGAGGATCTGGAATGACATTCGACTATGACCTGTTCGTCATCGGCGGCGGTTCGGGGGGCGTGCGCGCCGCCCGGATCACGGCAAGCGAGCACGGCGGGCGCGTCGGGCTGGCCGAGGAGAGCCGCATGGGCGGCACCTGCGTCATCCGGGGCTGTGTGCCGAAAAAGCTGATGATCTTCGCCTCGCAGGCCGAGACGCTGGCCGCCGAGGCGCGGGGCTATGGCTGGACCACCGCCAGCGCCGGACCCTTCGACTGGGTGATGTTCCGCCACAAGCTCGACGCCGAGCTGACCCGGCTTGAGGGCGCCTATACCGGCGGCCTCGTCGCGGCGGATGTCGAGATCCACAAGCAGCGCGCCCGTGTCCTCGACCCGCATACGGTCGAGTTGGCGGATGGCGAGCGTGTGACCGCAAAGCATATCCTGATCGCCACCGGCGGCCAGCCGCAGCTGCCGGGCATTCCGGGCGAGGAACTGGGGCTGATCTCGGACGATCTTTTCCTGATGGAGGAGCTGCCGGGCCGCGTGCTGGTCGTCGGCGGCGGCTTCATCGCCTGCGAATTCGCGACCATCCTGAACGGGCTCGGCTCGGAAACCACGCTGGCCTATCGCGGTGACGCCGTCCTGCGCGGCTTTGACGAGGAATTGCGCCGCCATGCGACCGAACAGCTTCGCGTCGCGGGGGTCGAACTGAAGCTGGGCGTAACCCCAAAGGCGCTGGAGCGTGACGGGGCGGGTGTTCGCGTCCTCTGGCCCGATGGCGGCTCCGACACCTTCGACGCGGTCATGTTCGCGACGGGTCGGGTGCCGAACAGCAAGGGCCTCGGGCTTGAGGAGGCGGGCGTCAAGCTGGGCGCCAAGGGCGAGATTCTCGTCGATGAATGGTCGCAGACCTCGGTTCCCTCGATCTTTGCCGTGGGCGACGTGACCGACCGCGTCAACCTGACCCCGGTTGCGATCCGCGAGGGGCACAGCTTTGCCGACACGATCTTCGGCGCGAATGCCCGCAAGGTCGATCACGGCCTCGTCGCCTCGGCGGTCTATCTGCGCCCGCATGAGGTCGCGACCATCGGCCTGACCGAGGAGGAGGCCGCCGCCCGTGGGCCGCATGAGGTCTTCCTCGCGAGTTTCCGCGCCATGCGGACGCTGTTCGCGGGATCCGACGCGCGCTCGATGATGAAGCTGCTGGTCGAAGTCGAAAGCCGCAAGGTCGTGGGTTGCCACATCTTTGCCCCGGATGCCGGAGAGATGATCCAGCTAGTCGCCATCCCGATGGGCATGGGCGCGACCAAGGCCGATTTCGACGCCGCGATCGCCGTCCATCCGACACTGGCGGAAGAATTGGTGACGATGCGCAGGCCCGTCCGCTACATTGGCGGCGCGCATCCTGACAAAACCGTTGGTTCGGCTTGATTTTTATCGCTCCGGTACCAGTTACAACCTGAAATAGACGCACGAGTATCAGACGAGGCACGAGACGCATGGCGGGACAAGGCCCTTGGGGCAGCGGAGGAGATGACGGCAAGGGTGGCAAGGAGCCACCGGAAGGGGGCCAGCGTCCCTGGGGCAATGCCGGCGGCAATCGGAACGAGGACCCGCGCGGTCCCCGCCGTGGTGACCAGATGCCCGAGATCGAGGATCTGGTCCGCAAGGGCCAGGACCGGCTTCGCGTGCTGATGGGCGGCAAGGGGCCGGGCGGCGGTCCCCGCGGCGGCGGCCCGCGCCGGCCGGGCCCGCAGATGTCCATGGGTCGGGGAAGCTGGGGTCTCGTCGCGCTTGGCGCGGTCGTGGTCTGGGCCTTCATGTCCTTCTATACCGTGAACCCCGAGGAACGCTCGGTCGAGCTGCTTTTCGGTCGCCCCTTCGCCACCGGCGAGGAGGGCCTGAATTTTGCCCCCTGGCCGGTGGTCCGCGCCGAGGTCGTCTCGGTTTCGGGCGAACGCACGACCGAGATCGGGACTGGCCGCGCCGGCCCGCAGGACAGCGGCCTGATGCTGACCCGCGACCAGAACATCGTCGACATGGCCTATCAGGTGGTCTGGAACATCTCGGACCCCGAGAAATACCTGTTCAACCTCGCCGATCCCGAGGACACGATCCGCGCCGTCGCAGAATCCGCGATGCGCGACATCGTCGCGCGCTCGGAACTCGCCCCGATCCTGAACCGCGACCGCGGCACGATCGGCGAGGATCTGAAGCTTTCGGTGCAAAGCACGCTCGACGCCTATGAGGCCGGAATCAACGTGGTCCGGGTCAACCTCGACCGCGCCGACCCGCCGCGCGAGGTCATCGACAGCTTCCGCGAGGTTCAGGCCGCCCAGCAGGAGCGCGACCGCCTCGAGAAGGAGGCCGACGCCTATGCGAACCGCGTGCTGGCAAGCGCGCGCGGTGAGGCCGCCGCCGTGATCGAGCGCGCCGAGGGCTATCGCGCCGAGGCCGTCAACACCGCCCAGGGTGAGGCCGCGCGCTTCAACTCGGTCTATGACGAATACATCAAGGCCCCCGAAGTGACCCGCCGTCGCATGTATATGGAAACCATGGAGAAGGTGCTGGGTCAGGCGAACAAGATCATCCTCGACGGCGAGGGCGGGCAGGGTGTCGTGCCTTACCTGCCGCTCGACCAGCTTCGCGCGCGACCGGCCACAACGACAACGACCGGCACCACCGGCACCGCGAACGGGGGGAACCAGTAATGAGTCGCGCGATTTCCATTCTGATCCTGCCCTTCATCGCGGTTGTGGCGCTGCTGGCCATGGCCTCGATCTATATCGTCGACGTGCGTGAGAAGGCTCTGGTCCTGCGCTTCGGCGAGGTCGTCGACGTGCGCGAGAATCCGGGCATGGGGCTGAAGGTTCCCTTCATCGACAACGTCATGCGCTATGACGCCCGTATCCTCGGCATTCCGACGCCCCCGATGGAGGTGACGCCGCTTGACGATCGCCGCCTTGTCGTCGACGCCTTCGCGCGCTGGCAGATCACCGATGTGGTGCAGTTCCGCCGCGCCACGGCCGCGGGCGGCATCCAGTTCGCCCAGCAGCGTCTGGCCGATATCGTGACCAACGCGATCCGTCAGGTGCTGGGCTCGGTTCCCTCGACGACCGTGCTGTCGGATGACCGCACGCCGCTGATGAACCAGATCCGCGACCTTGCGCGCGAGAATGCGCGCGATCTTGGCGTGCGCATCATCGACGTGCGCCTGACCCGCACCGACCTGCCCGAGCAGAACCTGACCGCGACCTATGCAAGGATGCGGGCCGAGCGCGAGCGCGAGGCCGCGGACGAGATCGCCCGTGGTGGCGAGGCGGCGCAGCGCGTCCGCGCCGCAGCGGACCGCACCGTGGTCGAGCTGACCTCGGAAGCGCGCAAGAAGGCCGAGATCGTGCGCGGTGAGGCCGATGCCCGCCGGAACTCGATCTATGCCGAGGCTTTCGGCCGCGACCCCGAGTTCTTTGCCTTCACCCGCTCGATGACCTCCTATGAGCGCGCGCTGAAGGGCGAGAACAGCTCGCTGGTGATCCAGCCCGAGGGGCAGTTCTTCGACTATCTGCGCACCGACGGCGCGGATCGCGCGAACCCGGTCCCGGTGGCCAGCAATGCCGCGCTTTCGGTCGTGACCGGCACCGCCGCCATCGCGGCCGAGCCCGAGGAACCCCTTGTGACGGGCGAGACCAACCGCGAGGGCGAGCCTTTGGGCGAGGCCGCAGGCGTCAAGCTGACGCCGATGCCGGAATCGCTCGCCACGCCGCCGCAACCGGAAAGCGTGGTGCCGGTAGTGCCGCCGGCGAACTGACGGGTCCGATTTGTCAATCGACGGAAGGGCGGGGCGAAAGCTCCGCCCTTTTTGCATCAGGCGCCTGAACCTGAGGGCCCCGAGCTTTTCGATGGGATGAGAGGCGGCGTCTTCGCTGCCGGCAGAGACCGGGGCGAAGCCCGCTTCGCGCTCCGCTCGGCAGCCGTGACATCAGTGCGTGGTCTGCGGTGCTGCCCGGCTGCGCGATCGCAAAGGATCGCTGCTGGTGCGTCGGGGGCTCAGCAGTTGCGGGCGGTCGCCGTCAGGGCGTCTCGGGCGGCGGGACGGTGGCGCGGACCTCGTCCTCGGAAATCTCGCGCTGCCATTCGCGCCACATCGAGACCAGCAGCGCCATCAGGACGGGGCCGACGAACAGACCGACGATGCCCATGGTCTTCACCCCGCCGATCAGCCCGAAGAACGTGGGCAGGAAGGGCAGCTTGACCGGGCCGCCGACCAGCATCGGGCGGATGGTCTTGTCGACGACGAAGAGCTCGCATGTTCCCCAGAGAAACAGCGCAAGCCCCGCCACGGGCGTGCCGCTGGCCGCGAGATAGATCGAGACCAGCGTGAAGCAGAGCGGCGCGCCGCCGGGGATCAGCGCCATGAAGCCGGTGATCACCCCGAAGGTCACGGGCGAGGGGACGCCCGCGATCCAGTAGGCGACGCCGAGGATCACCCCCTCGCCAATGGCGATCAGGGTCATGCCGGTGACGGTCGAGCTGATCGTGGCCGGGACGACGCGCGACATCCTGTCCCAGCGTTCGGGCAGGATGCGGGTGCCGACACGGTCAAGCTGCGCCACCAGCCGATCGCCGTCGCGGTAAAGCACGAATAGCGTGATCAGCATGAAAAGCAGCGTCAGCGCCAGATTGAAGGCCAGCGAGCCCGCGGTGACGGCGCCGCGATAGATCGTCCCGATATTCGAGCCGGAAATGGCCTGCACGATCTCGCTGATGCCGCCCGGATGGCCGATATAGGTGCGCCAGTTCTCGTCCAGCCAGGGGCCGATCTGGGGCAGGTCGATCATCCAGTGCGGGGTAGGGGCGCCGGCGGCATTCACCAGGATCCCCCAGCTTATCCATGCCCGCAACTCGCGGAAGGCATAGATCAGCGCCATGGCGATCGGGATGACAAGGAAGCAGACGAGGATCAGCACCATGACCGTCGCGGTCAGTGTCCGGCCGGCGCCGATCTGGTGGACGCCCTTGTCGCGCAAGGGCCAGCTTGCCAGCGCGATGACCGAGGCGGCCAGCACCGGGACGAGGAAGCCGTGGAAGAAATAGATCGAGGCCAGCACGATCCCCAGCAGCAGCCAGCGTGCGGCCGAGAGATTGGTCAGGAGCGGCTGTCGATGGGGCCGCAGCCCGGTTGCCCGCACCCCCGGAGACGGGATGCTGGTCCTGCTGGAAGTGCGGTCGGCTGCCTCGGCTGTGCTCATTGATCTCGTCCGGGATATGCCGCCTCACATCATAACAGATCGCCATGGGCTGCAAGTGCGGATTGCCCCGGCAGGGGCGCGGCCCCAGTATGGCCCGGCAAGATGACGGGATGGTGAAGCGGACGCGGTCCCGCGAGGACAGGGGCCTCAGAGGGCCATGGCGCCGGGCTGGTCAATCCGCGTCGTCGCAAGCGCGAGCCCGTCCACCACGGCGGTAAACGCCTCGGAGCGGGTCTGATCGGCCATCGGGCAGAGGTCGGAGGCCATGTCGGTCACCAGCCCCATCAGGCTAGACCCGCCGACCAGAATGACGCTTTCGATCCGGTCCGGCGCGAGGCCCGCCATGTCTAGCGTTTCGGCCGCGGCGGTCAGCAGATCGGCGCGATAGCCTGCGAGGGCATTGCCAAGGGATTGCGCGGTGACGGGCCGCGAAAGGCCGGGCTGGATGAATCCCATGGCGATTCGCGCATCATCCGCGCCGCTATTCGCCGCGATCTTGCCATGCTCGACCGAGAAGGCGAGTTCGTGGCCCAGTTCCTCGTCAAGAACGGTGACGAGGCGGTCCATGGCGGGACGATCCACGGCAAGCTTCGCCATGTCCTGCGCCATCCGCCGCGTCTCGGGGGTGTAGAGGAAGGGGATCCGCGCCCAGGTCGCAAGCTCGGCATAGATCGCGTTCGGGACCGGCAGCAGCCCTTCGCCCATCTCGCGGCGCAGTTCGCCGCCATGGCCAAGGGCGGGCATGGCATGGCTCATCGAGACGGCATGGTCGAAATCGGTGCCGCCCAGCCGGATGCCGTGATTGGCGAGGATCTCGACCTCGCCGCCCCTGCTGCGAAAGACCGAGAAATCCGAGGTGCCGCCGCCGATATCGACGATCAGCCCCAGCCCGCCGCTGCGCCCCAGCCCATGCGAGGCGAGCGCCGCCGCCTCCGGCTCGACCAGAAAGGCGACCTCCTCGAAGCCGGCGGCGAGATAGCAGCCGCGCAGGTCGTCCTCGGCCCGGGCGTCGCGTTCGGGATCGCGCGAGTGGAAATGGACCGGGCGTCCCGAAAGCGCGCGCGGGAAGCGGCGCCCGGTCGCGGCCTCGGCACGGGATTTCACCTCGGCCAGAAATTCGGCGATGATCTCGGCGACCGAGCGGCGCTTGCCGCCGATCAGCCGCTTTTCATGGACGAGCGAAGTCCCGAGGACGCTTTTCAACGCGCGCATGTAGCGGCCCTCGTCGCCGTCGATCAGGGCGCGGGCGGCGGCCGCGCCGATCTTCATCCCGCCGCCGCGCAGCGGAAAGAAAACCGCGGTGGGCAGCGTCTCGGCCCCGTCCTCGATCGGGATGCGGCGGATGCGGCCCCCGTCCAGAATGGCGGCGGCACTGTTCGAGGTGCCGAAATCGATGGCGAGAATATCGTCCTGCATGGTCGCGCCCCTGGTGCCGCAAAAGCCGAGGCTGATAACGGCTTTCCCCGTGCCGCGCAAGGATCGGCTGCGGATCGGGCTGGACAAAGGGCGATATATGTAATAGTTGCTGACCTATCCGGGTCGGAGCTAATTCCATTTCGCAAACCGGGTATGCAGACGCAATTTCCTGACCCTGCGGTGTTTCCCTCGCGGCGGGTCTGGGTTATGGCGCGCGATGGCGCATCGGCGCGATGCCCGCCTCCTCCCGAATTTGCGGACAAGAATAATGACTGACCAGACAATCGGCGCGACCTCAGGGACGCGCGCCAAGACCCCCATCAACTCGCCAGCACGCGTCCTGCTTGCAAGCCTGATCGGCACGACCATCGAATTCTTCGATTTCTATGTTTATGCGACGGCCGCGGTTCTCGTATTCCCCGCGCTGTTCTTCCCGTCCTCGGATCCGACCACGGCGCTGCTCGCCTCGTTCGCGACCTTCTCGATCGCCTTCTTCGCGCGGCCCTTCGGCGCGATCGTCTTCGGCCATTTCGGCGACCGGATCGGGCGCAAGGCGACGCTGGTGGCGGCGCTGCTGACCATGGGCGTCTCGACCGTCGTGATCGGCCTTCTGCCGACCTATGCCCAGATCGGCGTTGCGGCCCCGGCGCTGCTGGCGCTGTGCCGCTTTGGCCAGGGCTTCGGGCTTGGCGGCGAATGGGGTGGCGCGGTGCTGCTGGCGACCGAGAACGCGCCCGAGGGCAAGCGCAGCTGGTATGGGATGTTCCCGCAGCTTGGCGCGCCGGTCGGGCTGTTCCTGTCCTCGGGCTTCTTCTGGATCTTGCTGCATTTCATGTCGCAGGACGACCTGCTGGCCTGGGGCTGGCGGCTGCCCTTCCTCGCCTCGATCGTGCTGATCGTGCTGGGTCTCTGGGTGCGCCTCTCGATCACCGAGACGCCGGAATTCGCCGAGGCGGTGAAGAAGGACAAGCGCGTCGCGGTTCCCGTCGTCGAGGTCTTCAGGAATTTCAAGCGCAGCCTGTTCCTGGGCACCTTCGTCGCGCTGGTGACCTTCGTGCTGTTCTATATCTGCTCGGCCTGGCTTCTGTCCTACAACGTCAAGGTGCTGCAGATCCCGTTCCTTGACGCACTGAAGATCCAGATCTTCGGCTCGGTCATCTTCGGGATCGCGATCCCGATCGCCGGCAAGCTGGCCGACCGCTATGGCCGCCGCCCGTTCCTGATCGTCGTCACGATCCTGATCGGTGCGTTCTCCTTCACGCTGGCGCCGCTGATGAGCGGGGGCGAGGGCAAGCTTTACGTCTTCGTGACGCTGGGCCTGTTCCTGATGGGCCTGACCTATGGCGTGATCGGCGCGGCGCTGGCCGCACCCTTCCCGACGCGGGTGCGCTATACCGGCTCGTCGATCACCTTCAACTTCGCGGGCATCTTCGGTGCGTCGCTGGCGCCCTACGCCGCCACCTGGCTGCAAAAGACCTATGGCCTTGAATATGTCGGCTACTACATGCTGGCCGCGTCGGTGGTTACGCTGATCTGCATTCTGGCATCGGGCCGCGACGAGGTCTGATCAGACCCGGATCGCAGACCGGATACGAGAGGGCCCGGACTTTCACGTCCGGGCCCTTTCGCTTTCCCTCAATTGCTTTTCTGTGCGGCGGGCTTCGAGCCGGATGGAAGCTCGATATTGATTTCGAGGCTGGAAAGCTCTGCCCCGCGCTCAAGCTTGATATCGACGGCATCGCCGTCGATCTCCATGTGTCGGCGAACAACCTCGAGGATCTCGCGCTGCAGCGTCGGCAGGAAATCCGGGCTGGTGCCCCCGGCACGTTCATGGGCCAGCAGGATCTGCAGACGCTCCTTGGCGGTCTGCGCGCTGCCGTTCTTTCGCGGGCGGAAGGAAAAACCGAACATGATCAGGCCGTCCGCCCGAGGAGGCGCTGCAGGAAGCCACGACGCTCGGCCGGGTTCACGCGCATCTCGATCTGTTCGCCGACGAGCCTGCCGACCGCATCGATATAGGCCTTGCCGGCCGGAGATTTCTCGTCCAGCGAGACCGGCGTGCCCTCGTTCGAGGCTTTCAGCACCGTAGTGCTTTCCGGGATGATGCCGAGAAGTGGGATTGCCAGGATCTCCAGCACGTCCTCGACGCTCATCATCTCGCCCGAGGCCGAGCGCTGCGGATCGAAGCGGGTCAGCAGAAGCTGCGACTTGACCGAGCCCTCGCCCTTCTCGGCGTGGAAGGTCTTGCTGTTCAGAAGGCCCAGCACCCGGTCGCTGTCGCGGACCGAGGACACCTCGGGGTTGGTCACGACCACGGCCTCGTCGGCGTAATACATCGCCAGATGCGCGCCGCGCTCGATCCCGGCGGGGCTGTCGCAGATGATGTAGTCGAACTCCTCGCGCAGCTCGTCCAGGACCGCCTTGACGCCTTCTTTCGTCAGCGCGTCCTTGTCGCGTGTCTGCGAGGTCGGCAGCACGAACAGGTTCTCGAGCCGGCGATCCTTGATCAGCGCCTGCTTCAGCTTGGCGTCGCCCTGGATGACGTTGATGAAGTCGAAGACCACCCGGCGTTCGCAGCCCATGATCATGTCGAGGTTGCGCAGGCCCACGTCGAAATCAATCACGACCGTCTTGTGGCCGCGCATGGCAAGCCCTGCGCTGATGGCGGCCGAGGAGGTGGTCTTGCCGACGCCGCCTTTCCCCGAGGTGACTACGATGACCTTGCTCACGTCAGGCTTCCTTTCGATCAGTGTTACTTCAGAGGCAGGACGCGCAGTTTCTCGCCTTCGAGGCAGACCTGCACATGTTCCCGTGGGATGTCGGGGCCCAGATTCTCGCTGGTCCGGTAGAGGCCAGCGATGGCCAGCAATTCGGCGTCGAGGCTGTGGCAGAAGATGCGCGCCGAGGTGTCGCCATTGACCCCCGCCAGCGCGCGCCCGCGCAGCCGCCCGTAGACATGGATATTGCCCGCCGCGATGATCTCGGCCCCGGAACTGACCGGACCCATGATGATCAGGTCGCCGCGATCGGCAAAGACGGTCTGGCCCGAACGGACCGGCTGGTCGATCAGCCGGGTCGCGGGCGGGGGCGCTTCCTTCTCGACCTCGGGCGCGGCTTGCCGGGGGGCGGCGGGTTCGGGACGGCTCACGCGGTCGAGGGGAACATTGCGTCCCCCCGGCAGCGAGATCAGCCCGGCTGCGGCCGCGGCGGCGGCCTGTTCGGCGGTTCCGTTCTGGATCCCGAAGACCGAGAGCCGGCGCGCGCGCATCTCCCTGGCCAGCAAGGCAAGGTCACGCTCGCTCTCCAGCCCCTGCGCCTTTTCAAGGTCGAGAACGAGGGGGGCGTTTTCAAAGAACAGCGGCGTCTGGCGCAGCCTGTCGTCCAGCGCCGCCAGAAAATCGCGGTCCGCCGGGCCGGTCAGATGCAGCGCGATGGCGGTGAAGTAGCGCCCGCGAATCTGCACCGGCTTGACCGTCGCGAGCTTCTGGCCCGCCAAATGTTTGGAATCCTGTATCTGCACGCCCGTCTCTGCCCGCTGTCTACACGCTTAGGTTGATTCCTGCGTGCAGATATTTTGTAACATTCCTAATACGTCGGAACCGAGGCGTCCATCGGCCTTGCTGCCACAATCGCAACTCGGCGGAGAGACGCCGCTGTGCGGGACAGTCGGGCGGACGGTCTTGCGAGACGGGTGGGGCGTGACCATCCGATCCTCGACGCCGCAACTTCTTGGCTTTGCGAATGGTCTGAATCCGGTGGTGGGGCGTGAATGCGAGCGGTGATTTGGCCGGATGTGCAGAAATATGTTTATAATTTAGACTGTTGCGAAAAGATCCTGAAGTTTATGAGCAGGCAGGTCTCGCAGCCCCGGGGGCATCCGCACCGGAAGCGAGCAACCGGTCCTTGCTCATAGTATCCTTGGGAGACGGGATGGCCGCGCAGCTGTCGACTTGCCCGGTGTCCTTGCGGATCGACCGCGTGCATATCCTGGCTGTGGCGCAATGGCACACCCGATCTCGACCAGCAGGTCCTTTGCGTCGATGCCCTGTCCGGCACTGACATGGAGGGCCTTGACCACGCCTTCCCGGTCGGCGTGGAGGCCGGTTTCCATCTTCATCGCCTCGATGGTCAGCAGGAGGTCGCCGGGCCTGACCCTCGCGCCCTGCGTGACCGCGACCGAGGCGACGACGCCGGGCATCTGCGCGCCGACATGGCCCTCGTTCGCCGGATCGGCCTTGAGCCGGGCGGCGGTCTGGGATTTCACCAGCCGGTTCGGCGCCCGGATCACCCGGGGCTGGCCGTTCAGCTCGACGAACACCCGGCCAGCCATCGAGCGGCTGGGGAGGTGGGGACGAAAGCTGCCGTCCAGTGTCTCGGGTGAAGGGCGGCGCTGGATTTCAGGCCGTGACGGCCATCCATTGCCGGGCGGCGGAGGAACGTTGGATCGTCTCGACCAGCCGTTGGATGCGCAGCCCGGCCGCGAAGCCGAAGGGCTCGGGAATCTCGCCGGCGATGGCGCGCAGATAACCTTCGATCTCGATGGCCTTCAGGTCGTTGAAGCCGATCTGGTGGCCCGGGGCGACGCAGAAGCGGCCATAGGGCGGGTGGTCCGGGCCAGCCTCGATGCGGCGGAAGCCACGACGGCCGGGAGCGTCTGCGGTCGAATGGAAATACAGCTCGTTGAAGCGTTCCTGACTGAAGGCCAGCGCGCCCTTGGTGCCATAGACCTCGAAATCATGCTGCATCTTGCGTCCGGTCGCGATCCAGTTGCCCTCGACCGAACCCTGCGCGCCGTTCGCGAAGCGCAGGAAGGCGCGGCCGACATCGTCCACGGTCACGGCGCGCATTTCGCCCCGGCCATCGGGCCGCTGGCCGATCATGGTGACGCAGTCGCCCATGACCTCGGTGATCGGGCCCAGCAGGAATTCGGCTGTGGCGAGTGCATGGCTGCCGATATCTGCCAAAGCCCCGCCGCCCGCCGGATCGTGGCGGAAGGTCCAGGGACCGTCGGCATCGGCCATGTAATCCTCGGCATGCAGCCCGCGATAACCACGGATTTCGCCCAGCTCGCCCGCCGCGATCATCTCACGCGCGAGCCGCAGCATCGGGTTGCAGATATAGTTGAAGCCGACCTGGGTCTTGACACCCTTGGCCGTTGCAGCATCGGCCATCAGCCGGGCATCCGCGGCCAGCGGTGCCAACGGCTTTTCGCAATAGACATGCTTGCCGGCAGAGATGGCGGCAAGGGCCATTTCCTTGTGCAGGGCATTGGGGGCGGTGATGTCGATCAGGTCGATCTCGGGGTTCGCGACCATGCTGCGCCAGTCGGCGGTGGCATGGGCAAAGTCGAAATCGGCGGCGGCGCGGGTGGCGGCCGCATCGGTCACATCGGCGACCGTGTGCAGCTCCAGCCGATAGGGCAGGTCGAAGACCTTTTGCGCGGTGGTGAAACCGAAGACATGGGTCTTGCCCATGAAGCCGGTGCCGATCAGGCCGATACGCAGGACGGGTTTGTCGGGCATGGGAAAATCCGGGATGAGATTGCCGTCATCCGCCGTCGACATGGCGAATGGTGGATCTGATGGAGGCGTTTCTGTCGGTGCGAGGACCGTCGCAGTCGCGGTCCCATCTTTCAGGAAGCGGAAAATCCTGCTCCAGACGACAAGGAAGGCCAGAGATGAAGCCGCCGCCATTGCGTAGAACCTCTGCCTGACCCACCAGTCGGGCAAGGCGGAACAAGCGGTTCTTCAATCTCCTACGCATGGGCAAACTCGGGATTGACCACCAGATCGCGCGCGATCGAGCCGTCGAGATAGTTCACGGCATTCCCGATCGCGGCGACGGCCATCCGCTCGCTGCACTCGGCGGTCAGCCCGGCGATATGGGGCGACAGGATCGCGGTCAATTGCGCGCACAGGGCCGAGCCATGCGGCGGCTCCTCCTCAAAGACATCCACCCCTGCAGCCCCGATCCGGCCCGACGCCAGCGCCTCGGCCAGAGCCGCCTCGTCGACGACGCCGCCACGCGCGGTATTGGCCAGGATCACGCCGGATTTCATCCGGGCGATTTCGGCCGCGCCAATGACCGGTCGGTCGGCGCGCGGAACATGGACCGAGATGCAATCGGCCCAGCCCAGCCCCTCCTCCAGCGGGGTCGGCGGCACCGGCCCCTCGGGCCAGCCCTGCCGCTCAAGATAAGGGTCATGGGCACGAACTTGCATCCCGAAACCCGAAGCCATGGAGGCGAGATGCCGTCCGATGCGGCCATAGCCGAGGATCAGCAAGTTCTTGCCCGAGATCTCCCGCTGCTCCAGCCGGTTGCGCCAACCCCACTGGCCGGGCTCGCGCACTGCACGGTCGGCCAGAAGCACGCGCTTGGCCCCCGCCAGCAATTGCATCATCGCGTGTTCGGCGACCGATATCGAATTCACGTCGCCAACGATGGTCAGCGCGATGCCACGCTGGTTCAGCGCGGCAAGATCGACGGAATCGTAGCCGACGCCGTGGCGCGAGACGACGCGCAGCCGGTCCGCCCTTGCAATGGTCTCCCGCGACAGCGGTTGGGTGCGGATGACCAGCGCGTCGGCCTTGTGGATCAGCGGCGCATAGCTTTGCTCAGAGATTTCCTTGACGTAGTCGATGGTAACGCCGCGCTCGGACAGTTCGCGCAGCATTGTTTCGCCAGTGGGGTGCATCTGCCCGGCAACCAGAAGGTGTGGCATCAGTAGCCTCCCTTTGGGGTCTTGGCGGTGCCCGCATTACCCACCAGACGATGCCAGGTGGAGACGGAATCCGCCGCGGCCGAGGCCAGCAGGCGGGAATCCCCCGAAACCGTGGTCATGTCGAAGCCCCAGCCGACCGCGCGTGCCGCATATTCGGCCGTTCCGCAATGAATCGCCGCCTTGAGCCCATGACGGTGTGTCGTCTCGAGTATCTTTCGGATCGCCTCGATGACTTCAGGCTCCTCGCGGTCGAAGGCGGGCATGAGCGCGCCCTTGGACAGCGAGAAGCTGAGATCGGCAGGGCCGACATAGATGCCATCCAGTCCCGGCGTGGCGCAGATCGCGTCCAGGTTCTCCATCGCCTCGGCGGTCTCGATCATCGCGAAGCCGAGAATCTCGTCATTCGCCTCGGCCGCGTAATTCGCCCCTGCGGCATAGACCGCGCGCGTCGGACCAAAGCTGCGCTCGCCCAGCGGTGGATAGCGCAGGTAGCGGACAAACTCGGCCGCCTGCCCGGGCGTGTTGATCATGGGACAGATGATGCCATAGGCGCCCGCATCCAGCACCTTCATGATCCAGCTGGGGTCGAGCCACGGCACCCGCGCCATGATGACCTTGTCCGAGGCGCGCATGGCCTGAAACATCAGCAGGACGTCCTTGTAGTCCACCGCGCCATGCTGGATGTCGATCGAAATCGCGTCATAGTCCTGCGCCGCCATGATCTCGGCGCAGAAGGGGCTGGCGATGGACAGCCAGCCGTGAAGCACCGGGCGGCCCTCGGCCCAGATTTGACGAAGCCTGTTCTTTTTCATGGCTTTCCTCCCTCAGAACACGATCTGCGCCAGTTTGGTGTCGAGGAAATCCTCAATCCCCTCGATGCCGCCCTCGCGCCCCATGCCGGAATGGTTGGTGCCGCCGAAAGGGGCCTCGGACGCGGCCAGAGCAAAGCTGTTGATGCCCACCATCCCCGCCTTCAGCGCCGCCACCATCCGCCGCGCCCGGTCGGGCGATCGGGTGAAGGCATAGGCCGCCAGCCCCATGTCGGAGGCATTGGCGCGCCGGATCACCTCCTCCTCCGAGGAAAAGCGGGTGATGGCGGCGATGGGGCCGAAATTCTCGCGCGCGAAGACCTTCATGTCGTCGGCAACATCGGTCAGGACCGTCGGCTCGAAGAAGTAGCCGCTGTTCAGATGCGCCGGACGCTTACCGCCATGCGCCACCTTCGCGCCCGCGCGTAGGGCATCGGCCACGATCCCCTCGATCTCGGCGAGGCGGCCGCCATTGATCAGCGGGCCCATGCCGGTCTCGGGCTGCAGCCCGTCGCCCAGCGTGATCTGTGCGGCGCGCGCAATAAAGCCTTCGACGAAGGCGTCATGCAGGCCGTCATGGACGAAGATCCGGTCGGGCGCGACGCAGATCTGCCCGCAATTGGCGAATTTCGCCGCCACGGTCAGGTCCAGCGCGGCTTGCAGATCGGCGTCATCATGGATGATCAGCGGCGCATTGCCGCCAAGCTCCATCGAGACCTTCTTTACCGTATCGGCCGCGTCGCGGATCATCTGCTGGCCGACGCGGGTCGATCCGGTCAGGCTGACCTTGCGCACGCGGGCATCCGCCATGATCGGTGCATAGGTATCGGCGGTCGAGCCGACGACCAGGTTCACCGCGCCATCGGGCAGGCCCGCCGCGCGCAGGCAGTCGACCATCACCATCGCCACGCCCGGCGTCTGCGAGGACGGGCGCAGGACCACCGGGCATCCGGCGGCGAGGGCGGGGGCCAGCTTGCGGGCGGGCAGGGCGGCGGGAAAGTTCCAGGCGGTGAAGGCGCCGACGATGCCCACCGGCTCGCGTGTCACCTCGAAGCGACCACCCGGCACGCGGCTTTCGACGATACGGCCATAGATGCGGCGCGCCTCCTCGGCGAACCAGCGGAACTGGTCGCAGGCGAGGCCCCATTCGCGGATCGCCTGCGCTAGGGGCTTGCCGGTCTCGGCCGAGATCATGCGCGCCGCTTCATCGGCGCGGCCGATCATCTGGTCCGCCGCCTTGTGAAGCGCGTCGGCGCGGGCGAAGCCGCCCATTTCGCGCAGTTTCGGCAGGGCGCGGGCTGCGGCATCCAGCGCGGCCTTCGTATCCTCGGCGGTGGCAATGGCCACCCGGCCCAACGACCGTTCGGTGGCCGGAGAGATGACGTCCTCGCTGACAGTGCCGGAAACCCAGCGACCGTCGATGAACAATCCGAATTGTGAATACATGGCTTATCCGATGTCTTTGGTTGCGACAGTGCGGCCCTCGGCGGCGGAGAGGATCGCGGCCTCGGCCAGAACCAGCGCCTGCCTGCCATCCTCGAACCCGACCGGCACCGGCTTGCCTTGCTCGATCGCATCGACGAAGGCGCTGATTTCGGTGGCGAAGGCTTCCGCATAGCGGTCGATGAAGAAATTCTTCAGCGGCGCGGCCCGGTCGGTGAACTCGGCGCCATAGAGGCGGACGTGATCCAATGTCCGGTTCTCCGAAATCGCCATCCCGGCGCTGCCGAAGGCCTCGACACGCTGGTCATAGCCATAGACCGCCCGGCGCGAATTGGTGATGATCGCCTGCTTGCCCGAACCGGTTTTCAAGACCACAGTTACCGTGTCGTAGTCGTCGCAGCGCTGCATCAGCGCCGGGTCGACGAGGCGCGAGCCGGTGGCGGTCACTTCGGTCACTTCCTCACCCAGCATGAAGCGGGCCATGTCGAAGTCATGGATGGTCATGTCGCGGAAGATGCCGCCCGAGACCTCGATATACGCATCCGGCGCCATGCCGGGATCGCGCGAGGTGATGACGACCTGATGCAGCTCTCCGATCCGGCCCGCTTCGATCGCCTGCCGCACGCCGGCATGGCCGCTGTCGAAACGCCGCACGAAGCCCAGCATGATCGGAAGGGTGGTTCCTGCAATTTTCGTTGCGCAGGCATTCACCCGGTCCAGCGACAGGTCGATGGGCTTTTCGCAGAGGATCGCCTTGCCCGCCGCGACCGACTGCTCGATCAGGTCGGCATGTGTGGCGGTCGAGCTGGCGATCAGCACTGCGTCCACTTCATCCGAAGCCAGCACAGCCTCGACCGAATCGAATTGCGGAACCCCGAGGCTGGCCGCCACCTCGGCCGCTGCAGGCGCGTGGATGTCATAGACGCCTGCAAGCCGCGCGCGCGGATGGGCGGCAATATTCGCGGCATGCATCCGGCCGATGCGGCCTGTGCCAAGAACGGCGATTCCTGTCATGGGTTCCTCCCGAAACTGCTTTCGCAATAATCATTGCAGAAGTATTGCATTGTCAATCATCATTCCGTAGGGTTCCTGAAAACCCATCCGCAGGAGGAGGCGAGATGCCACGCAAGACCGTGCGCCTGACCATGGCCCAGGCCCTTGTCCGTTACCTTTGCAACCAGCTGACCGAGATAGACGGCACCCGCGTTCCGCTGTTCGCCGGCGTTTTCGGGATCTTCGGTCATGGCAACGTGACCTGCCTTTCCGAGGCGCTGGAGCAGGTGCAGGACCAGCTGCCGACCTGGCGCGGCCAGAACGAGCAGGGCATGGCCCTGGCCGCCATCGGCTTTGCCAAGGCCAAGCGTCGCCGTCAGCTGATGGTGGCCGCGACGTCGATCGGGCCGGGGGCGCTGAACATGGTGACGGCGGCCGGTGTCGCCATGGCGAACCGCCTGCCGGTGCTGCTGATCGCGGGGGACACTTTCGCGAACCGTCTGCCCGATCCGGTATTGCAGCAGGTCGAGCATTTCGGCGATCCGACCATCACCGCGAACGATGCGTTCAAGCCGGTCGTGCGCTACTGGGACCGCATCACGCTGCCCGAGCAACTGATCCAGTCGCTGCCGCAGGCGGTGGCCACCATGCTGGACCCGGCCGATTGCGGCCCCGCCTTCATCGGGCTGGCGCAGGACACGCAGGAACTGGCCTATGACTATCCCGAGGAGTTCTTCGAGCCGCGCGTCTGGAAGATCCCGCGCCCGCGCCCCGATCGAGATGCGGTTCAGGCGGCGGCAGAGCTGCTGAAATCGGCAAGGAAGCCGCTGATCATCTCGGGCGGCGGGGTGCGCTATGCGCTGGCCGAAGATGCATTGGCCGATTTCGCCGCGAGGCGCGGCATTCCGGTGGTCGAGACGATCGCCGGCAAGGGTGCGCTGACGCATGACCATCCGGTCCATGCCGGTCCGATTGGCATCGTCGGCTCGACCTCGGCCAATGCGCTGGCGAAAGAGGCCGATGTGATCCTGGCGATCGGCACGCGCCTGCAGGATTTCACCACCGGCTCCTGGACGGCATTCGCCGAGGATGCGCGTTTCATCTCGGTCAACGCCGCGCGGTTCGATGCGATGAAGCACCGCTCGCTGGCGGTGGTCGGCGATGCACTGGAGACCATCGGTGAACTCGACGCGGCGCTTGGAGACTACGCCGCGGATGGCGGGCTGATGAAGCACGCGAGAACTCTTTTCGCCGAATGGAACAAGCTGCTCGACGACTATCAGGCGCCGAAGAATGAGCTGGTTCCGTCCTATGCGCAGGTCGTCGGCGTGCTGAACAAGGCGGCGGGGCCGAATGACACGCTGATCGCGGCGGCCGGCGGCACGCCGGGAGAGGTCACGAAGGGCTGGCGGGTCAAGAACCCCAACACCTTCGATTGCGAGTTCGGCTTTTCCTGCATGGGCTATGAGATCGCGGCCGGCTGGGGCTGCGCCATGGCGCAGGAGGGGCCGGGCACGACCGGCGGCACGCCCATCGTCATGCTGGGCGACGGCACCTACATGATGATGAACTCGGACATCTATTCGGCGGCGCTGACCGGTCACAGGATGATCGTGGTGGTCTGCGACAACGGTGGCTTCGCGGTCATCAACCGCCTTCAGCAGGCCAAGGGCGTTCCGGGCTTCAACAACCTGCTGACCGATTGCCGGGTGCGGAACCGCGACAACCCGCTGCATGTCGATTTCGTCAAGCATGCCGAGGCGATGGGCGCGCGTGCAATCAGGGCCGAAAGCCTCGCCGATCTGGAAGGCGCGATGCAGGAGGCGCTGGCCTATGACGGGGTCACGGTGATTTCGATCGTCTCGGACGCGTGGAAATGGGTGCCGGGCGACGCGGATTGGGATGTCGGAGTGCCCGAGATCTCGAATTTCGAGAGCGTCCGGGCGGCCCGAGCCGCGCAAGAGAAGATCCGTGAAGCGCAGCGTCTGGGTGTATGACCATGAAAGCAAGACTGGGCATCGCGCCGATTGCGTGGTGGAACGACGATCTGGCCGAACTTTCCGACGATGTCAGCCTTGAGGAATGCCTGCGCCAGGCCTCCGAGGCCGGGTTCACCGGCATGGAGACCGGCCGCCGCTTTCCGATGGACATGGCCGAACTGGGGCCGATCCTCGACCGCTTCGGGATCTCGGTCTGTGGCGGCTGGTTCTCGGGCCTGCTGCTCGACGGCGATATCGAGGCGGAAAAGGACCGCATCGCGCAGCAGATGGAGTTCTTCATCGCGGCTGGCGCGCCCTCGATCGTCTATGGCGAGACGGCACACTCGGTTCAAGGCTTGCGCGGGGCACCACTGGCGACCAAGCCCAAGCTGACAGAGGCCGAGATGGCCGCCTATGGCCGGAAGATCAGCGACTTCGCGGATTGGTGCGCGGGGCAAGGGATGCCGATCTCGTATCACCACCACATGGCGGCGGCGGTCGAGACCGAGGCGGAACTCGACCTGTTCATGGCTCATTCCTCGGTGCCGCTGCTCTATGACGCGGGGCATATGGCCTTTGCCGGCGGCGACGTGATGCGCGTGATCGAAAATCACCATGCCCGCATCAGCCATGTCCATACCAAGGACATTCGCCGCGCGGTCGTCGACGGGCTGGACCGGATGCGCGAGAGCTTCCTCGATGCGGTCATCAAGGGCGCGTTCACGGTGCCCGGCGACGGAGATCTGGATTTCGCGGCGATCGTCAGGGCGCTCGCGGCCAAGGGCTATGAAGGCTGGTTCGTGGTCGAGGCCGAGCAGGATCCCGTCGCCCATCCGCCGCTGGAGATGGCGAGGAAGGGGCATGAGGAATTGCTGCGCGTGATGGCGGCGGCAGGCTATGAGGTGGTGAAATGAACCGTATTGATGGAAAGGTCGCCGTCATCACCGGCGGCACGCAGGGGCTTGGCGCGGCGATCGCGCGGCTCTTTGCCGAAGCGGGTGCCGCGGGTATCGTGATTGTCGGCCGGGGCATGGAGAAGGGCCAGAAGGTTGCCGCCGCGATCAGCGGGGCGACCGGCGTTCCGGTCGAGATGGTTGGCGCCGACCTCGGCCGGATCGAAGAGGTGCAGGCGATCATCCCAACTACAGACAGGCGCTTCGGCCGCGTCGACATTCTGGTCAATGCGGCCGGCCTGACCGACCGCGGCAACATGCTGAACACGACCCCCGAACTTTTCGACCGGATGTTCGCGGTCAACAGCCGCGCGCCCTTCTTTCTGATGCAGGACGCGACCAAGCTGATGATCCGCGACGGGATCGAGGGGCGCATCGTCAATATCGGCTCGATGTCGGCGCTGGTGGGCCAGCCCTTCCTTGCGCCATATGCGGCCTCCAAGGGGGCGCTGGCGACGCTGACCCGCCATGCGGGATTCGCGCTGATGCGGCATCGCATCCATGTCAACCAGCTGGACATTGGCTGGATGAATTCGGACCATGAACGCGCACTGGTGCTGTCGGAAACCGGCGACCCGGATTTCATCGACAGGGCGGCGGCGCAGAAGCCCTTCGGCCGCATCCTCGATCCGGCTGAGGTCGCGCGCGCGGCGCTGTGGATGGCGTCGGACGACAGCGGCATGATGACCGGCGCGGTCATCCCCTTCGACCAGTCCGTCCATGGCGGCTATGACGACGCGCCGGTGCCGAGCGCGAAACTGGAGGCATGACGATGCGGACAATCAAGGGACCGGGCGTCTTTCTGGCGCAGTTCGCGGCTGATGAAGCGCCCTACAACTCGCTGCCCAGCCTTGCGGAATGGGCGGCGGACAAGGGCTTCAAGGGCGTCCAGATCCCGACCTGGGACAGGCGGCTGATCGACATGAGGCAGGCCGCCGAAAGCGGTGCCTATTGCGACGAGATCAAGGGGATGCTGGCCGATCACGGGCTTCAGATCACCGAATTCGCCTCGCATATCACCGGGCAACTGGTGGCCGTGCATCCGGCGCATGATGTCATCATGGACAGCTTTGCGCCCGAAGAAGTGCGCGGCAACCCGGCCGCGCGCCGCGTCTGGGCCGAGGAACAGTTGCGCTTCGCGGCCCGCGCCTCGCAGCGGTTGGGGATTGACCGGCATGTGACCTTCTCGGGTGCGCTGCTCTGGCCATATCTCTATCCCTATCCGCAATGGCCCGAGGGGCTGGTCGAGGAAGGGTTTGACGAGCTGGCGAGGCGCTGGACGCCGATCCTCGACGATTTCGACGCGCATGGCGTCGATCTCTGCTATGAGATCCACCCCTGGGAGGATCTGCATGACGGCCATAGCTGGGAGTATTTCCTCGAGAAGGTCGGGAACCATCCCCGCGCCAACCTGATGTATGATCCCAGCCATTTCGTGCTGCAGGCGTTGGATTATCTGGCCTTCATCGACCACTATCACGAGCGTATCAAGACCTTCCACGTCAAGGATGCCGAGTTCCGCCCGGACGGAAAGTCCGGCGCCTATGGCGGCTATCAGCCCTGGAGCAAGCGCGCTGGGCGTTTCCGTTCGCCGGGCGACGGGCAGGTCGATTTCGGGGCGATCTTCACCAAGCTGACGACCCATGGCTTCGACGGCTGGGCGGTGCTGGAATGGGAGTGTTTCGTCAAGAACCCCGAGGACGGTGCCCGCGAGGGTGCGCAGTTCATCGCGGACCATATCATCCGGGTGTCGGACCGCGCCTTCGACGATTTCGTGAAATCCGGCGCCAATCGCAGCGCCAACCGGGCCATGCTCGGACTGGGGGAAGCATGAGCAGGGTTCTGCGTCTTGGAATGGTGGGCGGCGGGCAGGGCGCCTATATCGGCAATATCCATCGTCTCGCATCGCGACTGGATGGGCAATGGCAACTGGTGGCCGGCGCCTTCGACGTCGATCCCGAGCGTGGCCGCGCCTTCGCGATTGCGCAGGGGCTGGACCCCGCGCGTAGCTATGGCACCTATCAGGAGCTGATCGCGGGAGAGACCGGGCGCGAGGACAGGGTGGATGCCGTGGCGATCTGCACGCCCAATTTCACCCATTACCCGATCGCGAAGGCGCTGATCGAGGCGGGCCTCGACGTGATCTGCGAAAAGCCCCTGACCGCGACCCTGGCGGACGCCGTGGCGCTGGAGGCTCTGGCGCGCGACTCTGCCCGCTTCGTCGGCGTGACCTATACCTATTCAGGCTATCCGATGGTGCATGAGGCCCGCGTCCGCGTCGCTGGGGGAGAGTTGGGCGCGATCCGCACCGTGCAGGTCGAATATCCACTGGAATGGATGGCGACCGCCATCGAGCAACAGGGCAATGCGCAGGCGGCATGGCGGACCGACCCGAGGAAGAACGGGCGTGGCGGCTCGATCGGCGATATCGGCACCCATGCCTATCATCTGGCGGGCTTCGTCACCGGGCTGAAGCTGGAGGCGCTGACCGCCGATCTGGCCACCTTCGTGGGTGGGCGGTCGCTCGACGACAATGCCCATGTGATGATGCGCTATCAGGGAGGCGCGCGTGGGCTTTTATGGTCCTCGCAGGTCGCGATCGGCAATTCCAACGGCGTGCGCCTGCGGGTGTTTGGCGAGAAAGGCTCGCTGCAATGGTTCCAGGAGCAGCCAAACGAACTGGTCTTCACGCCTCTGGACGGGCGGGTGCAGATCATCAAGCGCGGTGCGGAGGATCTGTCCGAGGACGCGAAGCTGCGCATCCGCACGCCCCCCGGCCATCCCGAGGGCTATCTGGAAGCTTTCGCGAACCTTTATGTCGGTTTCGCCGAGGCGATCCGCGCGCGGCAGGAAGGGCGGGAGCCGGGCCTGCTGGGGCAGAACTTGCCGCTGGCATATGACGGGCTGAAGGGCGTGGCCTTTGTCGAAGCCGTGGTCGACAGCCACGAGGCCGCTGACCAGCCCTGGATCAGACCTGTCGCGGTCTAGCTGCAAGCTGTCCGGGTTTCTGACGCTGAACGGGGCCGGCTGGAGCCGGCCCTTTGTCGTTGATCGCTTCCGGAAGTGTTTATTGCTGAATTTCGTAACTGCAATTTTTATTGAAAAACTATTGCGGAGGCGGTAAGGTCAATATCGGGGCAGGGAATCCCTGTCCGGCGGGAGGTCGTCATCAAATCGGAACACATGCGGCGGAATCGCGATTCCGCCAACGGCTTGGTGTTGCCTTGTCGCTTTCAGATTTGGGCCTCGTTCGACGCGAGAAATCGAACGGGCGTAACAGGAGGAGGAAGACCCACATGATCCGGAAAGCTGTAACGGCGACCGCATTTTGCGCCCTGATGGCAGGGGCGGCACAGGCCGAGAAAATCGGTGTGGCCATGTCGCTCTTTGATGACAACTATCTGACCGTCCTGCGCCACAACATCCAGCGCCACGCCGGAGATCTGGGCGTCGAGGTGCAGATGGAGGATGCGCAGGGCGACATCGCCCGCCAGCAATCCCAGATCGAAAACTTCGTTGCGTCAGGAGTCGATGGCATCATCACGATGCTGGTCGACGCGGATTCGGGCAGGGCGATGTCCAAGATCGCCGAGCAGGCGGGCGTTCCGCTGGTTTTCGTCAATATGCTGCCCGCCAATATCGATCAGTTTCCCGAAAGTCAGGCCTGGGTCGGTTCGGATGAGGAACAGGCCGGAGAGTTGCAGGCGACCGAGATGTGCAAGCTGCTGGGGGGCAAGGGCGACGCGGTGATCCTGATGGGTCAGCTTGGCACCACCGGCCAGCGCGGACGCACCGCAGCCGTCGAGCGCGTCCTGCAGTCGGATGCGTGCAAGGGCGTCCATGTGCTGGATTCGCAATCCGCGAACTGGATGCGGACGCCGGCGCTGGACCTGACGACCAACTGGCTGACCTCGGGCATGCAGCCGCAGGCCGTGTTCGCCAACAATGACGAGATGGCGCTTGGCGCGGTTCAGGCGCTGAAGGCGTCGGGGATCTCGATGGATGACGTGATCGTCGGCGGTGTCGATGCCACGCAGGACGCGCTGGCGGCGCTGGAGACGGGGGATCTCGACATCACCGTCTATCAGTCGGCCAAGGGTCAGGGCGAGGGTGCCCTCGACACGGTCCTGAAGATTGCCCGCGGCGAGGCGTTCGAGCAGCGCGTGGCCGTTCCCTTTGAGCTGGTGACGCCCGAAAACGTCGCCGATTACAAGGCGCAGAACTGATCCGGGCGGGCATTCGGCCCCGTGCCGGATGCCCGGACCTCAATTCGGGGGCCGCGTCCCCCGACAGTCTTTCGGGGGGAAGATGGTTTCGGAGAACACATTGGCGGCGGTCGAACGCTACAAGCAGAAGGGCCTGCCCTATGTCCTTGAAATCGAGGGTATCCGGAAGGAGTTTCCGGGCGTAGTGGCCCTGGACGATGTGCAGTTCCGCCTGCGCCCCGGCTCGGTTCACGCGCTGATGGGCGAGAACGGCGCCGGCAAGTCCACGCTGATGAAGATCATTGCCGGCATCTATACGCCCGATCGCGGCAGCATCCGACTGCGCGGCGAGGAGATCGTCCTGACCAGTCCTCTGGACGCATTGGAGCAGGGCATCGCCATGATCCATCAGGAACTGGCGCTGATGGACTGGATGACCGTCGCCGAAAACATCTGGATCCGGCGCGAACCGAAGAATGCCTTCGGCCTGATCGACCACCGCAGGATGACCGAAATGACGCGGGAACTGTTCGCGCAACTTCGCATCAACATCGAGCCTGCGGCCCAGATCAGCACCCTCACCGTGGCACAGCGCCAGATGGTCGAGATCGCGAAGGCGGTCAGCCATCGTTCGCAGGTGCTGATCATGGACGAGCCGACTTCGGCGATCACCGAAACCGAGGTTGAGCATCTGTTCGAGATCATCCGCGACCTGAAATCGTGCGGGGTGGCGATCGTCTACATCACCCACAAGATGAACGAGCTGTTCGAGATCGCGGACGAGTTCTCGGTCTTTCGCGACGGCAAATATGTCGGCACTCATGCCAGCAGCGACGTGACCCGTGACGACATCATCCGCATGATGGTGGGCCGCGAGATCACCGACATGTTTCCCAAGGAAGAGGCGGAAATCGGCGCGGTGATCCTCTCGGTCGAGGATCTGACCCTGCCGGGCAGCTTTCAGGGGATCACCTTCGACCTGCGCCGGGGCGAGATACTCGGGCTGGCCGGTCTGGTGGGCTCCGGCCGCTCGAATGTGGCCGAGGCGCTGTTCGGCGTGACCCCGGCCACCGGGGGACGCATCCGCATAGACGGGCGCGAGGTCGCCATCTCCTCGCCCACAGACGCCATGCGCGAGGGGATGGCGCTTCTGACCGAGGACCGGAAGGCCACCGGCTGCTTCCTGCCGCTGACGATCCTCGAGAACATGCAGATCGCGGCCCTGCAGCAAGGCCATGTCAGGCTGGGCTGCGTCGACGAGCGGGGGATGAGTAATCTCTGCCTCGAGATGAAGGACAAGCTGCGGATCAAGACCCCCGACCTTAACGAGCGGATCGGGAACCTGTCCGGCGGCAATCAGCAGAAGGTCCTGATCGCGCGCTGGCTCTTGACCAAGCCCCGCATTCTGATCCTCGACGAGCCGACGCGAGGCATTGACGTGGGCGCCAAGGCCGAGATTCACCGGCTGATCTCTCGCCTCGCGCAGCAGGGGGTCGCGGTCATCATGATCTCCTCCGAACTGCCCGAGGTTCTGGGCATGTCCGACCGGATCATGGTCATGCACGAGGGGCATATGACCGGGATTCTGGACCGGGCCGAAGCGACCCAGGTGAAAATCATGGAACTTGCGGCCCGCTGAGGCCGGTGCGGCGCCTGCGCCGAGGAGGATAACCATCATGGAAAACGTGCAGATCGCACCCGTCAAGCGACAGAGGCGCGGCTTGCCGCAGGAGTTGAACATCCTGCTGGTTCTGATCGCCGTCGCCCTCGTCTTCGAGATCCTGGGCTGGATATTCCAGGGGCAGAGCTTCCTGATGAACTCCCGCCGCCTCACCATCATGATCCTGCAGGTCTCGGTGGTGGGCATCATCGCCATCGGCGTCACGCAGGTCATCATCACCGGCGGCATCGACCTGTCCTCGGGTTCTGTCGTCGCGATGACTGCGATGATCACCATGAGCGTGGCGCAATCCAGTGAATATGCTCGCGCCATGTATCCGGCGCTGACCGACCTGCCGGTCATCGTGCCGCTGGCCGTGGGGCTTGGGCTGGGGCTGATCGCGGGCATGATCAACGGAACTCTGATCGCCCTGACCGGAATCCCGCCCTTCATCGCCACGCTGGGCATGATGGTGACGGCCCGCGGTATCGCCAAGTGGTATACCAAGGGTCAGCCGATCAGCTTTCCGACCGACAGCTTTGCCGCAATCGGATCGGGCGCCTGGCCGGTTTTCATCTTTCTGGCGGTGGCGCTGATCTTCCATATCGCCCTGCGCTATACGCGCTATGGCAAGTTCACCTATGCCATCGGCGCCAACCCGCAGGCGGCGCGTGTCTCGGGCATCAACGTGCAGCGCCACCTGATCAAGGTCTATGCCATCGCGGGGCTGCTGGCGGGGCTGGCCGGCATCGTCACCGCCGCCCGCGCCGAGACGGCGCAGGCCGGGATGGGCATGATGTATGAACTGGACGCCATCGCCGCGGCCGTGATCGGTGGAACCTCGCTCAGCGGCGGGCGCGGGCGGATCTTCGGCACGGTAATCGGCACGCTGATCCTCGGGCTGATGATGTCGGGCTTCACCTTCCTGCGGGTCGATGCCTTCTATCAGGAGATCGTCAAGGGCGTGATCATCGTCGCCGCCGTCGTGGCCGATACCTTCCGCCAGAATACCCGTAGCAAGAAAGCCTGACCTTCCCCAGGCTTTGGGCCCGGAGCTTCCCGCTCCGGGCCTTTTTTCGTGGGCGGCGTTCTAGGTGCCGGTCACGGTCGGAATGCGCGGATCCTCGTCATTATGCTGCACGCGCGCGGCGACGGCCACGACCAGCGCCTGCGCCAGGCACATCGGCGCGGCCAGCGAGCGCGAGAAGGTGTAATCGTGCTCGGGCACCGCGAACAGAACCCGCGCCCAACGCGCCAGGGGCGACAGTGTGCTGTCCGATATGGCAATGATGTCGATGCCTTTCTGGCCCGCTTCCTCGACCACGTTCACCACCTCGTTGGCATAGAACCGGAAGGAAACCGCCAGCAGCACGTCGGTCTTGCGAATGGTGCGGCCCATATGTGTGGACAGGCCGCCGCCGGGATCCAGCAGCACGCAACGCTTGCCCAGCATGGTCAGCACATAGCGCAACAGTTCGACCACCGGTGACGAGCGTAGCTGTCCGATCAGATAGACGATGTCGGCACGATCCAGCAGGTCGGCCGCCAGCGCCAGATCCTCGGGGTTTACCTCGTCCAGCAATTGCTGAAGCGAGGCGATGTCGCGCACCACCAGATCGCGCAGAAAGCCGATCTCGGTAGGATCGCCTGCGCCTTTCAGCTCGGACTCCAGCGCCTTGACGCGGGCCTCGAATCCCGGCGCGGCGGTGGCAAGGCGCTTCTGAAACAGCGCCTGCAATTCCTTGAAGCCCTTGTAACCCAGGGATTGCGCGAAGCGCACGAAACTTGAGGCATGGATTCCGCAACGCTCGGCGATGGCATTCACCGAATGGACAGCGACCTCGTTGGGGTTCTGGGTCAGATAGACGGCAATGCGCTGATAGGTCTTGCTCATCTGATCGTGGCGATCATGGATGACGCGGATCAGTTCCTCGTAATCCTTTGGGGGCTCGTTCATGGGGCTGGCATTCCTTTGTCACCGAAGACTGCAATATTTATTGCAGAACGCCAAGTATTTTTGACTGGAGTGAGCCTGCGAGAGATGTTTAGAGGGCGAGCGACCGGACTTCTGCAAGGACAATAGCCAAGCGTGGTTTCTTTGGGCTTACGAAACTTGCGAGGGTCGCCCGTCCGGCCGCTCTCAGGACCCCCGCTTCAAAGGCTCGTGTCCGCTCTACCTCGATCTTCGGGAAGCCGTCAGCCACCACCGCGGCGGAGGAGGTTGCTGCTCCCGGGGAGGTTATCGACAAGGCGGCAGAGGAAAATTTGCGTTGGTTAGGTCGGGCGCTGCACCAAAGTCAGGCCGTCCAGATCGGCCTCGCCGCCCCAAGCCAGGGGCATCTGATCAGAAACCGCCAGTCCCGCCCTCTGGGCCATTTCGCTGAACTGCGCTAGCGTCATGTGGTTGCGGGCATGTGGGTTCAGGCCGTAGTGTTGGTCTGTAGGCGCGGCGTAATTCGAATGGTGAAACAGGGCCATTCCTCCCGGCCGCAACACTCGCGCAGTGTCGGTCAGATAGCTTTCGACAATCATGGGCGAGAAATGCACCATCGCATCGTAGCAGTAGATCGCGCTGACGGAAGCATTCGGAACCGGATAGCTGGCCCCTTCGGTCGAGGCGAAATCGACATTCGCCAGATGGCCCAGGCGTCGTCGGCAGACATCGACATTCTCGGGCAGAACGTCGATCATCGTGAGTCGGCCGCACAGGGGCGCGGATTTCTCACCATGCCGGCCGTGACCGCAGGCGAGGTCGATGGTATCGGTCAGGTCCAGTCGGTCGAACCATTTGCGAAAAGGTCGCCCTGCATCCCAGAAGACGAAGGTCCATCGCTCCGCCTCCTGATAATAGTTGCTGCCCACCCAGGGGGCCTTCACCGTTTCGATCGACTGGGACAGCGTCTCGTCTTGGGCCATGAGCGGGATTCCCATAGGGTGCTCGCGTCATATTAGGTGGGCCGCGCCTTATCTGCAATCGCGATGACAGGACGTGGCGACCTATCTTGCGGTTACTTGCATAGCTTTCTGATTTCTCAAGATTTGGCTCCGGCGGTAGGGATCGAACCTACGACCAATTGATTAACAGTCAGTTTTAGCGATTGATCGTGAGCTAACATTGTAAAGCTATCCCATGTCGGAAAAGCCATATTTATCTGTGATATTGCGGGATATGGTATGCGGTGGTAGTAACTTGGGGTAACGGCGCTTATCGGCCGAAATTGTTACCCCAGTGTTACCCCAGAGGAACATTTGACATTGGCCAAAGCACTAACCCCGAAGAGAGTGGAAGCTGCCAAGCCGGATCCTGCGCGTCGGTACGAAATACCTGATCCAGCCTTGACGGGCTTGTACCTGGTTGTCCAACCCACTGGGGCGAAAAGCTGGGCTCTGCGTTACCGATTCGCCAAAAAGCCGGCGAAGCTGACCCTTGGGCGCTGGCCAATGATGGGGTTGGCCGAGGCAAGAGGCGCGGCAACCGAGGCGCTGGAACAACTCGAAAGAGGCAAGAACCCGGCGATCGAGAAGAAGGCATCAAAGGCGGCGCGTCTTGAGGCCCAGCTATCCGACCGTGACAAGGTCAAGACGCTGATCGAGCAATTCGACAAGCGCCATCTTTCGGAACTGAAGAGCGGGCGCCTCATCAGGCGGGAACTCGACAGGTTCGTCGTCGAGGAATGGGGGGATCGCGATATCCATGACATTACCCGTCGAGATGTGATCGACCTTCTGGATGGCATAGCTGACAGTGGTCGAAAGGTGACCGCGAACAGGATCCGTGCCTATCTAAGCAAGTTCCTAAACTGGACAGTCGAACGCGATATCTTGCCGGTTAGTCCTGCCGCAGGCGTCAAGCCCGTGGCGAAGGAAACCAGTCGAGAGCGTGTCCTAACAGACGACGAGATCCGTTGGTTTTGGCAAGCCTGCGAAGCTGTGGGCTATCCTTGGGGCCCTATGGGTAAGCTGCTTCTCCTTACCGGGCAGCGTCTCAACGAAGTGGCTCAGATTACGGATTCGGAAATCCATAGCGGCATCTGGCAGTTGGAGGCCAGCAGAACGAAAAACAAGCGGCCCCATGATGTGCCCCTATCTAAGGCGGCACTAACCGTGCTCCGGAAAATAGACCGCATCGCGGACAAAGACGGTAAGGTGCGATTTATTTTCACGACGACCGGGATCGGGCACGTCAAGGGGTTCTTCAAAGCTCGAGACATTCTGGCGTCGGCGATGGAGCGCGTGGCGGCCGAGGAGCGGGGCGTGGCAGTCGAAATCCCTCGCTGGGGATTTCACGATCTGCGGAGAACCTGTGCTACTGGGATGGCCAAACTCGGAATTGCCGTCAGGGTGACCGAGGCCGCAATAAACCACATTAGCGGCACAGGATCTGGCGTTGTCGCGATTTACCAGCGTCACGACTTCGCACCCGAAAAGAAGAAGGCGCTGGAGGCTTGGGGGCGCTATGTTTCTCAGCTTGTCGCCGGGAAGACCGACAACGTCGTCAGCATCATAAGGACCTCCAAATGACGATCGAGGACGACGTGGCGCCCGATGTGTTGTTCGAGGCTCGGTGCAACAGAGAGAAGGCAAGATCCGGTAAAGAAATTTGGTCGGACCTCAGGCTTCGGATGCAGGTGGATCGACATCCTGCAGCACTGCGAGTGTCCATGATTGCGATACAGCTCGAAGACCGGGGCGACGTGGACTTGGTTCCGATGGTGATCGGAAACTTCCTGAGGCTTTCTGAGGTCGAGCTTCGTGCTGGATCAATCTCGAGGCTGTGTGAGGATGTGGCACGAGCATCCAAACTTGTGCGCAAAACAGCAGACTCCGCAGTGTTCCGGTTAGGTGGTGCGAACGAAGAGGACTTTCGGTCGGCGCGGGCAAAAGCGTTTATTGATGAGGTCGCGTCGCTTAACGAGGCCCTCGGCGAAGCTGCGCTAGCCCTTCGTTGTGCCGAAGAAATAGCTAAGCACTTGCGGCACCTTTCCTCCGGAAACAAGCGGACGGGGCTGGATGCGGCGCTCATCGGGTCGCCTCTAAAGATCCTTGCCGATCAACTGGCCCAGATCTGGCTGAGTTGCGGAAGCACACTCGACGGCGGTAGGCGGGGGGATGGGCTAGATGAAGTCCTCGCTCGCGTGGTTGATCACGTTGTGGGCACGGAGGACCGCGGCCCTCGCAAGTGGCTGAGCGAGCTCATGACCGAGGTGAGAGATCGCCATATGAAGAACTAGGGCTCCGCTATATTGTCCGAGAAAGTTTCTTATTAGCGGAACACTCTAAACTAAGATACCTCGGCATAACACGATAAACCGAAGTTCCAAAAGACTGTTTGGTCAAAGGAGCTATCGATGAGTGAACCTGTCAAAGTTCGAATTTCTGCGGCTGAAGTGCGCAAGCGCTGCGGCGGTATCTCAGAAATGACATTGTGGCGGTGGTTGGAACACCCGACCATGGAATTCCCCAAACCTATTTACATCGTGCGGCGCCGTTTTTGGGATGCTGATGAGGTAGAGGATTTCCTGTCCCGCCAGCCTTCTTCGAAGAGCGCCGCATAAAGGTGCCGAGATGAAAAACGAAACCGCCGCCCAACCGGGGCGGCAGGGCGGCGATGGATATGATGAACACCCCGAGTATTGGGGAATATCCAACACAAAATCAAGTCCAGAATTCGGATTTTCGCTGCAATGTCTCGCGGAAATGCCGCCACCAAAGCCGCGCATTGAAATAGTCGAGGGCTTGTTAGCTGAAGGCGAGATCTTATTACTAACCGGTCACGCCAAATCTGGAAAATCACTGCTTGCCGCCCGATTGGCGGCCAGCATCACAACGGGCGAAGACTTTTGCGGGCGCGCGGTAAAGTGCGGCCGGGTCGTCTATCTGGCCCTGGAACGCCATGCGCTTCAGCGGCGGCGTCTCGAGGCGACAGGTGCGGATCCTCGGGCCACCATAGGCACCCCGCTGCGGGTCCGCATTGACCTTTCCGACAAGCGGCAGATGCAGCATCTGGCCTCCGCCTTGGAGGCTATCGATCCCGCCCTCGTCATAATTGACACAGCCGCCATGGCAATGCCGGACCTCGACGAGAACTCCAGCCGCGACGCTGGCTTGGCAATGGCTGGTCTGTCGATCCTTCAAGACAAGCTGCCAGCCGCCGCATTGGTGCTGGTTCACCACCTGCCGAAGAGCGGCGGAGGGCCCCGGGGTTCCGGCGCGATCTTGGCTGCCGCGGATGTCGAGCTTCGCGTCGACCGTTCGAAGGAGGTGGATGCAGTCCGTTTCGCCATCGTGGCCGATGCCAATGATATAGAAGAGGGGCAGCGGCTCACCTTTACGATCGATCACCGAGACGGCGAGGCGGTGGCAGTTGCATGTGAGATGCCCAGCGATCGAGCCGCAGGCGGAGTTTCCCGTATCCAATCCGACCGCCACGCCATGCAGGCCGAAGAGGCTGATCGCCGGGCGGAAGGACTGCTGACAGTCCTTCCGAACACGCGCTTCAACAAGTCCGACGCAATCGAGGCTGCCGTTACCGCAGGCATGTTTGGGGCGGACGTCAAGGAGACCAGTCGGCCGAAAATCATCGCCAGAATGTTAGACCGGCTTATCGAGCAGGGCGCATTGATCAAGGACGGCCTGCGCTACGAGAAAGTGGTGTCCCGATGAGCGAACAGGACACCACTCAGGACACCACCCCCGCCACACCGCAGGACAGCACCGGACACCCGGCAAAGACAGCACCGGACAGCACTAAGGACACCACCCCGACATCCCGTGGGACACCACCACCCCCCTTCTTAGAAGGGGGTGGTACAGGTGTCCTGTCCGGAAGGAGTTATGCAGTCGACCTGACCGAACCTCCTGAAATCGGATCCGCGAAACTGATTGCGGGAAAAGCGTTCGTCCTGATGTCGGTCGAGCCCTACGTCCGAAAGAGCGACGGCGCAGCGAGTTTCGTCCTGACGTGGCGATGCGAGGACGGCCGGATCGGCACGACCGGTTTGCGGTCCAAGAGCATTCTGTGGGCGCAGCCGGATGCCGGAGGGCGGAACCATGATTAGTGATGGAGACTTCGCAGCGGCTTGCGACCTTCGCGACCTGATCGAGCCGGCACGGGCTGGCGATCGGGCCGCGGCGCTGCAGCTGCGGAAGGCGGAAAGGTGGGTCCGGAAATGCCTGGCCGATGCGCCGCCTCTCCATCAACTCGACGCCTGGCTCGCGGATCACGGTCTCCCGACCGAGACTGCTGCGGATTTGCAGGAATCGGGGTTACCTTTGCTTGCCCTCGAACTGGGCTGGCGCCGGGCGGCACAGGCCGCCCGGCCCGCGGCACCGTCTGTAGAGGCCCTGATCGAGGCGGCGGACGCGGCGGACAAGGCAATGCAGGCCGCCCTGAAGATGGCGAAGACCGTCTGCCGTAAAATCATCAACCAGCTCAATCTGACCGAAATCCCCCCAATCGGATCGGCGGTCGCGGTAGGCCGACGGCACCTTGAGCTCATGGAGGTCAGCCCGGCCGGCCGGATGACCTGGCTCCACGCCAAAAGCGGTCAGCTTTTCACCAGCGGCAGAACCGGCCGGCTGCGGCCGGCGGGGTTCAGCAAATGAGCCTCGCCCAGATGCGGCATGAGGAGGCGGTCGAGCACATCCGCGCGGCCGCCACCTGCCTCGGCGCACAAGAGAACCCCGCGCTGCGGGCATTCGCTCAGGACTTGCGCGCATGGGCTGACCGGGGTGCAACACGGCGGGAGTGGGCGGGCTTGGTGCCGGCAGCCGCAACCGGCGGAGACCTGGGCCGTGGAGAAGATCTGCGGCGCGGCGTCGCAATGCTGCGAAAGGTTCGGCGCGAACATTTCGCGGGTCTTTCCAATCTGGCCGCCGGCCGTCTATTCCGCGCCCGACTAATATGCTGGCAGGAAGAAAGCTTCACTGAATATCTTGACCGGGGAGTTTTCCCGTCTGGAGATTTGGAGCGTTTCCTCCATTGGGCAACATTGACCTCGGCGTTTCAGCGCGGCGGGAAGATAGTCGACGAAAAGACCTTCGCTCGGCATCTGTCAGATTTGGACAATGACCGGCAGCTTTCGTTGAATTTCGAAACCGCTCTGAAACGCAAGTAGCGTCCGCGATATTATGATGGCACTCCTATGGAAAAGGAGTTGCACAGAAATGAAACTTCCATTCGGACGTCGCCAGTTTTCCCGCCCGTCGATACCGGTCGATATCAATCGACTGAGAGAGATAATCTCCCACGGAGACATCGCCCAAGAAGCTCTGAACGCGCCGCATTTGCGTCGCGGTGCTGAAATGAGTTTCGGGAGGATGGATGACGGAGTTTTAGGGGATCTTATCGCCAAGCGTGCAGTCCTCGCCAGTGCACGAAGCCGGGCATCTTCGGCGGAAGAGAGGGAAGCGGCTCGCCAGGCAATCGATGCTAACGAAGTCGCTATCGCTCGCGAGCAGAAGCACCGGAAAGAGGCGAATGCGGTTCATTTAGCGACCCTGGGGCTGCGCGACCGTTGCGTTTCCTATGCGATCGAAGCGGGGGTCAACATTCGCGATCTCGCGCGCTTTGATACATCGCAAACGATTGTCCGAGGGGATTGACGATGAGCGCGTTCAAGAAAATCAGCGCCGCGCTGACTGGCGCACACACTGCTCTCGCAGACCTCCGCGCGGAGATCGCGGTGCTTGAGGATGCCATTCACCGAACAGAGGCTCGTCCTCCTGCCAAGGCCGACGCTCTCGCGAAGGCGAGAGCCGAAATCGCCGCCGCAGCCGAAGTTGGCGAAGTCGTCCTTAGCCGGGGTGTGAGTGCAGTTCGGGTGGGTCTGGAAGATGCCAATTACCTGACATCGATTGGCAACGTGGGGGACGTGAAGGGGGTCGTCGCGCTGCTGCACGGTGATGCCATGTTCGATGCAATCTCTGGTCTCGTAGACGAGCGCTGGAAAGACGACCCAGGCCTGACCGCGGCAGAACGAGAAGAGGAACTGATCCGCCTTCACTCGCAGAAGTTCACGCTGGAGCTCGAGGAGGAGGCCCTAATTCGCCGTTCTCTTGCGGCTGGCCTTCGGCTTGAGCGCAGGCGGGACGTGCATCCAGCCGCTGTTTTGGCACGCGACGAAGATCTTCCCCAATGACCTATTTGGCGCCAGGCAAAAACAGCCAACGCGCCGCCGCAGGACCGGCGGGCCAACATGCACGGCGAACGGTCTCGGTCAGTCGTGAGTGCGCAAACCGCGACATCGTGCGGCCGCCTGTCCTTCGGGGTGGCGTGGCATGGGGCGGTACGCGTCGGGCGCGTGCCGTCAACCCCCACCTCCCGGTAGGGACCGGACGCCCGGGCCACCTTCTGCGGGACGTCGTCGCCCCGATGATCGTGCGTTTTCCGAAATTTTTAAAACCCACTGGACTAGACGATGGCCACCTCCCAAAGCCCCAACATTGCTCCCGCTGAAATCACGCTGAGCGTCCCGGAACTCGTCGAGATGGTAGGCCGCTCGCGTGCTTGGCTTTTCGCAGTGCTCAAAGCGCAAGGCGTGACGAGCGTCGACCGAGGGAGGTATCGCCTGGCGGACGTAATGGGCGCTATCACGGGTCATTTCGAGACCTTGGCACGGCAGCAGCGTGACCGGCTGGCGGCGAACAGTCGAATGAACGATTTGCGCGCTGCGGAAATCGAACAGCGCATCGAAGCTAAAATGAGTGGTCTTATCCCCATGTCTGATGTCGTCGCAGAGATGAACATCTTTCGGGACATCGTGCTTCAACATATGGATCTGATGGAGCCCGATTTGGTTGCAGCGGCCGTTGCCGGTGGATCGACCGCTGACGTTCCTGCGCTCCTGGATCAAGCCCGCGGACGGATCCTCGCGGCGTTCGGCCACGCGCTCGAGTTGGCCCGCACCGGCGTCGACCCAACCGATCCCGACGCCGCGCCCCGGAGGGCTCACAAATGAAAGTCAAGCTGTCCCGCCCCGCTGAACTCGGCGGCCGCACGGTTAGGGTCGTGCGGTTCCGCGAACTCAGCATGGCCGACCTGAAGCTGATGACCGAAATATCCGCAACCTCGGCGGCCGACCCTGATGGCGCGGCCTCGGCCATGATCAGCGTCGCGACCGGTCTGCCGGCCGGCGATCTGCTCCTCCTGCCGATTGATGATTTTGCCTCGCTCATGGAAGCAGTAGCAGACCTGTCGGCAGCCGCTGCAGATCGCCTTGAGCGGATCGCCCCCCGGATGCGGTCTCCCATGGGAGGGATGCACTGATGGCACGGCACACCTCCACGCTTGCCGTCGAACTGCTGGATCGTGTCACCGGCCCTGCCAAGAAGGTCGCCTCCAGCCTCGCGCGGTTGGGGTCCAACCTCGGCGACGTGACCAGCGTCCGCACCCGCCTGGACGCCGCGATGGCGCGCAACGATGCCAGAATGTCTGCCGCCCGGGGCGGTCTGGTCGATGCTGCGGCCGGCGCGCTCGCCTTGGCTGGGGCCTTCAAAGGCACTTTGGGCTCGGCCATGTCGCTCGAAGACAAGATGGCGGACATCGGCAAGGTGTCCGACATGAACGCCGAGCAGCTGAAGGGGTTCGAACTGGCCCTCCGCAAGATGGCCGCGAAAGAAATCCCGATGGCGGTCGAGCAGCTCGCGGAACTGGCGGCTGCCGCCTCGGCCTCTGGCATCGATGACAGCGACCTCGAGGCGTTCACGCGTCAAGTCGCCAAGTCGGCGGTCGCCTGGGAAGTCAGCGGACAGTACGCGGGTGAAAGCCTTGCCAAGCTGAAAACGGCGCTCGGCATGACGATCGGAGAGACGTCGCGATACGCCGACGCGATCAACTATCTGTCCGATGCGACGGCCTCGAACGCCCCGGACCTTGTCGAGTTTGCGCGCCGGGTCGCGGCCGATGGCAAGGTTGCGGGCTTCACCAACGAAACCGTCCTCGCCCTCGGCGCCTCGATGATCAGCATGGGGGCCGAGGCGGACGTCGCCGCGACCTCGCTGCGCAACGCCCAGAAGGCACTGACGCGCGGAGCGAGCGCGACCAAGCGCCAAGACGCTGCGTTTCGCAAGCTCGGCCTGAGCGCCGAGGGCGTCGCGAAGCGGATGCCCGATGATGCGCTCGGCCAATTCCTGATGGTGCTGGAGAAGATCCGCGCGCTCGATCAGCATGAGCAGATCGCGACCATGTCGGACCTGTTCGGCGACGAGGCCCGCGCGCTGATGCCGCTCCTCGGACAGCTTGACGAGATGCGGAAGAATACCGCCGCCGTTGCGGATGAGACGAACTATCTGGGCAGCGTCCAGAAGGAGTTCGAAATCCGCGCTCAGACCGGACGCTATGCGCTCCAGCGGTTCAACAACCAGCTCAAAGAGGTGGGCATCTCGATCGGCTCGGCATTGCTGCCTGCCATGAAGCGGATCTTGGAGACTATGGGCCCGGTTCTGGCAGCGGTGGCGAATTGGACGGAGAAGAACCCGGATCTGGTCGCTTCGATTGCTGGCCTGACGGCCGGCCTGATCGGGCTGCGCGTGGCATTGGCCGCGTTTCGGCTTGTCTCTGCGCTCACAGTCGGCAGCGCCCTCCGGATCGCGTCGGGCATGCTGAAGATCGCGACCGCCGTGACGACGCTCGTGACCCGCATCGGCCTGATCGGTCCCGCGATGACGACCGCCGCGACGCAGACCGAGGCAGCTTCGCGGCGCATGAACACCGCCCTGAACGGCATAAAATGGAAAGCCCTTGGCGCTGGCCTTGGCCTTCTCGCGTTCGTGCCGGAGATCAATCGGCAGACGGAAGAGACGCGCAAGCGTTGGGAGGAAAGCGGGGCCATTCCCAAAAGCGGGGATGATGCCGCCGCGCGCCAGCGCGCAGCCGACCAGCTATCGGCTGACAGAGAGGCAAAAGGGAAGGCGTGGGCGAGAAGCCTGGGCTTTGATCCTGATGCGCCGCTGCCCGGTCGGGCCAAGGGCGGGCCGATCAGCCGGGGCAACACCTATCAGGTCGGCGAGGAAGGCCCGGAGGTCATCACCGCCCGCCGCTCCGGCTATGTCCACCCGAACGGCTCGGGGTCAGGGGGCCAGATCAGCATCAGCGCCCCGATCACCGTGCACCAACTGCCGGGCGAGAACATCGAGGCGCTGGCGGGCAGGCTGAAGCGTCTATTCGAAACGGAAATCGCCTTCTCGATGCGCAGCGCCTTCGTAGATTTTCAGACGGAGTGAAAGGAACAGGACCGTGTCAGACAAAGACTACATCCATCAAGACGCGCACGCCGCCGCTATTCAGCGCGAGCGAGCGGCCGCGCAGAAGGATGGTGTCGCCCAGGGCATTGAGCAGGGCGTCACTAAAGGGGCTGCCCAAGAGCGAGCGCGCATCAAGGCAATACTCACCGCACCAGCTGCAGAGAAGCGTCAAAAATCGGCGCAAACCCTCGCGTTCGACACAGAAATGTTGCCCGAAGCCGCGGCAGCAATCCTTGCCGGCTTGCCGGAGGAGGGCCCGCGTAGGACTATTCCCAGCCTTGCCGAGCGTCATGCGGCCGCCGGCACCGGCGCGGGCGCGGAAGGACCGGGCGGCGCGGAGGCCGCGGCCCGGTCCGCCTCCAGCGGCGGGCGCGGAGGTGTCATGCAGCAAGCCGCAGCGAAGATTGCTCGGCGCCGGGCTGGGTCCGAATCCGAGACCGATGGCGTCGATGGATCGGTGTAATGCCGATTTCTGACGACATCATGCCGCCCCATTCGGGGGCGGCCGAGAGGGCATTGGTCAACGGGGTGGTCAGCGGATTCGGCTTCGATATCCGCGTCGGCGACATCTGGAACCCCGAGCGCGCGCCCGAGGCATTTCTGCCGTGGCTGGCGTGGGCGCTGTCGGTGGACGACTGGGATGAGAACTGGAGCGAGGACCGCAAGCGCGCGGTCATCGCCGCCTCGGTCGATGTGCACCGGCATAAGGGCACCGTCGCCTCGGTGCGGGCCGCGCTCACCGCCATGGGTTACGGCACGGCCGCTATCATCGAAGACGCTGACCTTCCACGCATCGGCGGTGAGGGGCTGCTGATTGGCGGCACCTGGGAAAACGGCGACGAGGTTTGGTTGATCGGCCCGGAGGATCCGAGCTGGGCCGATTACTGGATCGAACTGCAGACGGCCATTCCCGGCCGGGACGCCGCACGGCTGGCCGAGCGTCTTCGCTCGGTCGCCCCGGCAAGGTGCCGCCTTCGCGCTATCACGCTGGCCGGCGCCTTCTATACGATCGGCGACGGCCTCTGGCTGATCGGCGACGACATCGCAATCGGAAACATCTATGAGGCTTGAAAAATGGTAGACATTCCCTCCGTTCCCGGCATCGCCGAAACTTCTGAATGGACTGACGAAATTCCCGAACTTCAGAACGGCTGGCGGCCCACCGGTGGACCGGTCAACCCCGAGGCAGACGAAGGGCTGTTGAACTGGCCGTTGCAGGCCCTCGCTAACCGGAGCCGCTATCTGAAAGACGGCTTCGACCTGATGCGCCTCAAAGCCGCATCCCTCGTGACCGTTGGTCCGACGGGCGATTTCCCGACGATCAACGATGCCTTGACCGCTCTTTCGGAGCGTCGCCCGGCCTATGTACAGGGCGGTTTCACGACCGAGTTGCGTCTTCAGGCTGGCTTCGTCATGCGCGAGCAGGTGAAGGTCCGGTCGGTGAACCTGTCGTGGATCACGATCACCTCCATCGATGCCGAGGTCCAGATTGATCGGTCGTATCTGACCCAACCATCCGGATTTGCGGAAGCCTTTTATCCCGCATTTGCAGCTTTCGACGGCGGCTATCTTCCGACCATCGGCGTTCTCTTCACCATGATGGCGACGGGCACCGCGACAGGTCGTTGCGGCGTCCATCTCTATCAGAACGGCAACGCCACGATCCTTAGCGGTAAAGGGTTCAAGGCGTCAGGTGACGCGGGCGTTCGTCTTAACACCGCCTCCCGACTGTCCGCGAACGGCGCGGTCATCTCGGGCTCCGGTGACCAGAACGTTTCAGTTGCCGGTGGATCGTCCGCCACTTTGCAGGACGCAGACCTGAGGAACGCGGGCAGCACGGGACTGTTCGCCTCCAACTCGTCGACCGTCCATGCCTCCGGCGCTCGTTTCGCCGGGTGCGCGGATGGCGCGATCTCCTCGACGATGGGAGCGACCGTCAACGCAGCAAATGCCACTGCCCGCGTAGGGGGCTCAGATGCCGCGACGGATGTCCGAGTGGGGAACGGCGGCCAGATCGCGGCCTATGGCTCGACCGGCGGTCTGAACCAGACCGCAAATACCGTGACCGCTGCCGGCATTATTTTTAAGTGACGTCGCAGCAGCTCGGCCGGGACCTTTCGGACATCTGGATCCCGCGACTGGTTGGCGAGGTCCTAGTCGACGCCCTCCGATGGGCAAAGAAGACCGCGGGCCCCGTAGGGCCCGCTGGCTTCAAAACGAACCGGAAACTTCAGCGGTTCATTCCGACGCTCGAAGATCACCTCGAGGAGGGCTGGGGCCTGCCCGAGGTCGCGGGGGACGAGGAAGAATGGCTGGCGCCGGTCGAACTTGCCATCGATCCCAAGCGCGCGGATCTGTTCATGCACGCGCTGACCTGGGTTGGCGTGTACCTGATCAATGATGGTCATCCGGCCACCGGGAAGATCCTCAGCCTGTCCTTGGCCCACTCGGTCAGCCGCAATAGCCGCGCCTTCGATGCTGCGTTGAAGCAGGAGGGCGTGAGCCGCCGCCACTCTTACCGAATGCGCGACAAGGGCCTTTCGATCATTGCCCAAGCGCTGAACCGCGATCAGGTGCCGGTGCCCGAACGGATCACGCTCTCGGAGTGACCGAAGGGAGGTCCTCGCATGGGACAAGGACCTTCTGCCCCCGGGCTATCGCACGTGACCAGCGAGAACCCGCGGCGAAACCAACAAGCCTCGCATCTGTTCCCGCCTCAAAGGGATTAAGTAGACGCAGGTTTCCAGTATGTGGGTGTAGGGGATGTAGGGTAGGGACGCAAAGTTTGCACGATCTTTCCGCTCTGCATGACGCTCGCGGTCGAGTGAGATCCGGCAGCTGTCTCAACCCACCCGCGCTCGCAAGCTGCAGAGTTCCAATGCCGGCGTGACCCGGTCGAAACCATAACGATAGGGCCTGCTTGGACGATCTGCTTCAATTCTCCCTCCACCCCTCAAAGGTTCGTAAATCCACAATCTGCCCATTGCCATCCACCTGCAGAAACCCCTCCGACACGAACCGAGATGATCCGCGATCGAGGCTTTCGAGCAGCAATCTGGGCGCGCTGTAGTTCACGCTTTGCTGGCCCGCAAGCATCAAATCCGGCCGAAAAGGCTCACGAAGTTGAAGCTCAGCGCTATAGGAACGATGAACGGCTTGCATAAGTTCATATAATTCTTGTGAGGCTTTCTCAACGTTCAAGCCCATGTTAACCGCCGCCCGCCTGTTAATCGTGTGGTCATGGCTGCCCGACTCGCTGCACAAGAACGAAATGATTTCGGCCGCCTTTTCCTTGTCGACGCCCTGATGATCGAGCAAGCGGCTGGCTAGCGTCCTGATCTGCGAACGTGTCCGGAAAATTTGCCCCAACACGAGCGGGTGGATCTTCTCGGAAAGACTAATCCAGATAGACGCCAAGGCAGTCGCATCCGTCACTTTCAACTGTTCAGCGACTACATCAATGTATCCCTGCACAGCTTCGACACTCACTGGCCAGAGTTGCCCCCCAAACTGTGGGGGGGTCTGAGGCCCCAAGGGGCTTGTCAAACTCGGGTCGATGGGACCTAGGGAGGCTTGCTTCGACATGACGATACGGTTTGCGCCGAGCGAGATAAGCGTCCCAGAACTGAGGGCTTTCGATGGGACAAGGACTTCAAGATCGTCGCAAAAACTTCGCAGCAAGTTAACTATTTGCCACGCCGCGGCGGTGTCTCCTCCATTCGTATGAAGGATGAGGCTGATCTTCTCGCAAGGCCATGCGGCGTCCAGATGATCGACGAAGAACTCGACACTGTCCCGTGCGATCTGCGTCTCAAGACCCGGCCTATCTCCAGTGACATAACACATCACTTTGCTTCCACGCATCTTGCCGATTTGTTCGTAGAGCGGTTGCCGGTGGCTGAAATCGTTCAAGAGAAACTCGCAGAATCAGAGGTTTTCGTTGCTCAGGTTGCAGCTTATCAGGGAAAGTCCGCAAGTTAGATTTAACGACAACCACCGCGCGGGTGTTGCGACGTGTTCCACACCTCTCAGGCAATGCAATCCGGCTCCTAGGGCGCGCACGCCAAGATCGCCCCGAGGGGCGCTTGACCGGTTGGCGATATCGGCGGTAGGTTCATCACTGGGCTTGAACACCCGGACCAGTGATCGGCAAGTCAGCGTTGGCGCGCTTGGACTTGCGACGTGCAGGAGAGCCTTGGCGGGCCGACCGGCACATGAAGAGCGCCTTGGCGGGCGTCTCCATCTCGGCCACGAATATGGCCGGGGGCAGGCGTCATGTCCAGAGGCAACTTAAAAGCGCCTGGCTCGTCTCACTGGCGAGTGTTCAACCCCCGGCTGCCGTGTCCGACACGCGGCGCAGGACCTTGAACAGTCCTTCACCAGTGAGAACCAAAACGATGATCGTCACCCTAACCCGCCGTGCCCTCGTTGCGCCCCTGTGCGCCGTTCCTGTGGCCCTTATCGCAACCGAGGTAGGGGCATGTACCCTGAAGCTGGAAACGCCCGTCAGACGGCTCTACGGCGAATGGCAAGCCCTGACCGCCGTCCTCGATGATACCAACTATCCGATGACCGAAGACGAGCTCCAGGCAGGATGTAACGAACGGCATCGTATCGCGATCGCAATGATGGCCACTCCGGCTGAAGACGCCGAGGACGTGCTCCTCAAGTTCGGTGTGCGAACCCTCTGGGGCGTGTTCGAGTTCGGCGAGCACGAAGGTGTCGACTGGGACGACACGTGGGCAGAAGTGCGGAAGCTGGCGAACGCCTAATCGGCATCCTCAGGCGCTCGCCCCTCATGGGGCGGGCGCTCACCTGGTGTTGCGGGCCAAGGGTCCAGCCCTTGCAGGACAGCCGCCATGGCCAGCCGGTAGACCCTATCAATCTCCACGAAGTCACCCCCCTGCATAGCATTCACCCAGCCCTCCGCCAGCTGTCGACGACAACCGAGCTTGCGCACGATCGCGGCCGCGCTCTGGCATCCCGCCGCGTCCATCCACGCGAGGAAGGATTGCGGGGTCATCTGGTTCGGCCCGAGGCGGGGTGTCTGGTTCGCCGTGTCTGGGGTGGAGAAGAAGGCCGTGTACTCAGGATCGTTCCGACGCTTGCGAGTGGGTTTAGGAGCAGGTTCCGGCTCCCCGGCAGCGACACGGGCAGCTCTCTCGGCCTCCCGGCGGGCAACGAACGCCTCAGCCGCCCTGAAAAAGTTGGCCAGAAGCTCCTTCGGATCAGGCTGTTCTTCCATGGAAAACCGACCTCGATTTTCGTTACCCTGAGCGTTACCCCAAGAATGAAAAAGGGCTCAGCCTTGCAGCTAAGCCCTTGTTTTTATGGCTCCGGCGGTAGGGATCGAACCTACGACCAATTGATTAACAGTCAACTGCTCTACCGCTGAGCTACGCCGGAACACGGGGCGGTGTATAGCGGCGGTATCTGGGGTCGTCCAGTGGGGTGTCGCATTTTTTTCAAGAAAGTTTTCATCCGTATGAATATGAACGAAAATATGGCTATGCGACGGTGAAAACCGTGTCGGCTGAGAGGGTCGCGGAAGGCCGGACCGCGCCAAGTTCGGCCAGCGCGATCAGATGGGCCAGAACATTCCTTCGCGCGGCCGGGAGGAGATGCGGCGGGATGTCGTAGATTCGTGCCGCCAGCGCCGCGGCGTCGCCCGGTTCCTTGCGCAAGGCGGCGAGGATCTGGGCGGTGCGGTCGCGCCGATGGGCGGCGAGTTCGGCGATCCGGGTCGCGGGCGTCTCCACCGGGTCGCCATGGGCGGGCAGCAGGCGCGCCGGATTCTCGGCCCCGATCCGGTCGAGCGAGCGGAAATAATCCGCCAGATCGCCGTCGGGGGGCGAGATCAGGGTGGAGGACCAGCCCATCACCAGATCGCCGCAGAAGATCCAGTCCTGCCAGCGAAAGCTGAGATGGCCGGCGAAATGGCCGGGCGTATGGATCGCGGTCAGGGACCATTCCTCGTCATCCACCACCTCGTGGTCGGCCAGCAGGATGTCGGGCAGGAAGGCGCGGTCCAGCCCCTCGCCGCCGTCAAGGCCGCCCTCGAGCGCCAGCCGGTGCATCAGGGGCGAGCGTCCGGCCTCGGGCGGGCCGAAGGCGAGGATCGGCGCGCCCGTCGCCGCAGCGAGGGCGGCGGCCCCCTCGGAATGATCGAGATGGGCGTGGGTGACGAAGATATGGCTGATCCGCCCGGCCCCCGCCGCCGCGAGGATTGCCTCGCGATGGGCGGGCAGGTCGGGGCCGGGGTCGATCACGGCGATTCGCCTGTGGCCGAGCAGGAAGGTGTTGGTGCCCGGCCCGGTCAGGGGCGAGGGATTCGCGGCGGTGATGACCCGCAGGGCTTCCGAGTGATGCGTCATGGCGCTAACCTAGCCTGCGTCCGGGCGATTGGGAAAGGCTCGGAAGGAAGGCCGGGCATGGAATTCGAATGGCTGAAGAGGGTGATGCCGCGCGGGCTTTATGGTCGCGCCGCGCTGATCCTGTTCCTGCCCGTGGTCGTGGTCACGATCGTGGTGACGGTCATGTTCCTGCAACGCCATTTCGAGGACGTGACGCGGCAGATGACGGCCAGCATGGCGCGCGAGGTCGCGCTGGTGGCGGAGCGGATCGACGACGCGCCCGATATCGCTTCCGCGCGGCGTGCGGCGGAAAGCGAGACCAAGCCGCTGGAATTGCGGCTGGTCATGCCGGCGGAGGTGCCGCCGCGCGACTGGCGCGCCTTCTATGACCTTTCGGGTCGCGTGGTGATCAGTGAGCTGTATCGCCGGGTGCCGCAGGTCGAGGGGGTAGATCTGGGCGAGAACCGCGAGGTCAGGGTGACGCTTGGTAGTAAGTTTGGCGCCTATCAGCTTGTTTTTCCTCGTGAAAGAGTCAGCGCGTCGAACCCGCACCAGCTTCTGGTGCTGATGGTCGGCACCTCGCTTCTGATGACCGCCATCGCCACGGTGTTTCTGCGTAACCAGTTGCGCCCGATCAAGCGGCTGGCGCGGGCGGCCGAGGAATATGGCAAGGGCAGGATTATCCCCTATCGTCCGGTCGGCGCGACCGAGATTCGCAGCGCCGGCACGGCCTTTCTGGAAATGCGCTCGCGGATCGAGCGGCAGAACGAGCAGCGCAAGCTGATGCTGTCGGGGATCAGCCATGACCTGCGCACGCCCCTGACGCGGATGCGGCTGGGGATCTCGATGCTGTCGCCCGACCTGCCGCCGGAGCAGGAGGAGATTGCCGGTCTTGAGGAGGATGTGGCGGCGATGGGGCGGATGATCGACGCCTTCCTTGTCCATGCCCGCGAAACGGCGGTGGATGCGCCGCCTGCCGAGATCCCGGCGCTGGAATTCGTGCGCGGGATCGTTGCTGATGCCCAGCGTGGCGGCCAGTCCGTCCGTCTGGGCGAGATGCAGGGCGATCCGGGCGGTCAGGCCACCTTCCGCCGCGACAGCATGCGCCGCGCGGTCGAGAACCTGATCGGCAATGCCGTGCGCTATGGCGACCATGCCGAGGTCGAGGCGGCCTTGGGGCCAAGCTATTTCCGGATCTCGGTCGAGGATGACGGGCCGGGCATTCCCGCCGAGCGGCGCGAGGAGGCGCTGCGGCCCTTCACCCGGCTCGACCCGGCGCGGAACCAGAACCAGGTCCAGGGGGTGGGTCTGGGCCTGTCGATCGCCGCCGATATCGCGCGGGCGCATGGCGGGCAGCTTCGGCTGGTGAACGGGGCGCGGATGGGCGGGCTCAGGGCCGAGATCGTCATCCCGAGGTGACGCGGCGGAGTTGCCGTTCCCGCGCCCAGTCGCTAAGGCTATGGGAAATAATGAAGCAAGAGGAACGCAGGATGCGGGCATTCGTATTTCCCGGCCAGGGCGCCCAGGTCATCGGCATGGGACGTGAGCTGGCCGAGGCCTATCCGGCCGCGCGCGACGTGTTTGCCGAGGTGGATGAGGCGCTTGGCGAGAAGCTGTCCGACCTGGTCTGGAACGGCGATATCGAGACGCTGACCCTGACGCAGAATGCGCAGCCGGCGCTGATGGCGACCTCGATGGCGGCTTTCCGGGCGCTGGAGGCGGAAGGATTCGGGATCAAGGATGCCGATTTCGTCGCCGGCCACTCGCTGGGCGAATATTCCGCGCTCTGCGCCGCCGGGGCGCTGGGGCTTTCCGATACCGCGCGCCTCTTGCGGCTGCGCGGCGCGGCCATGCAGGAGGCGGTGCCGGTCGGGCAGGGCGCGATGGCCGCGATCCTCGGCCTCGATTTCGCGACTGTCGAGCAGATCGCACGTGATGCGGCCGAGGGCGAGGTCTGCCAGGCCGCGAATGACAACGACCCCGCGCAGGTGGTGATCTCGGGTCACAAGGCGGCGGTCGAGCGCTCGGCGGTGCTGGCCAAGGAGCGTGGTGCGAAGCGTGCGCTGATGCTGCCGGTCTCGGCGCCTTTCCATTCCGCGCTGATGCAGCCGGCCGCGGCCGCGATGGCCGAGGCGCTGGCGGCGGTCGAGATCGCCGCCCCGGCGGTCCCGCTGGTCGCCAATGTGCGCGCCGAGCCGGTGGCCGATCCCGGCGTGATCCGCCGCCTGCTGGTCGAGCAGGTCACCGGATCGGTGCGCTGGCGCGAATCCGTCGCCTTCATGGCCGGCGCCGGTGTCACCGAGTTCTGGGAGATCGGCGCGGGCAAGGCGCTTTCGGGCATGATCAAGCGCATCTCGAAGGACGCGGTGACGAGGAACATCGGCTCGCCTGCGGATATCGCGGCGCTGAAGGCGTGAAGAGGGGGCGCTGCCCCCATCCCTGCGGGATTCCCCCGGGGTATTTCGAAAAACAGTGAAGAGGCTTCGAGATGTTTGATCTGACCGGCAAGAATGCCCTGATCACGGGCGCATCGGGCGGGATCGGCGGCGCGATCGCCCAGGCCTTGCACAAGGCGGGCGCGACCGTCGCGCTGTCGGGAACGCGCGAGGCGCCGCTGCGGGAACTGGCCGAGACGCTTGGCGGGCGGGCGCATGTGGTGACGGCGAACCTTGGCGACGCCGCCGCGGTCGAGGCCCTGCCGAAGGCCGCGGCCGAGGCCATGGGCGGCGTCGACATCCTCGTCAACAATGCCGGGATCACCCGCGACAACCTGTTCATGCGTATGTCCGACGAGGAATGGGCGCAGGTCCTCGACGTGAACCTGACCTCGAGCTTCCGGCTGTGCCGGGGCGTGCTGCGCGGCATGATGAAGGCGCGCTGGGGCAGGATCGTGAACATCACCTCGGTGGTGGGCGCGACCGGCAATCCGGGGCAGGGCAATTATGCCGCCGCCAAGGCCGGTCTGGTCGGCATGTCGAAGAGCCTGGCCTATGAGGTCGCCTCGCGCGGGATCACGGTGAACTGCATCGCGCCGGGCTTCATCGAGACGGCGATGACGGAGAAGCTGAACGAGGATCAGAAGGCGCGGATCCTGGGGCAGATTCCTGCCGGGCGCATGGGCAATGCCGGGGAAATCGCCGCCGCCGTCCTTTATCTCGCCAGTGCCGAGGCAGGCTATGTCACTGGCGCGACCTTGCATGTCAACGGCGGTATGGCGATGCTGTGATCTTCGGTTTATCCGGTTGCAAGATCACGTTCGCGTGCTATATCCCGCGAAGCAAGCTGCAGGGCATCCGCCCTGGGCTGTCGTCGGCGCAAGCCGTCACATCTTGGGCGGATGCCCGTGAAAATGAGGAAGAGACATGAGCGATATTGCTGATCGCGTGAAGAAAATTGTCGTCGAGCATCTGGGCGTTGACGAGGACAAGGTGACCGAGAGCGCCTCCTTCATCGACGATCTGGGCGCCGATTCTCTGGATACCGTCGAACTGGTCATGGCCTTCGAGGAAGAGTTCGGGATCGAGATCCCGGATGACGCGGCCGAAACCATCCAGACTTTCGGCGACGCCGTGAAATTCATCCAGGGCGCGGTCTGATCCGATCGTCGCTTCCTGGCGGAACGATGGCGGTACTTTCCTGAGGGAAAGTGCCGCCTTTTCTTTTGGGTTGGAGGCATCGGAGGGATGGAACCCGCCTCCCATATGCCGGGTTGTCTGGGCGAACCCGAAAGAAAGAGGAGACAGCCATGGCAGTGAACCTGAAAGGCCTGACCGACAATGCCCGCAAGACCTCGGTTGCCGAGTTGAACGCCCGGCTCGCCGATGCGGTGGCGCTTTCGGCGGCGATCAAGCAGGCGCATTGGAACGTGAAGGGCCGGAACTTCATCGCCGTCCACGAGCTTTTCGACACCACCTTCGCCAACCTGCAGGTGCATGTCGATGAAATGGCCGAGCGCGTGCAGCAGCTTGACGGCGTGGCGGTGGGCACGGTCGAAAAGGTCGCCAAGGCCAGCACGATCAAGGAATATCCGACCGACCTGACCAAGGCCGAGGATCACATCAAGGCCATTTGCGAGCGGATGCGCGACTATGGCGCGAAGGTCCGGGCCGCGATCGACACGACCGACGAGGCGGGTGATGCCGATACGGCCGATCTGTTCACCGGGGCCTCGCGGACGGCGGACAAGGATCTATGGTTCCTCGAAAGCCATCTGGAGTAAATCCCGAGGGGCAATGAAAAAACCGGGGCATTGCCCCGGTTTTCGTTTGTCTGGCCTTCGGGATTACTTGGGCATCGGGGCGGTGATGCCCTCGACATAGAAGTTCATGCCCGAGAGTTCCTCGTCGGTGGCCTTCTGCCCTTCGGCCAGCCAGTCGCTGCCGTCCTGCTTCTTCAGCGGCCCGGTGAAGGGGTGATGCTCGCCCGAGGCGATCTGCGCCTTCAGCGCCTCGGCCTCTGCCTTGACTTCGGCGGGGACCGCCTCGGTGATCTCGCCGATCACCACTTCGCCGTCGCCGATGCCCAGCCAGACGCCCTGCGATTGCCAGCTTCCGTCGAGGACCTGGCCCACGCGCTTGATGTAATAGGGCGCCCAGTTGTCGACGATCGACGAGATGCGCGGCGACGGCGCGAAGGCCGCCATGTCCGAGGCCTGCCCGAAGCCGAGGGCGCCGGCTTCCTGCGCCTTGGCCAGCGGGGCGGTCGAGTCGGTGTGCTGCATGAACACGTCCACGCCTTCGGCGATCAGGGCGGCGGCGGCATCGGCCTCTTTCGCGGGGTCGAACCAGCTATAGACCCAGACCACCTTCATCTCGACATCCGGGTTCACCTTCTTGGCGTGGATATAGGCCGAGTTGATGCCCTGAACCACTTCGGGGATCGGGAAGGAGCCGATATAGCCGATCTTGTTCGACTTGGTCATGCGGCCCGCGATGGTGCCGATGACGGCGCGGCCTTCGTAGAAGCGTGCGTCATAGGTCGCGAGGTTGTCGGCGCGCTTGTAGCCGGTCGCGTGCTCGAACTTGATGTCGGGGAATTTCTTGGCGACGTTCACGGTCGCATCCATGAAGCCGAAGCTGGTCGCGAAGATCAGCTTGTTGCCGGCCAGCGCAAGCTGGGTCAGCGCGCGTTCGGCATCTGCGCCTTCCGGCACGCTTTCGATGAAGGTCGTCTCGACCTTGTCGCCATATTCCGCCTCAACCGCCTTGCGGGCCAGATCGTGCTGGTAGGTCCAGCCGCCATCGCCCACCGGCCCGACATAGATGAAGCCGATCTTCAGCTTCTCGTCCTGGGCGAATGACGGCAGGGTCGAGGCCGCCATCAAAGCGGCGGCGCTGCCGAGAAGGGTTCTGCGTTTCATGGTCTCTCTCTCCTGAGGAATGTCGCCGCCTTAGCGCAGCGCGTGGAAGGGCCGACCAAGCGAGCCGGGTGCGGCCCCCCCGCCCGAGCGGCCGAATTTCTGCCGTGCCGAGATCAGCACGAGGACGATGATCGTGGCGAGATAGGGCGCCATGCTGAGAAGCTGGACCGGGACCGCGACGCCCGCAGCCTGCAGGCGCAGTTGCAGAACCGTGACGCCGCCAAAGAGCCATGCCCCCGCCAGCGCCCCCCAGGGGTTCCATTGCGCAAAGACGACGATGGCGAGCGCGATCCAGCCGGCGCCTGCGGTCATGCCCTCGGTCCATTGCAGGACCGTCGCGATCGAGATGTAGGCCCCGCCGAGCCCCGCCATGGCGCCGCCAAAGGCGATCGCGCCGATGCGCACCGCGCGGACGGGATAGCCGAGGCCGTGGGCGGCGTCATGGTTCTCGCCCACGGCGCGCAGGACCAGCCCCGCGCGTGAGCGCATCAGGAACCACCAGACCAGCGGCACCATCAGGAGGCCCAGCCAGATCATCAGGTTGAGCCCAAGGGGGCCGGCCATCATCGGGGGCGCCTTGACCCCCTCATAGGGCTTGCCGAACATCGCGGTCAGCCCGAGGCCGAAAAGGGTCAGCGCAAGGCCGGTCGCGACCTGGTTCGACAGCAGGAACTGGGTCAGCAGAGCGAAGATCATCGAGAGCGCTGCACCGGCAAGGGCTGCGGCCACGAAGCCCGCCGCAGGACTGCCCGTGGCATTGGCGGCGGCAAAGCCGGCCAGTGCGCCGCCGATCATCATGCCCTCGACCCCGAGGTTCAGGACGCCCGCACGCTCGACCACCAGTTCGCCAAGGGCGGCGAAAAGGATCGGGGTCGCCGCGCCCAGAAGCAGCACGAAGACGGCAATCGGGTCGATCATCATGCGCGCCTCCGGATGCGGTAGCGGGTCAGCAGGTCAAAGCCGAGCAGGAAGAAAAGCAGCATCCCCTGAAAGACCTGCACGGTCGCGGCGGGCAGTTGCAGCATCATCTGTGCCAGCTCGCCCCCGATATAGGTCAGGGCGAGGAGGAGCCCCGCCAGCAGGATGCCAAGCGGGTGCAAACGGCCGAGGAAGGCCACGATGATCGCGGTGAAGCCGTAGCCCGAGCCGAAATTCTCGGTGATCTGGCCGGCCGGGCCAGCAGCCTCGAAAAGCCCGGCAAAGCCCGCCAGCGCGCCCGAAACGCCAAGGCACAGCGCCACCAGACGCTCGGGCCGGACACCGGCGAAGCGCGCGGCGCGGGGCGCGGCGCCGGCGGTGCGGATATGAAAGCCCAGCATATGCCGCGACATCACGAACCAGGTCACGGCAAGCGCGAGGACGGCGGCGATCACCCCCCAATGCAGGCCGGTATTCGCGATCAGCTCGGGGTTCGAGGCTGCGGGATATTGCTGGAGGTTGCGCGAGCCGGGGAAGTTGAAGCCCTCGGGGTTCTTCAGCGGACCAAAAGCCATCCATGCCGCGATCCGCTGCGCGACATAGACCAGCATCAGCGAGACGAGGATCTCGGACGCGCCGAACCAGTTCCTCAGCATCGCCGGGATCAGGCCCCAGGCGCAGCCGCCAAGCGCGCCGGCAAGGATCATCGCCGGGAAGATCCAGAAGGCTTCGAGCGGATAGGCGGCCAGCGCCACCGCTGCGCCGCAGATGCCGCCGATGATGTATTGCCCCTCGGCCCCGATGTTCCAGATGCCGGCGCGGAAGCCCAGCGACAGGCCGGCCGCGATCAGGATCAGCGGCCCGGCCTTGACCAGCAGTTGCGGGCGCGAATAGCTGGCTGCCGGTCCGAAAAGCGGGTCCCAGAAGATCGTGCGGATCGAGGCGACGGGGTCGAAGCCGAGCGCGGCGAACAAGAGCCCGCCCACGATCATTGTGGCGATCACGGCCATGATCGGGGTCGCGACCTGCCACAGCAGGGGGGCACTGGCGCGGGGCTCAAGCCGGAACATGGCCGACCTCCATCCCATGCGCACCGCCCAGCATCAGCCCGATCTCGTCGATCGTCAGGCCGTCGGTCGTGCGGGGGGCGGAAAGCCGCCCCTCGTTCAGGGCGCAGAAGCGGTCGGAAAGTTCCAGCAATTCATCAAGATCCTGGCTGATGACGATGATTCCGGCACCCTTGGCCGCAAGGTCCAGCAGCGCCTGACGGATGGCGGCGGCCGCGCCGGCATCGACGCCCCATGTCGGCTGGTTCACCACGAGGACGCGCGGCCGTCCCAGCACCTCGCGCCCGATGACGAATTTCTGCAGGTTGCCGCCCGAAAGCGCGCCGGCGGCAGTGCCGGGGCCGGGGGTGCGCACGTCGAAGGCTGCGATGACGCTTTCCGCAAAGCGCCGCGCCGCGCCATGGTCGATCAGGCCGTGCCGGGCGAGGTTCTGGCGCGAGGCTGCGGTCAGCAGCGTGTTTTCGGTCAGGCTGAACTCGGGCACGGCGGCATGTCCCAGCCGATCCTCGGGCGCGGCGAGGAGCCCGGCGCGGCGCCGCGCCTCCGGTCCGAGGGCCGAGAGGTCGCTGCCGTCGAGGGTGATTGTGCCCGGCGCGGTCGTGACCTCGCCCGAAAGCGCCGCGAGCAGTTCCTCCTGCCCGTTGCCGGCGACGCCGCCGATGCCCAGGATCTCGCCCGCATGGAGGCGGAGCGCGACCTCCCGCAGGCTGATCCCGCCAGAGGCGGGGGTGACGAGGCCGCTGACTGCCAGAACCTGCGCGCCGGGGCTGCGGCCCGAGCGGTCCACCACCCGCATCTCGGCCCCGACCATCATCGCGGCAAGCTCGCGCGCGGTATGGGCGCGCGGCTCGACCGTGCGGATGACCTTGCCGTGGCGCAGGATGGTGGCGCGGTCGCAATGGCCGCGGATCTCGTCCAGCTTGTGGCTGATATAGAGGATCGCGGTCCCGGCAGCGGCAAGCTGGCGCAGCGTCGCGAACAGGATCTCGGCCTCCTGCGGGGTCAGGACGCTGGTGGGTTCGTCCATGATCAGCAGGCGCGGGTTCTGCAAAAGGCAGCGCAGGATCTCGACCCGCTGCCTTTCGCCCGCGGACAGCGTGGCGACGCGGCGCGCAGGGTTCAGCGGCAGGCCATAGCTGCGCGAGAGTTCGGCGATGCGGCGGGCAAGCTCGGCGCGGGGCGGTGGGTTCTCCATCCCCAGCGCGATGTTCTCGGCCACGCTCAGCGCATCGAAGAGCGAGAAATGCTGGAACACCATCGCGACGCCCGCAGCCCGCGCGGCACGCGGGTCGGCTGGGGCATGGGGCGCACCCATCAGCATCATGTGCCCGTCATCGGGACGGACGAGGCCGTAGATCATCTTGACGAGGGTGGATTTGCCCGCGCCATTCTCGCCCAGCAGCGCGTGGATCTCCCCTGCCTCGACAGAGAAGCTGATATCGTCATTGGCGCGCACGCCGGGATAGGTCTTGCCCAGGCCCTCCGCCCGGAAAACATTGGTCACGTCGCGCGCCTCTTTACACTTTTCCGCCAAGCATTAGCGCTTTTCCGCCATTGGGCAATTGAACAGTTGGACAGGTCGCGCCTAGATTGGCGGCATGCCGGAAAATTCGCCCCGATTCATTCACCTGCGCACGCATTCCGAACACTCCTTGCTGGAAGGTGCCGTGCCGGTCAAGAAACTTGCTGATCTTGCAGCACAAAACGGAATGCCCGCAGTTGCGCTGACGGACACGAACGCTCTTTTTGCAGCGTTGGAGTTTTCGGTCAAGGCGCAGGATGCGGGCATCCAACCCATCATCGGATGCCAGGTGACGCTGGAGACGGCAGCCACCGGACCCGTTGTTCTGCTGGCGCAAAATGAGGCAGGCTGGCTCAATCTGATGGAGCTTTCGAGCTGCCTCTATCTTCGTGACGGTGCGTCACTGCCCCATGTCCTGCCCGAGGAGCTTGAGGCCCATGCCGAGGGGCTGATCTGCCTGACCGGCGGCGCGCTGGGTCCGGTCGGACAGCTTGTCGCGCAGGGCCGCCTGCCAGAGGCGAGGGCGCTGGTCGAACGGCTGGCCGCGGCCTTCCCGACGCGCCTCTATGTCGAGCTTCAGCGCCACAAGGACGGGAACGGCGTCCCGGTGCCCGAGGAGCAGGCGGCCGAAGGCGGCATGATCGACCTTGCCTATGCGTTAGATCTGCCGCTGGTCGCCACGAACGATGTCTATTTCCCCAAGGCAGAGCTTTTCGCCGCGCATGACGCGCTGATCTGCATCTCGGATCGCAGCTATGTCGACCAGACCGCGCCCCGCCGCCGGCTGACGCCCGACCATTACTTCAAATCCCCGGCCGAGATGGCGACGCTGTTCGCCGACCTGCCCGAGGCGATCGAGAACACAGTGGAGATCGCGCAGCGCTGCGCCTTTGCCGTCAAGAAGCACAAGCCGATCCTGCCGCGCTTTGCCGATGACGAGGTCGAGGAACTGCGCCGTCAGGCATGGGACGGGCTGCGCGCGCGCCTCGCCATCATCCCCCATGCCGTCACGGTCGAGGAATACGAGGAACGGCTGCGCTTCGAGCTGGGCATCATCGAGCAGATGGGCTTCCCCGGCTATTTCCTGATCGTCGCCGACTTCATCAAATGGGCCAAGGATCAGGGCATTCCGGTCGGGCCGGGCCGGGGCTCGGGCGCGGGCAGCCTTGTGGCCTATGCGCTGACCATCACCGACCTCGACCCGCTGCGCTATTCGCTGCTGTTCGAGCGCTTCCTGAACCCCGAGCGGGTCTCGATGCCGGACTTCGACATCGACTTCTGCATGGACCGGCGCGAGGAAGTGATCCGCTACGTTCAGGAGAAATACGGCCGCGACAAGGTGGGCCAGATCATCACCTTTGGCGCGCTGCTCTCCAAGGCCGCCGTGCGCGACGTGGGGCGCGTGCTGCAATTGCCTTTCGGTCAGGTCGACCGGCTGTCGAAAATGATCCCGGTCGAGGGGGTGAAGCCCGTCAGCGTCACCAAGGCCCTGGCCGACGAGCCGCGCCTGCGCGAGGCCGCGAAAGAGGAAGTCGTCGCCCGCCTGCTGGATTACGCCGCCAAGCTCGAGGGGCTGCTACGGAACGCCTCCACCCACGCGGCGGGCGTGGTGATCGGGGACCGGCCACTCGACAAGCTGGTGCCGCTTTACCGCGACCCGGCCTCCAACATGCCGGCGACACAGTTCAACATGAAATGGGTCGAGCAGGCTGGGCTGGTCAAGTTCGACTTCCTCGGCCTGAAGACCCTGACCGTGATCCAGAACGCGGTGGACCTGATCAACGGGGGCGGGCGGCCGCTGCATGTCGCCGCCGACGGGCGCGAGCTTTACCAGCCCGCGGCGGGGGCCGAGAACCAGATCAACCTGATCCCGCTCGATGACAAGGAAAGCTACGACCTCTTCGCCAGCGCCCGCACGGTCGCGGTGTTCCAGGTCGAAAGCTCGGGGATGATGGATGCGCTGCGGCGCATGAAACCCACCTGCATCGAGGATATCGTGGCGCTGGTCGCGCTCTATCGTCCCGGCCCGATGGAGAACATCCCGACCTATTGCGAGGTCAAGAACGGACTGCGCGAGCTGGAATCGCTGCATCCGACCATCGACCCGATCCTGGCCGAGACGCAGGGCATCATCGTCTATCAGGAACAGGTGATGCAGATCGCGCAGGTCATGGCGGGCTACAGCCTTGGCGGCGCCGACCTGCTGCGCCGCGCCATGGGCAAGAAGATCGCCGAGGAGATGGCGAAGGAGCGGCCCAAGTTCGTCGACGGCTGCGCCGCGCAGGGAATCGACAAGAAGAAAGCCGGTGAGGTCTTCGACCTTCTCGAGAAATTCGCGAATTACGGCTTCAACAAGTCGCACGCCGCCGCTTATGCCGTGGTCAGCTACCAGACCGCATGGCTGAAGGCGAACCACCCGGTCGAATTCATGGCCGCGGTGATGAACTGCGATATCCACCTGACCGACAAGCTGGCCGTCTACAAGCGCGAGGCCGACCGCATGGGGATCGAGACGGTCCCGCCCTGCGTCAACCGCTCGCAGGCCACCTTCAGCGTCAAGGACGGGCGGATCGTCTATGCGCTCGGCGCGTTGAAGGGCGTCGGCGTCGATGCGATGCGCATGATCGTCGAGGCGCGGGGCGAGACGCCCTTCCGCGACCTGCATGATTTCGCCCGCCGCGTCGACATGAAGCGCGTGGGCAAGCGCCCGCTGGAGATGCTGGCCCGCGCCGGGGCCTTCGATACTATCGAGGAAAGTCGGTCCAAGGTGCTGAAATCACTTGATGGTCTGGTCGCGTGGTCGGCGGCGGTGCAATCGGCCGCGGCCTCCAGCCAGTCCTCGCTTTTCGGCGGGGGCGAGGATCTGCCGCCGCCGCGTCCGGTCCCGGCACCGATCTGGATGCCGGCCGAGAAGCTGGGCGAGGAACATGCCGCCGTGGGCTTCTACCTCTCGGGCCATCCGCTGGACGACTATCTTCCGGCGCTGCGGCGCAAGAACGTCCAGACCTTGGCCGAGGTGACGCAGGCGGCGGCGGATGGCGCGCTGGTCGCCTCGCTGGCCGGGACCGTCGCCTTCCGGCAGGAGAAGAAGTCGGCACGCGGCACGCGCTTTGCCTTCGTGGGCCTTTCCGACCCGACCGGGCTTTACGAGGTCACGGTGTTTTCGGACACGCTCGACGCGCATCGCCAGCATCTGGAGCCGGGCGAGAATGTCGTCCTGCAGGTGCAGGTCGAGCCTTCGGGCGATCAGGTCAAGCTGTTGGCCCGCAGCGTCACGCCGCTGGAGCAGGCGGTCGCGGATGCCGGGGCGAACCGGCTGGCGGTGGAGATCGCCGGGCTCGATGCGGTGCCGGGCATTGCCGAGGCGCTGGCCCGCATCCAGTCCGAGGTCAATGCCCCCATGCGCGCACGCGGGCCGATCACGCTGCGGCTTCGGGATGGCGACGATCTGGTCGATATCGAGATCACCGAGGATGCGCCCTTGACCACGCCCGCCCGGCAGGCGCTGCGGATCATTCCCGGTGTGCTTGAGGTGCTGGAGGAATAGTCACGCGCCGCGCGGGGCGAACAGGATGACCGCCGCGCCGATCAGGCAGATCAGCGCGCCGGTCACGTCCCAGCGGTCGGGGCGCACGCCCTCGACCAGCCAGAGCCAGATCAGCGACGCGGCGATATAGATCCCGCCGTAGGCCGCATAGGCGCGGCCCGCCACGTCCGAGGGCACCAGCGTCAGCGCGCAGGCAAAGATGATCAGAGAGGCGACGCCCGGCACCGCCCAGAAGGGCGACTTGCCCAGCCGCAGCCATGCCCAGAAGGCAAAGCATCCGGCGATCTCGGCAATGGCGGCAAGGATGAAGGCAAGCGCGGTCGGCATCTGTTCCCGATAGCGGCAAAAGAAAAGCCCCGCGCAGATCGCGGGGCTTTCCGGAGCAAGTCTTAGTTGCGGGCCTTGTCGACCATCTTGCCCTTGGAGATCCAGGGCATCATGGCGCGCAGCTTCTCGCCGACCTTCTCGATCTGGTGCTCGTCGTTGATGCGACGGGTCGCCTTGAAGAAGGGTTGGCCGACCGCGTTTTCCTGCATGAAGTCACGCACGAACTTGCCGGTCTGGATGTCGGTCAGCACCGCTTTCATGCGGGCCTTGGTTTCCTCGTAGGGCAGGATGCGCGGACCCGAGACATACTCGCCATATTCGGCAGTGTTCGAGATCGAGTAGTTCATGTTCGCGATGCCGCCTTCATAGATCAGGTCGACGATCAGCTTCACTTCGTGCAGGCACTCGAAATAGGCCATTTCCGGCTCGTAGCCGGCTTCGACCAGGGTTTCGAAGCCCATGCGGATCAGTTCGACCAGACCGCCGCACAGAACCGCTTGCTCGCCGAACAGGTCGGTTTCGCATTCCTGACGGAAGTTCGTCTCGATGATGCCCGAGCGGCCGCCGCCGATCGCCGAGCAATAGGAAAGGCCGATATCCATGGCCTTGCCGGTCGCGTCGTGATGCACGGCGACGAGGCAGGGGACGCCGCCGCCCTTGACGTATTCGCCGCGAACCGTGTGGCCGGGGCCTTTCGGGGCCATCATGATGACATCGACGCCGGGCTTCGGCTCGATCAGGCCGAAATGCACGTTCAGGCCGTGTGCGAAGGCAATCGCCGCGCCTTCGCGGATATTGTCATGGACGTATTTCCGGTAGGTCTCGGCCTGAAGCTCGTCGGGCATGGTGAACATGACCAGATCGGCCCATGCGGCGGCTTCGGCGATGCCCATGACCTTCAGGCCTTCGGCTTCGGCTTTCGCGGCCGAGGGCGAGCCTTCGCGGAGCGCGACGACGACGTTCTTGGCGCCCGAATCGCGCAGGTTCAGGGCATGGGCGTGGCCTTGGCTGCCATAGCCCAGCATGGCGATTTTCTTGTCCTTGATCAGGTTCACGTCGCAATCGCGATCATAGTAAACGCGCATCAGAGTCTCTCCTCATTCCGATGGGGTGGTTGTAGCAAGGACTCTCCGCCAATTCTGTGCAATCTTCCCAGTGGCTCTGGAATATTCGCGAAAATCATGCCATAGCGGGAGTTGAGATGAGAAAATCATGCCCGACGCGACTGACCGACGCATCCTGCGCCAACTTCTTCTGGACCCCGAGATCGGCAATGCCGAACTGGCAGAACGCGCCGGAGTGACCCCGGCAAGCCTATGGCGGCGTCTTGACCGGATGCGCGAAACCGGCGTGATCCGCGCCGTCGAGAGCCGGATCGACTGGCGCAAGCTGGGCTATGAGGTGCAGGTCAGCCTGCGTTTCACCCTCGACAAGACCGAGCCGCGCGCCTTCGACAATTTCGTCGCCGCCGCCCGCAAGGTGCCCGAGGTGACGGAAATCCAGACCTTCCTCGGCTCGGTCGACCTGCGCCTGTCGGTCATCGCGCGGGACATGGCGCATTGGCAGGATCTTTACCGCGACAGCATCCTGACCCTGCCGCATGTCTCGGATTCCGATGCGCTGATGCTGGTCAGCACCATCAAGGACGTGCAGGAGCTTTCGCTGTGAGCGATGCCGCATTTTCCCCCGACGCCACCGATCTGGCGATCCTGCGGCTGTTGGCCGAGGATGCGACGCGCAGCGCGGCCGAGGTTGGGCGGGCGCTGGGAATGACCCAGCCCGCGACATGGCGGCGGATCAAGCGCCTGACCGAGGCGGGCGTGATCGCGGGCCGCCGCATCGTGGTCGATGAGGCGGCCCTGGGCTTCGGCGTCACGGTATTCCTCGGCATCCGCCTTGCCGCCAAGGGCCGCGCCAGCCTCGAGGATTTCGAGCGCGCGGTGACCGCCATCCCCGAGGTGCAGACGGTCCAGCACGTCTTGGGCCAGTTCGACTATCGCCTGCGGGTCCGCGCCCGCGACATCGCCGATTTCGAACGCATCCTGCGGCGCCGGATCATGACCCTGCCCGGCATCGGGCAGGTCGAGGCGAACGTCATGCTGTCCGAGGAGCGCCGGCCCGGTCCGCTCTAGGTCACATCGTTGTTGGCTTGCAATATCGGGCGTGACGCGCCAATCAGTCCCGACCCGACAGACAGGTGATCGATGGCAAGCCCGGCTCCGTTCTCGCGTTACGAATTCATGATCGCCTGGCGCTACTTGCGCGCCCGCCGGTCCGAGGGCGGGGTCAGCGTGATGACATGGATCAGCCTGATCGGGATCACGCTGGGCGTCATGGCGCTGATCGCCACGCTGGCCGTCCGCACCGGCTTCCGGGCCGAGTTCGTCGACACCATCCTTGGCGCGAATGCGCATAGCACGGTCTATTACGCCCCGACCTCGTTCTATAACGAGCTGACCGAGGAAAACTACGTCACCCCCGGCCGGATCGAGGATTACGACGCGCTGGCGGCAAAGATGGCGGCGCTGCCAGGCGTCACCCGCGCCACGCCGGTCGTGCGCGGGCAGGTGATGGCCAGCCAGAACGACGCCAATAACGTGGCCGAGGTCTATGGCCTCAGCCTCGACGCGCTGAAGGCGATCCCGCGCATCGCCGATCCCGAGACCGGGATGGGCAATATCAACGATTTCGACAAGGGCATTGCCATCGGCTCGGGCCTTGCGCGCGAGCTTGGCGTGGGGGTGGGCGACCGCGTGCGCCTGATCTCGCCCGATGGGGCGCAGACCGCCGTGGGCACGACGCCCCGCGTCGAATCCTACGAAATCGCCTATGTCTTCACCGCCGGGCGCTATGACATAGACCGCACCCGCATCTACATGCCGATGGCCGAGGCGCAGAACTATTTCAATCGCGAGGGCATCGCGGACGAGATCGAGGTCTTCGTCGATGACCCGGAGCGCGTCGATGACTGGACCCAACCGCTGCTGGAGGCGGCTGGCGAGCGGGCGCAGATCTGGACCTGGCGTGACGCCTCCGGCTCGTTCCTGAAGGCGCTGGATGTCGAGGATGACGTGATGTTCATCATCCTGTCGATCCTCGTGCTGATCGCCTCGATGAACATCACCTCGGGGCTGATCATGCTGGTCAAGAACAAGGGCCGCGATATCGGCATCCTGCGCACCATGGGCCTGACCGAGGGCGCGGTGTTGCGGATATTCTTCCTCTGCGGCGCCTTCACGGGCGTCATCGGCACCATTGCCGGGGTGATCCTCGGCGTCCTTTTCGCGCTGAATGTCGACCATATCATGAGCTTCGTGAACTGGTTCTCGGGCGGGGGGGCGTGGGATCCTGCGGTGCGGGGCATCTATGAGCTTCCGGCAAAACTGCGCCTTGTCGATATCGGCAAGGCGGTTGGCCTCTCGCTGTTCCTGTCCTTTGTCGTCACGATCTTTCCCGCGCGGCGGGCGGCCCGCATGAACCCGGTGGAGGCCCTGCGCTATGAGTGACGTTCTGGTCCTTGACGGGATTTCCAAGACCTATGGCAAGGGCGGACCGGCCCCGGTCCCGGTCCTGCATGACCTGTCCCTGACCGTTGGGCGGGGCGAGGTCGTGGCGCTGGTCGCGCCCTCCGGGGCGGGGAAATCGACGCTGCTGCATATCGCGGGCCTCCTCGATACCGCCGATAGCGGCCGCGTCCTGCTGGACGGACGCGACATGAGCGGGCAGGGCGACCGGGCCCGGACCGAGGCGCGGCGCGAGAAACTGGGCTTCGTCTATCAGTTCCACCACCTGCTGCCCGAATTCACGGCAGCCGAGAACATCGTCCTGCCGCAGCTTGCCAACCGGGTTCCCGATGCCACGGCGAAGGCCCGCGCGGCGGAACTACTGGGCCGCGTCGGCCTGTCGCATCGCGCCGATCATCGTCCGGGTCAGCTTTCGGGCGGAGAGCAGCAGCGCGTCGCCTTCTGCCGCGCGCTCGCGAACCAGCCCGCGCTGCTTCTGGCGGATGAGCCGACCGGGAACCTTGACCCGGCGACCTCGGACAAGGTCTTTGACGTGCTGATGGCGCTGGTGCGGGACACGGGCCTTTCGGCGCTGATCGCGACCCATAACATGGAGTTGGCCGGACGCATGGACCGGGTGATCCGCCTGGGCGAATGACCTGATGCGCCTCTGCCAGCATCAGGGGCGCGTTTCGCCCCGGCATCTGTGCAGCGCGTATTGACCGGCGGTAAAAGGATCGGGACGCGGAACGATCGGGAGGACGGCATGAGGGCAGTGGCGGCGGTCTGTGCGCTGGGAATCGCGGCGCCTGCGGCGGCGGACCCGTTCGAGCAATTCGGCACCGCGATGAAATACGGCCTTCCCCTCGCGGCGGCTGCCTGCGCGGCGGATCAGGACCGGCTGGAGGATTTCGCGGTGCGGGGCGTCCTGCAGGCGGCCTTGGTCTGGGGCCTGAAACAGTATTTCGACGGCCAGCCGATCTCGCGCCGCCCCTCGGGCGAGGGCAAGGGCTTTCCGTCCGGCCATACCGCCGCCGCGTTCTTCGGGGCCTCGGACCTCGCGGGGAAATGCTTCGAGGACAAGGCGGCGGCGGGGGCGCTCGCCTATGGCGCGGCGGGCCTGACAGGCTGGAGCCGGGTCCATGCCGGAGAGCATACGCCCGAGCAGGTCTGGACCGGCGCGCTGATCGGGTTCAGCTTCGGGGCCGCGAGTTTCGGGATCGGGAGCGAAGGGGCGAGCTTCAGCGTGGGGATGCGGTTTTAGGGACATTCGGGCGAGTTCTGGGCGGCACAGATGTCAGCTACCGGAGCGGTGGGTCCCGCCGCTGGCTTTGCCACACCCAGGCGCAGAGCAGCGGTAATCAACCGGAAACCTGTCCAATGATCGGCGAGTAGCCCACTACTTTGCGAGGTGGGGGCAAGGGTGTAAAATGCGGGCTCATGTTGAGCAGAGGGAGGGTGCAATGAGCACGACCTTCAACGTTCACAAGCCCTCGGCTTACGATCAGCTGATGGGGCGCTGGAGCCGGAAGCTTGCGCCGCTGTTTATAGAGTTTGCTGGCTTGGCCGATGGCGACGCCGTGCTGGACGTCGGTTGCGGAACGGGCAGCCTGACTTTCGAACTGTCAAATATTCCCTTCTTATCCCGCATCGAAGCGATTGATATTTCTCCGGTTTTTGTCGAGGAAGTGCGATCGCGGAATAGGGACATGCGTGTCGCGATCCGTGAAGGGGATGCGCAAGCGCTTCCTTTCCAGGATCACGAGTTTGATCGCGTATTTTCGCTGCTGGTGCTGCATTTCGTGTCCGACGTCGACAAGGCCGTTGCCGAAATGCGACGCGTTGCCCGGCCCGCTGGCGTAGTGGCGGCCGCAGTCTGGGACCACGCGGGCGGTATGCCGGTGATGCGCATGCTTGTCGATTCCATCGCGGCCGTCATTCCCAAAGCAGAGGCGTTCCGCACGCGATTCTGCTTTCAGCCGATGACGCAGCCGGGCGAACTTGGGCGTGCGTTCATGTCAGGCGGCTTGGAGGATATTCAGGAGACCGAACTGACGATCCGCATGAACTACCGGAATTTCGACGATTTCTGGCTGCCGATCGCTGCTGGAGAGGGGCCGTTTGGGAAGTTGATCGACTCTCTCTCGGATACGGAGCGGCAGCAAGCGGCCATGACCATGCGCGCGGCATATGAAGCTGGACGGCCAGACGGGTCACGCTCATTTACAGGCACGGCTTGGGCCTGCAAGGGACTGGTTCCCTGACAACTTTTGGGAATGTCCTCTTGTATGGCAAACGCAACGAAATGGCGGCAATGTCCACTCACCGTAAAGCCCTATGAGGTGTCTGACAGCCGCGGGCAGCAGATGGATGTCTCTTCGGGCATAAGGCCTGCCGGTGCAGGTTGCGTCAATGCAGCCAGGAAGCGCGCGACACGGATCAGCGCTCGCATTCCACGCGCAGCCAGAGCGGCAATCCTCCGAAGAGGAAGCCGGAGGCCCCGGCCAGCGCCCCCTCAGACGTCCAGTTCCTCCGTATCCGCGAACTGCGCGTTTTCCTGGATGAACTGGAAGCGCAGCTCGGGTTTCTTGCCCATCAGGCGCTCGACCAGATCGCCGGTCTCGCCACCCTCGTCCTCATCGATCGAGACCCGGATCAGCTTGCGCGTCTTGGGGTTCATCGTCGTGTCCTTCAGGTCCTTGGCGTCCATCTCGCCCAGACCCTTGAAGCGCTGCACGTCGATCTTGCCGCGCCCGCCGAGGCCCTTGGCGAGCATGGCCTCCTTCTCGGCATCGTCCGCGACATAGATGCGATGCGCGCCTTGCGTCAGGCGGTAGAGCGGTGGGCAGGCGAGGTAGAGGTGGCCCTTGTCGATCAGCGGCCGCATCTGGGTGAAGAAGAAGGTCATCAGGAGCGAGGCGATATGCGCGCCGTCCACGTCGGCATCGGTCATGATGATGATCTTGTCATAACGCAGGTCTTCGACATTGAACTTCGACCCCATGCTGACGCCAAGCGCCTGGCAGAGGTCGTTGATCTCCTGGTTGGAACCCAGCTTCGATGAGGCCGCGCCCAGCACGTTCAGGATCTTGCCGCGCAGCGGCAGCAGGGCCTGGGTCTGACGCTCGCGCGCCATCTTGGCGCTGCCGCCGGCCGAGTCGCCCTCGACGATGAAAAGCTCGGTCCCCTCGCGGTTGGTGGCCGAGCAATCGACCAGCTTGCCGGGCAGGCGCAGCTTCTTGGTGGCGGATTTGCGGGCGGTTTCCTTTTCCTGCCTGCGACGCAGCCGTTCCTCGGCCCGCAGGATCAGGAAGTCGAGGATTGCGCCCGCCGATTTCGTATCCGCCGCCAGCCAGTTGTCGAAATGGTCGCGGACCGCGCCCTCGACCAGCCGCGCGGCCTCGGTCGTGGCGAGGCGGTCCTTGGTCTGGCCGACGAATTCCGGCTCGCGGATGAAGCAGGACACCAATGCGCAGCCGCCCGTCAGGAGGTCGTCGCGCGTGATGTTCGCGGCCTTCTTGTTGTTGATCAGCTCGCCATAGCCGCGGATGCCCTTGAGGATCGCGGACCAGAACCCGGCCTCATGGGTGCCGCCCTCGGGCGTCGGGACCGTGTTGCAATAGGACTGGATGAAGCCGTCGCGGGCCGGCGTCCAGTTGATCGCCCAGTCGACCTTGCCCGGCGTGTTGAATTTTTCCTTGAAATCGACGGTTCCGGCAAAGGGCCGGTCGGCATAGGTCGAGGATTTGCCCAGCGTCTCGGTCAGGTAGTCGGCGAGGCCGCCGGGGAAATGGAAGCTGGCCTCAAGCGGCGTCTCGCCGTCGTCGATCTCGGATTTCCAGCGGATCTCGACGCCCGAAAACAGATAGGCCTTGGATTTCACCATCCTGATCAGCCGCGCGGGCCTGAAGCGGTGGTGGCCGAAGATCTGCTCGTCGGCATGGAAGGTGACGGTGGTGCCGCGCCGGTTCGGGGCGGCACCGATCTTTGCGACCGGACCCTGCGGGATCCCGCGCGAGAAGCGCTGCTCGTAGAGTTCGCGGTTCCTCGCGACCTGCACGATCATCTCGTCCGAGAGCGCGTTCACGACCGAGGCGCCGACCCCGTGCAACCCGCCCGAGGTCTGGTAGGCGTCGCCCGAGAACTTGCCGCCGGCATGCAGCGTGCAGAGGATCACCTCCAGCGCGGATTTGCCGGGGAATTTCGGATGCGGGTCGATCGGGATGCCGCGGCCGTTGTCGCGGATCACGACCGAGTAGTCGGCGAGCAACTCGACCTCGATCCGGCTGGCATGGCCCGCCACGGCCTCATCCATCGAGTTGTCGAGGATTTCGGCGACAAGATGGTGCAGCGCGCGCTCATCCGTGCCGCCGATATACATGCCGGGACGCTTGCGGACGGGCTCCAGCCCTTCGAGCACCTCGATGGAGGAAGCCGAGTAGCTCTCGGTTGCCTTGTCCGAGACCGGAAAGAGATCGTCTGCCATCGCGCTGCCCGTCTTGTTCTTCTGAGCCGGGTTTATCTCACGCCGTGGCCGGTCGGGGCAAGGGGAAGCGGATCGGGAAACGAAGACCGCAACCGATAGTGTCCTTGCCGCCCGATTTCACTCGGGCTCGGCCAGCCGGGCGCGCCACATCTGCTGGAAGCCGGGCCGGGACTGGCAGTCCTGAAGCCAGGCCCCGATCGCGGGGAAATCGGACATGAGTTCGCCATACCCCTGTGCATAGCGCAGCACCTCGGCCACGTTGATATCGGCCACGGTGAAGCGGCCGCCGACGAGGTGGCTATTGCGCGCAAGATGGTCCTCGATCACGGCGAGGGGGCGGACCAGCCGTTCGGCGGCGTTGGCGATTGCCGCCTGATCGGCGCCCGACTGCGCCTGACCCGCGCGGTGAAGATAAAGGATCGTCAGCGCGTCCTGCTCGATCGAGGTCGCGGCATAGAAGCTCCATTGCAGCATCAGCGCGTCCTCGGCCGCATCCATGGGGCCGAGGGGTTCGCCATGCTTCCGCGCCAGATAGAGCGTGCAGGCGAGGGATTCCGACAAGAGCAGTTCCGCGTCGCGCAGCACCGGGATCGCGCCGGCGGGCGATAGACGCAGGAAGCTTTCCGAATGGGTGTTCAGCGGCGCGTCGGGCGCGTCGGGATCGGACAGGCGATAGGCCTGGATCACCGGAACCTGCTCGAAGGGCAGGCCGAGTTCGTGGCAAAGCCAGATGATGCGCGAGGCGCGGGAACGGGTCACACCGTAGATGGTCAGCATGGGTCTCCTCCGGTTCTGGATGCGGTGTCAGAGTGTCTCGGACAGGTAGCGGATCATGTTGTCGCCCATGACCTTCGCGATCTGTTCATCGCTCAGGCCGGCATCCATCAATGCCTGCGTCAGGACCGCAAGGTCCGAGACGTCGAAGGGCGCATCGACCGAGCCGTCGTAATCCGAGCCGAGCGAGACGTGATCCTCGCCCACCAGCGCGATCGCCGCCCCGATCGCGCCGGCGATGTCGGCGGGGGTGTTGCCGCAGACCACATCGGCCCAGAACCCGATGCCGACCAGCCCACCTTTGGCGGCGACGGCCTTGACCAGATCGTCGGGCAGGTTGCGCGGGCTGGGGCAATGGCTCGCGATGCCGGTATGCGAGATGATGGGTCGCGTGCCGGGCATCGCCAGAACGTCGCGGACCATCTGGGGACTGGCATGGGCAAGGTCGATGACCATGTGCCGCTCCTGCATCTCGCGCACGACCTCCTGCCCGAAATCGCTGAGGCCCGATTCCGCGCCGCCCTCGCCATGCAGGCTGCCGCCCAGTTCGTTGTCGAAGAAATGCGTCAGCCCGATCAGACGGAAGCCAGCGCCATAGAGGACGCGCAGATTGTCGATATTCCCTTCGAGGGGATGGCCGCCCTCGGACCCCAGCAGGATGCCCACGGTCCGCGCCCCGCTCCGGCGCGCCTCCAGCAGGTATTGCAGATCCTCGGCCGAACGGATCACCATCACCTCTTCCGGCGCGCGCTCGGCCGCGCGGGCCAGCGCGGCGGCCTGCGCAAGCGCGCGTTCCTTGAGGCTGAACCAGCTCGGGACGGGCCGGAGCTGGCCGATGAAGAGGGGGGTGATATTGTCCGGCGCCTCGGCGGTGTTGTGCTGGTAGTTCTGGCCGCGCGGGCTTTTGGTGACGGTGGTATAGACCTGCACGGCGACATTGCCCTCGGCCAGCCGGGGAATGTCGGTATGGCCGCGATCGACGCGCCGCAGGATATTGCGGTCCCAGAGCAGCGCGTCGGAATGCCAGTCGCCGATCACCAGACTGTCATGCAGCGCCTGTGCCTGCGGCGAGACCGGCCAGCCCTCGGCCGGGCCGGTCACGGGGTTCAGGCGGCGCTCCATGAAGGCCGGACCCCAGATCGCGACCACGGCCGCAGCCGCGATGACAAGGGCCAGCAGGCCGAAAAACATGCGCCGGATCATGGCGTTCCCTTCCACTTCGATTTTGCGGCAGGATAGGCGAGAGGATTCGGCTAGGCGACTGCGAATTTCCGCAAGTTCAATCTGAGGATGTGTTGGGCGCTAAGATTCCCGCCGTGATACAGCTCGCCCTCATCGACGAAACCGCCGGCCAGATAGATCGCGCGGGCAGCCGGGTTCACGATATTGACCGTCAGGATGCAGATGCCGGCCTCAGGATAGCGCCGGGTCAGATAGGGCCCCAGCGCCAGCATCGCCGCCTTTCCGGTGCCGCGCCCCTGCTGGTCCCGGTCGATCATCATGCCGCGCAGCCCGATCTCGCCCGGCCGGGCAAATTCGTAGCGCGACGGATAATCCCTGTCGATCTTGAAGAAGCCGACCGGCTCGCCGTCGCGGGCCACGATGTTGAAATCGCAGCCCGGCTCGTCCATGGCGAAATGCGTCGCGATCGAGCCGCAGAACGGCTCCTGCTCGGGCGCGACGCGGATATGGGAAACGCGGTCGAACTCGTGCCGGGCCAGCGGCTCGAGCGTGATCATTCCTCCATCGCCTCAAGCTCGTCGATGAAGCCCTCGATCATCGACAGGCCGCGATCCCAGAAGGCGGGATCCGAGGCGTCGAGGCCGAAGGGTGCCAGCAGCTCCTTGTGATGCTTGGAGCCGCCGGCGGCGAGCAGGTCGAAATATTTCGACTGGAAGTCGGGCAGCCCGCCCTCGTAGGTCGCATAGAGCGCGTTCACCAGCCCGTCGCCGAAGGCATAGGCATAGACGTAGAAGGGCGAGTGCACGAAATGCGGCACATAGGTCCAGAAGGTCTCATAGCCCGGCATGAACTCGAACGCATCGCCCAAGCTTTCCGCCTGCACCGACATCCAGAGCGCGTTGATGTCCTCGGGCGTCAGCTCGCCCTCGGCGCGCGCGGCGTGCAGCTTGCATTCGAAGTCGTAGAAGGCGATCTGGCGCACGACCGTGTTGATCATGTCCTCGACCTTGCCGGCGAGCAGCGCCTTGCGCTCGGCCGGGTCGGTGGCCTTGGCGAGCAGCGCGCGGAAGGTCAGCATCTCGCCAAAGACCGAAGCAGTCTCGGCCAGCGTCAGGGGCGTCGAGGCCAGAAGCTCCCCCTGTGCGCTGGCGAGGCGCTGGTGGACGCCGTGGCCCAGCTCATGCGCCAGCGTCATCACGTCGCGCGGCTTGCCGAGGTAGTTCAGCAGCACATAGGGATGCACCGTCGTCACGGTCGGATGCGCGAAGGCGCCGGGCGCCTTGCCCGGCTTCACGCCCGCGTCGATCCAGCCCTTGTCGAAGAAGGGCTCGGCCAGTTCGGCAAGCTTGGGTGAGAAGCCGGCATAGGCGTCAAGGACGGTCGCCCGCGCCTCGGGCCAGTCGATCAGGCGCGGCGTCTCGGTCGGGAGCGGCGCGTTCCTGTCCCAGACCTGCAGCTTGTCGAGGCCGAGCCACTTGGCCTTCAGCCGGTAATAGCGATGCGACAGGCGCGGATACGCGGCGGTGACGGCGTTCCGCAGCGCCTCGACCACTTCAGGTTCGACATGGTTCGAGAGGTGCCGCCCGGTCTGTGGGGTGGGCATCTTGCGCCACTTGTCCTCGATCGCCTTTTCCTTGGCGAGCGTGTTGTGGACGCGCGCGAACAGCTTGATGTTCTTGCCAAAGACCTTGGCCAGAGCATGGGCGCCCGCCTCGCGCGTGTCGCGGTCGTGGTCGGTCAAGAGGTTCAGCGTCGCTTCGATCCCCAGTTCCTTGCCGTCCACGTCGAAGGTCAGGCCGGCGGTCGTCTCGTCGAACAGGCGGTTCCAGGCGGCGGCGCCCACGACCGAATTGTCGTGCAGGAAGCGCTCAAGCTCGTCCGACAGCTGATAGGGGCGCATGGCGCGCATCCGGTCGAAGACGGGCTTGTAGCGGGCGGGACCGCCCTCGGCCGCAAAGACCTCCTCATAGCGTTCGTCGTTGATCCGGTTGAATTCCAGCCCGAAGAAAACCAGCTTCGTCGTATGCTCGGTGATCTGGTCCTGAAGGTCGCCCAGCAGCTTCGCGCGCCCCCCGTCGGTGGTGTTCTGGTAATAGCGCAGCCCGGCATAGGACATGACCCGGCCGGTGAGGATGTCGATCCGCTGATAGCGTTCGATGCATTCCAGCATCTTCGGCCCGTCCAGCGAGGCGAGGCGGCCTTCGTAGTCGCGGGCGAACTGGCAACACTCGACGCGGATCGCCTCGAGGTCGGCGGCAAGCTCCGGCGCATCCGGCGCGGAATAAAGATCGGTCAGGTCCCAGTCGGGCAGGGTGCCGAGGTCGACGCTGGTGGCGGAAGCGGGCAGCGCGTTCTCGTCGCGGGGCGCGATGCGGCCGAGGAGGGGGGAAGGGAAGCGAATCGCGGCGGAGATCGTCATGGTCGGTCCTTTCGATTGCCTTCAGAATTGGCTGCTCTCGCGTCGGGCTTCAACCCGTCCGGCGCGGGAAAGCGTCAGGCGCGGCGCTGGGCCGCATCGAAATGGTCGAGTATGGCCCGCAGGAAGGGGGTGCGGATGCTGTCCCGCTCCATCAGCGGCTCGTGCCGGCCGCCGGGCAGAATCATCAACCGCGCGCCGGGCCAGGCGGCGGCACGCGCGCGGATCGCATCGGAGGAGACGACGGCCTCGTCGCTGCCAAGGCCGATCAGCGCGGGCAGTCCGGGCGAAGGCAGGCGCGAAAGGCGGACGCATTCCGCCAGCGCCTCGCCCAGCCAGCGATTGGTCACGCCGCCGATCGACAGTTCCGGCCAGGCGGCGGCCTCGGTCACCAGCCGGCCCCAGTTGGGACCGTCGCTGGTCAGCAGGTTGCGCTCGAACGGGGTCTTCAACACAAGGGGTTCATATCCGCCCGAGCCGAGGGCGCAACGCTCGTCCCAGCGCAGGCGGCGGGCGGCGGCGGTGATCGCGACGGCGAGGAGGCGCAGCGGGCGCCGCAGGTGCAGCCCCCACATCGGGGCCGAGAACGCGGCGCTTGTGACCGGCAGCCCGCCCTGCAAGGCCGCGAACCCGACGGCGCCGCCCATCGAATGCGCCAGAAGATGCCAGGGCCGGGGCAGATCCAGCTCCCCCGCCGCGACGACAAGCTCGACCACGTCGCGCTGATAGTCCGAGAAGCTGCCGACATGGCCGGGGCGGTAATCGGCGATCAGCCGATCCGAAAGCCCCTGGCCGCGCCAGTCGAGGGCGAGGACCTCAAGCCCCGCCGCGCCCAGTACCCGGGCGAGGCGGTCATATTTCTCGATATATTCGGTCCTGCCGGGAAACAGCAGGACCGTGCCATGCGACGCACCCGCAGCCGCCGGCCAATGCGCGGCCCGCAGCCGCACCCCGTCTTCGGCCCGCATCCAGAAGGCGCGGGCCAGAGGTTCGGGGTCGCCGTCGAGGGTCCGGAAGGGCGCGGGCTCCAAGGCGACTGCCGCAGGTCAGCCGAGCAGGGCGCCCAGCTTCATCGCGGTGCCCATCGCGCCGTCGACCTTCAGCTTGCCGGTCATGAAGGCCATGGTGGGGTTCACGTCGCCCGACAGCAGCCCCTCGAAGGTCTCGCGGCTGGCGGTCAGGGTCACGTCGGCCTCGTCATCGGCGGCGCGGGCGCCGTCGGCGTCGATATAGACCGAACCCTCGCCCTCGATCACGAACTTGGCGGTGCCGTCGAAGCCCTTGGCTTTCGGGCTCAGCGCGGCGACGGCCGCATCGACCACTTTACTCATCTGGAATTCTCCCCTGTCTGTGTCTGGAAATGGGTTGGGCGGAAAGTTACATAGTGGTTATGCGTTGGCTAGGGGCCCTTTTCCATATTGCCGTCGCGGCAGGGCTTTGCCTTTCGCCGCTGGCCCCGCGACAGGCGCTCGCGCAGGCCGCGCCGATGCCCGCCCTGCCGCTTCCCGATGGCGGGGATGCGCCGCAGGAGATGCCGCCCGATCCCGATTCTCCCGACACGGCTGAGCCCGAGACCGGCCTTGCCCCGGCCGAAGCCGAGGAGCCCACAGCCGAAGCCCGGCTCCAGCAGCGCGAGGATCTCGACCTGCTTTTCACCGAGCTCGCCGTGCCCGGCGACGAGGCCTGGCAACGGGTGGAAAGCGACATCCTGCGGATCTGGTCGCGCTCCGGCTCGGCCGCGATGGACCTTCTCTACAAGCGGGGCGAGGCGGCGCTGGATGCCGGGGACACCGCGACCGCGATCGACCACCTGACCGCGCTGACCGACCATGCCCCGGATTTTGCCGGAGGCTGGTATCTGCGCGGCGTGGCCTTCTATCTGCATGGCAGCACCGGCCCGGCGATTGCCGACATGGCCCGAGTGCTGGCGCTCGAGCCGCGGCATTTCGCGGCGCTGACACAGCTTGGCGCGATGTTCGAGGAGTTGGGGGATGACGCCCGCGCGCTCAGCGCGTATCGCGCCAGCCTGAAGATCCATCCGCATCAACAGGATGCGGCCGACGCCGTGAAGCGTCTGGAAGACAAGACGAAGGGCACGGACGCCTGATATGCAGGACAGATCAAGGGTCACGGCCGTTCTCGGCCCGACGAATACTGGCAAGACGCATTACGCAATCGATCGGATGCTGGCGCATCGCACCGGGGTCATCGGCCTGCCGCTGCGGCTGCTGGCGCGCGAGGTCTATGACCGCATCGTGAAGGCGCGCGGCCCCTCGGTCGTGGCGCTGGTCACGGGCGAGGAGCGGATCGTTCCCGAGCGCGTGCAATACTGGGTCGCGACCACCGAGGCCATGCCCGAGGTCGGGGCCGATTTCGTCGCCATCGACGAGATCCAGCTTTGCGCCGACCCGGAGCGCGGGCACGTCTTCACCGACCGGCTGTTGAACATGCGCGGCCTGCATGAGACCATGCTGCTTGGCAGCGACACCATGCGGCCCGCCATCGCGGCGCTGGTGCCCGGCGTCCAGTTCATGCGGCGCGAGCGTTTCTCGACCCTGACCTGGGCCGGATCGAAAAAGATCAGCCGGATGCCGCCGCGTTCCGCCATCGTCTGCTTCTCGGCCGACGAGGTCTATGCCACGGCCGAGCTGATCCGCCGCCAGAAGGGCGGCTGCGCCGTCGTCATGGGCGCGCTGTCGCCCCGGACGCGGAATGCGCAGGTCGCGATGTATCAGCAGGGCGAGGTCGATTTCCTCGTCGCGACCGATGCGATCGGCATGGGCCTCAACCTCGATATCCGGCATGTCGCCTTCTCGGGAACCGAGAAATTCGATGGCCGCCGCTATCGCCCGCTTTTCCCCCATGAGCTGGGCCAGATCGCCGGGCGCGCCGGGCGGCATACCGAGCCGGGCACCTTCGGGGTCACCGGCGATGCCGGGGCGCTGGACGAAGGGCTGATAGATGCCATCGAGAATCACCGATTCGCCCCGATCCAGCGGTTGATGTGGCGTAATGCCGCGATGAACTTCGGCACGATCGAGCGTCTGACCCAGAGCCTCGAGACCTCGCCCGAGTCGGAATGGCTGTCGCGGGGACGCGAGGCGGACGACCTGCGCGCGCTGAAGGCGCTGGCCTCGGTGCCCGAGATCCGCGACCGGGTGACGCACCCCAAGGACATCCGCCTGCTCTGGGATGTCTGCCGGATCCCGGACTTTCGCGGCATCTCGCCGGCCGAGCATTCGACCCTGCTTGCCCGCATTCTGGGCTTCCTGCAGGATGGCATGGTCCCGAGCGACTGGCTTTCGAAGCAGATCGAGCGTATCGACAAGGTGCAGGGCGATATCGACGCATTGTCGAAACGGCTGGCATATATCCGGACCTGGACCTATGTCGCGCAGCGTAGCGGCTGGGTCGCGGACGAAATCCATTGGCGTGCCGAGACGCGCGCTGTAGAAGATCGCTTGTCGGATGCGCTGCATGCCGCACTGACGCAAAGATTCGTGGACCGGCGCACATCAGTGCTCTTGCGCCGGCTCAAGCAGAAGGAGAGCCTTTTGGCCGAGGTGAACGACAAGGGCGAAGTGGCGGTTGAGGGCGAATTCGCCGGCCGTCTGGAAGGCTTCCGCTTCCGCGCCGACCCGAGTGCGACCGGGGACGAGGCGCGGATGCTGACCCGCGCCGCCTATGAGGCCTTGCGCCCCGAATTCCATCTTCGGGCCGACAGGTTCTACAACGCTCCCGATACCGAGCTGGACTTTACCGAGCAGGGCGGCCTCATGTGGGGCAGTTCAGCGGTGGGCAAGCTGGTCAAGGGCTCCGAGGCGCTGAAGCCCGGCGTCGAGCCCTTCGTCGACGAGGAGGCCGGCCCCGAGATCGTCGAGAAGGTGCGCCGCCGCCTGCAGCATTTCATCGACCGCAAGGTCGCGACCGCCTTCGAGCCGCTGCTGACGCTGAAGAATGACGAGACGCTGTCGGGGCTTGCCCGCGGTTTCGCCTTCCGTCTGGTCGAGGCTCTGGGCGTGATCCCGCGCGAGGGCGTGGCGAACGAGGTCAAGGAACTTGATCAGGATTCCCGCGGCCTTCTGCGCAAGCATGGCGTCCGTTTCGGCCAGTTCACCATCTTCCAGCCCGCGCTGCTGAAGCCCGCGCCGACGCGCCTGCGTCTGGTGCTCTGGGGTCTTGATCAGGGTCTGGGCGAGTTTCCCGAAAGCCCGCCGCCGGGTCTGGTGACGATCCCGAACCTGCCGGATGTGCCGAAAGGCTATTACACGCTTTCGGGCTATCACCCGGCGGGTGATCGCGCGATCCGCATCGACATGCTGGAGCGTCTGGCCGACATGCTGCGCACCCAGGACAGCCGCGCCGGTTTCGAGGCGAGCCCGGACATGCTGTCGATCACCGGCATGACGCTCGAGCAGTTCTCGGGTCTGATGCAAGGTCTGGGCTATCGCGCCGAAAAGGGTGAGCGTCCCAAGACCCGTGCCGAGGTTCAGCCCGTAGCCGAGCCCGCGCCCGAGGCCGCCGACCATGACCGGCCGCTGACCGAGGAGGAAAGCGTCCTCGCCGCCGAGACCCGCGCCAAGTGGGAGGCCGAGCAGGCCGCCCGCAAGGCCGAGGAAGCCGTGGCGGAAGGCGAGGGGGACGACACGGCCGAGGAGGCCGCGCCGCCCGAGGCCGAAACCTTCTACACCTTCACCTGGGCGCCCCGTCCGCGCGGCAACCGCCGTCCGGAACGTAACGGAGAGCGTGGGGGCGAGCGTCCCGCAGGCAATGGCCAGCAGGGCCGCGCGCAGGGCGAACGTGGCCCGCGCCGCGAGGCCAATGCGGGCGGCGACGCCCCGCAGGCCAAGCCGCGCGAGAACCGGTTCGAAGGCAAGCGCCGCGACGAGAACCGGGGCGAGCGTCAGGATCGCGGTCCGAAGGGCGGCAAGTTCCGCAATGACGGACCCAAGGGCAAGCCGCGCCACGAAGGGCCCAAGAGCTTCGAGGCACGCCCGCCGAAGGCTGACAAGAAGATCGACCCGGACAACCCCTTCGCCATTCTCGCCTCGCTCAAGAACAAGTCGTGATCGAGGGCGGGATTGCAGCCGGCATCCGTCTGGATCGCTGGCTGCATCACGCGAGGCTGTTCAAGACCCGCACCCTGGCCGCCGATGCGATCGGCCAGGGTGGTATTCGCCTGAACGGAAATCCCTGCGCCAAGCCCGCCCAGACCGTTCGGAGCGGCGACACCGTCACCGTCTCGGCCCATGGGCGGGTCCGGGTGCTGCGCGTGCTGCTGTTGGGCGAGCGGCGCGGCCCGGCCAGCGAGGCCGCTGGCCTCTATGAGGAAGTCGACGCCTGAAGGACGGCTTTCGGCGAACCGGTTTCCTTCTGGCGGCCTGTGATCAAAACGTCCGTCTCGCCCTTCGATGCCGCCCGCAACGACCGTCTTTTCGGGGCCGGTGGCCTTGAATGATCCGCGCCGCAGGCGTAACTAGCCGTCGAGAAACAGGATAGCTTGCCGCCATGACCTACGTCGTCACCGATAACTGCATCATGTGCAAATACACCGACTGCGTCGAGGTTTGCCCGGTCGACTGTTTCTACGAGGGCGAGAACACGCTGGTCATCCACCCGGACGAATGCATTGATTGCGGCGTCTGCGAACCGGAATGCCCCGCCGATGCGATCCGCCCGGATACCGAGCCGGACATGGACCAATGGGTCGAGTTCAACCGGAAATATTCGGAAGCCTGGCCTGTGATCACACGCAAGAAAGAGCCGATGCCCGGCTATGCCGAAATGGACGGCCAGACCGGCAAGCTGGAAAAATACTTCTCGCCGGAGCCGGGCGAGGGAGACTGACTTTCTTGTGACCCGACGTCAATTTCTTTGACGCAGGCGATTCGGCTTATCTCGATTTCCCGATGAAATCAGGGATTTGCCGGGAATATGGTGAAATTCGGGGGCAATAGCCCTATATGTAAAGACAGGCGGCGCCCTGCGCGGTCGTCTTTGATTTCGGCCGAAAATTGTGATATGTACATGACATAACCGCCGAGCCGGTCGTGTCAACGGCCTGTTTGGGGATGCTGCCTGCCCAACCGTCTGCCCCGGCTGGGCTGCAAATTCAACACTGGTTGCCCAGAGGGTCGGGGTCCGCCCGCCCTTGGGGTTTTTTGCGCCGTGGACGGGCGCTGTGAAGGAAGCTCTATGTCGAAAAGCAAGAAGACCGAATTCCGCCCCGATGATTTCGTGGTATATCCGACCCATGGCGTGGGCCGGATCGTCTCGATCGAAGAGCAGGAGGTCGCGGGTCTGCGCCTCGAGATGTTCGTCATCTCCTTCGAGAAAGACAAGATGACCCTGCGCGTCCCCACCGCACGCGCGAGCGAAATCGGAATGCGCGGACTTTCGACCCCCGACCTGGTCGAGCAGGCGCTTGCCACGCTGAAAGGCAAGGCCCGCGTGAAGCGCGCCATGTGGTCGCGCCGGGCGCAGGAATACGAACAGAAGATCAACTCGGGCGACCTGATGTCGATCGCCGAGGTCGTGCGCGACCTGCATCGCAATGACGAGCAGCGCGAGCAATCCTATTCCGAGCGTCAGCTTTACGAAGCCGCGCTTGAACGTCTGACCCGCGAAGTCGCGGCGGTCAGCGGCATTGACGAGGCCGGAGCGCAGAAGAAGGTCGATGCGGTTCTGGTTTCCCGCGTCGCCGCCTGAACTACCGGCTTGTGGCTGTCACGGGGCGCCCTTTGGGCGCCCTTTTTCATGCGCGGGCGAAAAATCAAAACCCCCGGTCAGACCTGCTGCCGGGGGTTTGAAAATCGCCTGGGACGGAGGAGGGGATCAGTCCTCGTCCGAATCCGGGACATCTGCGATGTCGTCCAGCGAGACATCGCCGTCGTCATCGTCATCATCCAGCAGATCATCATCGAGATCGCCGGTATCGGCATCATCGTCCAGATCCTCGTCATCGGCGATGTCGGTCTGGTTTTCACCACGGGCCGAGGCCTTTTCCGAAATCAGCGAGCGCGAGCGTCCGTTCGTCAGGCTTTCCAGCGAGAAGACGTTGCCGCAGGCCGGGCAGGTCATCGGGTCGTTCGTCAGATCGTAAAAGCGGGTCGCACAGTGGGGGCACAGACGCTTCGTGCCCCATTCCTCTTTGGGCATGGTAATCTCTTTCCGCCGCAGTTAGGTAAATCCGCTGTCCCCTGCCACAGGAGGCGCAGGCTGTCAAAGCCTTTTCCCCTTGCGGGCGGGCACCGGTCAAGGCGCAATAGGTAAAGGCGGGCAGCGGCGGGTTCAAGAGGACGATGGTGCAGGACGACAGGTTCCTTGTGGATGGTGACATTCCGGTTCTGCTGCGACGCTCGTCGCGGGCAAGGCGGATGACATTGCGGGTCACGCGGGCCGAGGGGCAGGTGGTCCTGACCCTGCCGATGCGGGCCAGCCTGACCGAAGGCCGGGCCTTCGCGGAATCGCGTGCAGGCTGGCTGCGTCAGGTTCGCGCGAAGATGCCGCCGCCCAGCATCGTGGACCATGGCGCGCTGCTTCCGGTCGAGGGGTTCGGGCTGACCGTGACCCCCGCGCCGGTCCGCGCGGTCCGGGCCGAGGGCGGGCAATTGCTGGTTCCCCACGGTCGTCCGCCGGGCGTGGTGGTCGCGGCCTATCTCAAGCATCTCGCCCATTCCCGGCTGGTTCCGGCCTGCGACCGCCATGCGGCGCGGCTGGGGCGGCAGTTCCGGGCGATCACCCTGCGCGACACCCGCTCGCGCTGGGGCAGTTGCACCCATGACGGGCGGCTGATGTTCTCATGGCGTCTGGCCATGGCCCCACAGGCGGTGCTGGACTATGTCGCCGCCCATGAGGTCGCCCATCTCGCCCATATGGACCATTCCGAGGAGTTCTGGGCCACCACCGCGCATCTGGTTCCCGGCTATCGGCACCACCGCAACTGGCTCAAGCAGAACGGCCACGACCTGATGGCGTGGCGTTTCCGCGACTGAGCGGTTGACGCCGCCCGCGTTTGTGATCACAGATGTGGCATGAGCAAGCCCCCCCTCCGCCCGACCGAGATTTCCGCGCATGAGCGGGTGTATCGCAGCCTTCGCGGTCGCATCATGCTGGGAGAGCTTCCGCCCGGCCTGTCGCTGACTTTGCGCGGCCTTGCGGCCGAGCATCGCGTCTCGATGACCCCCGCGCGCGAGGCGGTGCGGCGGCTGGTCGCGGAGGGCGCGCTGACGCTCTCCTCCTCGGGCCGGATCTCGACGCCGGAGCTGTCGGTGGAGCGCATCGAGGAACTCGCCGCGCTGCGCGCCCTGATCGAGCCGGAGCTGGCGACACGCGCCCTGCCGCGTGCCCATCTGGCGCTGATCGACAGGCTCGCGCTGATCAATGCCGCGATCGGAGAGGCGGCCGAGGCGCATGACGCCGTGGGCTATATCCGCACCAACCTCGAGTTTCACCGCACGCTCTATCTGCGCGCGCAGGCCCCGGCGATGCTCGCGATCCTCGAGACGGTGTGGCTGCAGCTTGGCCCGACGATGCGGGCGCTCTATGGCCGGGTGAAGCGGCACGAGCCGCCGCGCCACCACCGCCTCATCCTCGCCTCGCTGCGGGCGGGGGACGAGCCGGGGCTGCGGCTGGCGGTGCGCGCCGACGTGACGCATGGCCTGCGCCACCTGTCGCAGAGCTAGGGCGTCCGGGGGACGCCCTTCGCGTCAGACTTCCTCGATCCGAAGCTCGACCGGCGCGCCCGCGATGACCCCGGTGCGGGGCAGGGCCTCGATCGCGTGGTCGATGGCATCGGGCGTGGTCTTGTGGGTGACGATCAGGACAGGGGCGATGCCGGCCGTGTCGACATGGCCGTATTGCCGCATCCGGTCGATCGAGATGCCGCTATCGCCCAGAACCGTGGCGACCTTCGCCAGCGCGCCGGGTTTGTCGGCCAGTTGCAGGCGGATGTAATAGGCGGCGGGAACCGCTGTCCGCGCCGGGATCGGCGTCGCCAGCCGGCTTGCAGGCGTGGCGAAGGCGGGCATCCTGACGCCGCGCGCGATCTCGACGATGTCGGACATCACGGCGCTGGCCGTCGGACCCTCGCCCGCGCCGGCGCCGCGCAGGACGATCTGGCCGACGGAATCGCCCTCGATCACCACCATGTTGGTGCCGCCCTGAAGCTGGCCCAGCGGGCTTTCGGCCGGGACGAGGCAGGGGGACATGCGCTGCTCCAACCCGCGCCCGGTCATCTGGGCGACGCCCAGCAGCTTGATGCGGTAGCCCATGTCGGCGGCGCGGCGGATATCGTCGATGCTGATCCGCTCGATCCCCTCGATCTCGACCGAATCAAAACTCGGGCGGGTGCCGAAGGCGATGGCGGCAAGGATCGCCAGCTTGTGGCTCGCGTCGATCCCGCCCACGTCCAGCGTCGGGTCGGCCTCCAGATAGCCAAGCTGACGGGCTTCCTCGAACACGGTGTCATAGGGCAGGCCGGCGTTCTCCATCCGGGTCAGGATGTAGTTGCAGGTGCCGTTCATCACGCCCATCACGCGGCGGATCTCGTTCCCGGCCAGCGATTCGGTCATCGCCTTGATCACGGGAATGCCGCCCGCCACGGCGGCCTCGAAGCGCAGGACGCGGCCATTCGCCTCGGCCAGTTCCGCAAGCTCCTGCCCGTGAACGGCCAGCAGCGCCTTGTTGGCGGTCACGACGTCCTTGCCCGCCTTCAGCGCCGCAGTGACGGCCTCGCGCGCCACGCCTTCGTCGCCGCCGATCAGTTCGACAAAGACGTCGATCTCGTCGCTGGTGGCAAGGGCCAGCGGGTCCTCCTCCCAGCGATAGGACGACAGGTCGATGTCGCGGTTCTTGGCCCGACTGCGCGCGCTGACCGCAGTGATCTCGATCGGGCGGCCGGCGCGGGCCGAGAGCAGTTCGGCGTGCTTCTGGATGATCTTGACGGTGCCGGTGCCGACCGTCCCAAGACCTGCGATGCCGAGACGAAGCGGAGAGGCGGTTTGCCCCGAGTTCTGGGCGGACATGGGAAGCTCTTTTTTAAGGGTGAGCCGGTGTTAGCGGATGGCGCGGGCCGTTGCAACGCGGCGCTCAGGTTTCGCCGTCGCCCGCCCAGCGGCCCTCTATCCCTGTGGCGCGCATTACGCCAAGGACAAGCGCCCCAAGCTCGACCGTGTCGCGGGCGATTTGCTCAAGATCGGCCAGCGCGAGCGCATGGTCGAAGATCTCGCCCTTGGTGTTGATGAAGGCGGGAAGCCAGGCCTTCGGATCCTCGGTCGGCCGCCAGGAGGCGTGGCAGAGCAGGTTCCGTTGCCGCTTCATGTCGTTCAGCCGGTCGGTGATCCGGGCGCGGTCGCCCAGCCCCGGATAGCGGCGCATCGCGGAATCAAGCTGGTCGATCAGCGTCCCCATCGAATCGTCGGCGAGGCTGCTCATCCGCGCCAGCCAGGAATGCAACTCGCGCTCGGTCAGGTCATCGGCCAGCCGCGCCTTGTCGAGGGCATAGATGGTGCGCTTGATGATCTCCTCCAGCCAGCCGAAATTCGCGACGCATTGGCCAAGCGCCGCCGCGAATCCGGCGGGCAGGGTGTAATGCGTCTCGGGCGGGGCGCCTATTCGCGCCACAGCTTCTCGACCCAGCCGACCGGGCGCAGGTAATGGCGCAGGTGCTTCGACAGGCTCTCGCGCCGGCGACCGTCAAAGGTTGCGCGCAGATGGTCCATCGGCGCAAGCGGCGGGCTCTTGTGGTCCCAGCGCCCCTCGATCGCGTCGGGAGGATTGAGGTTCCCCGGAAAGATCACGATCTTCGTGCCCCTCGGAATGCGCGCCTCGCGCAGGTAGTTCAGCGGAAAGACCGGCACGCATTGCATGCGGAAATGCGCCAGCCAGCGCCGCGGCCAGAACTTGACCCCGCCCGGCGCGTTGCGGGTGACAAAGCGCTGCTCATAGCGGTATTTGTCGGCCGCGGCCTGCGGATCGGCGCGGAAGATGTCCTGCAAGGGCTTCAGCTTGCCGACCCGCATCCGGTAGACCGAGGTCTGGCCCAGCTTTTCCAGCGGCGTGTTCGGGTTTAGGCCCAGAACGGTGTCATCCGGCTCGCCGAAGCTGAAAAAATCGTCGAGGCTGCCGGTGACGATCACGTCGAGGTCAAGGAACAGCACGACCCCGGTGACATCGCCCAGATCGCCCCAGAGCCGCGATTTCGGCCATTTGCCGCGGGTGTTCACCGGGGCGGTATATTCGAATTCCGGCAGCGGGCGCACGGCGATGTCGGGATGCAGGCCCGTCCCGTCATCGGTGAAGCAGTAAAGCCGGAAGGGCGGCGTGATGTTCCGCGCGATCATCCCGTGCAGCCGGTTCACATATTCCGGGCCGAATTTCGTGCCCCATTTGATGCAGATGATCTGCTTGACCGTGCCGTTGCGACCGTCGTTCATGCCGTCCTCGTCTTTTCGCCCGAGTCTTTCACAGCCCCCGGAGGCTGGCAAGCAGCACTCAGAGGATCTTCTGCAGCAGAACGAGGTCGAGCCAGCGGTCGAACTTGCGCCCCGATTGCGGAAGCCTCCCGACCGGCTCATAGCCGATCGCGCGATGAAAGGCGACGCCGGCCTCGTTTTCGCCCGAAACCGCCGCGACCATCGTATGGGCGCCACCCGCCCGGGCGTCATCCTCGATCGCGGCCATCAGCGCGCGGCCGACCCCGCGTCCCCGGGCTGCGGCGGCAAGGATGATCGTATGCTCCATCGCGTGAAGATAGCCGTTGCCGCCGCGGAACTGGTCATAGCTCGCAAACCCCAGAACCTCGCCCTCCTGTTCGGCGACGAGGAATTCCCGCCCGGCGGCACGGCGCGCCGCGATCATTGCCCTGATGCCGTCCGGGGTCTTCTCCTCCGAAGAAAAGGTGACCGTCGTTTCCCGGATCATCGGATTCCAGAAGGCGAGGATGGCGGGCAGATCGTCGGGAGTGGCGGGGCGAATGGTCATGTTATCCCTTGCATGAACGCGCGCACCGTCCTGACGCGAAAGGCGCGCGCTTCTTTGTTCCAAAAATACTCATGCGACGGCCGCCTGCAACCGCCTCGGGCGCCGTTTCAGACCGACCGTGCCGAACGGATCAGCCCGAGGATGTCGCGGGCGGCCGAGGGGATATTGGTTCCGGGGCCAAAGATCGCGCTGACCCCCGCCTTCCTGAGATAATCGTAATCCTGCTGCGGAATCACGCCCCCGCAGATGACGAGGATCTCGCCCGCGCCCTGTTCCTTCAGGGCCGCGATCAGCTTCGGGGCCAGCGTCTTGTGCCCGGCGGCAAGGCTCGAGATGCCCACGACATGGACGTCATTGTCGATGGCGTCCTGCGCGGCCTCCTCAGGCGTCTGGAACAGCGGTCCCACGTCGACGTCAAAGCCGATATCGGCGAAGGCGGTGGCGATCACCTTGGCGCCCCGGTCATGCCCGTCCTGCCCCATCTTGACGACCAGCATCCGTGGGCGGCGGCCCTCGTCCTCGGCGAATTTCTCGACATCGCGCTGGATCTGCGCGAAGTCGTCATCGCCCTCATAGGCCGCGCCATAGACACCCGCCAGAGTCTTCACCTCGGCGCGATGACGGCCGAATTCCTTCTCCATCGCCATGCTGATCTCTCCCACCGATGCACGGGCGCGCGCGGCCTCGACCGCCGCCTCCAGAAGATTGCCGCCCTCGCGAGCGCGGCGCGAAAGCTCGTCCAGCGCCGCCTGGCAGGCGGCCTCGTCGCGGCTGGCGCGGATGGCTGAAAGCCGGGTGATCTGGGCGTCGCGGACCTTGACGTTGTCGATATCCAGAATGTCGATCGGGTCCTGCTCGGCCAGGCGGTATTTGTTCACGCCGACGATGACTTCCTCGCCCCGGTCGATCATGGCCTGACGGCGCGCGGCGGTTTCCTCGATCCTGAGCTTCGGCATGCCCGAGGCCACGGCCTTGGTCATGCCGCCCATGGCCTCGACCTCCTCGATCAGCGCCCATGCCTTCTCGGCCAGCTCTGCGGTCAGGCTCTCGACGTAATAGCTGCCCGCCAGCGGATCGACGACATGGGTGATGCCGGTCTCCTCCTGCAGGATCAGCTGGGTATTGCGGGCGATCCGGGCGCTGAATTCGGTCGGCAGCGCGATCGCCTCGTCAAGCGCGTTGGTGTGCAGGGACTGCGTGCCCCCCAGCGCCGCCGCCATCGCCTCATAGGCGGTGCGCACCACGTTGTTGTAGGGGTCCTGCTCCTGCAGGCTGACGCCCGAGGTCTGGCAATGCGTGCGCAGCATCAGGCTGCCGGGCTTCTTCGGGTCGAACTCCTTCATGATCCGCGTCCAGAGCAGGCGCGCGGCGCGCAGCTTCGCGGCCTCCATGAAGAAATTCATCCCGATCGCGAAGAAGAAGCTGAGGCGCCCGGCGAACTGGTCGACATCCATGCCGGCGCTCAGCGCGGCGCGGACATATTCGCGCCCGTCGGCCAGCGTATAGGCCAGCTCCTGCACAAGGTTCGCGCCCGCTTCCTGCATATGATAGCCGGAAATCGAGATCGAGTTGAACTTGGGCATCTCGTTCGAGGTGTATTCGATGATGTCGGCGATGATCCGCATCGAGGGTTCGGGCGGATAGATATAGGTGTTCCGCACCATGAATTCTTTCAGGATGTCGTTCTGGATCGTGCCGGAAAGCAGGCTGCGGTCATGGCCTTGTTCCTCGCCCGTCACGATGAAATTGGCGAGGATCGGGATCACCGCGCCGTTCATCGTCATCGACACCGAGACCTTGTCGAGCGGGATGCCGTCGAACAGGATCTTCATGTCCTCGACGCTGTCGATGGCGACGCCCGCCTTGCCCACATCGCCCTCGACACGGGGATGGTCGCTGTCATAGCCGCGATGGGTCGCCAGATCGAAGGCGACCGAGACGCCCTGCTGCCCGGCGGCCAGCGCCTTGCGGTAGAAGGCGTTCGATTCCTCGGCGGTCGAGAAGCCCGCATATTGGCGGATGGTCCAGGGCCGGCCGGCATACATGGTCGCGCGCGGGCCGCGGGTGAAGGGGGCGATGCCCGGCAGGCTGCCCATATGCGGCAGATCCTTCACATCCGCCTCGGTATAAAGCGGCTTGACCGCGATCCCTTCCAGCGTGTCCCAGGTCAGGCTGTCGGGATCGGCGCCCTTCAACTCCTTGCTGGCGAGGTTTCGCCACGTTGCAAGGGCGTCTTTGGTGGCTTCGGTCATCTTCGATCCTTTCCCATGGCGCGCCGGCTCTTATATGAAAGAGGAGACGGGGGCGCGATGAAACTCAAACGGTTGATTTTTCTGATGGTGGTGCCGCTGGTGGCGGCGATGGGCCCGCGCCCGAATGCCGATGGCGAGCGCCACCAGCCATATGTGCGCGGCGAGGTGCCGGCAGCGCGCGACGACACGGGCGCGCGCGACCGGCGCGCCTCGGACGAATTGCGCGTCCTCGAAGCGGCGGAGGCCGAGCCGGCCGAGTTCCTGTGGCAGGCGCGGCCCGTAGTGGTCTTTGCCGATACCGCCGCCGATCCGGCCTTCATCGAGCAGCTCGCGGCGTTGAAGCGCGACCCGATGGCGCTGAACCTGCGCGACGTGGTGGTGATCACCGATACCGATCCGGCCGGGGCCAGCATCTGGCGGCGGCAATTGCGCCCCGAAGGCTTCTCGCTGGTCCTCATGGACAAGGACGGGCAGGTGAAGCAGCGCAAGCCCGCGCCCTGGTCGGTGCGCGAGATATCGCGAGCGATCGACAAGTTTCCGCTGCGTTTGCAGGAAATCGGCCGGGCCGGAATGCCCTGAGCCTTGCCAAGAACGGCCGAATTTCCCATATTGGGCTGGCAAAGGCAGGAGGATTGACATGGACGGAACGCCATTTGTCCTGGCCCCCGAACGGCAGCGATCCTCGGGCGAGGCGCGTGTGCTGCCTCACGACCGGATTGATCGTCCCGAGTTTTTCGATCATTCTGGCGAAGTGGCCAATCTGGACTGGGGAATCGAAGTGTCGAATGATCCGATGAAAATTCCGGGGCATTCGGGCCCACGCCCGACCTATTGAGAGAAAACCTGTAGACGGGGATCATGGCGACACCTCGTCTGGCTTCGGACCCGCCTTCGGGGCGGCAAATTCCTTCAATGCGATCCGGGCCGATTGCGCGACATATTCGCGCACCGCGTAATAATCCGAATAGGCCAGCTTTCGCCGCGCGATCGGCAGGGCGACGAACTGGGTGCTGTTCAACTCTTGCGCAAAGCCGCGCATGTCCTGCAACCGTGTATAGAAGACCACGGCGATATTGACCTGATGCGCCGGCAGCCGGTGCAGCTCGCCCGAGAGTTTCAGGAAGATGATCGGCTCGCGTTCCACGGTGATGAAGGGACTATAGGCCTCGCCCTGCTCGACGACATCGCGGTCGAGCGACTGACGCAGCTCCTCGATGTCATAGGCCTCGAACGTGTCCACATAGGTCTGGATCTCGGCATGAAGCGCGATCTGCAGGTCGCGCTGATCCTCGCGCCGCTCGGTGATGCGGCGGTCCTCCTGAAAGATGAAGGTGACGAACCAGCCCAGCACCACGACGATGGCCGGGATCATGGTCCGCAGGATCTCGCTGCTGACGTCCTGACCCAGAAGCCAGGCGATGAGAAGGCCGCCGATGACCAGCATCGGCAGCGAAATGGCAAGAAGCCTGAAGTAGATGCGCGTGGCGTCATAGAATGGCGCAACCAGCACGCGCAGCGGCGGCAGGATGCGCGCAAGGACCACCGCCAGCGTCAGGACCAGAAGGCCCAGACCGATCCCGGCCCAATCGCTTGTCACGAAATGGGCGGGCGGCATCCTATTCGAACTCCAGGATGACGTCGTCGACCTTCAGGCTTTCGCCGGCGGCGGCGTTGACGGTTTTCACCACGGCCTTCTTCTCGGCGCGCAGGATGTTTTCCATCTTCATCGCCTCGACCGTGGCCAGCGCCTGACCCTCCTGCACCTCGTCTCCGGGCACGACATTGACCCGCACCACCAGACCCGGCATCGGGCAAAGCAGGAATTTCGAGGTGTCGGGCGGCAGCTTCTCGGGCATCAGACGCGCCAGTTCGGCCGCGCGGGGGCGGCGGACATGGCATTTCAGGTCGGCGCCGCGAACCCGCAGCCGGAATCCCGAGGGCAGGCGGTCGACCTTGAGCACGAGGGGCGAGCCGTCCACCGCGATCCGGGCCAGCGACTGACCGGGCAGCCATTCGCTCTCGACCCGGAGCTTGTGTCCGCCGGTCTCGACCGTGGAGCCCTGCCGGTCGGCGGTGATACGAACCGGGAATTCGCGCCCGGCAAGGGTCACGACCCAATGCTCGCCGACATGGCGTTCGTGATTGTCGAGCCGGCCCGAGATGCGGGCGCGCCGGATCTCGGCCACGCGATGCATGGCGGCGGCCGAAGCGGCGATGCGGACCAGTTCCTCTTCGGGCAGGGTCGCGCCGATGAAGCCCTCGGGATATTCCTCGGCGATGAAGGCGGTCGAGATGTCGCCCGAGACGAATTTCGGATGATCCATCACGGCGGAGAGGAAGGGCAGGTTGTGGCCGATGCCCTCGACCTCGAACTCGTCCAGCGCGAGGCGCATCTGCTCGATTGCCTCGCCGCGGGTCGGCGCCCAGGTGCAGAGCTTGGCGATCATCGGGTCGTAATACATGCTGATCTCGCCGCCCTCGAAGACGCCGGTATCGTTCCTGACCACATGCTTTCTGTCCGCGGTTTCCGCCGGCGGGCGATAGCGGGTCAGCCGCCCGATCGAGGGCAGGAAGTTGCGATAGGGGTCCTCGGCGTAAAGCCGGCTTTCGATGGCCCAGCCGTTGATCTTCAGGTCGTCCTGCGCGAAGGGCAGCGGCTCGTCATTGGCGACGCGGATCATCTGCTCGACCAGATCGATGCCGGTGATGAGTTCCGTCACCGGATGCTCGACCTGAAGCCGGGTATTCATCTCGAGGAAATAGAAGTTCCGGGCGGAATCGACGATGAACTCGACCGTGCCGGCGCTGGCATAGCCGACGGCACGCGCCAGCGCGCAGGCCTGCTCGCCCATGGCCTTGCGCGTCGCTTCGTCGAGGAAGGGCGAGGGCGCTTCCTCGATCACCTTCTGGTTGCGGCGCTGGATCGAGCATTCCCGCTCATGCAGGTAGACGCAATTCCCGTGCTTGTCGGCCAGGACCTGAATCTCGATATGGCGCGGCTGGGTCACGAATTTCTCGATGAAGATCCGGTCGTCGCCAAAGCTCGCCGCCGCCTCGTTCTTCGAGGACTCGAAGCCTTCGCGCGCTTCCTGATCGTTCCAGGCGATCCGCATGCCCTTGCCGCCGCCGCCGGCGCTGGCCTTGATCATCACCGGGTATCCGATCTGGCCCGCGATCCTGACGGCCTCCTCGGCATCGGCGATCAGGCCCATATAGCCGGGAACGGTGCTGACGCCCGCCTCCTGCGCGATCTTCTTCGATGTGATCTTGTCGCCCATCGCCTCGATCGCGGGCGAGGGCGGGCCGATGAAGGCCACGCCCTCCGCCTCGAGGGCCTGGGCGAACTTCATGTTCTCGGACAGGAAGCCATAGCCGGGATGGACGGCCTCGGCGCCGCTCTGGCGGACGGCGTCCATGATCCTGTCGATCACGATATAGGACTGGTTGGCGGGAGAGGGGCCGATATGGATCGCCTCATCGGCCATCTTGACATGCAGCGCATTGCGGTCGGCGTCGGAATAGACCGCGACGGTCTTGATGCCCATCTTGCGGGCCGTCTTGATGACGCGGCAGGCGATCTCGCCACGGTTGGCGATCAGGATCTTCTTGAACATGCATGTCCCCCCTCGGCCTATGGCCGGACGTGAAAAAGCCGCCCCGGCGCATGACCGGGGCGGCTGTCGAACTGTAGCGATAGGGCGCGCCGGGGCGCGGCCGTCAGCTTATTGGCAGAGACGAACGTCGTCGCAAAGTGCGCCTGCGGCAGCGCCGATGGCCGCGCCCTTGATGGCGTTATGGCCGCCGACATGGGCAGCGGTCGCGCCGACGCCCGCGCCGATGATGGCACGGTCGGCATCGGTCGGGTTGATGCCCTGGGTGCAGCCGGCAAGCGCCAGCAGGCCACATCCGAGAACGACAGCGAGTTTCTTCGACATTGTTTCTTCTCCAAAGGGGTCGCGGAGGAAAGATCCGCGCCGCGACCGGCCTGTTGTTCGTGTTTGTTAGCGGCGCTGGCAGACGCCGGCGTCGTCGCAGAGTGCGCCTGCGCCAGCACCGATGAGTGCGCCGGTGCCGACATTCTCGTCAAGGATCTTGGCGACTGCCGCGCCAGCCAGAGCACCGCCAGCCGCGCGCTGCGCGTCGGGCGACAGCGTCGAACCGCCATAGGGGCTGGGTTCGCAAGCCGCGAGACCGGCAACGAGGAGGGCAGCACCCGAAAGGCGCAGAAGGACGGATTTTTGCATAGCGTTTTGCCTGTATTGTCGGCCTGTGGACAGACCTGTCGTGACTGTGGTGCGGGCAATATTGCATAGGCCCTTGCCCTTCGAAACTGACAAGCTGGTGAAAACCAAGGGCTACGCGGCAATCCGCTCATCACTCGTCGTCCCAATCCTCGTCGTCGCCCCAGTCGATATCGTCCCAGTCGAACTCGGGCGGTTTCTCGGCGAAAAGGGCGGGAAAGCCGGCCTCGGCCCGCTTCATGTCGACGCGCAATTCCTGCTCGTAATCGGTCGGGTCAAGCTTGCCGACCGGCAAGACCTCGCGCCCGATCAGCCACGAGAGGCGGCCCGCGTCGAGATTGCCGCGCACGAAGGTTTCCTCGCCGAAGCACTGGATCAGCGCGGCCATGAAACCCTCGTCCGCGCGACGGTCGGCGGCCTTGCGGTCGCGGAAACGCTCGCGCCGGACAAGCGGCGTCGCGCCCTTCTTGTTGGCGCGGCGGATGGTGAATTGGAAATCTGTTCCTGGAAGACGGCCCGGAAAGCCGCGATGCTTCAGCATGACATGCCCCGTTCTTGAACTCTGCATTCAAGCAGGCGCCGGGGCGGGCGCGCGATACGCGGGCCGCCAGGCAGCCCGCGCTTGGCGATCGGCTCAGTTGGCGCCGTATTTGCCCTGGAAGACCGGCTCGGTCGTGACCGGAGCGGGGGTGATGACTTCCGGTTCTTTCTTGGCGCAAGCTGCTGCGAGGCCGACGAGGACCAGTGCGAGTGCGAGTTTCTTCGACATGATGTCGTGCTCCTGTTGAGCGGGATTGAAATGTCCCGACTGCTCGGTTGAGATTCGGCGGCTGCCCAGGGCAACCGCGGCATGACCATATAGAGTGATGCAGGGAAGGCACAGGTGGCCTCGGCCCTCGCGACCCCGCCGGAGGCTTTCTGTGGCAGGGTTGCATCAAGGGACGCGAATTTCATCACCACGGCTCCCATTCGCAGACATCCTCTCCGGCGGGCAGGCGAAACGCCTCGAAAAGCTGAAGCACCTCAGGGTCATAGGTGCCGAACGGAATGTCCTTGTCGGCGATGCTGATGATGATCTGGGTCGGACGCGGGGCAGGGCTCGCGATACGCGGCAGGACCCAGTTCTGGCACAGCCAGACCACGTCATCGTGAACCGGATCCTCGGCCAGCACGTCGGGCGCGGCCGGAAGGGCCGGCTCCTCGATCATCGCGTCCGCCACCTCCTCGGAGGCGATATCGGGCGCCGGACCGGTGCCGGGCTCGGGTTCGATGGCCTCGATCTCGACCATCCCGTCGTCAAGATATTCCCCTTCGTCGGACGATGGGCCCGCGCCCGCGACCTCGGCCATCTCGGTGTCGATCTCGATCGGGCCGCGCTCTTCCAGCTCGGGCTCGGTCGCGGAGCCCTCGGTCGAGGGCACGCGCGAGGCGAGGTCCGGCATCACGAAGCGGAAGCGATAGGTCAGGCCAGCCCCGCCGGCAGTGTCATGCCGCGTTTCCAGCCAGAACGCCTCCGCCCCCGAGGGCAGCTTGATGGCCTGGCCCGGAACGCCCTTGACCTCGGCCGTGGCCGGAAGGGCCAGAGCCGCAAGGCTTGCGCATAACATTGCGGGACGCGTCATCTATCCTTCTCCGGCGCTGTTTTTACAGCGGGATATTATCGTGTTTTTTCCACGGATTGCTCAGCTTTTTTCCGCGCAGGCTGGCGAAGGCGCGGGCCACGCGGCGCCGGGTCGAGCGGGGCTGGATCACCTCGTCGATGAAACCCTTCTCGGCGGCGACGAAGGGATTGGCAAAGCGGTCCTCGTAATCCTTGGTGCGGGCGGCGATCTTTTCGGCATCGCCCAACTCGCTGCGGTAAAGGATCTCGACCGCGCCCTTGGCCCCCATCACCGCGATCTCGGCCGTGGGCCAGGCATAGTTGAAATCGCCGCGCAGGTGCTTCGAGGCCATGACGTCATAGGCGCCGCCATAGGCCTTGCGGGTGATGACCGTCACCTTGGGCACCGTCGCCTCGCCATAGGCGAACAGCAGCTTCGCGCCGTGCTTGATGACGCCGCCATATTCCTGCCCGGTGCCCGGCAGGAAGCCCGGCACGTCCACGAAGGTCAGGATCGGGATCTCGAACGCGTCGCAGAAGCGCACGAAACGGGCCGCCTTGCGCGAGCTGTCGATGTCGAGGCAGCCCGCCAACACCATCGGCTGGTTCGCGACGACGCCGACGGTCTGCCCCTCGAGCCGGATGAAGCCGGTGATGATATTGCCGGCGAAATCCTTCTGGATCTCGTAGAAATCCCCCTCATCCGCGACCTTCAGGATCAGTTCCTTCATGTCATAGGGCTGGTTCGGGTTGTCGGGGATCAGCGTGTCGAGGCTCGGCTCGATCCGGTGGGGATCGTCGAAGAAGGGCCGGGTCGGCGCCTTCTCGCGGTTGTTCAGCGGCAGCAGATCGACCAGCCGGCGGATCTCGGACATCGCCTCGACATCGTTCTCGAAAGCGCCGTCCGCGACCGAGGATTTCTTCGTATGGGTCGAGGCGCCGCCCAGCTGTTCGGCCGTGACCACCTCGTTCGTGACCGTCTTGACCACGTCGGGGCCGGTCACGAACATGTAGCTCGTGTCCTTGACCATGAAGATGAAGTCGGTCATCGCCGGCGAATAGACCGCGCCGCCCGCGCATGGCCCCATGATGACGCTGATCTGCGGCACCACGCCCGAGGCCATGATGTTGCGCTGGAACACATCCGCATAACCGGCGAGCGAGGCGACGCCCTCCTGGATGCGCGCGCCACCCGAATCGTTCAGCCCGATGACCGGCGCGCCGTTCTGCATCGCCATGTCCATGATCTTGCAGATCTTCTGGGCATGGGTTTCGGAAAGCGAGCCGCCAAAGACGGTGAAGTCCTGCGAGAAGACATAGACCATGCGGCCGTTGATCGTGCCCCAGCCGGTCACGACGCCGTCGCCATAGGGGCGGTCGGCCTCGATCCCGAAATCGGTCGAGCGGTGGCGGACAAACATGTCGAACTCTTCGAACGAACCCTCGTCCAGCAGCAGCTCCAGCCTTTCGCGCGCGGTCAGCTTGCCCCGGGCGTGCTGGGCGTCGATGCGCCTCTGCCCGCCGCCAAGCCTTGCATCGCGCCGCCTTGCGTCAAGCTCGTTCAGAATGTCCTTCATGGCCGGTCGCTCCCCCGTTTTCTGGCAAGTTAGGGCCTGTGCGGCATGGCGGAAAGCAAAATTGCGAATATTTGCAAAGCAAGCGTGGGTCGGCGGTCGTAAATTGCAAATCTGCAAAGACCTTGACGAAAGCCGGGGCAGCGGCCATGCCGCTGGCCATGGGACTCAGCATCGATATCGCGGCCATTCAGGCCAATTGGAAATCCCTTGCCGCCCGCGCCCCCGGCGCGGAATGCGGGGCGGTCGTCAAGGCGGATGCCTATGGGCTGGGCGCGGAAAAGGTCGCGCCCGCGCTTTACGCAGCCGGCGCGCGCAGCTTTTTCGTGGCGCTTGCGGCCGAGGGGCGGGCCTTGCGTCACCTGCTGGCGGATGACGCGCGGATCTTTGTCCTTTCGGGCCATATGGCGGGCGAGGATCTGACTGGCCTGATCCCCTGCCTGAACAGTCCCGAGCAATTCTTCCGCGACCGCGCCCTGCGCCCGAAAGGGGCCTTCGGCATCCAGCTCGACACCGGCATGAACCGGCTGGGGCTTGAGCCGGGCGAATGGGCGGCGATCCGGTCCGAGGCGGTGGCGGCGGGCCCCAGCCTGATCATGTCGCATCTTGCCTGCGCGGACGAGCCGGAGCATCCCGCGAATGCCGCGCAGCTTGCCGCCTTCCGCGCCATGACCGACGGGATCGGCGCGCCGCGTTCGCTTTCGGCGACCGGCGGCATCCTGCTGGGGGCGGAGTACCATTTCGACATCCTGCGTCCGGGCGTCGGCCTTTACGGCGGCCTTCCCTATGCCGAGGCGCAGCCGGTGGTCACGCTGGCGCTGCCGGTGATCCAGACGCGCGAGGTCCAGCCGGGCGAATCGGTCGGCTATGGCTATTCATGGACGGCCAGTCGCCCCTCGCGCATCGCCACGGTCGCGGCGGGTTATGCCGACGGTCTGGCCCGCGCGCTGGCGCGGCGGGGCGAATTGCGGCTCTGGGCGGGCGAGCATGCCTGCCCAGTCGTCGGGCGCATCTCGATGGACCTGATCACCGTCGACGTGACCGACCTGCCGGATGTCCCGAAAGAGCTTCAGATCCTGAACGCGAGGCAGGGCATCGACGCGCTGGCCGATCTTGCCGGCACCATCGGCTACGAGATCCTGACCTCGCTGGGGAGCCGCTACCACCGGACCACCCTGTGAATCCTGTCCGTCTGACCGGCAGGGCCACGCTGGGACTGGTCCGCGCGACCGGGCGTGTCACGATCCTTGCGGCGCAGGGGCTTTGGCGGGTGGGCGCGCATCCTTCCGAACTGGCGCGGCAGATGCTGCATATCGGCTGGCTTTCGCTACCGGTGGTCGGGTTGACGGCGCTGTTCACCGGCGCGGCGCTGGCCTTGCAGATCCATTCGGGCGGCGCGCGCTTTCAGGCCTCGGACGTGGTGCCGGCGATCGTCGCGATCGGCATGGTCCGCGAGCTGGGGCCGGTGCTGGGCGGGTTGATGGTCGCGGCGCGGGTCGCAAGCTCCATCGCCGCCGAGCTTGGCACCATGCGCGTGACCGAACAGATCGACGCGCTGGTCACGCTTTCGACCGATCCGGTGGGCTGGCTCGTCTCGCCCCGGCTCTGGGCCGCGATCCTGTGCCTGCCGGTGCTGGTGGGCGTGGGAGACGTGATCGGGATCCTCGGCGGCTGGCTGATCGGGGTCAACGCGCTTGGCTTCAACTCGACCACCTATATCTCGAACAGCTGGGCCTATCTGGAAGGGTGGGACGTTGTCTCGGGCCTGATCAAGGGCGGTTTCTTCGGCTTCATCGTCGCGCTGGCGGGGTGCTGGTTCGGGATGAATGCCGGGAATGGCGCGGCGGGCGTCGGACGCGCCACCACCAATGCCGTCGTCGCGGCATCGGTCGGCATCCTGGCCGCGAACTTCATCCTCACGGGGCTTTTCTTCTGATGATCGAGGTGCGCGGCCTGACCAAGAGCTTTGGCCCCAAACGGGTTCTGGACGGGATCGACCTGACGCTGGCCGAGGGCGAGAGCCTTGTGGTGATCGGTGGCTCGGGTACCGGAAAATCGGTGCTGCTGCGCTCGATCCTCGGGCTGGAGACGCCGGAGGCCGGTGAGATCCTGTGGCGCGGGCGCCCGCTTGGCCCGCAGCGCGCGGCCTTCATGCAGGGCTTCGGAATGCTCTTCCAGAACGCGGCGTTGTTCGACAGCCTGCCGGTCTGGCGCAACGTGGCCTTTCGCCTGCTGCGCGACATGCCCAAGGCCCGCGCCCGCGCGATCGCGCTGGAAAAGCTGGCGCGGGTCGGGCTGGGGCCGGAGGTCGCGGACCTCTATCCGGCGGCGCTGTCGGGCGGGATGCGCAAGCGTGCAGGCCTTGCGCGCGCCATCGCCGCCGACCCGAAGGTGATCTTCTTTGACGAGCCGACCACCGGCCTCGACCCGATCCGCGCGGCGGCGATCAACACGCTGATCCGCGGCATCGTCGACGAGACCGGGGCGAGCGCGATCACGATCACGCATGACATGACCTCGGTGCGCAGCATCGGCGATCGCGTGGCGCTGCTCGATCGCGGACGGATCCGCTGGCAGGGCCCCGTCGCCGGAATGGACGAGGCCGAGGACGGGTATCTGAGGGATTTCATCGCCGGCCATGCCCGCCCGCAAGGCTCGCAGGCGGCGGTTTGAGTGCCTATATAAGAACAGCATCCTGCGCAAAACCTCGCCATCTCCGCGCTGGGACTTGTGCGAATCCCGCGCAGTTGCGACCATGAAGACAGTGTTCCTGACCTGACCGGAGACGAATTTGGGTCTTTCCCCGACTGCCCCCGCGACCACCACCGCCGGCGAAACCCTGCTGGAATTCCACGACAACAGATTGCTGATCGATCTGTGCGGCCCGCATGACCGCCATCTGGCGCGCATCGAGGAGGCGCTGAAGGTCCATATCCTGCGCCGCGGAAACCTGCTTTCCGTCGTCGGCCCGGCCGATGCCCAGGCTGAGGCGGCGCAGGTTCTGCGCGGTCTCTATGCCCGGCTGGAGCAGGGGCGCAATGTCGAACTGCCCGAAATCGAGGCGGCGCTGCGCATGGGCGTCGAGCAGTTGCAGGAGCCGCTGAGCCCGGCCGAGCAACTGGAGATGTTCCAGACCGGCCATGTCGAACTCCGGACCCGCAAAAAGACGGTCGAGCCGCGCACCGAGGCGCAGAAGGATTACGTCCGCAACCTCTTCGCCAATGAACTGGCCTTCGGCATCGGCCCGGCCGGCACCGGCAAGACCTATCTGGCGGTCGCGGTCGGCGTGACCATGCTGATCGGCGGCCATGTCGACAAGATCATCCTGTCGCGCCCCGCCGTCGAGGCGGGCGAGCGTCTGGGTTTCCTTCCCGGCGACATGAAGGAGAAGGTCGATCCCTACATGCAGCCGCTCTACGATGCGCTGAACGACTTCCTGCCCTCGAAGCAGATGCAGAAACTGATGGAGGAGAAGCGGATCGAGATCGCGCCGCTGGCCTTCATGCGCGGCCGCACGCTCGCCAATGCCTTCGTGGTGCTGGACGAGGCGCAGAACGCGACGACGATGCAGATGAAGATGTTCCTGACCCGTCTGGGCGAGGGGTCTCGCATGGTCATCACCGGCGACCGCACCCAGATCGACCTGCCGCGCGGCGTGCATTCCGGCCTGACCGATGCCGAGAAGATCCTGAAGGACATCAAGGGCATCAGCTTCAGCTATTTCACCTCCAAGGACGTGGTGCGCCACCCGCTGGTCGCCCGCATCATCGAGGCCTATGACACCGAGGCCGAGGCGGCATTGGCGCGCGGCGAACAACCCGACGAGCGCGGCCAGCGCATACCGCGTCGCGAGCCGCGCTTTGTCGCGACCGCCGGAGGGCAGGGCGATGTATGAGGACAACCAGCCGGAGCAGGAAAGCTCCGGCATCGTCGACCTCGTCATCGAGGATGTGCGTTGGGACGACGCCGACCTGCTGGGAATGTCGCGCCGCGCCGCCCATGCGGTCGGCGAATGGCTGGGCCTTGAGGATTTTCAGGTCGTCGTGATGGGATGCGACGACGAGCGGATTGCCGGCCTCAATGCCGAGTTCCGGGACAAGCCCCGCCCAACCAACGTGCTGAGCTGGCCCGCGATCGAGTTCGACATCCGGGCTCCCGGCGCGGTCCCCGAATTGCCCGATATCGAGGAACTGGGCGACATCGCCATTTCCTTCGACACCTGCCAGCGCGAGGCCGAGGCGCAGGGCAAGCCCTTTGCCGATCACGCCACGCATCTTCTGGTCCATGCCATGCTGCATCTTGCGGGCTATGACCACATCGACGATCAGGATGCTGAAACCATGGAGGATGCGGAGCGGTCGATCCTCGGCCGGCTTGGCATTCCCGATCCCTATCTGGAACTGGAAACATGAGTAACGATCGAAGTCCCGACACCCCCGTTTCTGCCGACCCGGCCTCATGGGCGGATGGCGTCGGCGGCGACGGGCGGGATCTTCCGCAATCGCGTGGCTTCCTCGGGCGCATTCTGGGCGCCTTCGGTGGTGGTGACTCCGAAAGCGAGGCTGCGGCCTCGAACGAGGCCGGGACCAAGGGGCCGAGCAAATCGCCGCTTGGCATGGTCAATCTACGGCGGCTTCGCGTCGATGACGTGGCCGTGCCCAAGGCCGAGATCGTGGCCGTCCCGGTGACCACGACCCTGCCCGAACTAGTCGAGATCTTCCGCGAGCATGGTTTTTCGCGGATACCGGTTTTTCGCGGCACATTGGACAGCCCGCTGGGGCTGATCCACCTGAAGGATCTGGCGCTGAAATACGGCTTTGGCGCGGCGACGCCGGCCAAGTTCGCGCTGCGTCCGCTGCTGCGTCCGCTGCTTTATGTTCCCCCCTCGATGCCGATCGGTGTGCTGCTCCAGCAGATGCAGCAGAAGCGCATCCACATGGCCATGGTGATCGACGAATATGGCGGTGTGGACGGCGTCGTCACCATCGAAGACCTGATCGAACAGGTCATCGGCGAGATCGAGGACGAGCATGACGAAATCGAGGGCGGGATGCTGATCCTCGAGAAGCCGGGGCAATGGCTGGTTCAGGCCCGCGCGCCGCTTGAGGATGTCGAGGCCGAGACCGGGCTGCGCCTTGCGCTGGAGGACGAGGAGATCGACACGCTCGGCGGCCTGATCTTCATGCTGACCGGGCGCGTTCCCGTGCGCGGCGAGGTCATCCCGCATGAAAGCGGCGTCGAGTTCGAGATCATCGACGCCGATCCGCGGCGCGTGAAACGGGTCCGGCTGCGCGCGCCGCAGGTGGCGGGGGCGGCCGAGGCCGCAGGCCCCACCGCCGAGGCGAGCTAGAGCCCGGCAAAGGCCCGGGCATGGGTCACGGTGCTGCCTGCGGGCAGCGCCGGTCCCAGCGCCATCAGATGCGGCCCGGCATAGGGCGAGGCCAGATCGGCCTGTTTGAAGCCGAAGCGGCCGTAATAGGCCGGATCGCCCAGCACCACGATCGTATGACCCGGCAGGGCCTCCAGCGCGGCGCGGACAAGCGCCTCGCCGATGCCGCGTTTCTGGACGGCGGGATGGACGGCGACCGGGGCAAGGGCCAGCGCCGGCCCCTCGGCCTCAAGCGGCGAGAGGGCGACATGGCCGATGATCGCCCCGCCCACATCCGCCACCAGCGACAGGGTCAGGTCGTCCTGATCGCGCAGGGCCTCGACCAGCCGCGCCTCGTCCGTGCCGCCAAAGGCAAGGCGCAGCAGGGCCGAGATCGCGGCGGCTTCCTGCGGATGTTCGGGACGCAGGCGAGGCTGGGCCTCGACCCGGTCGAAGGCGCGGGAAATGGCTTGGCTGCGCTGGCCCCACGGACTGTCCTTGGTGCGGGCCTGATGGGCGGCGAGGGCCTCGGCATCGGCAAAAAGCTCGTCCAGACGCCAGATCATCGGATCCTCGGTCTGGGAGAGGTCGAAGCGCAGGTTGCCCGGCTCAGCGCGGCTCAGGTTCACATGATTGGGCAGCAGGTCCAGCGCCAGCAGCATCTGGTCCATGTCCTTGCAGGTCAGATGGCCGGAAAGCGCGACCAGCGGACGGGCAAGGGTGATCTCGGTCCCCGTGGAGGAGGCCGCGTGATGATGATGATGGTGGTGATGTCCGCAGGCGCAGCCGCTCATGTAGGATCCTCTCATTTGCGGCAAGGCTAGCAGCGGCGCGCGCCAAGGGCCATTGCGACAAAAGAAAGGCCGGGCATCTGGCCCGGCCTTTTTGCTTCAGGCGATGTCGAGGTTCAGCTTCTCGACAAAGGCGCCGCGATAGAGCGCCTTGAGATCGGCAAGCGGGGCGGTATCCCCGCCAAGGCTGACCGCATCGCCGCCGAAGCGGCCGACCGCCGCGACGGGCACGCCTGCGGCACCGGCGGCCTCCAGCAGTTTCGTGGCATTGGCTTCCGGGCAGGCGACGAGGTAGCGGGCCTGATCCTCGCCGAAGAGCTGGGCGATGTCGCCGCTGTCGAGGGCAAGGCCCAGACCGGCGCGCTCGGCCATCTCGAACCCGGCAAGGGCAAGGCCGCCATCCGAGAGATCGGTCGCCGCCGAGAAGAGCTTGCCATTCGCGCGCAGGAACTCGCCATGCTTGCGCTCGGCCGCGAGATCGACATGCGGCGCGTCGCCGGCTTCGATCCCGAAGGCTTCGGCCGCCAGTGCCGACTGGCCGAGGTGGCCGGCGGTCGTGCCGATGACCACCGCGACATCGCCCGCAGCGGGCAGGCCCGCGATCAGATCGTCGAGGTTGGCGATCAGGCCGACGCCACCGATGGTCGGGGTGGGCAGGATGCCCTTGCCGTCGGTCTCATTGTAAAGCGAGACGTTGCCCGACACGATCGGGAAGTCGAGCGCGGCGCAGGCCTCGCCGATGCCTTTGATCGCGCCGACAAGCTGACCCATGATCTCGGGCTTTTCGGGATTGCCGAAGTTCAGGTTGTCGGTCGTCGCCAGAGGCAGCGCGCCACAGGCGCTGAGGTTGCGATAGGCCTCGGCCACGGCCTGCTTGCCGCCCTCATAGGGGTTCGCCTTGACATAGCGCGGGGTCACGTCGCTGGTGAAGGCCAGCGCCTTCTGGGTGCCGTGGACGCGGACGACGCCGGCGCCCAGACCGGGGCGGCGGACGGTATCCGCGCCGACCTGCGTGTCATACTGCTCCCAGACCCAACCCTTATGGGCATGGCTGGGCGAGCCGATCAGCGCTTTCAGCGCCGCGATCGGGGTGATCGCGGGCAGGGCGGGCAGGGCATCGGCCGCGGGCGTCTCGACCCAGGGGCGGTCGTATTCCGGCGCGCTGGAGCTGAGTTTCGACAGCGGCAGATCGGCCTTGATCTGGTTGTGATGCAGGATCAGGAAGCGGTCCTCGGCGATGGTCTCACCGACGATGGCGAAGTCGAGGTCCCATTTCTCGAAAATGGCGCGGGCCTCTGCCTCCTTCTCGGGCTTGAGGACCATGAGCATCCGCTCCTGGCTCTCGGACAGCATCATCTCGTAGGCGGTCATATGCGCCTCGCGCTGCGGCACGTTCTCGAGGTTCAGCTTGATCCCGAGGCCGCCCTTGTCACCCATTTCCACGGCCGAGCAGGTCAGACCCGCAGCGCCCATGTCCTGAATGGAAATCACGCTGTCGGTCTGCATCAGCTCGAGGCAGGCTTCCAGCAGGCACTTTTCGGTGAAGGGGTCACCGACCTGAACCGTCGGCCGCTTCTCCTCGATCGACTCGTCGAATTCGGCCGATGCCATGGTCGCGCCGCCGACACCGTCGCGGCCGGTCTTGGCGCCGAGATAGACGACCGGAAGGCCGACACCCTTGGCTTCCGACAGGAAAATCGCATTCGACTTTGCGAG